>BNJV01002975.1_pt1 | contig 161546 bp, 161 predicted proteins | sample 8540591 | NCBI WGS metagenome assembly BNJV01 (sample SAMD00202457, study PRJDB9452) | human saliva metagenome | host: Homo sapiens
TTTTTGTTGATTGATTTTTGACGATGAGATAGTAAATACCATCATCTGATTTTTCCTCATCAATAGTGGTATTAATAATCCCCAGAAGCATTAGAGCTGGTATAATCAAGAGCAACCATAACCATTTTTTCTTGTTCTTTTTAGGTGTCTCAAGTTCTAGACTTGGCAAATCGACAGTTAGAGGCTCGATTTTCTCTAACTCCTGTTCTAAATTTTTGGTAACTCCATCACCTTTATTGCCCAACCACTGTCTTGCCATTCGTACAAAGTACAGGCGCTCATCTTCTTGCACAATTTCTTCAAACAAGCTTGTGGCTTGAGCCTTATTTCCACTTAGTTCCTCATTTAACGCTTTAAAATACTGAAGTTCAAGACGTTCAAAGGCTTGTGGAGCAGTTACCTGATTAAAGGAATCATTTGGTTTCCTCTCCACAAGGATATCGTACATAGCAAGAAATTCCCTCTGTTCGACTTCTTTTGCTTTCTCGTCTTTAAGTTTTAGATAATGGAGTGATTTTAAGAGGTCATCTTTGCTGATTATTTTTCCAGAAAGTAAGGATGCTTTCAGTGAAATAATCCATAGAAAATTAAGGTAAGTTTTCCTAATACCTGCAAATTGTAATTCCTCTGCTTGGCTGATGACCGATGGGAAGTCGCCAATCATGTAAGCATAGGTAATAGATGCAATCCTAGCATTGATCTGATTCTTTTTACGACGAGACTTACCATACCGTTGAATCGAATCATACCAGAAATCTAAACCAATAGTTTCATTAAGGACTTTGTGAGTTTCCCTTACCAATAAGCTATTTAAGTAAATTTTTAATAGAAGAACTAGACCAACGACGCTCATTGAAGCAACCAACTGTATTGTGAAATTTTCTAAAAATAACCATCGAAGGAAAAATAAAAAAATAATAATTAACACGGTACTGATACGTAAAATAAGGGTATATTTTTTCCAGATCCTCTTATAATCCATCAACTTATCTCCTATACTCATTTTTGAAATAGATTTACTTTTCATTATATCTGATTATTTAGCATTCGCAAGTTCACCGATAAGCTGAAAAAGAAAACACCCAAAGGGGTGAATACTTCAATAAAAATAGCTTAGTAGGGTTTCTCTTCCTTCTCCAAGATTTTCAAATATTTGGTTTTCTTAAATTGCCCTGATAATGCCAAAATAATAAACAAGTACCACAACACAAAACTCAGAAATAATAAAAGAAAGCTACCCCAAAAAAGGTATAGTATCGATAGCCCTATAGTGGATAATCCAAAGACGAAAATCAAAAGATAAGTTTTCAATCCATTTGATTTCTGGGATGGGAAATAATTCTCAGGAATGTCATAAGGTAGTACATTTACTATTTGTGTTTGTTTCCTATGTTTAAATTGCCAACGAGCGATGAGAAACATAATTATAAATGAAAGGACTAATGGAAGAAAACCATGCAGAGAAATGCTCTCTGTCAACCAATAAATACCATAAAATAATACTGCGCTAGGAGTAAATAATTGGAAACGGAACACTCTTCCCTATATAGAGTTTGTTCTCAATAGGATGATAAAAGACGGTCTTAGTAAGATCTCCCTGGTCAGCACCGAATTCCACCAAATCACTTAAATGAAATGTTATCCTATCTTTCGAAGCTAATACCATCTTTTCAAAGTCATCATCTGTAGAATTCTTCTGGTCAAAACTTTCCTTTGTAATTGCTAGTGGTTTGAGGTGTTTTTGATAATAACTAAGTAAGGCCTTATTCTTTCGCTTGTTACCAAGAAATTTGAGTTTGACCATCTGATTAGAATCCCCAATGATTTTTCCTTCCAGAAAAATTGGGTAGCTAGCGAAACCTCGAACCGAGTACTTTTTGCCTAAACTGACGGTAATGGTTGAGGGATCTAGTCGATAACGTTTAAAATTGCGGTCTACCACTATTTCTGAGTCAATTATTTTTATTCTTCCCATTGAAGCGAAAGAAAGCCATCCGACTGTCAATTGGAGAAAACAAGCAACTATTAGATTAAAAAAATTATTGACAAATTCATCACCAGTTAGTAACTGATAAAGAGCAATAACAGTACTCAATGTAAATATTATCAAAAGATACAGTGATCCTACTTCGAAGATATAAAATGTAGTTGATTTTTTCATCTATTATTTTTTCCTTTTGATAGTCTTTGTTTGTCATTTGATTAACCAGCTCACACACTTCTTATAGTATGATATAAAGCATTTATCAGATTGACATAGTCAAACAAATAATCGTGATGAAAACAAGCGTCAAAAGTAAGGTCCAATAAGTAAATTTATAGACTTTCACGGCACCACAAAAACGTTCGACATAAGATTCTTTGGGGTTATCTGGATTGTACCAAACTGTCAGGGTTGATCCCAATGGAAAGAAATCTTTGGCGGCATATGGTACTGACGAATTGGTGTATATAACAAGTCTTTTAGCCAACAAGTCTGGATTAGAGGTGGCTTTAGAACTCTTCCAAGGAAGCGAAACTGTCGTAACCCACTCATACTCCAGACTTCTTCTATAAGCCTTGTCATTGACAATATATTCCACAATCGGAGCAATAGCATCAGTATAGTATCTATAACCTACTACGCTACCTTTTACGCTCTCTGTGGAACTCGTTTTACGATTAAGTTCTTTGAGATACACATAACGAAAAAGAATTATCAGTATGGACAAAACAATGACGCTTATGGACCAAGCCAAAAATAAAATCTGTAACTTAGACATGATTTTCCTCCTCAAAGATGATTTTTCCACGCTCTAGTTTGCGAACTGCAAGGAGCCATCGCACTGGATTATTTTGGAAAAATAAGAGGAAAGGTATACCCGCAAATATGGTGAATATAGGGATAACAATTAGAATTCCAGGGTCAAAAGCTTTTTCTGCAATAATGTTAGTTGAATACAACCAAACCCAGCCAAAATATATTGTGCTAAAAATCAACATGACTAGCATGGCAAAAATAAAGATTGGTATTTTAAGCAAAGTCGCCTTCTTATTGAAAAAATTATTCCAAAACTTATTGGTATATACAGCCTGTGAAAAAGCCTCCTTGGTAGAAAGAACGGTATAGTTAACATTGTAGTATAAGCACTCCTCCATAAAAAGGATGTACAGTAAGGGTGTTACTATTGAAAGCATAATAAAGGGAGTAATCATCAGCTTTGGATAATGCATACCATGAAAAACTGGTATCAGAAACATCAGTGCTTCCAAAATTAAGAATAACCAGAAAAGTATCATGATTAAAGTACTTAGGTACTCGTTTCGTTCTCTCTTTTTCTTAATCGTTTCCGAATCCAAAGCTACAAGGCCTTCTTTTGTCCTTGTATTGTAATAATATTTCCTACTGTCAAACTCGCCCATATAAATTTTTTTCCGCATTTGATTCTCCCACATTAGCCTTTGCATTTTTGCTCACTTAAATAAGCACTACTTATCACATTTTACCATGTCTAGGCTTGGCTTGCTTGTGAATGTTTAGATAGATTATAAGGTACAAAAAAGCCACCATATGGTGACTTAATGATAGACAATCTAAAAAGAATTGGAAATAATTCCTTTTTTGAGTGCTGTAAGTATAAATCCCTACTTTACACACTAAGTTCATTTATCACATCTAACAATAACTCTTTGTCATTCTTCATAATGGCTAACAATGCATCCTCGTCATCTTCCAAAATGGCTAAATATATCTTTCTTCGAGCTTCAAACTTTTCGATTTCTTTTTCAATCTCTTTAAGCCGTCGAGTTTCTCTTAATTTCATAGAAAAAAGAATTCCCAAAGCCATAAAAGTTAATACATCAATTGTAGCGAAAAATATGATAAGATTCATGATAATTACTCTCCCTTTAAAATAAAATTTCTTATCCCTAAACTATTGAATGAATTTCAACACTTCACACTGAAAAGATGTGTTTTCCTTGTTTATGTTCATTATTAGTGTTAACCATTAACAAACATATGCTCTCGCAAACATATACAAATCATCTAATTCATCATGTTCAGGTCTTGAGGTTGTATGAAATCCTGCACAATAATGACAATAATAAGTACGAATGGTTTGATCCTCACACAACATTACTGCACGAAGTGCTTTGGCATTAGTCTCATAAACTATTTTATTTTTTTTAGCTCCATGACAATAAACACCTTTTGTTGAGTGTCTGTTCTCCATTAGTTTCATTTTGTTTCTATAAATAATCTTTCTAATTTTAGACATTTTGCTTTCCTCCTTTTGGTAATAAATGCTGTACTTTTGTTTTGCATTATTTATTTACAACTATATTTTATCACCAGAAATACACAATACAAGTACCTTAAACATATCATTGTCCATCTATTTTATACTTTCAAACAATACAACAAAAAAAGTACGTATAAAACGTACTTCTGTTTTTTTGCGAAATGCTATTTAAAATAAGTGTCAATTTTACTTATTTATTTTTTCTAGTTCAAGTATAGTAAACACCCCATTAAATCGATCAATATAACGTTGAAAACTATCTCTGCCATAGGTTTCAATTTCATATATTACCCTAGGAACTGTACTCCTTGTATCTTTCTCAATAACTTTAAGTGCAGGGATATCATCTTCAAGTACTTCCCAAAACTGACCAACATATCTGAATCTAATCCGAAATTTTTCCGTATCTGAAAACATCAAGAAAGTATGATAACGAACATCACTATCTGACAAAATTTGAGTTAATTCCTCAGAACTTAATATTAATTCTGTATTATGCTTCGAACGATGAACAGTTTTAAAACGATCCAGTCGAAAATTACGCAGACTCCTTGTATCTATTTTTAATCTTCCATCTTTTTCTTCAACTTTATATGCCATACAATAAAAATAATGGTCATTAAACATAATCGAGACCGGTAACACATCATAATCGGCATCCTTACCTTGGTATTTCGTATACTTAAAAGAAAGAGGCTTCTGATTCTCAATAGCATCAAAAATAGCGGATAGATGAGGCAAGATTGATTTACTCTTATTGTCCCTGTAAATCGATAATTCCTTATACTCCTCTAGTTCCCGTTCCGTAAAGTTTCTAATACGCTGACGTTCCCTATCATCAACAGCTCTCTCTACAAAGGTATCAATGATTTCTCTAACTTCCTCAACACGTAGTGCTCTACTTTCTAAAAGAATCTTAGACAAGATGACGGCCTGGTTGTACTTTAAGTTACCATAACCATGGTTATATTCTGCCTCATAGGTTCCTGCAAGTCGAGAATACTTTATTTTCATGTCATCTCTAAGTATTTTTAGATTTTCCTTTAATTCCCTTAAATCATCTTTAAAGGTTCGCTCGGCGATATTAAAACGTTTAAGGTAATCAGTTTTATTAACCTTATGCCCCTTTTCCAATTCAGACATAAAATATAAAAGGCGACTGGTTTTCCCTTGCAAATTATTTTCTTCTTTCATTAATCGACCTCATGCTTGATTATAACTTCTAGAATATAATATCATTATCCTCATTCTATTCGTAATTATCTCAAGTCTTTTTATACTAGCTTACAATAAAAATTGAGATTTAATACACAAAGGCCAGTGTGAATTTCACTAGCCTTTTTGATAATATTAGTGCAATTTATTATTCAAGTATTCTGCTATATCCAAAAATGATAGCGTAGGATCAAAATGTTCTTCCTCTGCTTCTTCGCCACCTATTTTATTTATGCTAAAATGATTTCCTCGAAATCTAACTTCATATACTTCATTTACATAAAGAATCCTGTTAGTTATTTCAATACCTTTCTCACTTTGATAATAAGATTGTATTCCTAATTCCTTTAGTTTTTCTTCTAAGGCTATCAAATGAATATCATAATTTCTAGCACTAGAGCTCTTATTTGGAATTAACAACATCTCTTCTGAACGATTAAGCCAGAACGGAGATTTCATTCTATATTGTGAAGGAGTCATTTTACTAAACATGGTTTCATAGTAAGCAATGAAGGCATAACGCCATTCTTGAGAAGCTATATTACTAATATTTTCTTGGATAATACGACGATACTCAGCATCTAGCGGCTTGGTCATATCGAGTTCATCAAGTAGTTTTTTGACATACTCATTTCGAGATGAAAATAAACTTTTGAGGCTTGAATACTCATTTGGATTGTCCTGACAAAGCGTTTTATAATAGTTAACTATAGATATTGTATAGTCTCCTAGAGACAGCAAAGCTGCTCGCATTAATAGACCTTCTTTAGGCTCTATTTCAGTAAACATTTTTGATATTTTATTCCAATAAATTGAAATAATATCAATCTTTCTGCTTGGCAAATCATTCGCTTCGAAGTAAAAACAACTTCGAATTTGACCATCAAAATAGCGATGCTTTTCAGCGACTTCAATAATATCTCTATAGGAATCATCTGCTGTTATCAATTTAGCTTTTTCAATCTCTTCGTCAACCTGGTCAATACTGAAACCATTAATTCTATTTCCCTCAGCTAGATATTCTAGCAGGTCTGAAGTATGTTCGATTTGTTCATTAATCCCCTTGATTGCCCGTTCATATGATTCTTGAGAATCTATAACTGAGTTATTAATCAAGTTCTTAAAGATACGATACCAGTTTTTATAGCTAGTATCTAACGTATCACCGTGATGTTCTAAGAATGTTGAAATAACGTGAAAATAAATCCTATCCTTCAAATATTTTTTGACAATTGAACGTTCTAAGATAGACGAAACCTCAGGCATTTTATTCTCTGAGAGAAAGTCAAGAACAGATACAATTATTTTTATATGACTAATTTCTACAGTTTCAAAGTCGATTTCAAGAGTCCAATTGTCGCGTTTAGAATAATCAAGGCTATCTAAATTATTGATAAGGACAATTTCAAATAAATTTAAAAAGTTGGTGTCAAAGGCATTTTTATCAATATTCCAAATAACATCAGTCCATTTTGTATCAATATTTTGGGAAAATTCCCTTTCTAAATGACTATCTATTTTCTTTATTCTATCAATTAATCTTGCTTTAAAATTTTCAAAGTCAGTTAATGGACGCCCCCTAGAATTCAGTTTGATATAGAGCTCATCTTCTGAACCAAGTTTATCAATATCTAGAAAATTGAAGACAAGTTTTTGGTTATTAGAATCAGATAAAATTGAAACATAATCGAACCCATAATCGAAAGAAGCAGAAATGTCATCTAGTGTCTTCAAGGCACCTTGTACAGTTGGATCTAACTGCCATGAATCTGCAAACCATGGTTCATCTGTTATGATTTCGGAAGGACTTTTTGTTTCTGTAAAGATATTCTTTCTGTTCTCAAATAGACTCTTGAAAAATTGTGTAGAAGACTTTCTAGTTTTATAAGAAAAATTACCTAGAAAGTCACACTCGTCATTATTCCTGTAGGCAAAAAGATAAACCAAGAATAAAGTTGTCAGACGTTGTTGCCCATCTAATGGAATAAACTTCCCATTGGTTGATTTTCCATAAATAAAATTCAAATCAAGTGGTCCAACGTTTGCGTCAAGTAAGGCAGTATTTATATCCTGGAGTAATTTTTTTCGAACTTCGGTAGTTCTTTTATCCTTTCTTCCTTGTGCATAGTCTCGCTGAATCAATGGAATTACGACTCGATAATTTTCTAACAATGATTTTAAGTTATATTTTACATTAATCTCTTGCATGACTACTCCTCATAATCTCCAAAAAATTGGTTGAATTCCTGTTTTATCGCTTGAATATAACTGTCTTTATCCTTATCAGTCCAGTCGTCAAATCCATCTACCTCATTGCTATAGACTTTCAAGAACACATTGCGCGTACAAACAGGTACAAATTTTCCTTCCGCATCAACCTCAAGAATAATTCTACGCTTTTGGTCAAATGGGCTATTTCCATAAGAGCGATTCGTATTAGAGTCTAGCAAGGTTAAATTAGCTAGACTATCATCAGCCTCAGCAGTCTCATCAGCCGTAGCATGAATATGCTCGATATCCCATTTCTCTTTCTTATAAATATCAAAAGGAAATCGATATTGTTTTTCACTCTTATTAATCAAAGTAACGAGATTAAACAGTAAAAGTAGATCCTTAATTTCTTTTTTCTTACTACTGTAGGAAAAATCTTCGATAGAACCTATATCTTTTTTCAAAGTTTTATAAGCAATTTTTTTTAATTCATAAAAAGCTTCTGACTTTTTCTTCCCTCTTGTAGCCTCAAAGACCTTTTCAATATTCTTATCGTCAACCGATAAGAGATAGCCGATTAAATGGTATCTATTTAGATCCTTGTACCAATTGGTCAAATCTTCAAATTTTAAGTAGACTTCATTCCAGTACTCACTTATAAAAATCGATTTATTTTCAGCATTTTGATATTTTGCGTAGATTGAGTAAAAAGTTGCATAAATATCATTTTGAGGTATTTCTAAAGTTTCATGTTCAAGTAGGTTAAACAAAAGATCTATCCTAGTGACATAATTCTCACTATTTGTAAGAAACTTCCAAAATGATTCCTCTTGAAGTCTATGTTCAATAATATCCCATTCTATTCCCCTTTGAATCCTTTCACTATCATTTTCAGATTCATAATTAGTTTGATCTAACAATAGAGCTTTAATGAGCTCAGCATTAGTCAAAGGAATCTTACCTAAGTTAACTTTAGTAAATAGTTTTATAGGGTCTTCTGTCTCATCAATTTCATACCAAATAAAGAAAACAGCCTCTGTTAAGACTTGATAAATATCGTGTAAAGCATTATCCGAATTAATATCTTCTCGTTCCACCCATTTATCAATAGCAGCAAAAGCTTTACTGATATGATGTGCATCAATATCATAATCCTCGATTTGTTGATAAGTATCAAAATTTAATTCTTTTAAATATTTAGCACTCTGTTCTCTTGTTTCATAAACCAACTCAAAGTAATCATATTGATTACTTCTTCTACGGCCACTACTAAATTCAGCAGACATAAATTTCAAGAAAATAAAGATCGTTGTTAGCCTCTGTTGACCATCAACGACATCATAAGTATTATCCGAAACTTTCTTAACAATCAAGGGCTGCAAACAGTACTTATAATCTCTGTTTTGTTTACTATGTGTATAGAGGTCTTCTAAAAGAGTTGTAACCTCATGTTCAGTCCAGCGATATCCCCTTTGATATGAAGGAACATTAAATTTTAACCCTTTTAAGTCTTCAATTCGTTTTTCAGAAACTACCATTTGATATCTCCTTTACATCCAAAGGTTGTTATTAGAATTGACAAAATTATTATCTACAATTATAGCACTATTATAAATCAAAATATTGGAAAAAATGTAAAATACTTTCTAAATAGGACAGGATAATAAAAAAAGCCACCATGTGGTGACTTCATTCTTATAAACTTCTCCTCACCCTAGCCAGTCTTTTTCTTTGGCAATGCGGACGGCTTCTGTTCGGTTGCCTGCATCGAGTTTAGTCAGGATGGCTGTCATGTAATTTCGGACGGTTCCGTTTGAGAGAAAGAGGCTTTCTGCGATTTCTTGGTTGGTTGAACCTTGAGCCACCATGGCCAAGACTTCTTGTTCGCGTTGGCTGAGTGGATTATTGTCAAAGGCAACACCTTCAACTAGCTCTGGCGAGTACTCCTTTTGTCCTGCTAGGACGGTATGGATGGTCGCCATGAGGTCACTGATGGAACGTTCTTTGAGCACGTAGGCATCCACGTGGGCTGCGAGGGCTCGTTTGAAATAGCCTTTTCGTTTGAAGGTGGTCACAATAACAACCTTCGTTTCACTTTGATTGGCACGGATCCACTCCAGGACATCAAGTCCTGTCTTGATTGGCATTTCAATGTCTAAAATGGCTACGTCGACCTCTTCTTTTTCCAAGAGGGCAATGGCTTCTTGGCCATCACTGGCTGCATGGACCTCTTCAACATCGTCCTCCAGCATGAGGAGTTGGCAGAGGGCATCCCTCAACATTGACTGGTCTTCGGCAACTAATAATTTCATGCTTTTCCTCCCTCTTTCAAATGCACACGAATGATTGTTGGATGCGATTGAGACACAATTTCCAAGTCTCCATCTACCAAACTCAGGCGCTCTCTGATACTGTGCAGTTCTTGTCCAGTGATTTCCTCAAAGCCACAACCATCATCCTCAAACTCAAGGACAATACCATGATCACGTCTTAGACGAATCTGACAGCTATCAGCCTGGCTATGTTTGATGACATTATTGGCCAGTTCACGAAGCACCATGGACAAGGTCGACTGGCTAACAGGTGACAGGCTGTCTAAGTCAAGGCTACTATCCACGGTCAAGACGATATCTGATAGGTCAAAGAGTCGCTCGAGTTCCAGTAACTCCTCTGCCACCGTTCGGTATTTGAGCTTATTGACAATCTCACGCACCTCGTACATGGAGTCTCGGCTAATCTGATTCAATTCTTCCAGATTCTTTCTAGCAGCTTCATACTGCTCCTTGTCCATCTGTTTCAGAGCCAACTCGGTTTTAAGACTCATCATGGCAAAGGTATGTCCTAAGGTATCGTGCAAATCACGACCGATACGATTGCGCTCATTTTCAGCTGACAGGATATTAATGGTCCGATTCTGCTCCGCAAGGGCCTCTTCCATCTTTCTCTCCTGACGTATACGGTTTTGAAAATAGTACATTCCCAAAGAAAATAAGGTAATAGCCATAGACATGAGGTGGGTACTCAAATCGTCTGTCAATAGGAAGGATGATGACGTCAAAATCAAGAGGGTCACTAGAAAGGAGAAGAATCGATAAGATGATATGCTATCCTCAAAGCGCCAAACGAGAAGATTGACATTGAAAAAAACAAACCACATCATGCCCCCCTCGAAGGTCATGGACATAAAGATAATGTAAGCTAAAGTGTAAAACCACAGAAAGGGAATCCACTTGCTATAGGCTTGTTTCAAATACACCATAAGGAGATAAGCGATGGTAAACAATCCTGTCAAAACTAAGGTCCAAACTGGAAAATAGCCACCAAAAACTCCTAAGATCGGGAAGACTAGGAAAATCAGACTAACAAAATAAGCAAAATCATTTTTCTGGTATGTTCTAAACATGGTCACTTTCTCTGTAAGATTTGATAAAAAGGGCTAAGCCTGTAGCTATTGTAGCATAGACCAAGATAAAAATGAGTGATTTCCATGAAAATTCCCCTTTTTTCGCAAAATTGACTACCAACTGATTGATATGATAGATGGGTGTCCACTCAGAAATGTGCTGAACCCATTTTGGAAACAAGGTTACTGGCATCCAAGAACCACCAATAATAGCTAGACCAAGAAAGACGATATTTCCGACGATAGCCATGATTTGTTGGGACTTAATTTGGGCTAGGAGTAAGCCAAAGGAGAGGAAAACTAGACTTGACAAGAGTAAAAGAGCGCCTGAACCGAGCCAATGTGATAATGGCATCTTAACATCACGCACAAAAGCTCCCACACAGAAAGTTACGATGATAGCAACCATAAAGTTCATAAGAACTCGGAAGATTTTAGAGAGGTAATAGGCCTGAATACTGATTTTTGAATGTTCGATGTAGGTTAGCCAATGCTCCGTTTGATCCTCTCTAAGCATGTAGGGAAAGGTAAAGAAACCAAAGCTGGACATAGAGAATCCTGTCATCGTCAACATATAAGACAAGATAAAGGCTTTTTGTGACTCTGGGTCAGGACTCATTTCCATACCTGAATACAAGAGGAAGAATCCGACAGGCATTCCGATAGACATGATAAAGACGGGCCAACTGCGCCATGTTTTTATCCATTCGATTTTAAGTAGTGCTTTCATGACTTGTCCTCCCTTGTGCTATCAAATAAGCTATCTAAAAGTGTTTTGTTTTGAATTTCAATGTCAGAAATGCGACAGCCGTGGGCTTGTAAACTATTCCATACACTTTCAATATCTTTAGTCATAAAGGTTACAACATCACGTTTTTCAGTCACATCATAAATGGCTGCCAGTTTGTCAAGACTTGGAGCAAAGCGACTTGGTAAGGTGACTTGTTTTTCCTTTTCTTCGCTACGCATGGCATGTGGCGTAGTATCCCTGATGAGTCTCCCCTGATGAAGGACCAGGATGCGGTCAGCTGTGTGCTCGACTTCTTCGATGTAGTGGGATGAATAAAGAATGGTTACACCTGACTCTTTCAGATCATTGATGATTTCCCAGAAACGTTGGCGTGTCGTAGTGTCCATCCCTGCTGTCGGCTCATCTAAAAAGAGAATATCAGGCTTGCCAATTAGACAGAGGACAAAGGCAAGAAGACGTTTTTGTCCCCCTGAGAGTTTGTTCGCAAACTGCTGATACTGATCGTCTTTGAATTGTAAGAGTGCTTGTATCTCTTCTTTAGATAAGCCATTTTCAGAAATATCTTGGAAAAAAGCAAGCAGTTCCTTAACTTTTAATTGTGAGGGAATGGTATTTTCTTGAAGGAGAACAGCAATTTGATCTTGTGCTTTACCCTTTTTGCCCTTGATAAAGACTTGACCGCTACTAGCTTTCTTGTCACCAAGAATACAGGACATCAAGGTCGTTTTACCAGCACCATTGGGACCAATTAAAGCAAGACAATCGCCTTGTCCCACCTCAAAGCTAACATGGTCTAAAATCGTTTTCCCTTTGATTTTTTTAACAAGATTTGTGACTTGAAGAACCGCTTCACTCATGTGTGTGATTTCCTTTCTTTTGGTAGAAGGCTAGAAAAACATAACAGGCTGCAACTGAGACACCCATAACACTGTAGAGACTATCACTGCTGCCATGAAGTAGGACATAGGCAAAGAGAATGGTCCAAATTGTTGCTAGGAGCATGATGCTCAGTATTTTCAATAGTTTCATGCTGGATCTCCTAGTTTTTCAATTCATTAATGACAAGGTCGATAAAACTTTTAGCCATAGTGATGAGAATGTAGGCTGAGATAGACAAGCCAATAATCATGCCCAAATTTGAGAAGATAGCTTCAAAATTGCCTTTTTCAAAGATGTCAGTAAACATGCTAAGTCCAGCAAAGACAGTTCCGATGACAGCGTAGATAAGGTAAGATGTTTTGATTTTCATGAGATGACCTCTTTCGTTTTTTATTATTTCTAAGTTATGACTAAAGTATATCTTTTTGGTCATTCTCTTTTTAGCACCAGATGTCATGACATGATATGACATTTGTCATGTGACGTAAAGGCAAGAAAAAGAGCTGACCTTTCGGTCAACTCTAACTTAAGTTATAAGCAAAAGAAGGTTCATCCGTCATTTTGACACTATTCGTTTCTAGCCAAGAAATTATAATTTCAAGGCCAACATGTTAACCGTCATACCTGCTGCTGTTCCCAAAAGGTAGACGACATCTCCTTCTTTAACTAAGCCATGATCTAATGAGTAAGCTAAACCAAATGGAACAGATACAGAAACCATATTTCCGTAGTCAGTAACTATATTAAGGTATTGGTCTTCGGCAATACCCAATTTATCCATAACTAAAGATAAGGCACGGCTAGCTTGATGGGGAATGATATAGTCCACATCGGTTAGGGCTAAGTGAGTTTTCTCTTGGAATTCTTGGAACATATCAGGAAGCTTATGCGCTGATAAAAGGAGAATTTTCTTGCCCTTCATATCAAACATAAAGTCCGTTTTTGTCTTTTCTGAATATTTTTTAGGATGGTAAGAAGTCAAACCTCCACGGATTTCAGTATCATGGGCACCTTCTGACCAAGTATGTTGTAGACTTGCAATAACCCCTTTGTCTTGAGAACTTGCTTGAAAAATAAAGGCTGCTGCTCCGTCACTAAAGAGTTCAAAACTTTCTTTTTGTTTCGGATTGAGACCCAGACTTCCGACCTCACTAGATACAATCAAGACACGATGGTATTCACCAGCTTCAATCAAGTAGGACATTGTTGATAAAGCTGAGATAAAACTTGTACAAGTCGTATTGATATCCATGGCTGGGATGGCAAGTCCTTTTGCCACGCGCTCATGAATCAAGGCTGCAGTACAAGGAATAGGCTGCACACCAACTGCACTGGCTGAGACAAGACAATCAATGTCATCAATTTTCAAATTGGCATTTTCAAGAGCTCGTTGGATAGCCACTTCGGCCAAATCCAACTGTGTTTCTTCATCTTCTACAACACGATAACGTGTTTGATTTGAATTGTACGGTTTGTTTTGGAAGACAAACTCCATAACCTGCGATTTCAACATGTCTTTTTACTTCTGTCATTGTCATTCATCCTTTCATAAACGCTGAATACGTTTGAGTTTTCGACTGGTATCCCAATGATAATCGGAAAAATGGATTTCTGGAACCTTAAACTGCTTTTGCTGCGCCAAGAGTTGAAACTGAGCTGTGATAGCTTCTTCTACTTGCTCGTCTCGTTGGCTGAGACAGACTTCAACAATCTTCTCTGAATGTTGCTTGACTTGATAGTCTCCAACATTTTCCACAAAGAGAATACAACGCCTGATAAAATCAGGATAGATTGTCACCTGTTCTCCATCCTGACCTTCAAAGTAGAAGATATCATCGGAGCGACCTTCGACCTTGTCAATCCTTGTATAATGAGAACCACATGGACAAGGTTCAGGATTTTCAACCAAGATATCATTAAGTTTGTAACGGTAAACAGGTTGACTGCTTCGCTTGAAATCCGTTATCACTGGATAAAATCGATGCTCATCCAGATACTCTTTCTCTACAAAAATGATATCCTCATTGAGATGAAGATATCCTGCAGAACAGGTGCAGGCTAGAAAACCTTCCGTCGCTTGATAAACCTGATCAATAATGGGTAGCTTAAAAGCACTCGAGATGCGAATTCTATCACTATCCTCTAAAATTTCTGCTACAGAGACAATTTTTTGCGGTGAGATAGACAAGTCTCCTGCCTTAAGACGCTTGCTCAACTCTATCATCATGGAAGCTGGTGCCACAACAATGGTCGGTTGATAATGATTAAGACGTTCAATATGTTCATCAGTATTTTTAAAAATATCGAAGTATTCTAATCGTATCAATGACGTATTGATAGTCTGGTAGAGTTCATTATCTGCTCTAAGGAAAAAAGCAATTCGGTGGCCAAAAAGGTGCCCCTTGGGCAACATCTTAGCTAAAATAGCTGCTGCCCACATGCTTCGCTCTTTCTCGGTCGTGATGAAGAGGCCACGATGTCCCGATGTTCCTGAAGATAAACCAACAGCTACTTCACCTTTAAGTTCCGTGAAGTCACGAGTCTTCTCACTTTCAATAGCCAAGGCTAAAGCCTCATCGCGATCGATGCCTTGAGTGTTTAACTCGTTAAAATGCGTCATCATAAAGGTCTTATCCATATGGTCGAAGTCAGTAGGAACACCATTTTTGAAATAAGGAGACTCCCGTTTTAGAAAATCCATATAGTTAGATAATTGCTTTTTCTGATAAGCTTCTAAAGCTGCTCTCGTTTTGAAGTTGTGAAGCCATCTGGTTTGGATAAAGGTTTTAAGAAAGGTTATTTTTTTCATACAAGATACGCTCTATCCTTTCTACAGGGTCATGGCTAACTAGTACTTCCGTCCCATCTTTTAGGATATCCTCCAGTAACTCAGTCCCCTTGATATAATCCGCCATATTATCCTGAACCAAGGACGGAATAAGGTGCATTTGTTTCGTATAAGGTAGCAAATCGACACCCCAGCACAAGTCCGCTGCGATAAAAAGATTATAATCTGGAATATAGAGACAAGCCTGACCCTTGGCATGACCATCAACAGAGGCTACCAAGATACTTCCATCTCCAAATAAATCACAGGTCGGACGATAAGGAAAAGTTGAGTTTTGCTGATCAGCCTTGATTACTGTTACCTGTTTCTCAAAGACGCTGGCAAAAATTCCTTAAAAATCAAATCCTTCAACTTAGGCTTCTGATAAACCTCATAAACCTCCTGAGTCAGAAGGAAGCTCGCATTAGGAAAAAAGCCAGCTCCTCCCAAATGATCAGGATGCAGGTGGGAAAGCATAACATAGGTAATGTCCTCAGGCCTAATCCCCTTCGCCTTCAACAAGTTTGAAATCTGATCCTTTTCTGTCATCTGCACCGGCGTTCCTAAACGATACAAGCCATAGCGAAGCTGGGTCTTAATATCGTAGTGATAACCTGTATCATAAAGCAGATAGCCTTTATCTCTGTGTTTGATTAGAAAGACACCGGCTGGAAAGGTCATCTTTTTATTCTTGACTTTCTTGAACAAAAGACCAGTATAGCTAGTACAATATCCCGCAGGAAAATAATCAATGCTTTCGATAATCTTGGACATATTGTTCAATCCCTTCTGAAATCGTTATTTTAGGCCGATAGCCCAAGTCACGCTCTGCCTTGCTAATATCTAAAGTCTGACTATAGCGCAGCAAGTAATAGGTATAGCGTGTTAGGGCTGGCTCTCCTTTGAGCTTTAGTCTCTTATAAATACACTCCAAACTACTTGAAATAGCAGACACAAGTGGAGCTGGAATTTTACGATAGCGGATGGGATAGCCCAAACCTCTCAAGGTTTCTTCAATCAAGTCCCTAAATGTTCTAGGTTCTCCATTAGTAATATTATAAACCTCTCCAGCTGCTTGAGGAGTTTCCAAAGCCAGACGAATAGCCAAAGCAACATTTCCACACAGGTCATATCCATCAGTTGGCGACCATCACCAATCAAAGGAATACCGATCTTCTGACTAAGATTAAGAACACGTGGCAAAATGCTGGTGTCTCCAATTCCAAAAAGTCCTCGAGGTCGCAATATGACACTAGATACATCAGGATAATCTTTAAATAGTTTTTCTGATGCCAATTTACTTCGAATGTAATTGTTAAGACTATTTTCCTGGGGGGCATCGCTTTCTTTGATATCCAGCTGGTCTCTAGGCGCTGCATAGATACTTGGAGACGACACATATACCAAGCGCTCGATATTAGCCTCACAGCAAGCTTCAAGGACGTATTTAGTTCCTAAGACATTCGTTTGGTAAAAGTCCTCCCAAGGACCCCAAACCGTTGACAAAGCACCGGCATGAACGACCATATCCATTTCCTGACAAGCCTTAGTCAAATCCTCTTGGTTTGTCAAATCTCCTTGAATAAAGGTCACAGAGGCGTTTACCAGAGACTGGCCAATTGCACGATTACGACCAAAAGCTCGGACTTGATAACCGTGCTCAACCAGTTCTTCCACAACATATTTGCCTAAAAACCTGTAGCCCCCGTTACTAAAACTTTCTTCATTGTTTTTTCTCCTTGTCTGCCAGCAGGCGAGCTATTTCACCTTCCACTACTTCTGTAGGATGATATGATTTGGCAGCATGACTTAAAGCCTCTAACTCAGACCAATCTTTCTTAGCCAACAATGCCTCAAAAGCTTGCCCAATTGCCTTGTCATCCTCTCTTTTGGCAGTCAAAGCCACACCTACCTCAAGTCCACGAATAGCATAGTCATACTGGTCATAATCGTGAGGAAGTATTAAGGATGGCTTTTTATTTATAATACATTGGAAAAAAATACCTGAACCACCGTGGTGAATGACATAATCCATCTGAGGAATGTATTCATTGTAGGGAAGATAAGAAACCACTGAAACATTATCCATTAATTTTTGGCATTGGAATTCTTGCCCTCCAAGACCTAAAGTTACAAAAAACTGGCACTCTGGATGAGACTTAGCTAACAGCTTCGTTTGGTAAATCAAATTATTCTTTGCCCAGTCCAATTGAGTACCACAAGTCACAAAGACAATTTTACGATTTGCAAATGGCGACAAATCAAGAGGATAATCCTCACATCGCTCAACTGAACCTCCAGTAGGACTCACCCAGTGGTAATGTTCTGGGAACCCTTTCTTTATCTCCAACTCTTTCATTCCTATTCCTAAAATAGAATACGGTGAATAGATACTCTCTTGTCCCTTATGGTTGTACATTTTAAAACCATAACGCTTTAAACGATTTCGTAATAAAAAAGTGGCGGAATACTTCAAGAAACGAGTCAGTTTTCTGCCTAGCCATTGTTGAATCAATTGATTGCGATTCTTCGGACTTCCCATTCCTCCGAAGAAACAAGGAGGACCATCCGTCGTTTCAATAGCAAATTGTGTGACCATTGTCGTTATCCACGGAATCCCCATTTGCTCTGCAACAAGTCCACCCGACAAACTGACATAATCGGCAATGACTAAATCAGGTCGGCTTACTTTCCATTCCGATAGTAATTGATCGGAAACAAGATTAATAATATCAAGACTAGCTGATAGTTGACGATAAGCAGAAAAAAGGCCCAATTGCTCCTTATTATTAGCCACCCTTTCAAAGTCCATTTCATGACCTTCAAGAATAGTAACAACCTTAAAGCCTGCTGCCTCAGCTACTGCACGTTTCTGCTGTCCTGTGAATAAACGAATATCATAGCGAGGATTTTTTAATAAAGGCATTAGCAGATTCATGGTTGGATAAAGGTGCCCACTTAATGGAACGATGACCACGTCAATTTTTAGTTTTCCCATAACATTAGCATAGCAAATTTTTTTTGAAAGAACTACTCAAAACCAAATACTATCTAAACTCATTTTCTCTGAATAGATACACTTCTTCAGTAAGATTTTTCATCCATTAATCAATCAAAGCTTGCCACAAATACTTTAACATAAAACTTTTCAATATTTTTTAGCAAGAATCCCCTAACTTACCTCCATCATGACAAACATTCTTTCCAAAGGAATTGAGAGGTAGTTTTCTGTTTCAGTAAAATCTGATAAACTAGAGTTATGCAAACAACAGACTCATTTAGTAAGGCAATTATTTTGGGAGCTACAGGAGGAATTGGACGTCACCTAGCAACTGAAATGGCAAAACATCTTGATTTTCTGGTTCTAGTAGGCCGAAATCCAGACAAATTAGTCCAACTGCAAAATGAATTAGCTGGAAGCAAGGCACAACTTTCAATTAAGGTTTTAAATCTGTGTGATAAGGAAGCACTGGAGAATTTTGGAAAGGCATTAGATGCTGACCTTCTGGTCAATTGTGCAGGACTAGCTAGCTTCTCCATAGGAAGTGATTTAGCCACAGAAAAGGAACAAGAGCTCTGGCAGGTGAACTACCATACTCCAGTCCAGCTAATGAAATTGCTAGTGCAGAAAAATCAGAAAATCCGACTAGTCCAACTTTCCTCACTAGCAGCTCTTTTTCCCCATCCCTATTTAGCGGCATACAGTGCCAGTAAGGCTGCCTTGCAGAACTACACTCTTGCTCTTCAGGAGGAACTATGTCAATCAGATTCCCCGGTCCAGCTAGGTCTGTATATTCTTGGACCAGTCCAAACAGCTATTTTTCCTCCTAAACTAGTAGAAGCATTGGGAGGCAGTCGCTTGCAGATGAAGCCTGAGAAAGTCGCTCAGCAGTTGATCCGATTCATAGAAAGGGATACTTCCTATGCTGTTATCGGCCTTCGCTATCGCTTGCTAGTATGGCTAGGTCGCTTGCTTCCCCAAAGATGGATCATTCGTCTCCTTGAAAGGTATTTACGAAAGGGACTTAATAGATGAAATTGTTAGTTATATTTTTAGGCGTTGCTTATCTTCTCTTATTTCTCATCCGTTGGTTACTGTCCTTCATTTATTATAAAAAGGTCAGTCTCATCTTGCGGACTTCCCAGAAGAGCTTTTTACAGTGGTCCAACCCATCCTCTCTGGGGATCCTCGTTTAGCGAATGATTTGCGGGCTAATCTCCAGCAAACAGAATCAGTGGAGTTCTACTGGTTGATCGACCAGTCTGATACAGAAGCCCAGCGAGTAGCAGATCAGATTTGCCAAGATGCTTCCTTTGCCCAACGCATTCGAATCTTTCTCATTGAAGACGTCCCTCAGGGGATTAATCCCAAGAGTTACAAGATTGAGCAGGTTGTAGAGGAGCTGACCCGGCCTTATCTGATTGTTTTGGACGATGATAGTGTGATTGATTTTTCTAAAATGGGTGAGCTGACTACCTATCTAGGTCAAGAGGTCATTCTGACAGGTATTCCCTATAACCAAGAAAGAAGTAATTTCTGGTCCAAGCTGGTTGCAGCATTCGTTAATGGCAATTCTTTTATTACCTATTTTACCATGGCAGAAGTTGAGGCAAATCACTCCATCAACGGGATGTTTTATATCCTACCGGTAGAACTTGCAAAAGATCAGGGGCTCTTCACAGCGATTAAGGACTATCTATGTGATGATTTAGCTGTGGCCGATTTTTTAAGGAGTAAAGGAGTATCCATTATCCAAACGCGGGTTACCTGTAATGTTCGAACCACTATCAAAAACGCTAAGCAATACCTGCTCCAGATGAAGCGGTGGCTTCTCTTTAGCTCTATCTATCTCAAAGAACACCTAGACTGGAAGGTCTTTTGCCTCATAGGTTTACCGAGTTTTCTACCTCTTCCAGGTTTGATCTTAAGTCTTATTTTAGGTTGGCCTTATCTTCTTATAGCCTTAAGCTTACTGGTATTCAAGGCAGTTTGGATGCTCCTCTATCGACAAAGCATTCTAACCAATCGCTTACACTTGAATGAAGTCACCTACGAAGTGCTGAATGATCTCCTGCTTCCTTGGCTGTTTGTCTATGTTCTAATGACACCTCCTGTGATTAATTGGCGGGGGCGGAAGATTCGAGTGACGGATGGAAAGATTCGTTATGAGTAAGATGAAGTCCTATCTAGACCGTTTGTCTGCTTTGTCTCCTGATCAGACCATGCTAGACTCTGATCGCTTGGTTCTCTTTCTTAGTGGGAGCAGTGATATTACTTGTGCCGGGCTGACAGCTGGGCAACTAGACCTCCTCCATGCAATTTGTCCATCTGGCTATTCAGTGGTAGCCAGTAATTTTCCCTTCAATCAAGATTTTGAACATATAAAGTCTCCACAAGTATCCCTCTTGTCAGCTTCTGCATCCAATATCATCTACTATTGGCATACGATTTTGAACCTTCGTTTCCAAAAGTTGTTACAGGAGCACTTGTCTCCCTTGTTGGAAGCTCAGGAAGTAGTTCTTGTTTGTAAGAGTTCAGGTGTCAATATGCTGACCCAATGGTTGAATAATTTGGGTAATGAGATATCCCTTCCAAGATTTCGCATAATCGCACTTGGTCCTGTCTCCCAAAAACTCTTAAACAACAAAAAACTAGAGGTACTGGTGATTAAAGGAAAAAAAGATCCATATTCTAAATTCTTGGATTCCCACCAAGCGGATATCCTAGTGGATTCGGATCATTATAGCTATGAATACAAAGAAGATGTGAAAGGAATCATTCATGACTGGATTGAACAAAGTAATAAAGATAGATGTGATTAGCGTACCATTTAGTGGTCATTTATTTCCGACCTTGACACTGGTGAAACCCTTGTTAGAAGACCCTCGTTTTCAAATACGTGTCATCACAGGTTATCAAAAGAAGAAATTAGTTGAAAAAATTGGCTTTGACTGTGTTGCCTTATTTCCAGATCGTCCGACAGTGATGGAAGATATCGCCAATACCTCAAAGCAAGCAAAACCACATATTATGTACCAACAATTAATCGCAAATAGCAAACTAATTCCAGAAGCTATAGACGAAATCAAGCGAATTTGGGAGTCCGATGGAAAACCAGATTTGATTATTGCAGATTTCATTGCAGCTCCTGCTGGTATTTTAGCAGACCGTTTGGGAATCCCCTGGATTACGACCCTCCCAAGTCCAGTAGCTATTGAGAGTCGCACAACCACTCCTGCTTATTTAGGAGGTTGGAAACCCCATCAGGGAATCCTCTACAAATGTAGAGATGCACTGGGTAGACAGATTATTCACATGGCAAAAAGAATTGGCTTTGCACTTGTTAAAAGAAATCTTAAAAATTTACAAGATTTCAAACTTTATAGAGAGGATGGTACAGAAACCATCTATTCTCCTTATTCAATTCTGGCTCTGGGAATAAAAGAGTTGGAGTTTAGAGATGATTTTCCACCCCATCTTAAGTGGGTTGGTTATCGCTGTCTTTCTTTTGACAAACTCCCCAAGGAACAAGAACAGTATTTCACGACCTCTAAAAAACGCGTGTTAGTGACTTGCGGCACCCATTTAAAATGGGAAAAAGAAAGAATGGTGAAATTGGCCCAAATACTAAGTCAAGAATATCCTGACTATCATTTTTATGTCACACTAGGTAACCCAAGTGGTTTGCAAAATTCGCCACATCATCTAAGTAACAATCTTTTACTTTTTGATTATCTGCCCTACACAGACATTCTAGATAAAATGGACTTTGTGATACATCACGCTGGTTCCGGTATTCTAATGGGATGTATCGAACAAGGCATTCCTAGCCTTATTCTTCCTCAAGATTTTGATCAGTTTGACAACGCCTTACGAGCTGAGTTAGCCCAGGTAGGACTTGTCTCTCGAAAAAAGACAGATTCTGAAGTCTTAGATTTATTCCAAGCATTAATTTCTCAAAAAGATTGGCCTAAATTACACTCTCTAACTCAGATAAGTAAAGCCTATCAACCTACAGAAATACTTTATCAAGAGATTGAAAGACTCTTAAACATAGATAAATAATCTTATTTAACAAAAACTTAGGTCCTCTCCTAAGTTTTTTTGTAAATTTTAGTCAGTATAAAAAGCCAACCCAAGGTCAGCTTCTTACTGTCTAATATCGCCCAGCGAGTTCATAGTAAGTACGGACAACACGTCCTTTATAATGCACTCTGACTTTCCGTAGCCAAAGGCTATCACCTTTTTCAAGAATATTAAAGTTAGATTGGCTGACGAAAAAGTTACGCTTGGTTTCACCAACCTTAACCACTAGAAAATGATTAGCCCTTGTTCTTGGTGCTTTGGCAATTCTCTTTCCAATGATGACGCCAACAACCTTAGACCAATCCTCGCTATAATAACCCATCTTGGTTAAGACAAAGAGGAGAAATCTGTCTGTTAATATCCAAATAATAGCGATAAGCCCAAGCAAAAAAACGATAAAGATTCCCGTCACCAAGCCTAGACTACCACTTTCACGCCCACTTTCAAACCAGAGATGTAAGCCTTTCTGATTTCCAAAATACAAGAGAGCTAGGAAAATACCTGTAAGGAGGAGAGCGAAGACTCTTTCACTATTTCTTAAAATAAAATCTTTCATGTCCTACTCCTTCTCTACCGTAGTGTAGCTACCATTTTCACTCTTGATAGCAATATCTGATGACATGGCAACTGATAAAGTAATTGGACCACGGACTTGGCCGTCACTATCTCTAAGTTCCCAATTGCTACCGTCGTTACTTGTAGCCAAACCCTTGTCTTCTTGTCCATTTTCATAAACTGGCAGGACATAAACCTCTGTCACCCCCGGTAGTTCTTGGCGCTGCCCTGTCGAGCTGTCTTCGATCACAAAGGTGGAACTAGCTTGGTCATAGACCACTTTCTTGGTATCAGAAATAGGCTTATCTGATTTTTTAGCCAAATCAGATATGGCTGAAGCTGCCTTATCTACCGTTCCCTGTGAGACCAGTTCATTTCCTGTAAGGCCTGTGATGACCTCTATTTTCTTAGGTTGCGATTTCTGCATCTCTCTAGTGAAAAATCCATTGGCGAGGAATAAAATACCACACACCATGACTAGAAAGGATAAGACAATCACCCCTCCACCTGTCCGTGTGGGCTCTGTCACTTCTGTCATTGGACGAAGAGGAGGTCCTTGCCAAGCGGTCTTTTTGTGTCTCTTATCCAAGAGGTCACAAAGGTAGGCTTCCAATAATGCGAAGTTATATTCCTTGGCTAGACTTTCAATTCCTTCCAAGGTCTCATAACTTAGGCCACCTCTTTCAAGTATGGTGCCAATAGTCTTGGTGAAGCGGTAAGAAAAATCCTGATCCTCCAACCAGCCCAAAGCAGCACACTCACTAATATAGTCTTTAAGTTTAGAAATAGTCAGAGTATTATATAGGAAATATAGCTCAACAGTCTGAAGAAAACTATCCTGATTTTCAATAGATAAATCTTCTCTTAAGACAGAATCCTCGCGAGTCCTTGAATGAGGCTCACTGTGATTGAACGTTTCATGAGTATCTGATAAAGTTAGCTCATCCAGTTGCTTCTGCTCTTCTTCAGCATCCACCTGCTGAACCTCATATTCAGTCACTTGCTCGTCGTTGACTTTCCAGTTGCATAATCTGTAAGCTCAAGTTCATCAATACTTTCTTGCCCTTGACCAGACTTGCTACTATCTGCTGCTTGTTTAAAGGAAGCTTCTAGCTGAGAGGCAGACACCATCCCAACCACGCTACCATCAGCCTGTTTATGGCCTATGACAGCACTCACATCCTCATTTCCAGATTGCGATTTTTGCCAGGCAAGGGCCCCTTGATAAGCCTTTTGCAGGCGTTGGAAATTTTCAGGGTCATCCTCAGGGTGATAGACCTTACTCTGTTTGGCATAAGCTCTCTTGATGTCCTTAAGATTATTGGTTGGTTGAATGCCCAAAATCGACCAAAAATTCATGCGTCACCTCCTATCTCCAGAAATTAGGGTCATCAGACCTATCAAAGGGCTCACCGTTCTCCTCATGGTCGTCTTTTTCTTGACGGAAAATATCCAAATCATCTAATGACATGATATTTTCAATGCTATCAAGATAAGCTTGGTAGCGTTTCACGATTTCTTTTCGCTTCTTGATATTGTTAATGGCCAGCTGATAGCCTTTTTCAAAATCTTCCATTTGCCACAAAAAATGTAATTGCATCTTATAAGGCATTTCCATAATTAAACGATAGGCCCGCTCAGTCTGCGTTTTAAAGTCGGCCTCAAAGGACAATTGATCAGAGACAAGCTTGATATTCTCCAGATGCTCACTCTTGTCAACCTCTTCGATTTTATTTTGACTACCAATACGATACGTTTTAGTCTCACCTGTTGACCCCAGTTTAACCTCTATATAGAGCATGGAATTAATATCGTAAGTAAAGGTAGTCTCAAAAAACTCTGTCTTAGTCGCAGTCCCAGGAACATCGATAATAAACTCATCCAAAAAGAGATTTGCCTCAGGATCGAGCGATTCTCCCTGATAAATCATAAAGCGACATTGTTTCTGTCCCCGACTGGCATAATAATATTTGCTGGCTGAGGTAGGAAGGACAGACAACTTATTAATAACCTTTGAAAAGATATTTTTATCAAAGTCAGAGTCATAGGCACTGATTCCCAATGAGAAAGGACAAATATCAGTAATCACCAAATCTTTGACCTTTTCCTGACGCTCTTTGACAGCTAAATAAGTCCCCAAACCACGCGCAACCAACTCATCCATATCCTTCAAACGCTTAATAGGAAGATTGAGAAGATTCATGATATAGGATTGAACCAAAGGCATCATGCTAGATCCTCCGACCAAGATAAAAGCATCTAGCTCATGAGCCTTGTAGCCGCTATCACTCACCGCCCTACCAATGACTTTCTTAACACGATCAAGAACAGGTTGAATAATGGACTTAAGCTCAGCTTGAGTGTATTGTTTCATGTAATATTGGTCATCGTAAGTTAAGGAGACTGCAGCCAGTTTTTCCTTTTGTAGCTTGAGCTTGCAACGTTCTGAAGACAAGAGGAGACTAGACTTTTGCTTGGTGTCTAACTTCTCCAAATCAATCCCTTGAGACTGACAAAAATCTTCAGCGATAGCCTTATCAAAGTCGCTGCCACCCAAGAAATTATCACCTGCAATAGAAACAATTGAAATCACATTATCAAAACAATCAACCACAGAAACATCAAGCGTACCTCCTCCAAAGTCAAAGACGACGAAAGATTCGTCCTTACCAATCTTGTGACAAGCAATGGCTGCCGCAGAAGGTTCGTTAATCAAACGTTCTACCTTAATGCCCAAACGTTGTCCAATAGCCTTGGTAGCTGAACGTTGCTTCTCGTTAAAATAAGCCGGCACACTAATAAGTACCTCATCTACCCTTTCACCTAAGTAGTTTCAGCATCTGCCACCAACTGCTTAACCACTAGGGTTGACAAATCCGTTGCCGAAAAAGCTTCCCCATCGAGGTAAAACATTTCATTAGTCCCCATGGAACGTTTAAAGAGTTGGGCTGTGTTATCAGGATCAGTCACTAAGCGTTCCTTGGCAATTTTTCCAACCGTCAAAACATGGTCAGACACATGGACCACACTGGGCGTCAAATATTCGCCAAAACCATTTGGAATCAGCTCAACCTCTCCCTCACGATAGGTAACCGCTAGACTATTAGTCGTTCCCAAATCAATACCAATTGTTGCCATAACATTCTCCTAAACTGCTTTTGTCTTTCTATTATAACATAGTCAAAAATGTCCTTTTCAAAAGGTCAATAAACTCTTTCAAATACGCCATGAACTAAGAGAGTCTGCAAAGAATGACATAAGATTCTTTTTTAGGAACGACGTGAGTATAACTGGGACTTTCCGCCGTGATTAAAGCCCCTGAAACCTAAGTTCATCAGGGGTTGAGAAGTTTCAAGACCTTAGACTAGAGACTGGAAACTTAAGTATGGAACTTCTTTGATGTTTGCTGATGTCCGTCATCACCTAGAGAAAGTCTCACAAAATATTCTTTTTCAAAAAATAAAAGCCAACCTAGGGTCAGCTTTTCATTTATCCTAATGACTATTTTTTGAATGGTTCTTCCACCATGATGAAAGGATAGAACCTGAGATATTATGCCAAATACTAAAGATAGTTGATGGGATAGCCGCTTGTGGCACAAAATATTTCATGGCAAGCGTTGCCCCCAAACTTGAGTCTTGCATACCCACTTCGAAGGTAATGGCTTTTTGTTGAGGTTCTTCTAAACCAAGGAGTTTTGAAAATCCAAAACCAAGGGCATAACCACAAAGATTGTGGAGCATGACAACTGGAATAACAAGAGCTGTCGCTGCTGTGAAAATATTGGCATGGTTGGCAGAAACAACTGCCCCAACAATCAAGAGGATGGCAACCTGTGAAATCAAAGGCATAATCTTAATAATGGCATCGATTTTCTTGCCAAAAATAGAGTGGATAACCACACCCAAGATAATAGGAACAACAACGATACGCAAGGTACTAAGGAAAAGGTTTTGTGCAGGCACACTAACATAATGACCAGCCAAGAAGGACAAGAGCGTTGGAATCATGAGTGGTGCCAAGAGAGTTGAGAGGGTTTCGATAGAAACATCCAAGGCAACATCTCCACCTGAAAGAAAGGCCATGACACTAGATGAAGTTCCGCTTGGACAAGACCCAACTAGGATAACACCTGCTGCTGTCGCACCCTTAAGATGGAATATCATACAAAGCAACCAAGCCAAACCAGGCATGATGACATAGTGGGCAACAGTCCCTAGGATAACTGGAATTGGACGCTTAGCAATACGCTTGAAATCCTCAGTGGTCAAAGTAAGCCCCATACCAAAGAGAATCAAACCAAGCAAGTAGGCCGTATTGGGAATGACCCAACTACTTGTTGCTGGAAGGGCGTAATTAAAGACAGCCCAGAGAATAACAGCTACAGTAAACCATTTGCTGAGCCATTTACTAAAAGATACAAGTGACTCCATAATGAAACCTTCTTTCTATTTTCACAGAATAGTATAGCACTTTCATTTTGAATTTCAAGGTAAATTTCGAATTTTCTGAAATTAATTTCAAAAAATAAACCCTCACACTTAGAATGCGAGGATTATTGATTTTATAAACCTTAAGACTTATCTTCTAACTTCTCTTCAAACTGTTGAGCCCGTTCTTCGCCCCACCATAGTGGCAATAATTTGCCCAAAGTAATGGTTTGACGTGTTTCGTAGTCAACCATAAACTCCAAGTTACGATTGTCAGGATGGAGTTCCATTAGAAATTCTCGACAGGCCCCACAAGGCATGCCAGACGGTCCACCATGAGGTGGCTGGTCACGAAAGGCGATAATTCGCTTAACCTTAGTTTGACCGGTTTCTTGATACATATTGAAAAGGGCAGCTCTTTCGGCACATAGATGGAAAACACCACACGTTCCTTCCATACAAAAGCCCGTGAAAATTTGCCCATCTCCAGCCTCAACGGCAGCCACAACGTGTCTAGCATAGACAAAGTCTGAGACTTCCTGTGGCTGATACAAGGCTTGAGCCTTTTCATACATTTTCTGCCAGATATCCATTATTTCTCCTTTAACCTCGATCACTTTCCCTTTGAGACTTGATAAAGAGTGCAAGCCCTGTTGCTACTGTAGTATAAGCTACAATAAACAGGAGTGATTTCCATGAAAATTTCCCATTGATAGCAAAATTAACGACCAATTCATTGACATGATAGACAGGTGTCCACTCAGAGATGCTCTGAACCCACTTAGGGAACATGGAAATAGGAACCCATGAACCACTCACTATAGGCAAGACAAGGTAAATAATATTTGCCACAAGAGACATGAATTGTTGAGATTTAATCTGAGCGATAAGTAAACCAAAAGCTAGAAAGAGCAGACCGGACAAAAGTAAGAGAGCACCTGACCCTACCCATCTAAAGAATGGCATCTCTACATCTCGGAAAAAGGCACCTACACAAAAGGTCACAATGATGGCAACCATAAAGTTTAGAAGCACACGAAAGATTTTAGAAAGATAATAAGCTGCAATACTAACCTTTGAGTGCTCGATATAGGTCAACCAGTGTTCAATTCGGTCCTCTTGCAACATATAGGGAAAGGTAAACAAACCAAAACTAGACATGGAGAAGCCAGTCATGGTCAGCATATAAGACAGCAAAAACTCTTTTTGAGCTTCTGGAGTAGGTGCTGAGAAGATACTAGAAAAAAGGAGGAAAAATCCGACAGGTATCCCGATTCCCATGATAAAGACTGGCCAACTTCGCCACGTTTTAATCCATTCAATTTTTAGTAATGCTTTCATGCCTTGTCCTCCCTTGTTGAATCGAATAGGCTATCCAAGAGTGTTTTATTTTGAATTTCAATATCAGAAATTCCACAGCCCGAATTTTCAAGACTTTGCCATACCTTTTCGATATCTTTGGTCATGAAGCTGATGACATCCCTCTTTTCAGTAATCTCATAGATGTCTGATAGTCCGTGAACAATGCTAACAAAGCTACTTGGAAGAGTGACCTGCTTCTCCTTCTCTTCGTGTCGCATAGCGTATGGCGTGGTATCTCTGATGAGTTTCCCTTGATGGAGGACTAAGATACGGTCAGCTGTGTGTTCCACCTCTTCGATATAGTGAGAGGAATAGAGTATAGTTGTCCCAGCTTTTTCAAGTCATTGACAATCTCCCAGAAACGCTGACGAGTAGAGGTATCCATACCCGCTGTCGGTTCATCCAAAAAGAGGATTTGGGGTTTATCAATCAAACAAAGGACAAAAGCTAGAAGACGTCTTTGCCCACCAGAGAGTTTATCCGCAAACTGCTGGTACTGGTCTTCCTTGAATTGTAAGAGCTCTTGTACCTCTTGATTGGTCAAGGGATTATCAGAGATAGATTGGAAGAAGGCAATCAGTTCCTCCACTTTCAAACTATTTGGAATGGTATTTTCCTGAAGGAGAACCGCAATTTTATTTTTGGCCTTACCTGCCTTACCATCAATGAGGACCTGACCACTGCTCGGTTTTTTATCGCCAAGAATACAGGACATCAAGACAGTCTTACCTGCCCCATTAGGTCCAATCAAGGCCACACAATCGCCCTTGTTTATCTCAAAACTAATATCCTCTAAAATAGTCTTTCCCTTGATACGTTTTCCAAGAGAAGAAACCTGAATAACTGTCTCACCCATCAATGCTTTCCTTTCTTTTATATAGATGCCATGCTTGACAATATCGCTGACATCATTGGACTTCCCTTAATACTCCACTTCCAACTCCGTACAGAAGAGACTTCCGCTCAGATGAAGCCTTGTTTCAACTTGCTCGAAATCAGATTCAAAACGATCCACCTTTACAGATGACAGAGGATGTGAAATTCCAGTGCTATCCATGACACAGCCGTGAGGAAGTCGGATATGAACTTCACCAAACTTAGCATCAAGATGAACAGCCACCTGATTTGACGCAAAGCTGGCCTGACTCAAATCCAACCAAAGCTCACCAAAAGCTAGATTCATATCAATCGTTTCGACTTCTTGAGAATAGATACGATACCTATCCTCAGCCATATAGGTCTTAACAGAAATATGAGGTCCCTCTTGGTCATTCTTATTAACATTATAGTCTTTAGTGAGCCCTTTCTTTTGACTACGACCATAAAAAAGCTCTAAAGCCAAGCCAATGAGAAAAATACCGCTAAAGAGATTCCACTGTGCAAAATCAAGGTTTAACAAGTCATGAACATAGGGTGATAAGAAGGCCAAACCAAGAAAAATGAGGAGAGGCCGCCTATTCAAGATACCAAAACAAAAGAAGGCCACGAAGAAAACCAGATTATAATTGACCATAATCCAAAAATCTGGAATAAAGGCACTGGCGATAAAACAAGCTGCTAGTAAAAGCAACAAGATGGCCCGAGCATTAAACCGTTTCATAAGGAGACTCCTTTCTAGTAAATGATTGCAATTTTCCAATTATTTTCACTATCAGTATAGCACTATTTGTAAACGTATTCAATGTTATATTAAAAGGATTTGCAAGAAAAAAAGAGCTTTCGCTCTTTCATTATTTTCAATGTTTGACAGTTACTTGTCCAAAGGATACAGATCCTGTTAGAGAAACTGTAGTGCTTGATAACTCTCGCTCTCCTAGACTATCGTAGCCTTTCACTCCTGCTAGGCTTGTATGAAGCCCGTGTGTATCCACTTGCCAATCCTTGGGCACTCGAATGATGACCTGAGAAAAATTGGCCTGAACCACAATCTGAGGTCGGTCCGTCATAAACTGAGCCTGACGCAAATCCAAGGTCAAACGCCCAAAATCAGCATTGGCATAGACAGTTTCGAGGTTTTGAGAAGTCACCACTTGCACAGACTCTGAAAAAAGAGTCTTAGCAAAAATTTCTCGCTCATGTTCTTTAGACACCTTGTAAGAGAATTTTTTCTTATAACTTGGTTTGCTCAAACGGTCCATCGCAATACCTAAGATAAGAATCCCTACAAAGAGTGTCCATTCCGAATAATCCAATCTAAAGAGGTCATGGATATAGGTCGATAGAAAAGCCATCCCCAAGAAAAAGAGAAATTTCCCCTTAGATTGCCAGCTCAAAAGCACAAAAAGCAAGGCTAAAATCAACTTATAATTAAAAGCCAAATACAAATCTGGAATAAAAGCTGTTGCGATAAAATAGGCAGCAATGATCAATAAGGTAATAACACCTGAATTAAAGCGTTTCATAACAAGTCCTCCCTAAATCCTGTCCTTGAGTTTTTCCACAAAAAGGTAGGCTGCTGGACAGAAAAGCGTATTTTTTATAGTCAGATGATTGATCTGATAGATTTTCTTACGATCCGTGTGAGGAAAGGCTGCACAGGCCTTAGGACGGACATCATAAATATCACAGAGATTATCAGGCCCCAAGAATGGACAAGGCATAGACTTGAAGACCTTATCCCCATCCTCATCTACCTGCAAGTACATCTCCTCAAAGGCAGGTAACTTCATGCGAAAATGCTTGGCAATGCGAGTGATGTCCTGTTCTGTGAAGTCTGGACCAAGCGTCTTACAGCAATTTGCACACTGGGTACAATCAATTTCTTGGAAGACTTCATTGTGTACCTGCTGAACAATCTTATCTAAATTTTTAGGAGCCTTCTTCTTGAGTTGTGCTAGAAACTTTCGGTGCTCCCCTTGCTTTTGACGTGCCAATTCCTCATAACGTTTGACATCAATAGTCTGTGACATGTGTTTTCTCCGATAATTTATAATTCTGTCATCTATTATAGCATAAAAGAAATAGAGCCTAGCTTGAACTAGACTCTATGTTAGTTACATCGATACAATTCTACGATAAGAACGCGACGTTAGGGCGAAAACCAAGACATAGGCTAGGAAGAATACGCCACAAACAATAATAGTGACCACTAACATAAGATCTGGATTGAGAACCCCAATAACACGCACAATCAAACTAATCATATGGTAAGCAAAGGCTAAGTGTGTAAAGGCAAAAATCAAAGGGAGGAAAAAGACAGTAAGAACTTGTTTACGAATGGTTTTCTTGACTTGTTGGTCGTCTAACCCAATCTTTTGAAGAGTAACAAAGCGCTCACGGTCCTCATAACCTTCAGAAATCTGTTTATAGTAAATCACGAGAACTGTACCAAGCATGAAGATGATGGATAAGAAAATACCGATAAATAAGGTTCCGCCAACAAAGCCATTTAGCATCCCTTCTACATCATATCGGCTATTCGCAGTGAGGTTAGGCCCAGGGACGCCAGTAGTTTGTCCAGCTAACTGTTGTGTTTCTTTATCCGTGAGTTTGTCTAGCAAATCTGAATTTTTCTTGGCTTCATGTGTAGGATCTTTGACGTTAACACCAACATAGGTAGTTTGAGTGGTTGCTGTTCCTTTGATACTTTCTTTAAAATTATCCATATCAGGAACGACAAGGTAGCTATAATCAGAAACTATAGTTGTAAAGATATTAGGTACTTTACCTTTAATAAAGTCATTAAGACCATCCTGAATCTGGTAGCTTTGACCATTGATAGAGACACTCTTTTGATCTTTCAATATTTTATTTTTAGTAAATAAGCCAACTTGATTTGAAGTCAGATTGAGGTCTTTACCTGTTAATTGCTTATAAGTTGCTTGTGAGAAGACAAGAAAAACTGACTTTGGTAGAACTTTTCTTTCATTCTCAGAAAAGATGGTTAGCTTGTTTTTTTCTTGTTCTTTGATACCAAAGTAGAGGTAAGTTACTTCCGTTTTTCTATTTACCTGATTTCCCGACTGTGATAAGAAATCATCCATAACCTTCTGTGTACTTGTTACATCTACATTCGTTCCGGTAACTGAGTACTCATGTGGAGCAGCACTGGCCAAATAGTCTTTTTTTCCAGCATAGATACTTGCAGCACCTACAAGCGTCACGAGAACCATACTTGAGAGGATAGCAATGGTCGCCAGCCCAACTGCATTTTTCTTCATCCGAAAGACAAGGTTGGAAATGGAAATCATATTATTAGGCTTGTAATAGTAGCTTTTCTTCTTTTTCAAGAGTTGCAGAACTACTGTTGTCCCAGCGTTGAAGAGAAGATAAGTCCCTAAAATGACCAATAAAACAGCTAGGAAAAAACTGATAATAGCCGTTACTGGATTCTGAACAGAGAGAGCAAGATAGTAACCATATCCCATAGTCCCAAGTCCTAAAAGGGTTTGAATAACTAGGAAGCGTCCTTTTTTCTCACCCTTAAGGCCATCTTTAGTTAATTGTAAAGGATTAAGCCGTAGTAATCGGAAACCATTTACCAAAACCAACAAACTAAAAATACAAGCAAAGATGACAAGAACAATAGGAATTGTCATTACTTGAAAGGTCGAAACCAAACCAGTACTTTCACCGATAATCCTTTGAAGAAAAGCATAAATGAGTTTATCGAATAGCGCCCCTACACCTATACCTAGAAGCAAAGTCACAAAACCCATAATCATCGTTTCTTTTAAAATCATGCTAAAGAGGTGACGTTTCTCTAAGCCTAGCACACTATAGAGACCAAGCTCCTTTGAACGATTTTTCATGACAAAGCTGTTGGCATAAAGAACAATAATCCCAGAGGATAGGGCGACAATCCCAAGTCCCAACCCCAAAACCATCTTGATAGCATCTGCCCCAGGTAAGTCATCCAGATGCGAATTAAGCGTTAAAGATGTAAAAATATAGGTAATGGCAATAACCAGAATAGTTGCCAATGTATACGGATAGTAAAGCTTACGATTTTTTATGAGATTGGACAAAGCCAGTCTATTGGTTAGACGAAACATATTAGTTCACCTCACTTGCCATTGTAGTTAGTGTATCGGAAATTTCTTGGAACATTTGATGTTCAGACTTATCCCCTTTGAAGATTTGATTATAAAGAATCCCATCCTTAATAAACAAAACACGCTGCGCACGACTGGCGGCCGCTGTTGAGTGAGTTACCATAAGAATGGTCTGGCCGCTAGCATTAATAGTATCAAAGACATCCAAGAGTGCCGCTGAAGATTTTGAATCCAAGGCGCCTGTTGGCTCATCTGCTAAGAGGATTTCTGGTTTAGTGATGATCGCACGCGCAACTGCGACCCTTTGCTTTTGGCCACCTGAAATTTCATAAGGGTACTTCTCTAGCAAGGAATGAATTCCCAGTTGACGACTGATAGCTTCAACTTGTGTCATCATTTGCTTAACTGAGCGTCGAGAAAGGACCAGAGGTAGCAAGATATTATCTTTAACAGATAGGGTATCTAACAGATTGAAATCCTGGAAAACAAATCCTAATCTTTCACGACGGAAACTGGAAGCATCCTTATTTTTAATAGTTGCTGTGTCCATACCATTAAGGTAGACACGCCCTGCCGTTGGTTTATCAAGCATGGCAAGGATGTTGAGCAGGGTTGATTTTCCTGAGCCAGACTCACCCATAATAGCAACATACTCACCTTTTTCAACCGTAAAATGGATATCTTTAAGGGCTTCAACCTGATTTCCTTTGAAACGTGTTTTATAAATTTTTTTAACATGTTGAACATCTAGTAATGTCATAATAAGCTCCTTTATTTAGTAGAATTGGGAGAGATTTTAGGAATCTCTTACTTAACTTCGATACCATTTTATAGAAAAAGCAGGGGCAAAACCATAACCCTTGCTTTCATTTGTCGTCTAATTTCTTACACTTTTGTAAGTTATCAATCAATGGCTAATTTTTTCTTTTGAAAATGAATGGAAACTGTGGTTCCTTGACCTACTTGGGAGCTAATACTAATATCATGTCCAAGCTGATCAGCAATTTTCTTTGAAAGATAGAGACCTAACCCAGACGACTGCTGAGTCAATCGCCCATTGTAACCTGAAAAGCCACGCTCAAAAACCCGTAAAATATCACTATCCTTGATACCAATTCCAGAATCTTTAAGATAAAGCGTATTATCCTTGAAGTAGATTTCAATACCGCCACTCTTTGTGTACTTCAAACTGTTTGACAAGACCTGCTCAATGATGACTAAGAGCCATTTTTCATCTGAAATAACCTTAACATCCAAGTTATCTAGGTTAATGGTCAACCCTTTTTGAATAAAGAAAAGGCTATGCTTTCTAATAACTTCTTTAACCAAGTGTTCTAATGCAACCTGTTTCAACTGCAAATCATCATGAAAGTTTTCTAAACGTAAATACTGCAAAACCAAATTAGTGTAGGCATCGATTTTGAAGATTTCTTGCTCCAAGAGAGACCTAGTATTACTATCTGTGACATCCTGAACCAACAATTGACTGGCTGCTATTGGCGTCTTGATTTGATGAACCCAAAGAGTGTAGTAGTCCATCAAATCTGTATAGCGCTTACGCTCCTCCTCAGTCTGATTCATCTGATTCTCCCTTGCATTTTCCAAGCTCTGGGCTAAGTAAAACTCCAAGGGACTTAAGGGAGTAATTTCTTCATATAGATATGCTAGCTTATAAGACTGATAGGATCTAAGCAAGTCCCAAGCCACCATAATGATAGTCACAAAAGTCAGGATTGTTAGAGCATAATAAAGAACATCTGCCACCTCTTCAAATAAAAAAGCGAACAAAATCAAGAGCATTCCGTTAAAGATAACCAAGAGATAGAAAGGCAGACGAGACCTAATATGGTATTTGATAAATTGACGCTTACCCATCATGACGCAACCCGTAGCCGACACCTTTCTTGGTTTCTATAAAATCATTCAAACCGACTGCTTCTAACTTCTTACGTAAACGTGCCACATTTACAGAGAGAGTGTTATCATCAATAAAGAAGTCACTATTCCAAAGCTCCTTCATGAGGTCTTCACGACTAACAATATTACCAGAACGCTCGAAGAGAACTTGTAAAATCTGAAACTCATTCTTAGTCAAAGAAACGACTTCGCCCTGATAAACCAAATCCATGGCTTTGAGGTTCAGTATCACACCTCTATATTCCAAGAGGCTCTGATCCTTACCAAACTCATAAGAACGACGTAAAAGCCCTTGAATTTTTGCTAGGAGAACATTTTGATCAAATGGTTTAGTCACAAAGTCGTCTCCACCCATATTGATTGCCATAACGATATCCATGGCCTGATCTCTAGAGGACAAGAACATAATCGGCACCTTGGAGACCTTCCGAATTTCCTGACACCAGTGATAACCGTTAAATAGAGGTAAACCAATATCCATAAGAACCAAGTGGGGTTCTTCTTTTACAAAAATAGATAATACTTCCATGAAATCTTCAACAAGAACAACTTCGTACCCCCACTGTTCTAGTATTTTCTTGACTTGTTGACGGATAACCTCATCGTCCTCAACTAATAAAATCTTATGCATAACTCAACCTCTTTCATTTCTCACTATTATAACAAAAATGACATAAGAATCGCCCTTTCTCAGCAAATCTTACAATAATGTTAGATTGAATTTTGCAACTTTTTAAAGAGTGCATTTTTATGGAAAAAATTCTTTGAGTCTTCAAAGAAAATATAGTATTATAAAAGAGTTGATATTGATTTATCATCAACCATCGACAGCTTCATCGAACAATGAGAACATTACTTATTTATGTCACGAATGGGCGTGACGTTTCTACAAGGTGCCGTAACACCTAACAATGAGTAAGCTAACATAGTCATAGAAAGATTTTTACTGTCTTTTTGTGATTTCAAAGGCTTGCTTTGCAGGCCTTTTTCTGTTATTCGATGGTTTTGATTTATTTCAGAGTCTCAATAAAATCTGAAATAAATCAAGACACAGCATTGTTATTCAATTTATAGGAGGTAATATGAAATTACTGGAAGACCGCATTCTCAATGATGGGAATGTCCTTGGGGAAAATATCCTCAAAGTTGACTCTTTCTTAACTCACCAAGTAGACTTTGAGCTCATGCGTGAAATTGGAAAGGTCTTTGCTGACAAGTTCAAGGACGCTGGTATCACCAAGGTGGTGACTATCGAGGCATCTGGTATTGCACCAGCCCTCTATGCGGCTGAGGCCTTGGATGTCCCTATGATTTGCTAAGAAGGCTAAAAATATCACCATGAATGAAGGTATCCTCACTGCTGAGGTTTACTCTTTCACTAAGCAGGTGACTAGTACTGTCTCTATCGCAAGCAAGTTTCTCACTCCTGAAGACAAGGTTCTCATCGTTGATGATTTCCTAGCGAACGGTCAAGCTGCCAAAGGTTTGATTCAAATCATTGAAGAGGCTGGCGCACACGTCGAAGCTGTCGGTATCGTTATCGAGAAATCCTTCCAAGATGGTCGTGCTCTTTTGGAAGAAGCCGGCTACCCAGTGGTTTCACTTGCTCGTTTGGATCGTTTTAAAAATGGTCAGGTTGTATTTAAGGAGGCAGACATCTAATGCAAAACAAAGAGAAACACTCGCAGGCGGCGGTCCTAGGACTGCAACACCTTCTTGCCATGTACTCGGGATCAATCCTGGTGCCAATCATGATTGCTGGTGCTTTGGGGTATTCAGCTCATGAATTAACCTACTTGATTTCAACTGACATCTTCATGTGTGGTGTGGCAACTTTCCTCCAACTTCAACTCAATAAACACTTCGGTATTGGTCTTCCAGTTGTGCTTGGAGTTGCCTTCCAATCAGTGGCTCCACTCATTATGATTGGTAAGAGTCATGGCAGCGGTGCTATGTTTGGTGCCCTTATCGTTTCAGGGATTTATGTTATCCTTGTTTCTGGTGTCTTTTCAAAAGTGGCCAACCTCTTCCCTTCCATCGTTACGGGATCTGTCATCACTACTATTGGTTTGACCCTTATCCCTGTCGCTATCGGAAATATGGGGAACAACGTTGACAAACCAACTGGTCAAAGCCTCTTCCTTGCAGCTATCACGGTTCTTATCATCCTTCTGGTTAATATTTTTACCAAAGGATTTATCAAATCCATCTCAATTTTAATTGGTTTGGTTGTAGGTACTGTTATCGCAGCAAGCATGGGCTTGGTTGACTTCTCACCGGTTGCTGCGGCACCTGTTGTCCATGTGCCAACACCATTCTACTTCGGAATGCCTAAATTTGAGTTATCATCAATCATCATGATGTGTATCATCGCTACTGTGTCAATGGTTGAATCAACTGGGGTTTACTTGGCTCTTTCTGATATTACCAAAGACCCAATTGATAGCACTCGCCTCCGTAACGGTTACCGAGCTGAAGGTATGGCCGTTCTCCTTGGTGGGCTCTTCAATACCTTCCCATACACAGGTTTCTCTCAAAACGTTGGTCTTGTGAAGTTGTCAGGCATTAAGAAACGCTTGCCAATCTACTACGCAGCTGGCTTCCTTGTTCTTCTTGGACTCCTTCCTAAGTTTGGTGCCTTGGCTCAAATCATCCCAAGCCCAGTACTTGGTGGCGCTATGCTTGTTATGTTCGGTTTTGTTTCTATCCAAGGGATGCAAATCTTGGCACGTGTTGATTTCGCCAACAACGAACACAACTTCTTGATTGCTGCGGTATCCATCGCTGCAGGGGTTGGTCTTAACAATAGCAACCTCTTCAACAGCCTACCAACAGCTTTCCAAATGTTCTTCTCAAACGGTATCGTGGTCGCAAGTTTGCTTGCCATTGTCCTCAATGCCATTTTGAATCATAATAAAAAAGAAAAATAACACAAGAACACCTGAGTCGCTTGACTTAGGTGTTTTGTTTGAAATAAAATCTTTTTGAGAATTTCCTCAAGTGATAAAATCTGTCCCAAGTTTATCTATCGAAAGAAAAGACTCAGCAACTCCTCTGTCTAACTTTTACTGAAAGTAGCTCATGCTATTTAATTCTTACGATTGACTTATTTTCAATTCTATAGACAGCATCATAATCTTCCAGATTGTAATGATGGGCAATTTCAATAATACTATTAGGCAACTGTTTTAAGACATTGCTTATTTCTTTTGAACTTGCTCCATCTAAAGAAGCCATCATCTCATCCGCTAGTAAAACCTGCTTGCCCCTTAAAATAGCACGTGCAATCTCAAGTTTTATGATTTGACCACCTGAAAAGTTATCTCCAGTTAATTCATAGTCTAATTGGTGACAACAAGCCTCCCATAGTCCAACTTTTTTTAGTGTTGAAATGAGCAATGAGTCAGAATAATCTTGATAAAGAGTTAGATTATGTCGCACACTTGTATGAAAGACATAGGGATTTTGATGAATAATTGCAATATTATCTAAATTTGGAGTCAGCTCCCTTCCATCAATGCTTTTAAAAATGATTTTCCCACTATATGCCTTATCTTGCCCTGATATTAACCTAAAAAGTGTTGTTTTTCCAATACCACTATCACCAACTATAAGGTTATGCTGAGACAATGAAAAAGTAACCGTGACATCTCGAAAAATCTCTTGATTATCATAAGATTTAGTGACGTTTTTTAACTGAATTTCTTCTAAAGTATGTATGTGAAGCCCTTTTGAAGGAATTTCTGACTCACTTCCAAATGTCAATAATTTATCTTTTATCACTTGACTTGATTGAATACTTGCAATAGCCTCCAGAATCTGTTGTAAGGGGTTAATAAGATATGTTGAAGCAGACATCATAGCAATAAGTGTAGTGATTGAATTTTGTTTTATTACAAGACCAATCACAAACGGTCCAATCAGGCCAATAGCTTTAAGAGGTCCTGTCCAAAACATAACTAAATTCTGAAGTGTATAATACTTAAATTGTGTCGTCTCCATCTCACCAAGGGTTATGAGAGTTTGCCTTACATTCTCTTTTTCTGCTTGGTTGCAAATAATCGTTTCAATCCCTTTACCAAAGTCTGTGATAGATCTTAAATTCTTCTCTTTTGAACTACTTAGTAATTCTCCTGACTCTTTTAATTTTCTCTTAAATATAAACTGAGGCAAAATCATCAGAAAAGCACCTATTGTAAAAAGACTACCCACAATAATATTTTGTTTGATCAAATAAATAACAGAGACTAGAATAGAGGCGCCCCACACAGGCGAGATAAGAAAAGATTGAAGGAACTCTTGGTCTACAATTCCAAGATCTTGTGTCAAGAGTGAGCAAAGCTCAGAATCGGAGATGTTTTTAGGAAAGACAGCATGATTCTTTAAAATATTTTCTGATAGGCTCACATTAAACGCTCTAATAATAGAACGAAGCAGAATATTCTCTATATACATAAAAGCGTACACAACCACCCAAAGAGAGATACTCGAAAATGTAAAAACTATTAAATCCCAACTATCACTACTATCTATATGACCTGCCATCTGGATAATTACAGGTATTACAATGCCTTGACACGAATAAAGAAGCGCAAAAATGATATAAAGTACCATTTCCTTCTTAGGAAGTAGCTTGATAAATTTAACCATCATCTCTACCTTTCAGAGTATAATCAAAATCACCGGATATAATTCTAAGTTCAAAATTGTTCATAATCATTGCTTTTACCTCCTTCCATTTGATACTATTATTTTAGTTTATTAATAGTATCAACTATTGAAATTTCGGAAATCCGATAAGGAAATATTATATGGAACTAGGTCAAAAATTTAAACAGATTCGGAAACAGAGAAAATACACTATCCAGAGACTCGCTCAAGTAGCTGGATCTGTAGCGAGTCTTTCAGATTTTGAAAATAACAAAACATCACTCTCAAATGATACTCTTTTCAAACTTTTAAAACACCTAAAAGTCGAATATAATGAATTTTTCGGACAAGAATATCTTGTGGACGAAACCTACATAAAACTTGCTAATCAATACAATCAAGCCTCAAATCATCTAGACTTTGAAGCACTGGAGCAAGTCGCAGAAAAGTTTCGCATTTTAGGAGAAACCAATTATAGTGATTATCTGATTAGTCTTTGTATTGACTGTCAGGTTTCAAAACTTCAAAACCGGTCAGTTAACTAAGATATTGCTACAGAACTTCAAAACTACTTCTTTTCTATTGATATTTGGACACTTCTCGATATTAATTTACTGGATATGGTAAAGGATATCTTCACAGAAGATGCGCTAAAAATCTACATTAAGGAACTCCTATCAATACTCAATAAAAATCCTAGAAATAATTTAGATCGAATCACTTTAGATGTTATCAGTCGTTGTATTTTCCAAATCATTCTTTACGGAAATCAAGAAGATAGTGACTACTATATAAACGAACTAAAAACTATTCAATTACCAGACTATTTCATGTTACAAAAACTCTATCTTAAAGAACTAAAAGCCGCATACCTTTATAAATTTATCGATAAGAACATGGGAAATTCATTACATAAAGAAGTTCTCCACTGCTTGGCTTTTATGGGAGATGACGAAAATTTGAGAGAATGGGCCCAAACTTTCCGTCAATTATAGACTTTATTGGATAACAGTTGTACAATGATTATATAATTTGAAAAATTTAGAAAGGAAAACAGAATGCACGAAACACATTCTCTCCGTGAGCGATTCCTTGTTTTCTTCAAGATTTTTGTGCCCATACTGATTTATCAATTTGCCAACTTTTCGGCAGCCTTTGTGGACACTACCATGACTGGTCAATACGATACCCTACACTTGGCGGGGGTAGCCATGGCAACGAGTTTATGGAGTCCTTTTTTCACCTTTTTAACAGGTATCGTCTCTGCCCTGGTTCCTATTATCGGACACCATCTAGGGGCAGGTCGCAAGGACCGAGTAGCACCTGATTTCTATCAATTTCTTTATATGGCCTTGGGCCTATCACTTACCCTCTTTGCCCTCGTTTTTCTGGGGGCTCCCTTGGTTTTGAATCATCTAGGTCTGGAGCCTTTGGTCAGAAAGGTAGCCCTTGGTTATTTACGCTTTTTGAGTCTTGGGATTATTCCCCTTCTACTCTTTAGCGTGGTTCGTTCCTTCCTTGATGCACTTGGACTCACACGCCTTTCCATGTACCTCATGCTTTTGCTTCTACCACTAAATGGTTTCTTCAATTTCCTCCTCATCTATGGCATCGCTGGTCTACCAGAGTTGGGGGGAGCTGGAGCAGGTCTGGGAACTTCATTGGCTTACTGGGCCCTTCTCCTTATTTCCATCGCAGTTATCAGAAAACATAAGAAGGTTAAACCCTACCAGATTGAAAAAATCCAACCCCTTGATAAGACGGCTTTGCTTGATGCACTGAAACTAGGTCTCCCCATTGGTGGAACGGTCTTTGCGGAGGTCGCCATCTTCTCAGGCGTTGGTCTAGTTATGGCCAAGTATCCATCCCTAGTCATTGCCAGTCATCAGGCAGCCATGAATTTCTCAAACCTCATGTATGCCTTTCCTCTCAGTGTTTCCAGTGCAATGGCTATCATTATTTCTTACGAATTTGAGCTAAACGCATGGATGCGGTCAAGAGCTATAGCAAGCTAGGACGTCTAACTGCCTTAGGTTTTGCTGGTTTTACCTTGTTCTTTCTCTATTTCTTGCGCTATGATTTAGCTGAACTCTATGGACATGAACCTGAGTTTTTGAGAATGACGGCCGTTTTCATGACCTATAGCCTCTTCTTTCAAGTGGCGGATGTCTTTGCGGCTCCACTTCAAGGAATTCTTCGTGGCTATAAGGACACCAAGGTCCCTTTCTATCTCGGTGTCTTGTCATACTGGGGCATGACCTTCCCTGTTGGTTACCTTCTTGAAAAAGTTGCTGGACTGGGTCCATATAGTTACTGGATTGGCCTGATTGCCAGTCTTATCGTCAGTGGTCTTTGTTACCAATGGCGCCTAAATAGAATCGTCAAACGCTACGAATCACATCATTAATATACCTTAAGCAGTCTAGTCAGACTGCTTTTTCTCTGCTCAAAACTTGATAATAAAGAAAAAGCCTCCTGCATATTGAAAACAGATAAACTGTTGTCAATGTACAGAAAGCTTCTTTTATGAGTGATTAGTTATATTCAGATTTTCCTGACCTATTGTCAAACTGGATCCATTAATGAAAACATAGATGTTTAATATTGAAAAAGGTATCACAGAGACCAGCTGGGTCAATTAGGGCAAAATAAATCATGACTAAACCACATAGAGCTAGGAAATGATAAAGATAAACGACTTTCTCCCCTGTTTTAGGAAGTAAAAGAAAAGACCAGAACCACAAGACACAAATGGCTATTAATATGATTAGTTTATTCATCAATTCCATAATAAGCTCCGTCAAAAAGATTTAGCACAATAAAATAGTCCTTAGGACTATCTGAATCTTATCACAAAATCTAACAAGTGCTGTTATATTTCGTTATGGAAATTTATACTCTTTTGCTAGCTATGTTTAGGTAAGTTTAGGTAAGTTTAGACATATAAAATCATAATTGGGAGGTTGGGAAGACTAATTATTACACAAAGTACAATAATGTTTACAGACACCAAAACTAGCAAAATCTATGGAAAAAACACTTTGACACTTGTCAGATTTCTCACTACTATAGTGTACTACTTTTTTGGTTTGATACGTAAAACAAATTGGATAAAATTGTAAAAAAATGTAATGAAAGGTCACTTTTTTGTCCTGAACGGTTAGGTAACATTTTATGTTAGCTTTAAAACACTTTCCTTAATTTCTTTTACATGCAAAAGAGGTTGGTTGCAAGGGGCACCAACCTCTTTAGTTATGACACGATTCGACTAGAAAGATCTCTTAAAACTAACGACTAATCAGTCTACTTGGTCAAGTAAGTAGGCATAGCCTTCTTTTTCCATATCGGCTTTAGGCACAAATCGCGTTGCTACACCATTGATACAGTAGCGTAACCCCCCCTTGTCACTTGGACCATCTGGGAAGACATGGCCAAGATGAGAATCACCCACACGACTACGGACCTCGATACGTTCCATATTGTGAGAATGGTCTTCCTTGTAGTTGGCTACCTCAGGACTAATAGGACGAGAGAAACTCGGCCAGCCACAGGCTGAATCAAACTTATCCTTGGATGAAAAGAGTGGCTCACCAGTCACCACGTCAACGTAAATTCCAGGCTCAAACTGATTCCAAAGCGGGCTCGTAAAGGCACGTTCCGTTCCATTCTCCTGGGTTACAGTATAGGCTTCTGGACTCAAGCTTTCCTTAAGCTCCTCCTGATTTGGCTTGTGATAAGCACTGGCATCAATGACTGGACTAGCTGCCTGATGGACATTGATATGGCAATAGCCATTAGGATTCTTCTTGAGATAATCTTGATGGTAATCCTCGGCAGGAATAAGTGCTTCAGAGGCAACAATTCAACCGCCAAAGGCTGACCGTATTGATCAGACATTTCTTGGAAAACTTTCTCGATGATTGGCAGGTCATTTACATCAGTATAGTAAACACCCGTACGGTACTGGGTTCCCACATCATTACCCTGTTTGTTTTTGCTTATAGGATTGATGATACGGAAAAAATGTAGCAGAATCTCTCGCAATGACACTTTGCCAGCATCATAAGTCACCTGAACAGTCTCAGCGTGACCCGTCTGACCGATGAGCTCATAACGAGTCGTCTCACTACGACCATTGGCATAACCCGAAACCGCATCAAGCACACCAGGCACACGAGAGAAATACTCTTCCACACCCCAGAAACAGCCACCAGCAAGATAGATCATATGATTATTTGGATTTGACATTTTTAAACACTCCCTTCACTAGATACTTGTATCTCCACGCCTTAAGTGTAACGCTTTTTGGGAGATTTCGCACTTATGGTGACTTGGAGAGACGACAAAAAAATCCCATCACATCTGTGATAGGATTCATTTTTATTCCATTTCGAAGCTTTCGCTCCTAATCTTATCTGGTAAGACGAGAGACAGGAGGATGAACAAGATGGCTGGAATCAACCATGGCAGTGATGCTCCTGATAATGGAAGGAAGTTAATGATAGCATTAAGTCCTGCAAGTTTGAACTGGCTGCCAATTACACTAAGCAAAGCGATAAGCGTCACTACAGCAACTGTAATTTGCATACCAGGTTTAGACAAGGCCACAAACTTATTAGCAATCACAATCATAACAATTGTAATTGTAATTGGGTAAAGAATCAAAAGTACTGGTACTGAGAATGCAATGATATTATTAAGTCCCAAATTGGCAATCGCAAACCCAACAAGGGTGAAGACAATAGCATAGGTTTTGTATGAGACTTGTGGGAAGGCCTTGTTAAAGAACTCACCGGTCGCCACAATCAAGCCTGCTGTTGTCGTAAAGCATGTCACTGTTACCATAACTGCTAGGAAAATCTGTGAAATCGGACCAAAGATAGCCTGAGTTGCATTCGATAGAACAGCTGCTCCAAGGTTAGCACCTTCTCCCAAAGTTGATGTATCAAGTGGGAAATGGTTACCCAAGAATGCTAAACCTAAGTATAAACCTGAGAACATCAATCCAACCAGAATACCTACAACCCAAATTGTTGAGATGTACTCTTTTTTAGATTTAAAGCCTAATTGATTGAGGGTTACTACTGCCACTACACTAAAGGCTACCGAAGCCAAGGCATCTAAAGTATTGTACCCTTCCAAGAAACCATTACCAAAGGCTGAGGCTTTATAAGCTTCTGTTGCGGTATGTGTGCTATGACCACCATATTTAAAGGCACCAACTACCACCAAAATAACGATTAATAGAGCAAAAATAGGTGTAAGGATTCGACCAATACTATCTAAAATCTTAGAAGGATTCATTGCAATCCATAAAGCCAAGGCAAAATAAACGGCTGTGAAGGCAAGTAACCATAGACTAGTATGACTATTACCGACCATTGGTGCAATACCAATTGAAAAAGCTGTCGCTGCTGTCCTTGGAATGGCAAAGAATGGTCCAATAGACAAGTAAAGCACTGCCAAGTATAACAAGGCAAACTTAGGTGAGATTTTTTGCGAAATCTCGTGAATATACCCCTTCGGATTTAGAGTCCCAATAATAAGTGTTAGAATTGCAATTCCGACACCAGATAGGACAAACCCTGCAATGGCTGGCCAGAAATGAACTCCAGATTCAAAGCCTAGCTGAGGGGGGAAGGTTAGGTTTCCCGCTCCAAAGAACATACCAAACAGCAAAAGGGCTGTAAGGCCTCCTTTTTTTAACATAAGTTACTCCAATCTAAAACAAACAAGACATGACGTCCCAAAAGGAAAGGGCTTGTTTATTAATATTTTTAGTCAACTTCACCAGTATGACATGATTAATTTGAAAGTTCAAGCTATTGAAACTTATTCACAAAGGTTTTTAAAATTTCAAATATTCTGTCTGATTGGATGAAAAAACTAGACAAGATTCTTATCTCGTCTAGTTTAACGACTTAAATTATGGGTGACTAACTATCAGTTCAAGATTTCCCTTGATTTCCCAAGCTTGGACATCGCTAGGTAGAATGAAGTGACTTCCTTTAGCAATGTCATAATCTTGCCCGTCTACTTTAAGGCTTCCTTGACCATCAAGTACACTAAACAAACTGTAATCAGCAGTCTTTTCAAAATCAGCCTTACCTGAAATCTCCCATTTATAAACGGCGAAGAAATCACTTGCTACTAAGAGCGTTGATTTGAGGTCATCTACTTTTGTTGAGACTGGGCGACTGTTAGCAGGTTCACCGATATTAAGGACATCGATAGATTTTTCCAGATGGAGCTCACGCAGGTTGCCCTGGTCATCCTTACGGTCAAAGTCATACACACGGTAGGTTGTGTCACTTGACTGTTGGGTTTCAAGAACTAAGATTCCTGCACCAATGGCATGCATGGTACCACTTGGGACATAGAAGAAATCGCCGGCTTTAACTGGAACCTTGGTCAAAAGATTTTCCCAATCCTTACTTTCAATTTGCTGACGCAATTCTTCTTTTGATTTGGCATTATGACCATAAATGATTTCAGCACCTGGTTCAGCATCAATGATATACCAGCACTCTGTTTTACCAAGCTCGCCTTCATGCTCAAGTCCGTAAGCATCATCTGGATGGACCTGTACACTAAGCCAATCATTGGCATCCAAAATCTTAGTCAAGAGAGGAAAGACAGGTTCCTGACGATTGCCGAACAACTCACGATGCTCTGCATAAAGGGCATCCAAAGTTTGACCGGCATAGCGACCATTCTTGATAGTAGAGACGCCGTTAGGGTGAGCTGAGATAGCCCAGTACTCTCCAACATGGTCGCTAGGAATGTCGTAGCCAAAGACATCACGCAAATTCGTGCCACCCCAAATCTTCTCCTGCATGACAGATTGTAAAAATAATGGTTCAGACATAATTACTCCTTTTTCTAGGAACGAGAGGCCAAAAAGTCTCTAGGAAAATTTAGAATAGTGACCTTAACATAATAGATTCTCAGATAGATGTACTCTATAGGTGTAACTCAGTCATATTAATGTCAATAATCTTCTTATTTACCAAAAGTTTAGGCAAGTTCTTATGATTGTTTACCTCAATTATAAGCATAATTTGTGAAAAATTCAACAAACTTATAAAGAAAAGAACAGAATTAGCAGGCTAACTTTCCGGATCACTAACCTTAATAGACACCTAAAAAAATATGTCCAGTTAAACGTTTTCCTAAATTCATCTATTTGAATTACACAAATTTTTAACCTATAATGTTAGTGATATTATGAAAGGAAATCTCTCAATGAAATTCTATTCCTATGACTATGTGCTAAGTCAGATTAGCCAACAAAACTGGGTTATGGTTGCCATTACTGCAGGACTTATTTTAGTGACCGGTGTATTTGCTTTTAAAGCCTTCAAAGAACGCCATGATACTAAGTTTCGTGAACTCTCTATTATTTCTATTTTAACCTTAGTTGCCGTGGTTCTAATTGCTATCAGTAATTTCCAAAGCAATCAATCTAACAACGACCAATTTAGAGCATCTCTTCACTTTATCGAGGTTGTGTCTAAAAATCTTGACGTTGATAAGAGCAAGGTTTATGTCAATACTTCTACTACTACAGATGGCGCTATCCTCAAAGTTGGAAACAAGTACTATCGTGCCATCTCAGGTTCAGAACCTGACAGCTACTTGCTCGAACAAATAAAACTTTACAAGTCTGATGTTGAACTCGTGGAGGTTAAAAAATGACATCTTTTTATCTTACTGTTGCAATTAAACTAGCTTTGGGGCTTATTTCACTCGTCTTTGTTATCAATTTAACAGGTAAAGGAAACCTAGCACCTAGCTCAGCTACTGACCAAGTACAGAACTTTGTTCTTGGTGCAATCCTCGGTGGTACAATTTATAGTAGTACCGTTTCAATCCTCCAATATATCGTGATTTTGATTATTTGGACGATTTTGATTTTACTTCTAAAATGGCTAATTACCAATATTCTCTTTATCAAACATTTGATTGACGGTAAACCAACTGTCATCATCAAACATGGTCAACTAGATCCTGAAGCTTGTCGCTCTAAAGGACTTTCAGCCTCTGATGTCGCTTTAAAATTACGTTCCCAAGGAATTTTTCAACTTAAAGAGGTTAAACGTGCAGTTATTGAACAGAACGGCCAATTGATTGTGGTTCGTGCGGGTGATGAAAAATCCGAAATACCCAATCGTTACTGATGGGGTCATTCAAACAGAAATTCTTGATACTATTGGTAAAACGGAGGATTGGTTAAATGAAGAGCTTCAAAAAATGGGATATGACAACATTTCAGATATCTTCATCGCTGAATATGATAAAGGAAAGATTAATGTTGTCACTTATTAAACAAAATACTTGCATTACCGTTTAATATTGTCTACAATGGTCTCATCATAAAAAGGAGGTTCTATCATGGGAATCGAAGATAAATTGAATCAAGCTAAAGGTGCTCTTAAAGAGGGTGCTGGTAAACTGACTGGCGACAAAAAGACTGAAATTGAAGGTGCTGTTGAAAAAGTTGTAGCAAAAGCAAAAGACGGTCTCGAAGATGTTAAAGAAGGCATTGAAGGTGCTGTTGAAGGCCTTAAAAATAGCTTTAAAAAATAAGACAAAAAAGAAGTTTTCAAGCCATTTGGCAAGAGAACTTCTTTTTATATGTTTTCTAAACTGAAATTACTTACGAGAATGCTTGCTTCCTTTAAGTGCAAATGATGTTGTCATAAGTACAGCTCCTAATGCACCTAATCCCAAGCTACTCACATCACCAGTATCTGGTAACGTTGATTGGTTTGCTTGGCTACTTTGTGAACTTTTAGCAGACTGATTAGCCTTAGAGCTTGTCTGACTATTTTGTTTTTGAGCAAAATCAGTCTGAACATTTGTTTTTGTAGCTTCCTTTTGGTTGGAAACTTCTCTTAGCTGACCTTTTGATTCCGCTTGGGAACTTTGATTTTGAGTAAGAATCTTATTCAATTTCTCAGCAGTCTCATGAGCTTGTTGTTGGGCACTGCTTGATGTATTGGTCATTGTTTGTGTCGATTGCTCTTTTGTAGGCTGGTTAGCGAGAGAGGTATTTGATTTAAGCGATGCTCCTTCAAAGCTTGAAGGATTTGATGTTGACGTACTTTGATTTGATAAGGCTGTGTTTGTTGCTGTCAGTGCTGAAGCATTGGTAGCTGGTTGACTAGCACTATTGCCTGTCGTAGTGCTAGTATTTGTTGAGCTTGAGCTACTTGTTTGACTAGCAAAGTTTGGTGGGGTTGGACGTCCTGTATTAGTCGTTTGACTTGTTGAACTTGTAGTACTTGTGCTAGACGTATTCTCAGAACTTATTGAACCAGATTGGCCCCATGGTGTGTTAATGCTACCAGTATTAGTTGAGCTTCCGCCATAGCTAGTCGGTCCCCCATAGCCTCCGAAATTATCAGACATTGAGGTATTGTCAAAGCTTCCACCTGGGAATCCACCCATTCCACCTGCACCAGGACCGTTGTTTGTGCCTTCTTCAGTAGCTGTTGCAGTGGCACTTGAACCACTTGAGGTCGTGATGGTATAGGTTTCACCCGAAGTTAGACTCTCGGTACTAAAGACTACATTTCCAAATGAAGACGTCGCTGTCGTTGTGGCAACAACATTTCCAGAGCTATCAGTGACTGTGATGGTGTCCCCTGCACTACCTGAAATGTTGGCCATGATATAAGATTGGCTCGAACCCGTTGTAAAGGCCTGAGCCATTCCTTGGTTACCAATAGCCCATACAGTACCACCCGAGATAATACCTGTCCCATCATAGTCGATAGCGGCATTATCTGCACTTGTCTGAGCGACATAGAGAGAACCACTTTTAACTGTCACATTCCCGTTACTGTCAATACCATCACCGTCTGCTAGGATTGTAACCGTTGCACCGTCAATATTGATGGCAACTTCATTTTCCAAATCAGAAGTCGAGTTGGTTAGGCTTGAAGTGTCTGCACTGTCCTTGGTCGTCCACTCAGTGGCGTTAATACCGTCATCTCCAGCAGTGATGTCAACGGTTCCACCTGTCAAATTGATATAACGTCCTTCAAGGCCTTCGTCACCTGCCACGACTGTTACTTTAGAATTGCCTTCAATGGTCAATTCATCCGTAACCGTGATACCTTTATCAGTCGCATTAATGGTTACCGTTGAGTCGGTAATTGTCAAATCACCACTATTCACATCTGTTTCGTCTTCGACTTGAATACCATCATCAGTTGCTGTGATGTTGACTATGGCATTTTTAATGGTTACAGCTGTCGTCGCATTGATGCCATCCTTGGCCTCAGAAGTCAAATCAAGCGTTACAGAGTCAACCGTTACACTGTCAGCCTTAATGGCGTGCTTTTCAGTACTTGAAAGGGTCAAGCTACTTCCAGTACCGCTGGTGATAGTCAAAGCTCCCGCTGCTTCGATGGCATTAGCAGAAGTCGAAGAAATGGAACTGTCTGAAAGGACATTCACCGTCAATTCTGCTGAGGAATTAGAAGTGATTGACGAATCTGTTAAGGTCACTCCATCCAAGTAGATTGTCACCGGATCCGTCACGCTACCAGACACAATAATAGTATAACTTGAGCCATTACCTGTTAGTGTATATGAACCTGATTGATTAATGGTAACGGTAGTGCCATCAACTGTTACTGTGCTACTATCACTCGTTACCACAGTTGTCCCATTAAAGGTAATCGTGGTCGTCGTGCTTTCTGAATCATCACTGCTAGACTCAGTTGTTGTTGTCTCAGATGTAGTATCTGAAGCATTGTTGGTTAAAACTGAAGCTGTCTCTGAAGCAGTCGCTTCAGTGGAGCTTGTGCTTGTATGAGTGCTACTGTTTTCATCTGTAGTAGTTGTAGCCGTTTCTGAAGTTTCATTAGTTGTTGTTGCAGCAGTTTCAGAAGAACTTGCTTCTGAAGTTGAGGATGTGCTTGACTGATTAGATATTTCACTACTTGACGATGTATCTGTTGTGTCGGATGTTGAACTTGTTGCTGACGAAGCCGTGTCGGAAGTTGTAGTTGTAGTACTTGTATCAGTGTCTGTACTTGTTTCAGTAGTATTTGACGCATCTTCTGTCTGCACACTTTCTTCAATCAAATCAGCAGTGGTTTCACCCGTCGTAACCGTTGATAGTGTTGATTCGGTGCTAGTCTCATCGGCTGAAGCCTTATTTTCATTTAAGACGACCGAGCTACCAAAAATTAAGCTCGCTACTAGGACTGAACCTGCAGTTTTCCATTTTGATGATTTTTTAATGGCGTAACGTTCTTGTGTTTGTTTCGTATCTTTGTATGTCATATGTTGGACCTCTTTCTTACTTTTGAGATGCCTCTATTAAACACAAGAAACCTAAGACAAGACTTAAAGAAAGGTTAATCTTTCCTTAAAGTAAAAAAATCCCAAAAACTTTGGAACTTTCATTCTATAGGATAAACTACTCTAAATTCTTCTAACACAACTAGACTGTCCTGACTAAAATGTAGTCCAACCTCATGCAACCATTTGCTAAAGAGGTCTCATGAAGCTCTCGCCAATAGGTTAACCTACGGTCTCCTTCACCTTCCTTGTAGGCATGGTCTTCAGAAACCTCTTTAAATGGGATGACCTCAACTTTCGTCGTTTCAATAATACAAATAGCATTCTCCTTACTATCAAGAATGACGCTCAGTTCATTTTCCTTGGGCAATGGTTCATTCCCCACTGCATACAAGTCAAAAGCTGAGCTGGTTGCTGTCTTTTGCCCCATCAATACGAGTTCTGCCAAATAATCTGCTTCCACGCCAAAAGCCCAGGCATCAATCTTATCTCCGATTGACTGATTTAAAATCTTATAGGCTTGCCACATCTGGTCTGATTTCATCAATCTACTCCTGCTTTTACTTTCCTTTCATTATACCAAAAAACGCTAGGCCTTCTGACCTAACGTTTTCATCTTAATACTTAGAATGTTTGTAACCGTAAAAGGCATAGATAACTGAACCGATTAGCACTGCCAAGCCAAAGGCTAACCATGTCTGCCAACTGTACTGACTCATAAAGGAGAGACAGACAATAATTGAAATAATAGGCAAGACCGGAACAAATGGAACCTTGAACTCGTCCTTCTGTGGCAACCCCTTATCCTTACGAAGAATAATGAGGGCAATAGCCAAGAGAACCAAGTAAGCCAAGGTCGCAATGTTAACTAAGGATGCCATATTGGCCAAGGAGAATATACCTGCTGAGATAGCTGACAAAACGCCTGTCAAAAGTGTCGCATGATGTGGAACCTTATTAGTCTTTGAAACCTTTTGGAAGGTTTGGGGAAGGAAACCATCACGCGCCAGGCTATAAACCATACGGCTAAGGGCATAGGCCATTGAAATACATACCGTAATCAAGGTCATAATAGCAACGACAGAGACGTAGTTGGCTGCCCAAGAAATACCGATATAGCGAAGGGCATAAGCCACGGCATCGTCGACATTCAACTTGGTATAGTGAACCACTCCTGTCAAGACGAGAGAAACCACTGCATAAAGTGAAGCCACAATAATCAAGGCAAGAACGATACCTCGAGGAACGTTCTTTTGCGGCTCTTTAATCTCGTCTACGGTCATAGAGATAGACTCGAAACCAAGGAATCCAAAGAACATGAGAGAGGCACCAGCCATAATCCCAGTTTTTCCTCCATAAATCTGACCAAACCCAAATGGTGCAAAATCTGCCCAGTTGCTAGGATTCAAATGGAAGAGGCCCACTAAGATAAAGACCGCCAAGGCTGAAAACTTGAGCACTACCAAGAGGGAGTTCAAACGAAGGGCCTGCTTGGAATTCATGAGAAGAAGAGCCGTCACCAAGACCAAGACCAAGACTGGCAAAAGATCAATGTAAGTACCTTGACTGGGATTGAAAGGTCCACTGATAGCTTGAGGCAACTTAAGACCAAAGCTAGCAAGTAGCCCCTTGAGATAGGCACCCCAACCAGAGGCAACACTGGATACGGCATTCATAAAGACAATCATGGTCAACCAGCCACCCATCCAGGCAGGATACTCCCCCCAGACAGCATAGAGGTAACCATAGACACCACCGGCTGATGGGTAACGTGAGGCAAACTCGGCAAAGAAAATCGCTGACATCCCAACACACACTGCTGAAATCAAGACTGAAATAATCAGGGCAGGACCAGCCAGAGTCGATGCCGCGGTACCAGTAATCGTAAAGATTCCTGTACCAACCATGGCACCGATTCCCAGCAGGACCACATCCCTAAGGGTCAGATGTCGTTTCATCTCAGTCTGAGCGAGACCGACATCCTTTTTACGAAAAATACTCATTTTTATACTCCATTTTTTGCGAAATACCGAACCATTATACCATATTTCTTGGTCTAAATGGACCTTTTTCTGTATTTTTATACTTTTATTGGGGAATGCTATGTTGAAGATGGGGACTTCCAGTGCTTACTTTTTAATTTTCCATACATCTCGATTAAAAGAAGCTTGCTAAAGTAGTCCTTTAGCATTCTTTTTTGTTTCTCAAATCCTTATCTGGAAAGAATTTTCAATTTTTAGAAAAAAACATGAAAATCTTATGAATGCGTTTGATTCTTCTAATGAAAGATGTTAGAATGGGGTCATTAAAAAGGAAAAGGGGAACTTTTATGGAAAATAAAGTTCATTTTAAACTTCATAAAGTGAAAAAACAATGGGTTACCATTGCCGTGTCTGGTTTGGCACTTGGTGCCTCATTGATTGGAGTTGGTGTCTCTGCCGACGAACAAGCTACAAATCAAGTTACCTCAGCTAGCACACCTGAAAGTGTCAGCCAGGATCCTGATCATTTCGTCACAGAAACAACTGTAGCTACAGCAAAGCTGATCAAGTCGCAACCAATAGTGCAACTGATACAACTGCTACTGTCACAACTGATAAACAACCAGTCCTTAAAGAAGACCAAGCAAGCAGCACTTACAATTTGTCTAGTGGCGAAACGAGAACTGCTACTTCAACTTCAGAAACAGCTAGCACAGTCACTGAAGTAAACAGTCAAGCACCAGAATCTGTTGAAACTACTGTCGTTTCTGGCGGTCAATTCAAGAGCGATGCTGAGGGCAACTGGTACTATCTCAAAGATGGGAAAAATTTGACTGGTGCCCAAAACGTTGACCATTTCGACCTTTATTTCCACGAGGATGGCAAGCAAGCCAAGGGTGAGATTATCACAGAAAATGGACAATCTTTCTACTATGACAAAGCCAATGGACGTAAGGTAACCAATACCTCTATCAACATCGATGGTCAAGCCTACAATGCTGATGCCCAAGGTCGTTTGACAGCAGTTCTACCTGAAACGAACAAACGCAACCAGTTTATTGAAGACAACAACCACAACTGGTATTACCTCGGCAAAGATGGGAAACCCGTCACTGGTGCTCAGAATATCGATGGCTTTAACCTCTACTTCCACGAAGATGGTCGACAAGCTAAAAACGAAATCGTCACTATTAATGGTGATAGCTACTATTTCGATAAAGACAATGGACGTCGCGTAACAGGTCTACAAGCTCTTAACAACGTCAACCATAAATACTTTGGCTTTTACTACTTCGACAAAGATGGCAAGATGGTCAAAGATGACTTCATCACTGAAAATGGAAATCTTTACTACTTTGATGCTACTGGTAATCAACCTAATTTTGTCTTTGTTTCGGATAAAGCTGGAAACTGGTATTACATCAATGACTTCAAGGCAACTAAAGGCTTCTCAGCCCCATTTGGTTTCCAAACCGAATTTCTAGACCGTAGCCAGGCTCACTACAAGACAAGTGTTCAAAACCTGAACGGACAACAGTATTACTTTGACCCTAAGACTGGTATCATGGTAACCAATCGTTATGTTTCTGATGATAAAGGGAATTGGTATTACTTTGGTAAAGATGGTAAAGCACTTCACGGTTTTCAAACGGTAGACGGCAACCTTCACTACTTCAATGACAATGGTCAACAAGTCAAAGGAGACTTCCTTTACTACTATAACGATATCTATTATTTCGATAAAGACAATGGAAATCCCGTAAAAAACCAATTCGTTAATAGAGATAACTCTTGGTACTACTTCGGAGCTGATGGTAAAGCCGTATCTGGTTTCCAAACCATTAACGGACAGAACCTATATTTCCACGAATATGGTGTCCAAGCCAAGGGACAACTGGTTACCGTTGACGGCAAAACCTACTATTTCGACCCAAATACAGGTGACAAGTGGGTCAATCGTTCACTTACCTTAAACGGTACGGTCTATAACTTTGACAATAATGGTGTGGCGACCACTAAAGCTGACCAAACCACAAATCGAAACCAATTTGTTAAAGGTACTGATCAAGAATGGTACTACTACGATGCTAACGGAAAAAAGGTCACTGGTTTCCAAACTATTAACAAGGACCTCTACTACTTTAACGAGAAGGGCCAACAAGTTCGAGGAGGTATTTTCAACCTAGGTGATAACTACTACGTCGCCAACAAAGATACTGGTGCTATCCTTCGCAATGACTTTTATCACGATACATCAACTGGCCCTTATGGCAATTTCTCTGAAAACATCTACTACGCTGGCAATGATGGTGCCTTCAAGACAGGCTGGTTAGAAGTCAACGGTAACCGTTACTACGCTAGCGACTATTCTGATGACGATACCCCCAAAGGAAACCTCTACACAGGAGTTATCAACTCTCAACTCTTTAGTCCAGATGGAAAACTCTTGACAAACGGTCTCTATCCTGAATTCAAGCGTACTGGTGAAAATGCTTATGAACTTGAGGGTGTCTATGTCACAGATACTGACGGTAATATCAAAGAAGGTCCTTATCAGTATGATGGCAAGGTTATTGGGTCTAAATATAGTAGCGTCCGCCAATCCCAATGGTCAACTTTTGACGAATGGGACATTCTTAATGGACACCTCTACCATTTCGACTCAATGCCAATGACCTTCACAGCACCAAATGGTCAAAAAGTGACCACAAACGTTGCCATTGCAACAACTAACAAGCCCTTACATATCGCGGTGTACCCTTTAATTTTGATGCCAAGGGTATTGATGCAACAAAAGAAAAAGCTATCCACTTTGACCAATTGCAGACGGATGCTAGCGGTACAAGTTATCTCTATGAAAATGGTCAAAAAGTCGCTGGTTTGAAGACCTTTGATGGCGTCAGTTACTATTTCTATGACGATGGCCACCAAGCTAAAGGTACTGAGGTCGCAATCAACAATAATATTTACCAATTTGACCAACTGACTGGTATCATGACACGCAACGCCTTTTCAAAATCATACAATTATGAAGGTTCCCCACGCTATCCATACTACCCAACTCGCTACTATGGCAACGATGGAGCTGCGCTTACCGGTTGGCAAACCATCGACGGCAAAGACTACTACTTCCGAGCTAGTGGAAACCTTGAAACAGGACGTTTTGTCATAGGAGACAGAGCCTACAATGCTGATGACAATGGCGTGGTTGCTGACCGCAAGGGTGAACCTGCCTACCGCAATCGTATCGTCTACGATAAGGGCGACAACTATTATTACAATGATAAAGGTGAGAAAGTGACCGGCTTCCAAGAAGTTGACGGCAAGGTCCTCTACTTCGACGCTGAAGGCAAACAAGTCCTAGGACGCTTTGTCACAGTTGATAATTACACCTACTATTTCGACCCTAAAACAGGTGAAAGATACACTAACCGCTCTGTCCTCATCGATGGTAAACTCTATACCTTCGATAAAGATGGACATGTGGTGTCTTAAGATGAGATGAAACCTGAAACCGAGACGAAAGTCTTGGTTTTTTTATGGGAGTTAAGTACCATATAAACTAACATTACATTTAGGAAACTAAAAATAGGCTGAGAAATAACCTCAGCCTATTTTATTTATACAAGAATTATATACTCTAATTATAACTTATCAATGATGAATCAAATCATATATTCCAAATCATAACTAGCATCAGAAAGAATACGTGCCAAAAATTGTTGTGTACGTTTTTCTTTTGGTCTGTAAAAAATGTCTTTTGGACTCCCCTCTTCGATGACATGACCACCATCCATGAAAACGACATGATTAGCTACATCTCGTGCAAACCCCATTTCATGAGTAACAACCACCATTGTTGTTCCTTCATGAGCAAGTTGTTTCATGACATCTAGAACATCCCCAACTAGTTCTGGATCAAGGGCCGATGTTGGTTCATCTAACATGATAACCTCCGGCTTAACTGCTATAGCCCTGGCTAAACCAATACGTTGTTGTTGTCCACCTGAAAGTTGTGATGGGTAGTAATCTTTAAAATCCAGAAGACCAACTTTTTTAAGTGCTTCTTCAGCAATCTGTTGTGCTTCACTTTTGGGAACTTTCCTAGCAATCACTAAACCTTCCAAGATATTCTCGATAGCAGTCTTGTTTGCAAATAAATTGTAGTGTTGGAATACAAAAGCTGTCTTCTTTCGGATATCTAAAATATCTTTCTTTGATAACTTATCCAAAGAGTAGTCCTTACCCGAAATTGTTAATTGACCTCCATCTGCTTTCTCCAAATGATTAAGGCAACGTAAGAAAGTTGTTTTTCCTGAACCTGATGGTCCCAAGATGACAACCACATCTCCCTGTTTCACTTGTAGATTAACATCAACAAGAACCTGACGATCCCCAAATGTTTTTGATATATGTTTAGCTTCTAGCATAGTGACTCCCTCTATGTAAATTGCAATTTTCTTTCTCCAAGGTTAAAGAGAACTTGAATGATACCACAAATGATTAAATATAAAATGAAGATGACAAAATAAGATTCAAAATATTGATATCCATATGCTGCTTCAACTCGTGCAATTGCGGTAATATCTTTTATCGTCATAACAAAGACAAGTGACGTTCCTTTCACAATATTGATAACTAAGTTACACAAATTGGGAAGAGCAGACTTAAGTGCCTGAGGAAAAATGATTCTCAGATAAGCTTGTCTTGTTGTTAAACCTATGGCTTGGGCAGATTCTAATTGGCCTTTATCAACAGTTAGTAATGCTGATCTAATGATTTCCGATAAGCTTCCTGTCGTCATCAAACTATAGATAATAAAAGCATAGTAAAGCGGATTAACTTTGAAGACATCTATGTGACTCCCAATTCCCTTAAAAAATTGATTTAACAAACTAGGGAATAAACTATAAAAAAATAAAATTAACAGAATTGGAGGTGTTGCACGAATAAATGCAAGATAAACAATTGAAAAAGTCTTGACACCTCTCAACTTATAAATCTGCCCTAAAGCGAGAAATAAAGCAGGTAGAAAACTCAATAAAATTGCTACAACCATGATTCCCAGTGTTATCGGAACACCATATAAAGCCTTGATAAAGGTATCTATAATAAAAGTAATATTCATTTTTTACCTCTCTTTTACGCCCAATTGTTGCTCTACTATCCTAGAAATCAACGATAGTATTAATGCTTTTGCCCAATAAACCAAGGCAACAGCTGTGTAAGTCTCCAAAGAATAATTTCCTAAATGACGACTAATCAAAAGGTTACCTTTGCCCATAACATCAATAAAACCAATTGTATAAGCCAAAGCTGCATCGCGCATAAGATTAAGTATAGCTGTTGTAATATTTGGTAAAGCAACCTTAAATGCTTGAGGGGCAATAATTCTTACAAAGGTTTGTTCAGAAGTAAGCCCAATACTAAGCCCAGCCTCTAATTGTCCTTTAGGAATTGCTTGATAAGCCGCTTTAAACACTTCTGATATCATTGCTGAGAATAGGAGAACCATGGTCACAAGAACGAATATCAATTTGGACCAATTATTAATATCTAATCCCAACCACCAATTAAGAAATTCTGGAACTCCGTAAAATACCAAGAATAATAGCACAATAGGTGGGGTACAGCGTAAGATAAAAACATATCCCTTAGCTAAATTCTCCAAAGCTTTATCCTTGGAAAGGCTTGCCCAAGCAACTAATCCTCCTAATAACGACCCAAGTAATGTCGTTAATATGATAACCAATAATGTCATTGGTAAGCCCTTTATGACTTCAGGTAATGCTCCAAAAACTTTTGAAATGTCATAATTGACCATATTTTCTCCTAACTAAACTCACTTCAGAAGCTTATCAAAACATCATACTTTTACGACGTTACAATTTACTTATTTGTCTACGTATGAGAAGACATCCTCACCAAAGTATTTTTTAGATAACTTTTCAAGTGTACCGTCTTCTTTTAGTTCCTTGATAGCCTTAGTATATTCTTTTGAAAACTCTTCGTTCTTACTATCTCGATGGAAGAGTGGATAGGTTGGAATTCCTTTATAAGGGAACCAAGTCAATTTATCTGCATATTGATGATACGCACCATCTTTATCAGTTACAGCCTTTTCAAAAGATAATTTAATATCAAAGTAAGCATCATAACGATTTTCCAAAACCCATGCATAGGCATCTGAAACTTGGAAAGATTCCGCAGATGTTAACTCTATTGGTTGATCCTTATGCTCATCGTTGTAGTCTTTGATAACATTCCACTGAGCATTTTGTGGTGAGATAGGTACCAATTTCCCCTTTTGTTTGGCAAAATCTGAGATATTTTTATATTTATCTTTATCTTCCTTACGAATGGTAAATCCAATAATACTTGCTCCAATTGGATCTTTTGGTATGATGAACTTTTTAGCTCGTTCATCTGTGTACCAAGCACCCTTAGTACCAATATCATATTTACCTGACTCTAAACCAATCAAAAGATCATCATCACTTGTTCCAGTATATTCAAATTTGTACTGTGGAAGCTTTTTATCAATTTCCTTTAATACAGCTACCTCATAGCCATCAGAATTACCATCCTTATCAACAAAATCATAAGGAACATAGTTTTGAGTATGGGCAACTTTTAATGTTGTTACCTTTCCAGAATCTGATTTTGCTTTTTTATCTCCTGTTAAGCTACGTCCAATAACTGTAGCCCCAATAAGTGCTACAACAACAGCTCCACCAATAATCCATGTCTTTTTACTCATATTAATCTCTCCTTTTTCTTACAAAATTGCTGCTTCACGTACCCATTCAATACGCTCATGGTTAATATCACTTGGAATCGTGCAATCAGCACCAATGATTAATCCATGGGTTCCAGTATCAGCAATAATCTCCCTAACCTTTTCTTGAATAGCTTTTTTAGTTCCAGTATATAGAAGACCGTCTTTTCCATTTTCAAATCCTCCAAGAACTGTGCGACCTCTAAAAATGTTAAGACCTTTTGCCAAACTAATTCCTTCAGGACCGACCGCCCAATTAACTACCTGAGCAGGATAATCTTTAAAGAGTTCGATGTTATTACGGGCTCCTTCGTATCCGCAAATATGTAGAATATTATGTCCTTTGGCTCCATTAGCTGCTTCTAAAACCTTTAATTCACTTGAAGCAATAATTTCTTTATAAATTTCAGCGCTAACTCGCTCATCTTGAATACTTTGAACACTTAGGTAAATACCATCAGCACCTGCTTCTTCAATCACCCTCTGACTAAGACTCGCAATGTCTTCGCCAATAACATCTAAAACATGCTTCAAAGCTTTTCGGTTTTCAACAATGTAATCTGCGATAAGATCATCGCCACCTGAAACTTTTCCAACTAACCATTTTAAATAAGTAACCGGAGCGAAGATATTGTAAATTGCAACAATATCTTCAGGAAAATCAGCAATCAAACTTTTTACAAGTTCGACTTGTGCAGAAATCCAAGGATGATTTGCACCTAAAGGTTCAATCGTTTGCAAATCACTGATTGACTTAAAATCTTTAAAAGTAGGTTGTGGGTATGCGAAGAAACCATCACTCATCAATTTAACAAAATCAGGTTTGACTTCTTCAATAAATTTTTTATGACCAGCTTTATTTTTATCAATAATTTCTGGATTTTCAAAACCATGTAACCACTCGTCTTCAGTAGTAAAATGATGCCAAAATCCTACTGGGACACGATCAACACTTTCTCCACGAAATGCTTTCAAAACTAACTCTCTTTTTTCTGACATAAGAAACTCCTTTTCTTTTATCCTAAAATCAACAACTCAATGAATTCACCTAAAATACTATAATCTCTTATTATCATTGGTTGCTTCAAAACTGAATGACATTATCTTATCAGAGATTATCACATCCGAAAAATAAAGAAATGTTATCCCTAGCCATAAATAAAATTTATGATATAGTAATCTAAATTACGTTAAATCCTATTGTTACTTCTTTTAAGCATATATACCTACATAGTATTATTACCATCAGCTATAAGTAATTCTTAACACCAAGATAGAGAATTACTATCACAAACATCATTTAGTCTCTAGTCTTCCTGGAGAATCACTTCTCTGACTAACTTTGTTATAATAGTCTCAAACAATAAAAGGAGATTTTCTATGACATCCTTATACGATTTTACAGTTTCAGATCAAGCTGACCGACCCGTGTCTCTCCAGGACTATAAGGGCAAGGTCGTCTTAATCGTCAATACAGCAACAGGATGTGGTTTAACGCCACAATATCAGGGCTTGCAGGAACTTTATGACAAATACAAAGACCAAGGATTCGAGATTCTTGATTTTCCTTGTAATCAGTTTATGGGGCAGGCACCTGGTAGTGCTGAAGAAATCAATAGCTTTTGCACCCTCAATTACCATACGACCTTCCCTCGGTTTGCCAAAATCAAGGTCAATGGTAAGGAAGCAGAGCCACTTTTTGATTGGCTTAAAAAAGAAAAATCCGGACCCCTTGGGGCTAGAATTGAATGGAACTTTGCTAAGTTTCTGATTAACCGTGAAGGTAAAGTCGTAGAACGCTTTTCTTCCAAAACTGATCCACTAAAAATGGAAGATGCTATCAAAGTTCTTCTTAATAACTAAAAATAAAAAACGAGAGTGAAACTAGAACGACAATCACTGACTGTCGCAAGTTCTGCTCTCGTTTTCTGCGTTAAGAAAAATAGTATAGAAAGAAATTTCGCTTTATTTTAGAACAAAGCTGTCAATGCTGTAATTAAACCAAAGACGATACCTGGCGCATTTGCAGCAGCAAGGGGAAGATCACGTTCTTTTTTAAAGAGACCATAGTAAACCCAAAGGCTACAGTTGATTGCAGCTACCAAAGGTTGGATAAAGTTTCCTTTATGACCAGACAGATTGTCCATGATTTGTGGTACGTAAGATACGTACATCATTACTGACATAAAGGTTGCTACCCAACCAAGGGTTTTCATTTGTTTATTAGACATGTTGATTCTCCTCTTTCATAAAAAAATTCACTCCGTCCTTTAGACTTATGAGAAAGGCCTCAAGACGTGTTTCAATCCTTTAAAATTAAAACAGTGTCTATCTTACGCTTTTACAATAGAGAATTCAAGAATTTTGGGGCAATGTTAATAAGATGTAAACTATCACAAGATTGTGATTGGTCACAATCTTGTGATAGTGAATTTAGTCTCTTATGTAGCGTTTTCATAAGAAAAAAAAAGACCTCTTAAAGAGGTCAATTTTCCATAATATTTTGCTCCTTAGAATAATAGACTCTTTGTGATTGATTGTAACTAAATCATTCAGCTAAGAGTACTTCTTTGATGGTTTGTTTTTGGAGTTTTTTGTTGGATAGATAAAAGAGGCTTTCATAAACCACAGCAAAACCGAGCAAGGTCCAAAAGCACACATTCCCATCAAAGTGATGCTCAATCTTTTCAGGAACCGTATCTTTGATCACACCAATCAAGATTTCCATGATGCCATATTGATAAGCCGTCCCAAGGACAAATCCTAGATAAGCCCAGAAACGATAGGGAGCGAGAATATGACTTTGGCATTCACGATTGGTGTAGCCAAAAGCCTTCATCAAGGCTAAGGTTTCACGACTTTCTGAAACGACAATCCCCAATGACAAAAAGAGGATCGAGAAAGAAAGGATCAAACCAATCATAATCATCATCGTTTGGATGATGTCATCTGTGTAGTCCCTTAGGCCAAAGGACAATTGAACCATGGCCGCGAAACACATGGAGCCAAAGACCACAAAAAACAAGATCGATTTTCTCCCCCAAATCAGCGACGAAGACAGCTCTTTTAGGAAGGATTTTTCTTTCTTAGGAGCCCTTTTTCTCCTTTTGACCTTGATTGGACTTGGGGATTTTTTCAATAAGCGAAGGGCCGGCGTTTGTAGTTGTCTTCTAGCATAACCAATCGCAAGGACCATAAAGAAGGTCGTTGGCAGTATCACTAAAGCGACCAAGAGCTGCCAGTGAAAATGAATGATAATGTCTGGCAAAATCCCCTTCTCATTGCGAAAGTCATAAAAATGACCCATCATAAGAAAAGAAGCGAAATAGCCAAGAAGTGCTCCAACTCCAAAACTGAGTCCAAAAGCCCAAAATCGTTTCGCCAACTGGCCATTACTGTAACCCAAAGCCTTTAAAATTCCTAATTGTTCCTTGTGGTCATCGACAAATTGTTTAATATAAAAACACATGAGAAGGATCGATGTCAAGGACAAGACGACCCCACTGACCATGGCCACCATCCAAGATAGCGAAACCTGGGCATCATAGTAGGTCTGAATTATCGGATTGGTTTTAGAAATCTCCAACTGCTCGATATCCAGGTAAAAATTCAAGAAGAGATTGGCCACAAAGACTGCACAGGCCCCAATAATACTGACGACAACTAATTTTCGAATATCTTTTACTGAAAACATGGCTTACCATCCAATCTCATAGGCAGTCTGAGGCTGATCGTTGGTCACCACTTCGGTAATCTTGCCACTATTGACACGAATGATGGTTCTCGCCATATCCGCAATATTTTGGTTGTGCGTCACCATAATCAGGGTAAAGCCTAGCTTTTCCTTTAACTTCCAGATATAGTCGAGAATCTTGCGCCCTGTTTCTTCATCCAGGGCTCCCGTCGGCTCATCTAAGAAAAGAATCTCTGGCTTTTTGGCCAAGGCCCGAGCAATAGAGACTCTCTGCTGTTCCCCACCAGACAATTCACTCGGATACTTGTCCAGCTTATCGCCAAGCCCCAAATTTTCGATGATCTGCAAAAAATCATGATTATTTGCCAGATCAGCTCCCATCTTTACATTCTGTCTGACCGTCAGATTAGGCAATAAATAATATTGCTGGAAAATAAAGGCTATCTTCTCACGTCTAAAGGCTGTCAATTGAGCATCCGTGAGTTGCGATAAATCCTGTCCTTGAATGAGAATATGCCCCTCGTCTACCTTTTCTAATCCGGATAACACGTTTAAGAGAGTTGACTTTCCTGATCCAGAAGGACCTAGAATCACCACATCATCCTGATCTTGAATCTGCAGATCAATCCCTTTTAGGACCTTGGTTTGCCCATAGCTTTTGTGAACATTTTCTAGTTGAATCATTTCTTTCCTACCATTTCTTTGATGAGAGATTGACAAACTTCTGTCAATAATCCAATCACTTCTTCCATGCTGAACTGATAAATGCCAGAAGCAACCATAGAGGCCATCCCGTGTGAGTAGATAAATAGATGCTGGTACAAGCGACTAGCCTCCTCTAAGGTCAACGGATAGTCTGCGACAATCGAATCCAGAACCAATTGGTAACTATGATCCTTCATGGGAAGAAAATCTTGAAAGCGACGAATCGGATCTTTGCTAGGATTTTGGAAAAGCAACTGAAAGAGTTGGGGCTCTTTTGAGGCGAACAGGATATAAGCAACCCCGACAGATCGGAAAGGCTTCTCATCATCTAAAGCCTTGCGTATATACTCCACCACTACCATTTCCGCAGCAACAATAACCTCTTCTTGTAACTCAGACATATTAGCAAATTGCCCAAAAATGACTCTTGGTGTGGCTCCCAGTTTCTTTGCTAATGCCCTAGCCGTCAAACTAGCCAGGCCCTGCTCTCTCACCAATTGTAAAGCCGTTCCAATCATAGTCTCTTTACTAAATTTAACCTTTGGTGGCATAAGACTCCTTTCGCGCAACAGTTGTTACGCAACATATGTTGCATAAAGAATACCATAACAAAGAAAGAATTGTCAAGAAAAATCCATAAAGCATAAAACAAAAAAACCAGCCCACTGATCCAAGTGAAGTCTGGTCTACTAATAAATATTCTATGGCAAATCATTGCCTGCAGCCAAGTAGATTTGATACCATTCCTTGCGGGTTAAGGTCACTGCTGCTGCTTTCCCTGCTTCAAGGACATGCCGGGGGTTGGTCGTTCCGATGATGGCCTGCATCTTACCCGGATAGCGGAGGACCCAGGCTAGGGCAATGGCTGTCGGAGTAACCTGGTATTTCTTCGCCAAGTCATTGAGGACGTGATTGAGGGCCGCAAACTCTTCCTTGCCGACAAAATTCCCCTTGAAATAGCCATGCTGGAGGACAGACCAGGCTTGGATCACCGTATCAGTTAAGCGACAATACTCAAAGACACTACCATCTCGAACAGCTGCTTTAGGACCTTCCATGTTAACATGGAAACCCGCTTCAAAGCTCGGTGTAAAGGCGGCACTCAACTGCAATTGGTTGACCTTGAGAGGCTGTTTGACAGCCGTTTTGAGCAATTCCATCATCATAGGATTTGATTGGACACCCCAAAATGATGGACCTTGCCCGCTTGCTCCAAGTAATCAAAAGCTGCTGCTACTTCTTCAGGCTCCATGAGAGCATCCGGTCGGTGAAGGAGGAGACTATCTAAGCGCTCGATCTGTAGGCGCTCGAGGATGCCATCGACGGAGTCCAAAATATAGTCCTTAGAAAAATCAAAATAGGTAAAGCCGTCTTTGCGAATGCCACACTTGGACTGGATCCACATCTGATCCCGAAGATCCGGACGGCGCTTGAGAACCTTACCCAGCAGGACCTCACACTGGCCATCGCCATAGATGTCCGCCAGATCAAAAGTGTTGATCCCAATCGATAAGGCTGCCTCCACCAAGTCCTCCACCTCATCTTCACTCATTTGACTGATCCGCATCATCCCAAGGACAATCGTGGACAGACGCTCATTTTCAGCAAACTCAATATAGTTCATGTCCGCCTCCTTTTCTGTAGTTCTATTGTAGTGAAAAGGCTTGCAAAAGTCAATTTGAAATCAAAAAGCCCTCAGCAATAACTGAGGGCTTGGTTGATTAGCGATAGCTAAGTGCACGTTTGATGGTCTTCCATGGTCCGAGGTCGTCGGTTTGGAGGATGAGGCTCGCATAGATACGGGCAATGAGCACTGTGCCCACGATGGTAAAGAGAAGTGCAATTCCTAAAGAACCCCAAGATTCAAGACCAGTCGCATAGCCATTGATGGTGCGGAAAGGCATGAAGAAGGTTGAAAAGAATGGAATGTAGGAACCGATCTTCAATAAGAAGACATCACCGGCACTTCCCAAGGTGGTTACTCCAAGGAAGCTAAAGATAACTAACATCATGAGTGGCGAAATCGCTTTTCCTGAATCCTCAGGTCGTGCAACTGTTGAGCCTAAGAAGGCAGAGAGCACCACATACATAAAGATCCCAAGGATAATGAAGAAGACTGTATTGAGCGAGATTGACTCTGCTAGGTGTTGGGTAATCGGAGAGTTTGGAGTAAGGATATCTTTGACAACTGGGATATCTGCTCTAAAGATCCAAACAGCTACCAAACCAATCACATAGACAAAAATGTGGGTAAAGATCACTCCGAAGAGTCCGAGCATGCGTGCGAAGAAATAGTCGGTTGCTTTGATACTAGAGAAGACCACTTCCATTATCTTCGTTCCCTTTTCACTAGCCACTTCTTGGGCTGTGATACTCGAGTAGAAGATCAAAATCATATAAAGCAGCATTCCTAGACCACCTGCCACCATGGTTTGCACCATTTTCAAGCCTTCTTTTTCTCATCAATTTTCTCTTTCAGAGAAACCTGTTGAGACAAGGCTGTCAGTTGCTCTTTGCTTAGATTGGCACGCGCTAGATTGATCCCCTGTTGGACCTGGCTTAATTTCGCAGCGACAAGGCTTTTCAATTCTGTTTTCATGGCTTGATCACCCACATAAGTGGCTTCTAGCTGGCCATCTTTTTCATTGACCGTCAAGTAAGCAGCGGCTTTTTCATCCTTGATGGCTTTTTTAGCTGCAGCTTCATCTTTGTAGTCTAAGGTCAAGCCATCGGTTCCTTTGAGGCTTTCTTTGACAGCTGACACTTCGGTTACCAAGGCCACCTGATTCTTAGCATCTGTAGAAGAACCCGTCAGATAACCGATTCCAATGCTCAACCCTAAAAAGAGGAAGGGACCGAAGACCATGAAGAGAAAACTCCATGATTTCACTTGTCTGATATAGGTTTCTTTCATTACGACAAACATCTGTTTCATACTTCTACTCCTGATTCAAGTTTAAAGATCTCGTCAATAGTTGGGGCTTGGTGGTCAAAGGTCGCAAGGTAGCGGCCCTTGGTCAAGCGGTCAAATAATTCTGGACCAGCTGACGCATCATCCAAGATCAGCTTCCAAGTCCCTTGCTTGGTCATGGTCACCTTGGTCACGTGTGGGAGAGCTTCTAGCTCTTCCTTGCTAAGTCGTTTGAGACAAAGAGGCGGGTCTTGCCATAGCTATTACGGACATCTTGGACAGGCCCTGAAAGGACCACCGAACCATCACGGATCATTAGGATATCATCACACAACTCTTCGACGTTGGTCATGACGTGGTCAGAAAAGATAATGGTAGCCCCACGCTCTTTTTCTTCAAAGATGACCTGCTTGAGCACTTCTGTGTTGACCGGATCCAAGCCACTAAAGGGTTCATCTAAAATGATCAATTTAGGCTCATGGATCAAGGTGATGATCAGTTGCACCTTCTGTTGGTTCCCTTTTGAGAGGCTCTTGATTTTATCAGTCAATTTCCCTTTTACTTGGAGTTTTTCCATCCAGGTAGGTAATTTTTCCTTGACCTCGGCAGTGCTCATTCCTTTTAAGGCAGCCAAATAGCGGACCTGCTCAAAAATCGTGAGTTTTGGCATGAGGCTCCGCTCTTCTGGCAGGTAGCCTATTTCCTTGTAGGTTTCTTGACTGATTGCTTGGTCATCCAATTGGATATCACCACTGTAGTCAAGGAAGCGGAGGATACTATGGAAGATGGTGGTCTTCCCTGCTCCATTCTTCCCGATCAAACCTAAGATAGACCCTTTTTTCGCAGTCAAGTCAATCCCGAACAAGACTTGCTTCTTGCCAAAGCTCTTTTCTAAATTTCTGATTTCTAACATAGATGACTCCTCTACTCTTTATAATAACGTTTGGTAATCTTGTACTGAGAGACCAAGATATAGACATAAATCAGTGATACCACTACTAATGCTAACAAGATATCTGTATGGAAAGCAATGCCAACTAAGAATATCGCAATTAAGGAAATCGGTAAGACATAATTGCTTAACTTGACGACCACTTCGAAATTTTCCTCGTAGCTAATCTGTTTTTCTGCTTCATCCATCATACTCATCATGAATTCACGCACTTCCTTGGCATTGGCGTTGCGAGGAATCGGTTTTCCATAAAGCAGATGGAAGGTCTTGCGAAAGAAGATATCTGATAAGAAAAATAGGACAATCAAGACAAGAAAAAGATAGAGCATGGTAAAAGTTCCAAAGATAAAAGCTAAGTGCCCTGTGGAAGGTCTATCCATATACACCCATTGACTATAAAAGATGATGACTAAAAAGTATGGCAAGATCATTACTCCTTTAAAAATGGTCGCTAACCCAAACAGTTTATTCTTCTGGATGTCATAGTGATAGGCTTCCTCTTCGTCTTCTATCTGGAGCATTTTTTGATGGACTTTTCTCGCGCTTATTAGTAAGGCTATTGTAACCATAAACACGATAAGAAACAAAAGTATTGAGCCCAAAAGGAGTCCTTCTTTACTAAAGAAGGATTGGATTTCAAGAGTTTTTTCGGATCCAAACATGCCTGTCAAAACTCCGATGACTCCTCCGATCAAACCAGAAACTGTAATGATCCCTACATTTCTCCAAAAACGGTAACGTGGAGATCGTTCTTGTTGTTGCTTTTTCATAATCATTCCTCTTCCTCTACAAGACTAAAAACATTTTCCACAGGCTCTTTAAAAACCTGGGCGATGGTGATGGCAATAATTACAGAAGGAGTATATTCCCCTCGCTCCAAGAGACTGATGGACTGGCGCGAAACCCCTGCTAGCTTAGCTAGCTCGGATTGGTTGAGCCCATCACGCGCCCTCAGCTCTTTCAGTCGATTTTTTAAAATCATGGCTTTCGCCCCCTTATAGTTGAATACCTTGAATATCTTCGATGCGGACTAATTTGGTTTCCCTCTGTTGTTTATGATTCACACGAGTCAGTTTGACCCAATCTTCATCGATATCTATAATTTCATACTCAAATCCAACACCATCTACTGTAACAGTGGCCGTTTGGCCTTTCAATTCTTCTAAAAGTCTAGACATGTCTTGATTTCCTTTCAATTGTTTTTCTAATCGTCTGATACGTCTATTCAATCCTTTTATCTTCTTTTCTGAGCTTGCATAAAATATAACTATAAAAGGGATAAAAAGAATCCATATGGCTCCCATAAGAATACCTCTCCTTCTTTCGTCTAAAAACTATTGTAACGCTTCTTTTTATTTTTGACAAGTATCTTTGTCAAAAATAAAAAGGATATTGTCAAAATCATTGGAAATATGATATAAATAACACAACTTTTCTAACATCTTATAGCACTTCTCCTTCAAAAAAATGACTTAGAAAAATTGATATGCAAGATGCCGTTACGCAAGCGCCCGAAACCAAATAGTTTCAGATACTCGGAAGTTGGGAGAATTGTCTTAGCCCGAGCCTAAAAATTAAAAATCGAGGATTCAAACTTTACTCATAGAACTTCTTAGAAGGCCGCTGACATTTGCTATCACCTAAGGGAAGTTTTAAAATTCAAGCTATAACTTTCCTTGGGTATTACTATTTTTAAGATAAAAAAATAACAAGATTTCTCAATCTTGCTAATTTTTTTGTCTTATCATTATGATTTTGTTCAGTCAGTATGTAGCCTACTGGCAAGCTGACTGACTAAATTAAAGTGATTATTTGTCGCCAAAAACTTTGAAACGACCTTCTGTTTGGATGTCTTTGTCTCCTGCTGGGGCTACGATTTGACCAAATGGTGCTTGAGCACGGAGTTTCCAGTTAGCTGGAATGTCATATTTTTCAGCTAACTGTGCATCAACAAGTGGGTTGTAGTGCTGTACGTTCATGCCGATATTCTTCTCAGCCAAAGCCAACCACGTCGCATAAAGGGCGATTCCATGACCTTGCTCTGACCAAACTGGAAAGTTTTCAGCATAAAGTGGGAATTGCTCTTGAAGGCCTTTCACTACATCTTGGTCTTCGTAGAAAAGGATTGTTCCTTTAGCTTGAGCAAAACCTGCCAAACGTTCTTTTGTTCCCTCAAAAGCTTCTTTTGGCGTTACTTTTTCAAGCTCTGAATAAGCAATTTCATTCCAGAAAGCATCTGATTCTTCATCCAACAAAATCACCACTCGTGATGTTTGTGAGTTGAAGGCTGAAGGTGTGTTAAGGACAGCTCCTTGAATGGTTTCAATCAATTCTTGGTTAGAGAGCTCAAGGTCTTTTCCCAAAGCATAGATTGAACGGCGTTTTGTTTGTAAGTCTGTAAAGTAGGTCATAGTTATTCTCTCTTTCTTTATGATAAATGTTAATTGTTAAACTTGTTAAGCTTGTTAAGCTATTTTGTAATAACATTGATTACAATAACCATTATAGCTGTTTTAAATGTAATGTCAATAGTTACGACTAAAAAATCACTAATTATTACTATTTTTCTTACTCGTGTCAAAATACCATCCTTATCCTCAACTGTTAACTCATTCGTAGATAACCATTTGACCTCGGCTCCACGATTGTTAGCACGTTCTGCTATGCCAAGCAAGTCTTCCTTGTTCGCCACTTCAACGACGTAGTAAGCAAGACCAGGCATATCTTTGTCACGTTTTGACAAGTTTTTTCCACCCCATTCGTTGACAGCAAGGTGATGGTGGTAATCACCTGAAGCAATCCAACTAGCACTTGGAATGCTAAACTTATCTGCTAGCTCCAAAACATCCTGATAGAAAGTCGTTGATAGGTGACTATCTTTGACCGATAAATGAATATGCCCCATGCGAGTAGCCTTAGCTATCACAAAAGGCTCAACCTTGCGTCCCATCTCGTAAATTTCTTGGGCTGATAACTCTTCTGTGACACCAACGATGCGACCATCCTCACGAATATCCCATTCAGCGACTGGCTTGTCTCTATAAAGCTCAATACCATTGCCCTCAAGGTCTTCCAAATAAATGGCTTCACTATAACCATGGTCAGCTGCACCGACAAATGGATAGTCCAGCTCAGCAATATGTTTGAAAACATCTGCTAAATCTTCGCGAGACGGCAACAAAATCGCCATATGGTAAAGACCATAACTAGACTTGACCGCTTCTTCACGATTGGTTTCAATCAAGTGAACTAGCGGCTTGTTTCCAGCACCCAAAACAACTTCTGTTGCAGTTTGAGATAGGATTTCAAGTCCTATAACCTGTGTATAAAAGGCTGTCTGGCGTGCCAAGTCCTTCACATTGAGTACCGTCTCCGCGAGGTAAATCTTACTATTGTAGTCGTATGTCATATGTTTTTCTCCTTTGTTGTAATCATATGAATTACATTATAACTTTTTTCTATTGTCACATCAATCATTACAACTCGGAAATCATAACCACCCGTCTAACGGGTGGTTTGATCAAGGGCTATAAGCCCATATTACCAGCCAGCGCCTAAAGACGCTGGCTTTCACTTTGTTCAAGCCTTATTGCTTTTGACTCGTCACAAGCCTCTCAAAGAGGCATTCGCATTACTTACCATTATCCCTAAAGGGATTTTCATATTCTTTAACGCTTAATTTGTCCAAAGCGATATCATGCTTCTCTTGTTCCTGGATATATTTCTTAATTGTGGCTTCATTTAGTCCTACCGTACTTACATAATATCCTTCTGCCCAAAAATGTCTGTTCCCAAATTTATATTTTAAATTGGCGTGTTTATCAAACATCATTAAGGCACTTTTACCTTTTAAATATCCCATAAAACTAGCTACACTCATTCGTGGTGGTATACTTACTAGCATGTGAACATGATCTGGCATTAAGTGGCCTTCTATTATTTCAACGCCTTTATATTGGCATAGTCTATGAAAAATCTCTCCCAGACTACTCCTATATTGATTATAGATTATTTTTCGTCTATACTTAGGTGTAAATACAATGTGGTACTTACACATCCATTTTGTATGTGATAAACTGTGAGCTTTTTGCGCCATAGTCTTAACTCCTTTCGTTTTACAATTGGCTTGAACACCCATATTGTAACTCGTTTGGAGTGTTTTTGTTATGACGGTTTAACCTTCGATGCGCACCCGCATAGCGGGTGGTTTATTTGTTTCGCACCTTCGGAGCGAAACGGACTTAAAGTCACAAAATCAAAAAAGAAACCGAAAAACTTTCGATTTCTTATAGTTTAAAATCTAAAAATCAAGCTCCAGCTTCTTTCCAGTTGGCCTTAGCATCCTTTAAAATACCAGCCAAAGTTTTCTTTTCGAGTTCCTTTTCCATTGCCATTTGAACGTCTTCTAGGCTCTGATCCAAAATCCCATGGATATTACGTCCTACTGGACACGCTGGATTAGGATTGTCATGAAAACTAAAGAGTTTGCCACTTGGACCGATGCTATCCACCGCACGATAAACCTGCAAAAGATTAATCTCCTCTGGTGCCTTGGCTAATGTGGCTCCTCCACTTCCCCTTTGAACTGAAATCAAGTCTGCTTTCTTCAGTTGCGACAAGGTTTTTCGGATAATAACTGGATTAACCCCCACACTACCTGCCATTAAATCACTGGTTAGCTTAGTTTCATTTCCCTTATTTTGTGCTATAAGGGTCAAAATATGAACAGCAATGGTAAAACGACTTGGAATTTGCATATCAAGAACCTCTCATTCATCTTTTTCATTTCAATCAATTATAACAAAACCTACGTTGTAAAGCAAGGAGTTACAACAGCTTATAGAGTTAGTCTTACAACTAAAAAAATAGAGCCGTCGCAGACTCTATCCGTTTGTATTTAATGATAAGTAACTATCGTACTATTCTAGCCTATTGAGGTTCTAGATTGGTCTTTTGCTTCTTACGAACACCTTGTCCTTCGATATGTTGTTTGATTAGTTCCACTACTTCATCATTGGTTGGTAAATCCGAGTGTTGGGCATCTTCACCTGTAACAGTGATTTCAGTATAACTTTTTGCCTGATTCTGATAGATATATTTCCCAGCGGACACGCTAGCATCTGGAACCAGCTCGTCCGAATCATAGGTGATGGTTCCCGCTACCGAATAGACATGTAGGGTAGCCGGAATATTCTCCTTAGCAGCTATAAAGTCTGCTAGCATGACCGATTTATTTTTAATATTGGTTTCAGTGAAATTATAGGGCGTTCCGATAGTCATCAAAGAATTTATCTTGACATCGTAGTCGCTAAGATAATTTTCAATAAAAGCCGTATAAATCAAGCCACCATTTGAATGCCCCAGACCTTTAAAATTATTGAAATTGTATTTATTCTGCAAGGCTTCAAATGCCTGATTCATCATCTTGGTTTGTTTCTTGATATTGTTATAGCCATCTTTGTTATTCTCAAATCCAATAACAATGACTGGCTCGTTATCCTTATCCTTGATTTTACCCTCAAAGGTGATACGCCCATTGTTCCAGACCTTGACTTTGAGAAGGCTATGCTTGACGCCAGGACGATCTTGATTAAGCTTACGTACTAGGCCATCAAATCTATTTTCCGTAGCGGAGCTCCCTGGAATCATGATAATGGGAGACAATTTTGAATTATAGAAAGTCTCTATTTCCTTGACATTTTTCCTAGTCCAACTATAGGATGGGACGGCTAGCCCAATGAGAAAGAAAGCAACAAGGATAAAGACCAACTTGGTTTTTTTATTTAGTTTCAATGCTCTCTCCTTCCTCTTTTAGACCGTGTTGTACTTTATTAGACAGACGCACAAATGGAATAAAGATAAGAATGTCAACTGCAAAACAGAGCAGACTAACAGCAAGAGCTCGTAAACTACCCCCAGTTCCGATAAAGGCGAAAAGAAGACTTGGTGTACCATCTGGAACTGGATAAACCGCAGCTGGCATAAGATGAATAGCCAAGGCCACCGCAGCAATGCCCATATTGATCATAGGTGCCAGTAGGAAAGGAACCAGATAAACTAAATTAAGCAAGACTGGTATCCCCACCATAAATGGAGCCCCATTGTTAAAGAGACTAGGAAAGACACTTAGAAGACTCACCTTCTTATCCTTATAACTGGTTGATGCTAAAAGCAGAGCCACCAAGAGGGCTAGCCCTGAGCCAATGCCAGCAACCAAGCCATAACTATGATAAAGATTTGTTAGTGTGTAAAGGTGGGGAAGCCCAGTCGTCGTATGATGGGAAACAGCATAGGTCAGATTTTCCAAGGCAAAACTATCCTCGGCAATTGAATTTAGGGCAAAAGCCTGACTATTTCCAATCCAAGCAGAAAAAGTGTTCAAAAGTCCCATCATAAAGGTTGAGAACAGGTGATTATCAGTTACAGTAAAGGTAGAGGTAACCTGTCTAATCATTAGAAAAACATTATCTTGCTCTCCAATCACAAAGAGAATGTTAAGTCCAATAGCTAAAATGAGTGACAAAAAAATGGGACGGACGGTCTTTGGTTGATAAATATAGTCCTTGTCCACAATCTGATCATCACTAGCTCTTGAAAAACGAAAAATCTGGCCAACCAGATAGCCCACAAAGATAGCCAACATAATGTTGATTGAAGCCGGTAAATTGATGCGAGTCAAAACACCATCGTTTAGCGGTGACAGCAATAGCTCCTGCGATCCTATAATTAAGCTAACCAAAAGGGATGTCACACCAGCTGTACCAGTACTTCTACCATAGTGACCAGCTGTGTATTTTCCTGCAAAGTAGGTTGATAAGGGCCCGGCTAAGCCACCAAGAAAGTTGGAAAGATTAATGAGCACCTGCCCAGTTATCTTAAAGGCCGGTAACCAGTCAGAAACTGAAAACAATTGGTTAATATAACCAAGCTCCGAAAAGACAGATAGTGAAATCACCCGAATAATTCCTGAAAATAGGAAAAAGGGAAAGAGCGAAACCAAGGTTTTCTGCGTAATTTGGACGAAGCCTCGCTCACGAAACCAGAGAAACCTCCGGACCAAATAGTTTGTCATAAAAGACTCCTAGTAAAAGGCAAAATAAACTTTACATTCAACGTTTTTCTTCATTATAACACAAAGAGAGAGGCCTTACCTTAATCGTGGGTTAAAGCACACACTATCAGACTTTAGTCACCACCATTTTCATGATTTCTTGAAAAATTTAAGAAATATTTGAGAATTTCTTGATGTTTATTTTATGACTATATATTACAATAAAGATGAAAAGAAAGCGGTAGCAAATAAGCGAAAGGAGGCTTATCATGAAAAAGGTACTTGAGGTCAGACATCTGACTAAACGTTACGGCCAACATCTAGCTCTAGACAATATAAACCTGACCTTAGAAAAGGGTGAGGTCTATGGCCTTATCGGAAGAAATGGGGCAGGTAAGACGACACTGATTAAGGTCATCACCAAACTCATCCGTCCAAGTCAAGGTAGTGTTTCCCTCTTTCACTCTACTTCCAAATCAGAGTGGACCCACGCACTGAAACGTGTCGGTTCTGTGATTGAAACACCCGTCGCCCTTAATCATCTCAACGCACGTCAAAATCTACGTTACTACTGCAAGATTCATCACGTTCCAAATCCTGACAAGGTCATTGAAGAAATCCTTGATACGGTTGGACTTGGTCACACTGGCAAGAAGAAATTTCGCAGTTTCTCACTGGGTATGAAGCAACGTCTAGGTATCGCTATTGCACTGATTGCAAAACCAGACCTACTTATTTTAGATGAACCGATTAATGGTCTCGATCCGGTAGCTATCAAAGAATTCCGCCAAATGATTAAAAAATTGAGTGAAGAGCAAGGTATGACAGTTCTCATCTCCAGCCACATCTTGTCTGAACTCTATCAAGTTTCAACCCGCTTTGGCATTATTGATCACGGTCACATCATTCGTGAAATCACTAAGGACGAATTCGAACATCTCAGCGAAGACTATATCGTTCTTAAAACCAACCAATTAGCCCTGGCTAGTCGCATTCTCCAAGACCAACTCCATCAACACTTCAAGGTTGTTAACAGCGACAATGTAATTCATATTTTCGACAAATCCCATGTGATAAAGGCAATTGTCAAAGAGCTGGTTAAACAGGAAGTTGACATCGATGAAATTTACTACAAACGTCAAGACTTAGAAAACTACTTCACACAACTGGTTGATTCAGAAAGGAGGTAGAGCCATGTTACACACTATTCACGCCGATTTCTATCGACTCTTCCGTTCTAAAGGATTTTGGATTTCTGAAATTATCCTAGCCCTAAACATTATTTCTGGTGTCCTATTGGGAGGTACAGGGCATGTAGGCGTAGAAACTGGGGCAAAACAAGCCGTTCGAAGCTCCTCTTCATGGACTGGTGTCGGATCACTGATTAATTATTCTAGTAGTATCTCTATGACAGTCCTCTTCACTTTGATTGTTGTCTCTATTATTTTGGGCGTTGACCTTGCGCAAAAGTTATATAAGAATAATCTCACCTCTGGTATTTCACGTAGCGGGTTCTTCTTCGCCAAGACAACCGTCATTGTAGCGATTACTTTAGGACAACTCCTCTTGTCTTACGGTCTTGCCTTCGTCCTTGGTACACTTTGCCATGGTCTCGGAACTGTACCTGATCACTTTGTTAGAAACTTTGCCTTGACTTTTCTTCTCCAATTCTTGTGTAATTTGGCTTGGGTAAGTCTGACCACAGTTGCCCTCTACCTCACACATTCCATCGTGACAACCTTTGTGACTTACACCCTTGGTTTGGTAGCTTTAACCGTACCAGCAGCAATCTTCCCTAAAGTAGAAATTTTGAAATACTTGTCACTCAACTTTAATTACGCCCTGACCGCAGATAAAACTATCATTCAAAATACTGCGATCGTGGCAGTAGGATTTATCTTAGCATTCACAGCTTTGGGCTTAATTACCTTTGAAAAACAAGATTTGTGAAAATCATAACCACCCGTCTAACGGGTGGTTTGATCAAGGGCTATAAGCCCATATTACCAGCCAGCGCCTAAAGACGCTGGCTTTCACTTTGTTCAAGCCTTATTGCTTTTGACTCGTCACAAGCCTCTCAAAGAGGCATTCGCATTACTTACCATTATCCCTAAAGGGATTTTCATATTCTTTAACGCTTAATTTGTCCAAAGCGATATCATGCTTCTCTTGTTCCTGGATATATTTCTTAATTGTGGCTTCATTTAGTCCTACCGTACTTACATAATATCCTTCTGCCCAAAAATGTCTGTTCCCAAATTTATATTTTAAATTGGCGTGTTTATCAAACATCATTAAGGCACTTTTACCTTTTAAATATCCCATAAAACTAGCTACACTCATTCGTGGTGGTATACTTACTAGCATGTGAACATGATCTGGCATTAAGTGGCCTTCTATTATTTCAACGCCTTTATATTGGCATAGTCTATGAAAAATCTCTCCCAGACTACTCCTATATTGATTATAGATTATTTTTCGTCTATACTTAGGTGTAAATACAATGTGGTACTTACACATCCATTTTGTATGTGATAAACTGTGAGCTTTTTGCGCCATAGTCTTAACTCCTTTCGTTTTACAATTGGCTTGAACACCCATATTGTAACTCGTTTGGAGTGTTTTTGTTATGACGGTTTAACCTTCGATGCGCACCCGCATAGCGGGTGGTTTATTTGTTTCGCACCTTCGGAGCGAAACGGACTTAAAGTCACAAAAACAAAAGTAACATCGTGCGAAAGCGATGTTATTTTAGTAAAACGATAATTATTGGTAATTGCTTTATTTTAAATTTTTAAAACAACCAAAACTAGAAGTAGTAGTTATATCTAAACAAAATCAATAAGTGACTCCCTATTTCTTCAAATTGTCAATAGGGAGTTTTTAATTGCAGGTGACTTTCAATTTATTATTTACCTGTTTAAAATATTTCTATCAATCAAGTTACTTTTCCCTAGCATAATCGAAATAAACTTAATATTAGTTATTCATAACTAATATGTGTATTCAACAAATATCTATTTTCCGAACACACACATTGTTCCATAAATTTTTTCCAAAGCTATAAAAAGGATAACATCTTCTAAAAAAATGTTATCCTTTTAGTGAAAATTAATTACTTTTGTGGCTCATTCTATTTAAATTTTCTATCAGAGCGTTTAAAATTAATATCTTTATCAAGAAGTTGGAGCAATGGAGTCACATGCTCTGGATTAGAAAATTTAGGTCCGAAAATAACTTGTTTTAATTGAACGGGCATATCACGTTCTAAATAAAGCTTCGCAACAGGACCACTATTATCAATTTTTATCTCCTTATTATCTGGAGTCAAGTCAGCATATCTCAAAATACGTAGCTCGGATTCATAGCTGTAGTCTGATACTTTAAAAAGATAACGTATTTCCTCGAGGCATTCCTCTACAGCACTGTACAGTAGTGTATTTTCCTTTATATCTCTCACAAGGGACTTAATATTTTTTAGGCAATAATTTATAATTTTTATTTCTGCTCCATTTAACATCTTATTATTATCTTTTTTTACCGCTTTTAATCTACCGTTGTTTAATGATTTTTCATTAAGGTAACAAATTCTATAAAGTAAGTCTTTGTTTGTAGAATCTATATTTTTTTTCAAATTTGGACTAGCTTTTTTCTCTTTCAAATTTGGAGTAGCTTTTTTCTCTTTCATCCACTCTGCTTCAGCCATTGACTTAACAACTTTAAAACTATCTGGTTTAAACACCAGACAGACACCTTCCGCTCTAGCACCATATTGCGACCACATTGCTAAATCATCAATTGCAGTTGTTAAACTCATCAAAAACCAGGGGCTAGGTTTTAAAGAATCTTCTAAATTATCTGATTCACTTATACCTAGAAATTTATCTAAGATAGTTCCTTCCTCAGGATCATTCATATATTTAACATTTCCTAAACGTGTCCGCCCCTCAATAGAATACTTTCTTTTATTATCGCTACTTTGTTTTAAGAGTATTTGTAAAACATCTCCTGTGGTATAGTGTCCAAATTTTTTTTCTGATAAATCTTTAATAGATAATTGATACTTAATTTTTTGTACTATCCAGTATATTCTAATTAGTTGCTCTTTATCAGAATCTTCTAAATCTTTTAGCAGTTCTATTAAAGGAGCATATCCTGGCAGTTTAAAACCATCTAATTCAATGATAGTATTAAACATTTTCTTAATAACTGGAACTACATCACTATTAAACGAATCTGGATTATCATTAGAATAAAAAATATTACCTATAATATCTTCAGAGATTATATTTTCTAATAAATTTCTTATATTTTCCTTATTAGAAAACTTTTTATAAATTTCAATCACTTTATCAAAAGTTTTCATTAAATCCTGTTCAGTATCCTGTCTACTTTCTAAATAAACTAATGCTTTTGCATATACATATGCTACGGCTTCTGAATCTGGAAACTTCTCGTAAATACCATAAGCTTTAGCTACCGTTGCCTTTATCTCATCTGAGCTTTCCAACCTGGTTGCTAGAGTATATAGTGTACTTACATATTGGAACGCTACTTCTTCTGAATCAGAAAACCTCTCATAAATACCATAAGCTTTAGCTACCGTTGGCTCTATGTCATCTGAGCTTTCTAGCCTGCCTAGTAGAGTAATTAATGTACTTACATAGAAATATGCTACGGCTTCTGAATCTGGAAACTTCTCGTAAATAACAGAAGCTTTAGCTACCGTTGACTCTATGTCATCTAGACTTTTCTGGCTGCTTGCTAGAGTATCTAATGTACTTACATAGCGGGAATGCTACTTTTTCTGAATCAGAAAACCTCTCGTAAACACTCATAAGCTTTAGCTACCGTTGACTCTATGTCATCTAGACTTTTCTGGCTTCTTGCTAGAGTATCTAATGTACTTACATAGCGGAATGCTACTTCTTCTGAATCAGAAAACCTCTCATAAACACCATAAGCTTTAGCTACCGTTGACTCTACGTCAGCTAGACTATCCTGCGTTTCTGTTAGACTATCTAGTGTCTTTACATACTGGTATGCTACTTCTTCTGAATCAGAAAACCTCTCGTAAACACCATAAGCTTCAGCTACCGTTGACTCTATGTCATCTGAGCTTTCTAGCCTGCCTAGTAGAGTATTTAATGTACTTACATAGAAATATGCTACGGCTTCTGAATCAGAAAACCTCTCGTAAACACCATAAGCTTTAGCTACCGTTGACTCTATGTCAGCTAGACTTTTCTGGCTGCTTGCTAGAGTATCTAATGTACTTACATAGCAGAATGCTACTTCTTCTGAATCAGAAAACCTCTCGTAAATAACAGAAGCTTTAGCCACCGTTGACTCTATGTCATCTAGACTTTTCTGGCTGCTTGCTAGAGTATCTAATGTACTTACATAGCGGAATGCTACGGCTTCTGAATCTGGAAACTTCTTGTAAATATCATAAGCTTTAGCAACAGTATTATTAATATCTTTGATATCAGAAAAATTTGTTTTACTAATAATATCCTCAAGTTCTTTCAACGACTTTTGCATCTCTTCGAAATCCTTATTCTGATCATCATTCATAATTCTCTCCAAATTATCTTCATAAAATTGTAAAACAACATAATAATCACTAGGTTAGAGTTTTTATAGAAAGCCACTAGAGTTGACAAAACCATAGCAAATCAAAACCCTACTTATCAAACACGAGCAATTTAAAAATTTTATCATAACCAGAAATCATTAAACACTAAAAAAGCTGATTTCTCAGCATTTAAATCAATCATTAAACTTAATTACTTTTGAATTGCATCGCTTCATCGCTCTGAACAAATTCTCGTTGAGCATCTGTTAATTCCTCAAGTTCATCACAACCAATAAGTCCAAAGACTTCCATACCATCTGTAGTACTTACGATGTATGCTTCAAGTTCCCTAGCTTTGTCAACATCTGACACTAAGTAAATGTTTTTTTAGTCATTACTTCATCAGTCATTTTTCTCTCCTTCAACCCTTTATTAGTGTTTAATCTTCCCCCAATTTATCATGTTGGGCCCTGAAGGCGTATAATGGATCAAAATCTGAATCAAGTTTATTGTTGTCGTTAGCTTGTTCAGCCATCTTAGCATTTAAACTATTTTCCATCCTCCCAATATAATCCATTACCTTCCTTATCATTGTAAGGGTTTCAGAAGTCATTTTCAAGACCTCACTTGAATTTTCATTGTTTTTAATTGTATCTGAGCTTTTCATTTACTGCTTTAGACGTTCTTCAATTTCGTCTAAACGTAGCTCTTTCATGCTTTGTTGAGGTTCTGCAATGGCTGATACTGGCTCTAAAGGTTTTATGCTTTCAACCGTTAAATCTTCAATTTTTGTGACGTTCATTATAACCTTAGCCCGTGCTTCTTCTTTTCCATTATGACCTGGTATATAGATATAGTTGTTGCTACCAAAAAATGATTGTTGGGTAATATCATTCTTAGCTAAACTTTCAAATAGTGAATCATGACCTTCTACTAAACTGTTCGCAAAAAAAATATTTCTCGTGTCTCGGAAAAGTTGGGTGTTGAAAATAAATGGTCTGTTCTTAGGGAAATTATTGACGTGAGGAGAATGGAAAAAATGCTCTGTTGTTAGGTAATGTACGTAAGGGACCTTGCTGAGTAGCTGAGACAAAGTATTCGTATCCATCTGAGCCTGCTCATCAAAGAGGAAGATATCTGTAATGTGGTTTGTTGAAGACGTTACTAACTCAATATCCTTTTTTAAATAGCCCGCTACAGAACGGCATGTTTTTTCTCATCCTCTAGATCTGCATGATTGTGGGTAATCGTAATCTTAGCTTTATCTTCTAAATACGATAGAGCATTCCAAGAAATATGTGACTTAAATCCCATAATAGCGACTCTGTGGTCTTTAGATTTTGCAAAGTTAGTCAGCTTATGAAAAAAGGGAGAGGCTTCAAAAGGAGATAGGACGTAAGGATCAATATAGATATTAAGCATCAGTATCACCTTCTTATTGATTTTTGAACTATTATACTAAACCCCATATGCCATCTATAACCCAGTGACACCCACCTTGTTTATGAAGACACAAAAAAAGGATATGTTTTTATATCCTTTTCCCCTTTATTCATTCTATATTCAATTTTAAATTCTACTTAAATACACTACTTTCTGAATTGTATATTAGTTTACCACTTTTCCTGTGTTAAATATCCTTAAAGATTTTTTTATCCAATTAAACATATTTTAAGTCCTTAATACTTTTTTGTTAAAAACGTTTTTCTATTCTCTAAAATAAGGATGACTATACCCCATCTAACAATTCATAACTATTTAAATTATAACCTCACTGTTAAATAAAACCATTCATTCTCATAGGCCAGATGCAACTCACCCTCTAAGACTTGGACTAAGTGTTCGGTGATATAAAGTCCTAGTCCAGAGGAATCTTCGGTGTCTGATAGGTTTTCAGAATAAAAGCGGGTCGTTAGTTGGTCCAGATGCTGTATCGGCTGTTGAACCATATTACTGACTGACAAAATAATACCATCTTCCACTTTCTCTAAGGTCAGTCGAGCTTGAGTCTTACCATGTTTTAGAACGTTACTGATAATATTCTGAAATAGGCGGTCAAAAATATCAGGGTCCATTTCACATTGGATTTCAGGGTCTACTTGAATATCTAGTACAATCCCTGTCTCCTGAAACATGTCATAGTAAGGCAGGATAGACTTAACCACAAGTTGAGAAAAGTCCAGGTCTTGAAATTGTGGTTGGATGGCACCCTCTGTTAATCGTCGATATTCCAACAAGGCTTCCAAACGCTTTGAAACAGTCAGTAGATTTTTAGAAATCTTCTCCATAGCCATGTCATTTTCACTGCTACTTCGAAGACTTTGCTGAGCGTAGCCGCTCGCTACTGTCAATGGCGTTCGTATATCATGGGCAATATTACTGATAGCCATGTCCATGGTTTTCTTTTCTTGGAGAGCGACAAGATTAGTCTTTTCAATTTGGGTAAAGAGAGACTCAATCTGATTCGTTAGGGTGACTAAAGATTTTGGTTGGTTTTTCAGAGTAATCCGTCTATGGCTTTCTTCAACTAGCTTTTCTTCAATCTGCTTTGAGAGAGATTTTACAGCCAAATAGTAACGGACTAGATAGGTAGTCACTCCCAGAAGAAGTCCTATCAATACAATAAGCATTCCTTCCATCAGTCATCTCCTTTAAGTCGCACACCTAAGCCCCAAATCGTTTCGATATACTCTGAACTCTCATCTACTTGGGCTAGTTTCTTTCGTAGATTACTCAACTGTGCATTCAAGGTATTATCACCTGATAAATAAGGGGCTTCCCAAACCGTCTCATAAAGGTCCTCTTTAGTAAAAATTTTCTTTGGATTTTGTAGGAGTGTGTACAAAATTTGAAACTCTTTCTTACCCAAACGTATGGTTTTTCCATTACACGAAACTTCAAAACTGTCTGGATTTATCTTGATGTTTTTAACTTGATAAATGTTCTCAGTCGTACTACTTCCCTTGATGTGTTCACGTAGTTGAACGGAGACACGCGCATAAACTTCTTCAAGATCAAAGGGCTTAACGATATAATCATTTGCACCATCAAGTAAGTACTGGCTAATCAAGTGCTTGTCACCCAAGGCTGTCAACATTATGACAGGTACAGAGCTTCTTTGCCTGATAAACTTAAGCACCTCTTCGCCACCCTTACCCGGTAACATGATGTCTAGAAGAACTAAATCAATCTGTTGACTTTGAAACAAAAGCTCTCCTTCAGTCCCAGAGTAAGCTTGGATAATATCATGTTCTTCAGAAAACAAGTTGAAAAGAATTCTCTGGATATCCTCATTGTCTTCAATTTGTAAAATACGTGCCATGTCTTAATCCTCCAATGATACTACCAATTGTATATGCTCACTTTTTGTTTTATCTTAACAAAAAGCCAAATTAATGACAAGGTGCATGACGACTTATTGATAGCAAAAAAGACAAAACAAAAACCATAAGTCTCCACTTCCGAGACCTATGGTCAATTATTTGTTAAGCAAAAGTCGTTACATCAGAGGCATCCAGACGAACAGACTCAAAGCCTTCTTCATTGGCTTTCCCAAGAGCAATGAGCAAAACTGGTACATGACGGTCTTCATCAAGTCCAAAGGATTTGGCGAGACCTTCTTTTTTATAGCCACCAATGGCATTAGTATCGTAACCATAAGAACGAGCAACCAACATCAACTGCATGGCAGCAAGACTAGCATCGATGTGGACAATTTCATTCATCATTTCGCGAGGAGCATTTTCATACATTGGTACAATGCTTGACAGTTGTTTTTCTTTGACTTCTTCAGGCATTTTTCCTTGAGCAACAGCCTTACCGTAGATATCTTCAGCTCTTTCTTGGCTCTTCAAATCGGCAAAAATAAGGACCATGGCTGATGATGTTTCATTTTGCACACCATTGTAGCTGACGAAAGGTGTCAATTTTTCCTTGCCCTCTTCGCTATCAACGACAACAAAACGCCAAGGTTGCATGTTGACTGATGATGGTGCTGTAACAGTCTTATCTAGAATTTCCAACAGTTCTTCTCGCGGAATCTTAACAGATGGATCAAAGTTACGAATGGAACGACGATTATAAACGATATCTGAAAAATCATTGCTTACTACAGGCATCTTATGTCTCCTTTTTTTGATTAAATGAAAATAATATAATCAAAATTATAACACAAGACAATTGTTATCAAAAATATTTGCTACAGACGACTAAAGATTAGTTTCCTTGAGCCCTAGCCGTTTCACTTCAGATGAATAGTAAACCATGATGATAATAAGACTGAGTGTAATTACCCAGATTGACTTAAGGTGCACAAAATGCATAAGAACGGCTGAGACGATAGCACCAACGACAAAGCTCCCTACGATAAAGCTATAATTGACAGCCTGACGACGATATTCTCTCTGATCACCACTTCCCTGAATGGCATAATAGAGGGCCGTTAACATCCTTCGATAATTTCCTGAGGTCATAAATATCACGAAGGGATGATTCTCAATCTGACTGCCAGTAAAAGTCTTCATCATGATACCTGCAGAAAAAGCGATAATCGGGAGCTCAATCAAGGCATTTGAAGGTAGAAAAGGCAGGATAGCTGTCATCACACAAAGTGGAAGAAGACCATAAACTCGCCAATAGGCATTCTTACGCTGGTCTTTAAACCACATGCCAAAAAGAAAGCCTAAAGAAAAGAATAGGATTGAAAAGCAACGCAACAAGTTATAGTACATACTACTGTTCTGCCAGTCAGCGACCAAGAGAAGGATATTCCCAGTCTGTGTAGCAACCAAACTATGATAGTACATATGACAAAAGACATCCAAAGCCCCTCCCGAGAAACTCAACAAATTAGCCATCAGACGCGTATTTTGAGGAAGAAGGTTCCGCGATTCCATAGCATAACTTCCCTTCTAATAGTAATTGATATGATAGCCTTATTATAGCAAATTCGGGCACACACAGTATAAAAAGCAACCCTAACGAGTTGCTTGCAATTCTATTAAAAATTAACGGAATCTGGGATATTCTAAGTGTTGATACTAATAGATATCACGTCTATGACCGACTTCGAGGGCAAGTATGATTAGTTCATTGTCCTGAATATTGACAATAACACGATAGGCACCAATACGATAGCGCCATTGTCCAGTACGATTGGCAACTAAGGCCTTACCCTTGGCTCTTGGATTCTCTGTCACGCGATTGAGATAAGCCTTAATTTGTTTCCTAACAAAAGGATCCAACTTTTTAAAACTTTTGGCAAATTTAGGGGTGGGTACTATCTTATAGGTCATCCCAATTTAGCACCTCCCCACCGTTTTCTAGATAATCTTCATATTCTGCCAAAGCCAAATCGGCTACTCTAGCATCGTATTCCTCCTCAATGGCTTCTAAAGTTTTGGTACGAATTAATTCTGACAAGGATACCCCTTCAAATTTCGCAATGGCTTGCATGAACTTCTTATCTGCTTCTGAAACCTTCAATGTAATTGTTGTCATATCCTTAACCTCGTTCTCTTTTGTAACACCATTGTATTATCACTCCTCTTTTTTGTCAATTTTGATAATAGGTTCATACTTTTATTCGTAAAACAATAGAAAAAACAACCCTCATGAGTTGCTTCTATCCTATTAAAAATTAACTGTGTCAGGATCATCCTGAGTTTTGATCCCTTGAATCTTATCCAAGACTGCCATATCTTCCTCTGACAAATCAAAGTCAAAGATATCCAAGTTGGCTTCGATATTTTTTGGTGTCACTGACTTAGGTAGTGGCAAGAAACCTTTTTTAAGGCTCCAACGTAAGGCAACTTGAGCAACAGATTTTCCGTTACGTTCAGCCACTGCTTCAACGTCTTCATTTCCAAAAATGCTACCAGTACCTAGTGGACTGTAGGCTTCAAGAAGAATGTCATGCTCTTGGCAATAGGCAACCAAATCTTCTTGGGCACAACCTGGAGCTAAGAGAATTTGGTTGACATGTGGCACAATTTCAGCCGTTTCAAGGAGAGCTTCGAGGTGATGTTGCATAAAGTTAGACACCCCAATAGCACGAACCTTACCATCTTTATAGGCTTCTTCCATTGCCTTCCAGGCGCCTGCATTGCCAACCTTCCAAGCATCATTCTCACGAAGAGCCTTTGGATTAGGCCAGTGCATGAGCAAAAGATCCAAATAATCCACACCTAGTCTTTCAAGAGACTCGTCGATAGAGGCCTTAGCCAAATCGTAATCGTGCTTGTCATTCCAGAGTTTAGTCGTTAGGAAAATATCCTCACGCGCCACATCACTATCTGTAATCGCCTTACCTACAGAAACCTCGTTACCGTAGACTTGCGCCGTATCAATATGTGTGTAACCCGCCTTAAGTGCGAAACTAACGCTGTTATAAGCTTCTTCCCCTTCTGGAATCTGCCAAGTCCCAAAACCAATTTTAGGAATCGTAACGCCATTTGAAAGTGTATATGTTTCCATCCTGTTCTCCTTTTCAAGTTGTAACAGAATTATCTTAAAGGATATAAGATAAAATTGCAAAGATTTGCTACGGCTTGTTTGATGAATAGTTCCTTACTTCTTTTTCCGCTTCTTTTTAAAGACAACACCATTTTCTTTAAGGATTTCCATGCTCACCTTTCCAACTCCTCTAATCGCTGCTACTTCCTCTTCCGTTTTCTTTTTAAAATCTTTAAATTCTATTAAGCCATGTTGACGAAGTATACGCTCCACACTTATTGAAAGACCTTGGAGGGCTTTGCTTGGTTCTATGCTTTTTTCCAATTCTCTAATTAGTTTGTGCAATTCTGGATTTTTCTTTTTCGCAACATGTCTTTGTGGACGTTTTGCACGATATTTTTCGATTAACCAAGTAAAATAATATTCTGACTGGGACAGATCAACGACTTGATTAAAAACCATCAAAAGACTTTTCATACTATTGGCTTCAAATAAGATAGGGTTGACTTTAAGCGTTTCGGCAACTAGACGCTCGTCATCACCTTGTTCAATCATTTTTAAATAATTTTCGAACTCTGGATTTTTTGCATAGAGAAGATCAAAATAGAAATCCGCATCCTCAATATGTCCTGTCATTAGAGAGACCGTCATCATAGGTACTATCATCAAATCTTCTTCGTGATATTCCATTTGCTCACATTCGAAAAAGCTTTTAGCCTTATCAAACTCCTCTAGATTACAATAGGTAGCCATCAATTCGTAACAGACTCCCATGTGATCTTGAACATCTATCTCTAGAATCTCTTCAAATTCCTTAATAGCAAATCGCTTCATACTGTTGCTTAAATAAAATTTAGCAAGATTATACTTCAAAGACAAATAAGGACGCTCGTCAAGATTAGCCCAGCCCATTTTTGGACCTTGCTCCCACTTGGACCTTTGCTCTTTTTCTAAAGCAATTAAGCCTTTTAGATGTTCAAGTGGACTTTGAAAAGTTAAGAGCATTTGTTTAACATCAAGATTTTCAGGATCTAGTTTTAAAGCTTCTGTCAAAAATTCCTGACTTCTTGAAGAATCGTCCTCATAATAATGATAAGCCTCTTCAATAAGTTTCCAGGCTCTCTCCTGCTTTGAATCAGGGGAAGTAATCTCATCAAAAAGCCCTTGGTTGTATTGTCTTGCAAAATCTTCAAGAGCCATGTCCACACTGAGATACTCTGTAATATGTTCTTCTAAGAATGCTTCTGCTTTTTTTGTGAAGTCTTCAAAAGATGATGTCATCAATCTTCTCCAATCTATGTTTATTTCTCTAACTACTATTGTATACGTTTTCATAGAACATTACTATAGTCTCAGTGAAATCAACAACCTCTTAAATTTTTATTGACAAAAATAGTCGCCAATCACAATACAGATAAGAATCCATAGAGTCTTATTTTTCGACATCTAAACTCAAAGTTGTATACTTATATTAGATAGAGTGCCATTGGACGATTAACGTCAAGGCATAATCTTCAAGTTTCATTTAAAGATACAAAAAATCATTAACGTCTTGGGAGTGGTTTAGTTTCTTTTCTATATCAATAACTTTAACTCACTTTTTCATAATTTTACTTGACCACTCCCATTTTTAAGGGAATTGAAAACTGAGTTATATTTTAAAAGGAAACAGAAGTCTGTTTCCTTTTTTCTTACTTCAAACCATGACAAAAGGAAACCATTTCGAGTTTCCTTTATCAAATATATCGTTGGAGGCAAAGTCCAATAATACTTTAGTTGAGTGGTTCAATCACGAAGCTCAATTGATAGCTATCTGCTGAGCTAACCAAGAATTCGTCATGAACTGGAGCCCCCCATGAGTCGTCACCACCGACACCCATTTGAGCAGCAAGAACTTTAATCCATGTAGCATCAGATTGTTGCAATTCATATTGATGACGAGCATTTTCAATTTGTTCAGTACTGTTACGCAAAGCACTGAATTCGAATGCCTTATTAAGTGCGGTGAATTTAAGACCATTATGGTTATCATCAGATACTGTAAATTCACGAGTACCATAGTGATTACCAGATTCTTGTGGCATTAGATATGGAGCAAATGTCTTTTCAACAGATGTTTCATATCGACCAAGATAGGCACCAGGAAGTTTATCAAGGTAGCTTTCTTCTGCACCGTATCCATAATAGCTTAGGTTTGTAAATTGTGAACCGATAGCAAATTCTAGACCAAATTCAGGGAAGTTTGGCAAACCTGCTTTACCATCATAGTTTGCAGTAACAAAGATTCGACCCTTGTAATCAACTTGATAAGTTACCTTAACTTCGACATCAGAAAAGCCAGGCAATTCATGAACATAAGTCACTTTAACAGAGTCATCTTCAATTTGAATTTGAGTATCTGTAACCTTACTATAGTTTCCAGCAACTTTCCAGCCTGCCATTTCGAATGGATATCCAGCACCACGATCGTTGTCGGTGTAAGCACGAGTAAAGTTAAGTTTAGGACCTTTCTCAATGAATTCAACACCATTATACTTAGCAGATACTAGCGTATTTTGTGCACGTGAAAGCAAGATAGAGAAGTTTTGTCCGTGGATTCCGATGTTGAAGTCGCCTTCAACAACATTCAAAGGTGCTTTAACTGGTGTTTCAGTGCTAATCTTTTCAGCAACATATTGACCACGAACAATTTCATGTCCTTTTGGAGCCCATTCAGTTGCTTCATTCTGAACACAAGCAACTTCATAAATTCGTTCAGCATTTGAAGCTCCAACAGCGAATTCTACTGGGAATGTTGCTTCTTCACCTGGTTTAACATCAAAGTGATATTCACTTTCGCTAACTTTTCTACCATCTTCGTAAACTCTAGCTAGGAAAGTATAAGCAGAAAGATCTTCAAAGACATTATCATTCTTGATAGTTACTGATTTTTCATCAACAGCAATCTTAATATTAGAGTAAAGATGTTTAACTGTTTGAAGTTTTGGAGTTAGGGTACGATCTGCGAAGACAATACCATTTCCACAAAATTCGTAGTCAGAAGGTCTATCATGCCAGTCACCACCATATGATAGGAATTCGCTACCATTTGGAAGTGGTTTGTAAATAGCTTGGTCAATGAAGTCCCAAATAAATCCACCTTGGTATTCTGGATATTTCTCTAAAGTCAGTGTAGAGTTTCAATCCACCACCAGAATTACCCATTGTGTGCATGTATTCACATGAAATATAAGGTTTTTGAGGATTGTTAGTGAGGTATTCTTCAATATCAGCTGGTTTCGCATACATACGACTTTCGATGTCTGTAATGTAATCAAATTCACGACACCATGTAACACCTTCATAGTGAACTGGACGAGTATTGTCAACACTACGGAAGTAATCAGCCATGTCAGCAATATCTTTACCAGCATATGATTCATTACCACAAGACCAAATGATAACACTAGCATGGTTCTTATCACGTTGGAACATGTTATTGGCACGATCCAAACAAGCAGGCAACCATTCTGGTTCACTAGCTGGGATATTCCATGAAGGTTCGCTTAGACCAAGTTTTTGCCATGTACCGTGTGTTTCAAGGTTGGCTTCATCGATAACATAAAGTCCATATTCATCACACAATTCATACCAACGTGTTTGGTTCGGATAGTGAGAAGTACGAACAGCATTGATGTTATGTTGTTTCATCACTTTGATATCCCAAAGCATATCTTCTTCAGTGATACAACGTCCTGTTCTAGCGTTAAATTCGTGTCTGTTAACCCCTTTAAAGACAATTCTCTTACCATTCAAAAGCATGAGTTTATCTTTAATTTCAAAGTGTCTAAATCCAACCTTAACTGGAACGACTTCAACAACTTGGTCATCATCCAAAACATGAAGGGTCAAATTGTAAAGTTTAGGACTTTCAGCACTCCAAGGTTTGATTTTGCAGATCTTTCAAGACTTACAGATAGTTCACCGTCAGCATTAACAGATGCATCACCTTCTGTAACGATGCCTTCATGATCTGAAAGAACATATTTAATCTTTCTTATCTTCGTAATCACCAACAGTCTTCAAATCAATATCCAATTGACCTGCTTTTGTTTGGTAATCATAATCTCCCTTAACAAAGAGATCTTGAACGTGAACTTTTGGAATAGCGTACAAGTAAACATCTCTGAAAATACCGTACAGTCTCCAGAAGTCTTGGTCTTCCAACCAGCTTGCTGTAGAGTAACGATAAACAGCTACCGCCAACTTGTTATCACCTTCAACAAGGTAATCACTGATTTCAAATTCACTAGGTGTAAATGAATCTTCACTGTATCCTACGAAGTTACCATTGACCCATACAAAGATGGAAGTGGCAACCCCTTGGAATGAGATAAATACTTTTTTATCTTTTAAAGCATCATTCAAGGTAAAATGTTTAACGTATGATGCAACAGCATTTGATTCTTGAGGAACTTGAGGTGGACGAAGGAATTCTTTACCATCCCAAGGATATTGGGTATTCACATATTGTGGAGAACCAAAACCTTGAAGTTCCAAATGACCTGGTACATTGATGAAATTCAAATCAGTTTCATCAAATTCTGTTTATAAAAGTCTTTTAAAACTTGATTTGTATTCTGAGCATAGTGAATTTTCCATTTTCCATTAAGAGATTGTCTTAACTTCATCTCCCCTTCAGAAAATTCTGCAAGAGATTCAAAATACTTATGATCTGAGTGAGCGTCAACAGTATTAACGCTAACAATCTTTGGATCGTTTAAGTAAGTTTGAATTTTTTCAGTCGTGTTCATAGATTATTCTCCTTTTTTGAAGGTAATAACTTCAGACAAAGCTTCTACCTTTTCTCCAACTTCTTGTTCAAGATGGAAAGCACTGAATTTTTCTGAATTGGTTACAGTGACAAGTACTGTGTCATCAAGACCGTTTTTCTCAATAATTGGTGACCAGAACTCAAGAAGTTTTTGTCCAACTTCAACACGATCACCTTGTTCTACGTAACTAATGAATCCTTCACCTTTAAGTTTAACTGTTCCGATACCAACGTGGATAAGAACAATGACACCATCTTCACTTTCAATACCAACTGCATGGCGAGTAGGAAGAACTTGACGAATGGTACCACTAATTGGTGCAAAGACAGCTCCATCAGTAGGTTTAATGGCGAAACCTTTACCCATGCTACCTGAAGCAAAGTGTTCATCATTAACACTTGAGAGGTCAACCAAATGGCCAGTTGTAGGGTTTACAAGAGATACGACGTTAGCTTTAACTTCATTTTCAGAAGTTGCTACGCTAAAGCGATGTTCCAATTCTTCAACAATTTCAGCGTGACGTGCTTCAGTCAAAGTGATTTTACGAGCAATAATGAAGGCTCCGATAAGCATTGCTGCTGCTGGGAAACCAAACATGCTAAGCTTAAAGATAGACTGTTGATGTGTTGTAATTGTTGATGCTGAGGCACCTGTTGTCATACCAGCAGCTACGGCAATTGTAGAAACAAGCCAGTTTGACATCGCACCACCAAGTTTATCAACAAGTGGACGAACTGACAAAGTAAGTGATTCATCACGGTGTCCCAATTTCCATTGACCATATTCTACTGAGTCAGAGATAATCATGAGGATAACAAGGAACACAAGAGGTTGTGGAATAAAGAAGAGTTCAGCAGCAGTCAAGATCATTGGAAGTGATGTTCCTGCAATACTAAAGATTCCGATACCACCGAGCATTACTGCAATACATCCATAGAACAAACGTTTACGGTTGAATTTACCAGCTAGGCTAGGGAAGAGTGAAACTGAAACCAAACCAACAACTGTATTCAATCCGTAAAGGATTGAATATTTCCCTGGATCACCAAGGATAAATGTGAAGTAAAAAAGTTGAAGAGCATTAAGTGTATTAATACCAAGACCATAGAACCAATATCCGAGAGACAACCACATCAATTGGTCGTTTTTACCAAGAACTTTAAAGACTTGTTTAAGGCTAGTTTTTTCTTTGTTATCACGAAGTTTTGACTCAACTTCACGTGTACCAATACCAACAGCAATTGATGTAATCACACCAATGAGAGCAACGATAAATGCAAACCAGAACCATCCAGATTTATCTCCAGAGCCACTACTGTTCGTCATAGAGAAGAACAAAACGATTGGCATGATGGCAACACCTACAATATTGGCACCAATCGTAGAACCAATACGGGCAAAAGTTGCCATTTTTTCACGTTCATGACTGTCAAGAGACAAGGCAGGAATCATTGACCAGAAACCGATATCTTTAATTGAGTAGAAGACATCCATTACAAGGTAGATAATTCCGAAAAGTACAAGGTACAAGAAAGGATTTGTTTTATTCAAACCACCTAAATCGGTGAAGAGAAGCAACAAGGCGATAGAACTGATGATACCACCACCAACTACCCATGGTTTGAATTTACCATACTTAGTATGAGTGTTATCAATCATGTTACCGATCAATGGATCGATAAATACTTCCAAGATACGCAAAATAGCGATGATGTTAGTAATTAATAGTACGTAGTGACTATTTTGCTTTGGATCACCTGTGTTAAACAAGTGAGTTGTCACAAACATGATAAAGTATGTTGACAACGTTGCATAGAAGACGTCGTTACCAAAAGCACCAGCTGAATAGGATAGACGAGACTTCATTTGACCTTTAGATTTTCCCATTACGAAAACCTCCTGTTAGTTGTTTTTTTGAATACGCTTACATTATATAAGTATTAGTTTAAATCGTCAATAGTTTTAGTGATATTTTTACTAAACTTTTACTAAAACATGATTATTTTGATGAATTAAAATATTGGAAACCGATTTCATAGCTTACACTATGACCCTCCTCCAAGATGATATCTCCAAAATCTGTATGATTAACGGCATCTGGGAGTGTTTGAGCTTCCATAGCTATAGCTTCTCGTCCTTTTGCAATTGTTCCTCGATCTCTCGCAAAGTAAATATTATCCTCTATAATATCCATAGTATAAATAACTAAACTATTTCTGTTTGAGAAGATTTCAATACCATCTCCACTTTCTTTGTCATGCAAAATAGCTACTTTTTTCACATGATCACAAGTTTCCCCTCCAACTACAAAGGCATCATCAAAACCGTTATTTGCTTCAATTTGAGGTAGTAAGTCAGTTGTCTTTCTGAAATCATAATTTGTTCCATCTACATTAATTTTTTGTCCTGTTGGAATTAACTCAGAATCCAACTCTAAACGATAGTCTGAATAGATTTGTAACTCATGACTTGATAAATCCTGTTTGTCACTAAGATTAAAGTAAACATGGTTTGTCGGATTAAAGACTGTTGACTCTGTAACATCGAAGGCTTCAAAGAGTATTGTTAAGCGGTTATTATTGTTAAGTCTATAACTAATAGAGACTGTAACATCACCAGGAAAGCCATCTACACTTGAATAAAGTCTTCTAACAAACTTTTGTCTCAACATATTCATCATTCAGGTTTGTGACATAGTTCCAATTTTGAACCTGCATTCCTTTTGGACCACCATGTAAACAGTTTTCTCCCTCATTCTTAGGAAGACTATAAAGAACCATATTATGAGTATACGAAGCTTTCCCAATTCTTCCAGCAACCCTACCAATGGACTGGCAGGCACATAAGTTATTCTTATAGTAATCCTCGTAATCACTGAAGCCAAGTACTATATTTTTAAGAGCACCGGTTTCCGTTGGAACCAAAAACTCCTGAAGTGTAGCACCTGTTGTGAGTGTAGAAATGACAACACCATTATTATTTTCCATTGAAATTTTACTGACATCGCCTGAATCAACTTTTCCAATAATTTCGCAGCTTATTTTCATATTTTTTCCTCAAAAAACAAAGAGTACAATAATTATATATACTCTTTGACCCTTTGTTTATTATTTTAATTATCCTCGATCATCGTACCCTTTTGGATGGCTAGAATGCCATGCCCAAGCACTTGCGATGATTTTTTCGATGTTATCAAATTGTGGTTTCCATCCAAGAACTGTACGTGCTTTTTCAGATGAAGCAATCAATGTATCAGGATCACCAGGACGACGATCAGCCTTTCTCAGCTGGGAATTTCTTTACCAGTTACCTTACGAGCGGCTTCAAGAATTTGAAGGTTTGAGAAACCTGTTGATGAACCTAAGTTAAAGGCTGTAGATTCATTACCTTTACGAAGATATTCAACAGCAAGGAGGTGAGCATCAGCCAAGTCAAATGGGTGAACATAGTCACGAACATTTGTACCATCAGGAGTGTTGTAGTCATCCCCAAAAGATCATGATTTTTTCACGAACACCTTGAGCTACTTGAAGGATAATCGGTAGAAGGTGAGTTTCTGGACCATGATCTTCACCAATAGAACCATCAGGTTTTGCACCAGCAACGTTGAAGTAACGAAGGGGGACATATTTAATACCATAAGCTTTATCAGACCACTTCATGATAGTTTCCATCATCAACTTACTTTCACCATATGGGTTGATAGGTTTTTGTGGTGTTGTTTCAAGAATTGGAATTTCTTCTGGGATTCCGTAAGTTGCTGCTGTTGATGAGAAGACAATGTATTTAACACCGCATTCGTTCATAACTTCAAGCAATTTAACCATTCCAGCTGTATTGTTATCAAAATATTTGAGTGGTTTTTCCATTGATTCACCAACCAATGAATAGGCCGCAAAGTGAATAACGGCATCAACATCAGGATTTTCTTTGAAGACCTTTCTCATAAAATCTTGATCAGAAAGATCGCCTTGATAGAAAATAGCATCTGGATGTACGGCAGCACGGTGACCGGTTACCAAACTATCTACTACTATTACTTTTTCTTGACCTTTTTCAACTAAGCGATCAACCATGTGAGAACCGATATAACCAGCTCCACCTAATACTAAAATTGCCATTTCTTATCTCCTTTCTTCAGAAAAAACAATTAATCAGCTAAATTTACAAAATCTACAAATGCTTTAAACTGATCTAAGCCTTCACTATTAGTCTTATAAACACCAGCATCTTCTAGTACACGAGCAAAGATATCTGCAACAGATTGGCGAACAACTTCTGTCACTTCCCCAGCCGTAATATTCGGATTTTGAGCTTTGAGTTCATCTGCCCATTCTTGGTGAATTGGAGCAACTTGGTTACCTTGACCTAATAGATAATCTTCAACATCTTTAAGTTCTGTTTTCAAACGAGGAGGAAGAATGGCCAATCCCATAACTTCAATCAAACCAATGTTTTCTTTTTTAATATGTTGAACATCTTTATGTGGGTGGTAGATACCGTCTGGATGTTCTTCAGAAGTTTGATTGTCACGAAGAACCAAATCCAATTCAAATGTACCGTCTTTTCTACGAGCAATTGGGGTAATGGTGTGGTGAGGTTGTCCATCAGACTCAGCCAAGACACCAGCTTTTTCGTCTGAATAACCACGCCAACAATTTAAAATTTTGGTGGCAAGAGCAATAAGTCTTTCCTTATCTTCACTTCTAAGACGAAGAACTGACATAGGCCAATTAACGATACCAGTCTCAACATCAGAGTAACCATCAAAACTAACTTTTTCTTTAATGCCTGCTACTTCCATTGGGAAAGTGTGGCGACCACCTTGATAGTGTTCATGTGTAAGAATCGAACCACCTACAATTGGAAGATCGGCATTTGAACCTGCGAAGTAACCAGGAAATGCTTCAACAATTGATAGGAGACGACCAAACGTCAATGGACTGATGTGCATTGGTTCGTGCTTACCATAAAAGAAGATAGAATGTTCATTAAAGTAAGCATATGGTGAATATTGGAAGCCCCAGTCATTTCCTTCCATTTGGAAACGAATAACACGGTGATTACTGCGTGCTGGGTGATTGATGCGACCTAGATAACCTTCATTTTCCATACAAAGTTGGCATTTTGGATAATCAGAAGCTACCGCATTTTTAGCTGCAGCGATGGCTTTTGGATCTTTTTCAGGTTTTGAAAGGTTAATCGTAATTTCCAAGTCACCGTATTTAGTAGGTGCTTTATAAGCAATGTTTTGTGCAATAGCTTTGACTTTTACATAATCATTTCGTTTACTTTGTGCATAAAAGTCAGCAATTGCTTGCTCTGGGTCAGATTTATAAGTATCCCAGAAGTTACGATTGACAAGGCTAGGGCTTGGTGTAATCAAGTCCATGAGTTGAGCACCGATGATATCTTGTTCTTCATTAAGTTCACCTACAGAACCAGCTTTAACACCTGCTTGAAGCAACTGGTCTTTAAGGTCAATCAATTCAGAGCTATCTGTTTCAACATCAGCAACTCCTTCTCCAACCAAAGCAAAAAAACTTTGTTTGTCAAATAGATACGGTCCAATTCCTCATAATCACTATTTTTCAATAACCAGAGTTACAAAAGTGTTTACTAAATTTTTCAGCCATAATCTCTACTTCTTTCTCATTAATCAAGTACTCGTGAACCGCCAGCTACTTCAGCGATATAGAAGCTTGGTGCATAGCCAACGACTTCTTCATAACGTTGACCAACTGCTTTTTTGAAATCTTCAACTTTATCTTTGTTTACTAACGCGATGGCACATCCACCAAATCCCGCTCCTGTCATACGAGCTCCAAGAACACCTTCTTGTTCCCATGCTGTGTGTGCCAAAGTATCAAGCTCAAGACCTGTAACTTCGTAATCATGTTCCAATGACACGTGAGAAGCATTCATAAGACGACCAAAGCCTTCCAAATCACCTGATTCAAGTGCTTTACGAGCTTGAAGTGTACGTTGATTTTCAAGAACTGCGTGGCGAGCACGTTTGATACGATTTTCATCTTTAATCAAGTAGCTGTATGCATCAAATGTCCAAAGGTCTAATTCACCGAGAGTTTGGATATCCAATTTTTCTTGAAGTTCAGATACAGCTGTTTCACATTCCGCACGACGTTCATTGTATTTAGAATCTGCCAATTCACGACGTTTGTTAGTGTTCATGATAACAACAACATTATCTTTAAGGTCAAGCGGTACCAAGTCATACTCTAAAGTATTAGTATCCAAGTAAATCGCACGTTGATCAGCTCCCATGCCAATAGCGAATTGGTCCATGATACCAGAGTTAACTCCGATAAAGTCATTTTCAGTTTGCTTACCGATTTTAACCAAGTCAAGGCGTTCCAATTTAAGGTCATAAAGTTTTTCAGCAATAACACCAATCAACAATTCCAAAGATGATGACGATGACAAGCCTGATCCATTTGGAATGTTACCATAGATGTAAATATCCATACCTGAATCAATCGTATGACCAGCTTCTTGCAAGAAATGAAGAACACCTTTTGGATAGTTTGTCCAGTTGTGTTCTTTTTCAAAACGAAGATTTTCAAGTGGTACTTCGATGATGCCTTTATCCTCAAAGTTACCTGAGAAGAAACGCAAAACTTTGTCATCACGTTTGCGGGCCGCTCCGTAAGTACCTAGGGTAATAGCTGCTGGGAACACATGACCACCGTTGTAGTCCGTATGCTCACCAATCAAATTAATACGACCTGGAGAAAAGAAAGTATGTTCTGCTTCTACACCAAAAACTTCTTTAAACTTTTCTCTTAACTGTGATGTCTTCATAGGATGTACCTCGCTTATTCTTTTTTACACTAATAGTGTAACCCCTTTCACAAGGAAAATCAATATTTTTACTGTTTTTTTAGTAAAAAATAGGTAAAATTTTAGAATTTATGATATACTTTGGATGAAAGGAGAACAATATGGCTACATTAAAAGATATCGCAAAATTGGCTGATGTATCAATCGCAACTGTTTCACGTGTTCTCAACCAAGATGAAAACCTCTCCGTTACTGAAGAAACCAGGCACCGTATTTTAACTGCGGCAGATGAAATCGGATATACCAAACATCAGAAAATCGGAAACTTGAAAAAAGAAAAACATCAAGTGGCAATTATCCAATGGGTAAGTGAAGAAGACGAATTAGATGACATCTACTATTATAATATTCGACTCGGCATTGAAAAAAGGGCTCAGGAACTCGACTACGAGATTCTACGATATTTTAACGATATCCCCTTTAACCTGGCTGAGGAAGTTATAGGGGTAATCTGTATCGGAAAATTCAGTAAATCTCAAATTTCTGATTTTGAAGCACTGGGGAAACCCCTTGTATTTGTGGATAGCGATACCTTAACCCAGGGACACCCTTGTATCACGACCGATTTTGAAAATGCTGTTCAGTCTGCCCTCCGATATTTAAAAAACCAAGGGTGTCAATCAATCGGACTTTTAACAGGTGAGGAGAAGACAACCGACTTTCAAGAAATCGTTCCTGATCCCTCGTCTACGAGCCTATCGCAACTTTTTGTATTGAAAGAAAGCATCTATGACGCTAACCTCATATTGATAGGAAACTTTAGTGCACTATCTGGTTATGAACTTATCAAATCTAAACTAGAGACAGAGGAGAAACTTCCAGATGCCTTTTTTGCCGCAAGTGATAGCCTAGCTATTGGGGCACTCAGAGCTTTTCAAGAAGCTGGCCTCATTGTTCCAGATCAGATTCAAATCATTTCCTTTAATGATACAATCATGGCAAGACAGGTATTTCCACCCTTATCCTGTGTCACTGTCTACACCGAAGAAATGGGGCGAACTGCCATGGACGTCCTCAATAAACAAGTCTTGGCTCCAAGAGAAATCCCGACACTTACTATGTTAGGCACTAAACTGACTCTGAGAGAAAGTACGAAATAACAACTATTTAATAGAAAAATGTGGTCGCCAACAGTTAGTTGACAACCACTTTTCTTTTTATTTCACTTTCACACAAATAGCATCCCAGGCTTGGAGTTTGCCTTGGTCAGCGATTGGTTTCAGTTCGGTATTTGCGATGACGACTTCTGCAACATCAAAATCATAATCAAAGTCTTGTTCTTGGTCTGATAGATTAACCACAACCAGATAACTGCTATCTTTGGTTTTCCGAATATAAGCAAAGACTTTGTCAGTTGTCTCCAAGAGTTCAAAGTCAGCATCAATTAGCCAATCCTGTGTTTTACGAAGCTCAACCAGTTTCTGATAGGTATAGAAAATCGAATCTGGATTGGCCAGAGCTGAGGCAACATTGATTTCCTTATAGTTAGGATTAACAGCTAGCCATGTTTGTTCTGCTGAGCTAAAGCCAGCATTCTTACTTGTATCCCACTGCATTGGAGTACGGGCATTATCACGTCCTACATGACGAATCTGATCCATAATCACTTCCAGTGGCGTCCCCTTTTCAAGAGCTTCTTTGGCATAGTTGAGAGATTCAATGTCATTCAATTCTTCCAAAGTTCTAAAAGGATAATTGGTCATGCCGATTTCTTCACCTTGATAAATGTAAGGTGTTCCCTCTCATCAGATGAAGGAGGATAGCTAAGGCCTTGGCTGACCTCTCACGATAGACACCAGTATCTCCCCACATTGAGAGAATACGAGGCAGATCATGATTATTCCAAAAAAGTGAGTTCCACCCTTGTCCCAACTCTAACTCGGTTTGCCATTTATTAAAAATAGCCTTAAGTGCTGAAACATCCAACTCCTTCTCATACTCCCATTTAGGACTATCTGGCTTATGCTGAAGTCCAATATGTTCAAACTGGAAAACCATGGAAAGTTCTTGATTATCTGGATTTGAATACTGTTTAGCAATTTCAGGTGTTGCTCCCCAGGTTTCACCAACGGTTAGAAGGTCATACTTGCCAAAGCTTGCCTGGCTCATCTCCTTGATATAATCGTGAAGTTTTGGACCGTTTGTATCAATCAGTTGATCTGGGATCTTACCAATCATATCAATCACATCCATGCGGAAACCACCGATTCCCTTATCAATCCAGAAATTCATCATGTCATAAACTTTCTGGCGCAACTGTGGATTTTCCCAGTTGAGGTCTGGCTGTTTCTTACTAAAGAAATGCAGATAATATTGACCTGAGGTCTCATCATATTCCCAAGCGGATCCACTAAAGATAGACACTAACTCATTAGGTTTGTCTCGCCAGATGTAGAAATCTCGTTCAAGACTTTCTGGATTTTCACGCGCTTCGATAAACCAAGCATGCTCATCAGACGTATGGTTAACCACCAAGTCCATAACAATTTGAATATCACGCTTCTTAGCTTCCGACAAAAGCTCATCCATGTCACTCATGTCTCCAAAAATATCTGCAATAGCCTCATAGTTAGCGATATCATAGCCATTGTCATCCATCGGGACTGTCATAGACAGGTGAAAGCCATAGGGCTGTGATTCCAAGCTTTTTGAAAGTAGTCTAGCTTTACTGGTAATCCCCTTCAAATCACCAATGCCATCACCGTTATTGTCCATAAAAGATTTAGGGTAAATTTGATAAATCGTAGCTTTATGCCACCAATGTTTTTGCATGATTCTACTCCTCGTTTTTATTATCATCGTGAGTCTGATAGTTCTATTTTACGTTTTTCTAGAAGTTATGCAAGCGTTTTCTCTTGTTGTTTAAAACATTTCAATGACCTATACTCCAGACTACTTAAACTTTTTGGTAATGTTGAAAAACAATAGAGTTGAAATGTAAGGTTAGCCTTTGATTATTTTAACAATACAAAAAAACGATGGTTAATACCTTAACCATCGCTTTTTACTTTTTGGGCAAGACCATAACAAAGCGCCTCCCCGTAGAACTTTCTTCAAATCTATAGCTAAGTTCCTCATGTTCTAGAAAGGTATTTGACCACAAAAAGGCCTAATCCTCCTTCTTTCTTAGACTGAGCTTTAGTTGAAATATTTTCTTTAGATACACTCGTATTTTCAATGACAAAATCAGTTCCTCCATTTTCTAAACCTATTCGAATCACTCCACCCTTATCAGAATGCTTGACTGCATTACTGATGATATTTGAGAGAACCAATTTCAAAATAGGTAAATTCATGAAAATACTAGTTATCGGAAGATAATTTTCAATTGATAGGGAGCGAGTCTCAACCAACACTTGATTTTGAGTGAGTATGCGATTTACCACATCATCTAACTGGATCCACTCCTTATCACCACCTAATTCTTGGACAGAAGATAAAGACAGGATCTCTAGGACAATCTGGTTCATCTCATCGACGATATCGAGGGAGACCGCCAGATATCGGTCCCGATCCTTGTAGCGGCCGATCTTATCCCGCATATTTTCTAGGATAATCTTCAAGCTGGCCAGAGGCGTCTTGAGCTCATGCGAAGCCCCACGTAGGAATTCCACCTTCATCTGCTCCAACTTCAGATTTTCCTGTTTCTGCTGCTCTAGATTGTCGATCACCTCTAGGAGGTGATGATAGAGGTCGTTGATCTGTTGCTTGAGGACACCGATCTCATCCTGCGAGTGAATAGGAAGACTAGCTGTCCGATCCAGCCGCTTCATCCGCTTGGTCATCTGCTTGATTTCAAGAATCGGAGCAGAAATCATGCGGGCATAGAGATAGGAGGCAATCAGTGACAGAACAAAGGAAGCAAGGAGACTATAGGGAAGAAAGCCCAGACTGATGTCCCGCGCTTCCTTTGGGAATCGACGGTCGCTAAGAATTGCAAGGTCAAGTCCTTCCCTTCCTTGGTCCGAATCTTTCGCTCTTCAATGACCAGGGAATTATTCTGGCTATCAGGGTTCAGGAGCAGGTCATCCTTAACCTCTAGGGCATTTTGTTTTTCCTTGCCCTTGATAGACACCTTGATATCATTGGTCTTGGAATAAAGGTCGATGACCGACTCAATGGTCCCTTCCTCCTGACCCTGGAAACTCTTGGCCAGGGCTTGCGATTTCTTCAAAATCGTCTGGCGCTGGGACTCAATATAGGTCGATGGAAAAATAAAGTAAACCGAAGCGTGTAGAAGGATGACTAAGCTACTAAAAAGGGCAAAGGTGATCAGAAAGATTTTTGCAAAGATACTCCGTTTGGTCATGGTCTCTCCAATTTATAGCCGACATTGCGTACCGTTACGATACAGTCCAGTTCTAGTTTTTTTCGTAGTTCCTTGATATAGACGTCAATTACTCGGTCAAAAGGAATCTCCTCGGTTTCCTTCCAGACGGCATCGAGGATCTGAGAGCGGGTCCGAGCCTTGCCTTCATGCTGGAGCAAGTATTCCAAGATTTCCAACTCCTTAGCATTCATGGAAATGGCTTGCCCAGCGAGGCTGGCTGTATAACTCTCAAAATCCACCCGTGCCTCTCCATAGGTGAAGACCCGTGAAGGTTGGAGCTTTTTAAAAATAGCTTCGATGCGGACCTTCAAGAGGGACAAGGAGAAAGGGTTTTTCTAGGTAGCCATCTGCCAACTCTCCAAAAGCTGTCAACTTATAGTCCTCGTCATGGAAGGCCGTCAGCATGAGGACTGGGACTGAGCTGGTCTTCCGGATGGTCTTCAGTACTTCCAAGCCATTGAGGATAGGAAGCTGGATGTCCAGCAAGACTAGATCCGGCGCTTCTCTGAAAAGAGGTCCAGGGCCTCCTGCCCATCGCCTGCTTCAAAGACCTCATAGCCACATTCCATGAGATAGTCGCTCATCCCTTCTCGAATCAGGACTTCATCTTCTACGATTAGTATCTTCATACATTATCCTTTTCATCTATATATAGTCGCTTTCTTTCATTATACCGTTTTTTATAGGTGCAGCAAACTTATCATTCAACATCAACTAAGAGGTCTTTAGGTTTCTTGTGAAGAAGCCAGCGAGAAGAAATCAAGGATACTAAGCTTAAGATAAAGCCACCGACTAGAATGACTACCAAAAGTTGCTTAGGTTGGACTGTCATATGAATCTGAGTCAGAGTCTTACTGAAGCTCTCTGCCTCAGCCCCTCCACCGAGATTTGCAGCTAGAGATTCTTTTTGTCATTTGCTTATTGATACCTTCAGTAACATTGGAAAGGACTGTTTTTACCAACTTTTTCGGCAAAGAAACTCGCTAAACCATATGATAAAAGAAAGGCTGGTAAGGCAATCATCAGTAATTCCATTAAAAATTGACCCGCAACCTGTGTCTTTTTTTAAGTCCCAAGGCCAAAAAGATACCAACTTCTCTACGACGAGCATTTAACCATAAAAATCAACAGAAGGGTTAGCAATAAACTTGTAAAAATGAGACTTCCAATAAACATACGATTTGCTACACGATACATCCCAAGAATAGATTCCTGTAAAAGCAGGGTAGTTTGATGAACTCTTAACAAGATCGTAGAGTGTCCAGTTAATGTCCAACTTTTTGAATCTTTGCTATCAAGGAATCAATATTTTTGATCGCCTTTAGCAAAGAAAGTGGCATCCTCATAAGTGGCAGTTTCTACGGTATTACCATAGAGTTTTGCAGCTGTGTCTAGATCAGTGATGAGGGTGTTTTCATACAACTCCTGAGCATAGGTAACGGCAGCTTGATTTTTGACCAGAAAATAAACCTTTGATAGTCACTTCTACTGTTTCATCAGCCCTTTTTTTCGTTATCAGCATCATAGAGATTAGATTTAAGCTTTACTTTATCTCCTACATTAAGACCATTCTTTTTTTAGCTAAACCTTCGTGCATCAAGATTTGATTATGGTCCTTATCGGTTAGATGTTCTCCTTGGACTAGTTTGTAGGCTCCAGAGACAAACTTATCTTCTTTTGATGAGTCATTGACTCCTGTCAACATCAAGGTAGACTTAAAATTTTTAGCACGTTCTGGCGACTGATTTTGTAGCGTTTGCTCTGTTTCGATAATCTCATGATCTAGTAAATCACCAATACCATTTATCCGTTTAATCGTCGAAACAATCCCTTTAGTCTCACTAATCTTTTTAATATCTTCTCCCTTAAGATTTCCAGCCCCTCGAGGAGTTCCAGGATTCGTATTACGATTAATCTGCATTGAAAAACTATTGGTAATTGACCCTAGACTCTTGGAGGCTGCTTCTTGGGTTGCACTTCGCATAGCAAGTCCTAACAGACTAAGAGTACTCATCAAAAGAATAATGGTTAACAGCAATAGTGACTTTGACCATTTTCGTGTAATATATGCAAAAGCGTTTCGAAACATAAGAGTCCTCTCTTTATTTTTTCTTTTCTATGAGTTGTTTCTTCTTCAACTCTAAAACCACATCAGATGCCTGAGCAACTTCCTTACTGTGCGTGACAACTATAACACATTTTTGGCGATCTAAGGCCATTCTTTTAAGGATAGCAATAATATCCTTGGCAGTTTCGTCGTCTAGATTTCCTGTCGGTTCATCTGCTAAGATAATTGGAGCCTCTGAAACCAAAGCCCGCGCAATAGCTACACGTTGTTGTTGCCCACCTGAAAGTTGCAGGACATTTCGATTAATTTGTTTTTCATCTAATCCCAATTCAGAAAGTATCTTCCTATCGGCATTTTTATTAACAAGTCGTACATTTTCTAAAGGTGTAAGATAATCAATGAGATTGTAATTTTGAAAAACAAGCGCAACATGGTGTCTACGATGATAACTAGAGCCTTTTTTCTTGATATTTTCTCCATTAAACAAGACCTGCCCCTTCTTGGGATAATCAAGACCTGCCAAAAGGGAAAGTAAGGTCGATTTCCCGCTCCAGATTGCCCAATAATACTATAAAATTTACCTTTCTCGAAACGATAATTCACCTTCGAGAGGATAGCTTCACTTTTATTTTGATAACTATACGTAACATCTTTGAGTTCTAACATAGTGTTCCTTTCTCCTTAACTCATATTAGATAAGATTTCTTTTGGAGTTTTGCGCCAAATGAGACCTGTTGTCACACCGAGCGATAATATTACCAAGACTAGAAGACTTAGATAAGATTGGCCTAAAGGTAGTCCCTGAGGTATTTGATCTAATAACTGAAGAGCCTGCTGCTGTCCTTGCTGTCCTATAAATTCTTGCAAAAACAGTCGACTTAGTAGCCGTCCAATAGCAAGGGCAGGTAGCAAAGACATAAGGGACACCAATAATATCTCCATAAGAAATTGAGCAAAAATGCGTCCCTTACTCTTCCCAATTGCTAAAAGAATACCTATCTCATGGTTTCGCTCACGCGTCCATAGTGCCATTAAAAATGAGAGGATCCCTGCTCCTGTAACAATTAAACTAATCATCATCGTTCTGACGATTCCTTGTAGCGCTTTAGACGATTCCTTCAAGGAGTCAAAAGCCTTACGGTCCTCGTCTAAACGTAGACGATTCCAATCGATATCCAATTGTTCCACTTGTTTAATGACTTGATTGATTCTATCTGGATTCTTAATACCAAAGGATAATTTTGTCACTAACTTATCAGTCAAATTAAGCAGTTGGCTATTATCGTCATAATGAAGGAAGATTTGATTTTCACTTAAATCTGAGGACATTCCAGTAAATGTCTCCTCCTTCTTGCCAGAAAAAATACCAACGATATCAAAGGTCATTTCCCTAGCTCCACTTTCAGTCATCTGGAAATTGGACAAGGTCAGCTTATCTCCGACGCTTAGCTTATTTTTCCTAGCAAGCGATTCATGAATCATAATTTGCCTTTTAGCAGATATGTGCTTCCCCTTAATGAGTTGAAAAGCACCACTCCTAAAATCAACACTTTGGCCTGTTTCCTTAGTAAAAGTGGCTCCCAAGGCTTGATTAGCCTCATTATCAAGATCATCACGTTCCACCGTTTGTTTTCCTGTAACTACCTTCTTATCGATAAGTCGCACCGGACTTACATATTGAGGTATCGTTGAAATCACATCAGATAGATGACTAATCTTTGCCCCCTCTTTCCAGGAAAAGGCACTCCCTCTTTCTTTACTTACCAGATCAAAACTTGCCCCACTTGACTTCCTGATTTGTGCCTCCATTCCTCCACCAACTTGCATAAGAGAAAAACAAAAATACAAGCAAGATAATATCAAAAATAAAATAAGAAAAAGGATAAAATTCCGCGTTTTTTTGCGGAAAATATAAGCAACTGCCTGTTGTAAGAGAACCATCTTCCACCTCCATTTAAGACATTGGCCCTCAGCTACACCAAAGATAAATGAGGACTCTTCATTTTTCTTATCCTAATTATAGACGACAAATGTGAAACCTTTATGAAATTCAATATTCTAAAGTGATTGTTATCTAAAAATCTAACTGCTGAGATGAGAACTCCAATTAAATAATAACTCTAAAGGACTATCATAAAAAATTCGTTTCATGATTGACTTCACCTCTTTTTCTCCCATAAATCGTCTCTCGCCAATAGCATTTACCCTCGGCATTTGATATAATTTTTCTCAGAGGTATTTTTATTTATGAAGAAACAAGCTTTTAGTTCTGAACAGTATTTGAATCTGCAACGCGACCATATTTTGGAGCGCATTAACCAGTTTGACGGCAAGCTCTACTTGGAGTTTGGTGGTAAGATGTTGGAAGATTTCCACGCTGCTCGTGTCCTTCCTGGTTATGAACCTGACAATAAAATCAAACTCCTTCAAGAGCTCAAAGATCAGGTCGAAGTGGTTATCGCCATCAATGCCAGCAATATCGAGCACTCTAAGGCTCGTGGTGACCTTGGCATTTCTTACGACCAAGAGGTTCTTCGTCTGATTGATAAATTTAACGAACTCAATATCTATGTGGGTTCTGTTGTTATCACGCAGTATTCAGGTCAACCTGCGGCTGATGCTTTCCGTAACCAACTGGAAAAAAATGGCATCACGTCTTACATCCACTACCCTATCAAGGGCTATCCAACGGATATGAACCATATCATTTCTCCTGAGGGTATGGGGAAAAACGACTATATCAAGACTAGCCGTAACCTTATCGTCGTTACTGCTCCTGGTCCTGGTTCTGGTAAATTGGCGACATGTATGTCTAACATGTACCACGACCAAATCAATGGTATCAAGTCAGGTTATGCTAAATTTGAAACCTTCCCAGTTTGGAATTTGCCGCTTCATCACCCAGTTAACTTGGCCTATGAAGCTGCCACTGCAGACCTTGATGATGTCAATATGATTGACCCATTCCACTTGGAAACTTACGGCAAGACTACAGTAAACTACAACCGTGACATCGAGATTTTCCCAGTCCTCAAACGTATGCTTGAGCGCATCCTTGGTGAGTCTCCTTACGCTTCACCTACGGATATGGGTGTTAACATGGTTGGTTTTGCCATTACGGATGATGAGGCAGCCAAAGAAGCTTCTAAACAAGAAATCATCCGTCGCTACTATCAAACTGTTCTTGATTTCAAAAATGAACGTGTTCCTGAGACTGCTGTCAAGAAGATTGAGTTGCTCATGAACGATCTTGGCATTACTCCTGAAGATCGCCAAGTGGTCGTTGCAGCACGCGCTAAGGCTGAAGAAACAGGTGGTTCTGCTCTTGCCCTCGAATTGCCAAATGGTCAAATCGTCACTGGTAAAAATTCAGAACTCTTTGGTCCAACTGCGGCTGCTTTGATCAACGCTATCAAGACTTCTGCAGGTATTGATAAGGATACTAAACTTATCGAGCCTGAAGTGGTTAAACCTATCCAAGGTCTGAAAATTGACCATTTAGGTAGCCGTAACCCTCGCCTCCACTCAAACGAAATCCTCATTGCCTTGGCCATCACAGCTGCTAACAATGCGGATGCAGCGCGTGCCATGGAGGAACTTGGTAACCTCAAGGGGTCTGAAGCCCACTCAACCATCATCCTTACTGATGAAGATAAAAATGTTCTCCGTAAGCTTGGTATCAATGTGACCTTCGACCCTTACTATCAATACGACAAATTGTATCGTAAATAATGCATGACTAGAAACAACAAAGACCTCAGTTTTACTAACTGAGGTCTTTTAGAATTGCATTTAGTTGGAGAAAGAAAAAAGGGAAACTCTATCGAGTTCCCTTTTTGATAACCCACTCTTTCGTCTCGACCCGTTCCCAATGAAAAGGGAGTGGCCTAGCATTATTATGAAAAAGTGAGTTAAAGGTATCAAACAGAGGGCTAAGCCACTCCCGATTCTAATCAGCCTACGATTTCTAACTTGAGAAAAGGTAAGCTAAAAAGCAAAATTATAGTAGATAGGACTGCCACAAGTGGGAGGTAACGGCCTCCAACAAGATAGAGTAACAATGGCGCTATCGCTATGAAACGATTTAGAAATTGCTAGTAACACGAACGGTTTGTCCGTCCTCAACGGTAATGGTGTTAGACTTGTAACCCAACTTTCCGACACTCAAACGAGCTTTCGACGATGGTAGGGAAACGCTCACGTCTTCCACTCCAGAAACTGTCCCCACAAGACTACTGTCTACGCGAATAGGACTCTTTCTAGCTACCTTGCTCGCTTCAATTGTTATACTAGCCACTAGCCATCTCCTTTTCCTATCTTTCTACTTATAGTATACACTTTTTGAAACGCTTACACAAGCGTAATGACTGTTAAATCAGGATTTCTTGAAAATGTTTTATGTTTTCAAAAGTTCTTAAACTGCTTTGAGGAACTTTGAAATTATTGGATTTTAAATAGTAAAAAGGGCTCAGTCCTATCTAATACAGAACTGAACCCTTTCCTATAAGAATTTGTCTATCCTGTTGGGATAAGTGCCAGAGGGGGATAATATTCCTATATGGGAATAGTGGCACTTCCCCTACAAAAGACCAAATTCACTTAGGCTAATCCATGAACATAAGCATCTACAGCAACGATGGCTTGCGCAATATCAGAAGCTTTCACCTCAAATGGCATTTGATGAATAGTTTCTCCTTCGATTGTTGCTTGTTGACCAACCTTGAGAAGATCTTCGTAACTTGCATTTTCAAGATGCATTTCTTTAAGAGTGGTTGGCATGCCAATTTGTTGATAGAAACGAATGTATTTATCCAAAACTTCTTTTGGACGATTTTCTAGGAACAATTGTACAAGAGTTCCGTAAGCTACTTTTTCACCATGAGTCAAATGGTGAATATCGCCAGTGAGGGCTGTGAAACCATTATGGATGGCGTGAGCCGCAGCCAAGCCACCACTTTCAAATCCAATACCACTGAGAAGGGTATTGGCTTCAATGATGTTTTCAAGGGCTGGCGTTACCACTTTTGCTTCACAGGCAGCCATGGCTTGTAAACCATCCGCAAATAGAATTTCTTCACAGCGTTCAGCAATGGCGACACCAGCAAGTGTTTGGTGTTTGCCTAGCATGGTTTTTCCATTTGCTTGCATAACTGCTCGAGCTTCAACCCATGTTGCTAAGCCATCTGCGATACCAGATGCGAGCAAGCGTTTTGGCGCTTGAGAGATAACCTTACTATCAACCAAAACCAATTCTGGGTTCTTAGAATAAAAGATGTAGCGTTCAAAGGCACCCTCGTCCGTATAGATAACAGACAAGGCTGAAACTGGAGCATCTGTAGAGGCAATGGTAGGAGCAATTACTACTGGAGATTTTAGAAGATCTGCGATGGCTTTAGCACTATCAATAGTCTTACCACCACCTAAACCAATGACTAAATTACAGCCCTTTTCTTTGGCCAAACTTACCACACGATTAATTTCATTATCTGAAGCTTCACCATTAAAGAAGACTGGAACAACTGTAAGTCCATTTTGAACAAGATATTCTTCGAAACGTTTACCCACAATGTCATAAACTACTGAATCACACAATAGTACAGGGTGACTTCCTAGTTCCAAAATGGTTTTTGCATTTTCAAATAAGGCGTTTTCACCTTGAATGTAACGTGAAGGACTTGCAAAATTTCTCATAGTCTTTCTCCTTTGATATAAATGTATTTATATAGAATCAATTAAATGACCTTAGTTCTATGGAATATAGAGCTAAAAACTCACTTTAATTGACAGCATATCTATTTGGAGTCAGTACATAAGTCTAATTTTTTACTCTGTTTGCAAAACTCCTACTCTTCTTCTGGGTAGGTCAAACCCCAGTCTTTACGGAGTTGTGTCATGAGGTCCATGACATCTCGGCTGTAATTGAGGTAGGTACGATCATCCTCGCCTGCAACGGCTGCTTCCATATCGAGGACCTCATACTGGAGGGCTTTAGCGGTTTCTCCTGCTTCGATGACTTCTTGTGAGCCATCTTCCGTATAGGTGATGACCGCCTTTTGCCCACGTGGGTATTCATAAAGTTCGATATAGCCCTTGTCATAGGCGATAGTACCACGTTTAGGCTGTTTGGCGTGAAGACTTAGCGTCACCGTTGCCATTTCCCCTTCTGCATTGGTAAGGAGAATGCCCGCTTGTTCATCAACACCAGTTGGAGCTAATTTAACCTGTGAAACCATCTCTGTCGGTTGCGACGTCATGAACCAACGTACAAAGGAAAGGGCATAGACACCGATATCAAGCAAAGCTCCACCAGCCAAGTTACGATTGAAAAAGCGGTTGGTCATGTCATATTCTTTATAAGAACCGAAGTTCATCTGGATAACCTTGAGAGGTCCCAGCTTACCACTTTCCACGATTTCAGAGAGTTTTCGATAGATAGGCATATGGAAAATGGTCATGGCTTCTGCCAGTTTGACATGATTTTCTTCGGCGAGTTGAATAGCTTCTGCCAATTCCTCACTATTTAGAGTGATGGATTTTTCACAGAGGACGTGCTTGCCAGCTGCTAAGGCCTTGCGAAGGTAATTAATATGCGTATTATGAGGCGTTGAGATATAGATAATATCCACTTCAGGGTCTTCAAAGACTTGGTCAATCTCTTCATAAACCTTTTCAATGCCATATTTTTCAGCGAAGGCTACTCCCTTGTCGTAGGTACGATTGGCTACGGAATAGAGTTTCCCGCCAAGAGCTTCCAAGGCTTGTGCCAATTCGTTGGCAATAACGCCAGTTCCAAGACTAGCCCAGTTGTACTTAATTTGATTTGTCATAGTTTTCCTTTATTCTATTTTTGAATAGTCAATTCATTAATCTGAGATAAGATCTCAATCTCACTCGCTCCTGCCTGAAGCAAGGCTGCTGCGGCATAGGCACCCTCAATGAGAGGCACCTGTTGAATGAGGATTTCCTTGTCTGAAAATTCCTCAAGCATTTCCAAGTTCATACGAGCACTGCCTAGGTCGTAAAAGGCCAAAAGTCGACGAGCTGGCTGACTGTCCACAGCCACTTGCACATGATCAAAACTAGATCCCAGGCCACCATCTTCCAGACCACCTGTAGCCGTCAAAGGGATATCTGGAGCGACTTCTCGAATCAAACTCACCAAACCTTTAGCAATATCCGCAGAGTGGGACACAATCACAATTCCAAGTTCTGGCATGTTCTAGCCCTCCGCTTCTAGCAAGGCTTTGAAGAGTAGACCAGACGAATAAGAGCCTGGATCAATGTGACCAATAGAACGCTCACCTACATAAGAGGCACGTCCCTTGGTAGCTGCAACTTCCTTGGTTGAAAGAACGGCTTGATCAATGACATCATTGGTTAGTTGACCTTGTTTGACAGCTTCAACAACTGGATGCCAAACATCCACCATGGTCTTTCACCAACTTGTGCATGGCCTCGTTTTTTAATCATCTCTAGACCTGCCTCAAGCACTCCTGCCAGATCTTGACCAGCTTGTTCAGCCTTCATCATGCCCATAAAGGCAGACCCATAAAGCGGACCTGACGCACCACCAACTTTACTAATCAAGGCCATAGAAACCGCCTTGAACACTTCTGCTGCACTTTGTGGTTCAGTGCTGTTAATAGCCTCAATGGCTGCCGCCATACCACGCGCCAAGTTAGCACCATGATCACCATCTCCAATAGGACCGTCTAATTCAGACAAGTGGTCTTTTTCTGCTTCAACTTTTTGGTTAAAGCCTTGCATCCATTTTACTGCAACTGTTTTATCCATAATATACCTAATTTCTAGTTCTCACGTCAGACTACCAAGCAATAGTCTTAACTGGACTCTCCAAAGCCTCAAGCCAAGCCTCATCTTCAATCTTCATCAGAGTCAATGAGAGGCCTGCCATATCAATAGATGTCATGTAATTACCTAATTTTTTATATGCCACATCTAGTCCGGCATCTCCAAGAATGCTTGCTACATCATTAGCAAAGACATACTGCTCCATGAGAGGTGTCGCACCCATACCATTGATGAGAAGGGCATAGCGTTCGCCTGACTTAGCCTCAAAGGCTTCAAGGAGCTTCCCTGTCAATTCTTCAGCTAACTGTCGAGAAGGTTGCATAGACTCCTTGCGATAGCCTGGTTCACCATGGATACCAATACCGTACTCTATTTCATCCTCTGCTAGGACAAAACCAGGCTGCCGACCTCAGGAACTGTCGCACCGCTAAGGGCCAAACCAATAGTGTGGATATTAGGAACAATCTTGTCAGCCAAGTCTTTGATTTCAGCCAGAGACTTACCTTCGCGAGCCGCATGACCTAGGATCTTATGCACGAAAATGGTGCCTGCAACCCCACGACGGCCTTGAGTATAGAGGCTATTTTCCACAGCAATATCGTCGTCCACAACGACACTGGCAACCTCGATACCTTCCATTTCAGCCAATTCTTGAGCCATCTCAAAATTCATGATGTCCCCAGAATAATTTTTAACAACCATGAAGACACCAGCCCCTTGATCTGCTTCCTTGATAGCTTCCAAAATTTGATCAGGCGTTGGTGACGTAAATACTGCACCTGCGATGGCTGCTGAAAGCATACCATCACCTACAAAACCAGCGTGAGCTGGCTCATGACCACTTCCGCCACCAGAAATGAGACCAACTTGACCAGCAGCCTGCTCATTTCTTACAATGATGTCAAAGCCGTCAACACGATGCACCAAATCACTGTGAACATAAGCCAAACCATCTAGCATCTCTGTCACAACATTTTCAGGTTTATTGATAATTTTTTTCATGGAATTGCCTCCTTTTCAAAGGTATCATCTATTTACACTTACATTTGTTCCCTTCTTTAATTGCTAAGACCCCTATAAATAAAGGACTTAAACGCTTTTTGAGAAAGGTAGCGTAAAAATATGTAAACGCATATTTTTATAATTTAATTGTAGCATTTGCCTCTACCAATAGCAAGGCAAAAGGCAAGCCCTCCAATTTTCCTGCCCCCTATCATTAAGTAGAAGAAAAATCTCATAGAAAGTCCTATTTTAGTCGTCAAAGCTATTGAAAAACCACCATTCAAGCCTTATAATGGAATGACGAATTAAGCGCTAAGGAGGTTCAAATGACCATCGATTTTCCAAGAGAGACAGAAATAGAAACCAAAAATGAAATGGATGCCGTCCTTCAGGCAGGCCGTGTCCTTATGGAGAGCGGTGCTGAGATTTACCGTATCGAAGACACCATGGGACACATGGCCAAGTCTCTTGGTATCAGAGACTTCTCCACTTATGTGGTCAATCGAGGAGTCATGATTTCTGGACTCAACCGCTCAGGTCTTAAAGAGTCTCGTGTCCTAGCTACCTCAGTCCCGTCTATCCATCTAGGTAAACTAGAGGAAGTAAACCGCCTGTCTCGAGAACTGGCAGAACAGCCAAATCAGCCTGTATCTAGCATTTTCCAAAAGCTGAAAACCATTGAGCAGAAGACTTTCTATCGTCCTTTAGAGGATATTATAGCCTGTGTCATTGGTGCAGGGAGCTTCTCACTAGCCCTTGGAAGTAGCTGGATTGATGGAACTGCTGCGGCTATATCGGGAGTTTTTGTAGGGATTGGCATGCAACTCTTTTCCCGTTTTATTCATACCAGTTTCTTGCAGATTATCCTTTCTAGTGCCATTGCCGCTTTATCAGCTAACATTCTCTATTATTTGGGTATCGGGCAACATCGTAGCGTGATTATTCTGGGCACCTTGATGATTTTGATTCCTGGGGCTTACTTTGTAAATGCCATTCGAGAATTCACCCAGAACAACTACTATAGCGGTCTAGCCCTGATGTTGTCAGGGGTCTCCACTTGTCTATCTATCTCTGTCGGTGTTCTTGCCATGATTTCCATCCTTCCCTTTGCGGAACAGTTATCAGGCATATTCTCAACACCGTCAACCTCATGGCTGGGGGTCTTGATTCAGACCTTCATGGCAGGACTAGGGACAGCAGCCTTCTCCGTGCTTTACCGAGTGCCTAAGAAATACTTCTTGGACCTCGGAACCCTAGGAGCGGGCTCATGGCTCCTCTACCTCTTGATTTGGAACAATACCCATCACGAGGTCTTAGCCATCCTCTTCCCAGCCCTATTAGTCACTATCACCTCACGCTTTTTGGCCCACTATCGTAGATGTCCAGCTACAGTCTTCCTAGCCTCAAGCATGTTCCCACTCATCCCAGGGATGAGCTTCTACCGTGCGGTCTACTTCCTCTTAATCGGAAATGCAGACCTAGGCCTCAGCTTCCTACGAGCTTGTTTCCTGGCCTCATTTACCATCGCCATCGCCGTCAGTTTGACACAACAAATCCCTAGCCGCTATTTTGTACTAGGGAAGAAGAAATAGATTGTTAAAAGCCATTGGTTTTATATGCCAGTGGCTTTTTTGGTGGCGTTCTAAAATCAGTGAATAGCATATTATGAATATCAAAAATACCCTACTCAAGGATCTATCCGCTGCTAACTTAAAGCAAATACATCATTAACTCTCTTTAATGAAAGTTTATCATTCATATACTATCAGTTTTGTTTAGAGTAGAGTTGGAAAGAGTTTATACAAAAAATAAAAACGCTTACACAATTCTTTGATTTTATTAAAATGTGATGATAAACTTGATATGTAAGCAATAGAACTATAATGCTAACTTAATTTTACTCATGAGTTAACCATATCCTTGCTAACATTGTTCAGTTTAATGAAAGGAGCATTATCATGGAAAAGAAAGTATACTTTAAACTTCACAAAGTAAAAAAGCAATGGGTAACCATTGCAGTAACTGGTCTAGCTCTAGGACTTAGTTTTGCAAGCTTGGGCTATGTGTCCGCAGCTGAACAGACTCACCCCACCTCAGAACCAACTGTTGAAAACAGCATCCAAGAAAACGCAATTGATGTCGTAAGCTCGTCAACTAATGAAGTTATTACTAAACCAGAAGAAAACAAATCTTTCGACGCCCCCAATACAAGAGAAAACATCACTGAAACTACTTCTACTGAATCTGACCTAAGTACCACTGAAGCAACTGTTCCAGAAACAAGTACTTCTGAAATTAACTCTCAACAAGCTCTTCGTTCGGAAGTCTCTACTGTTACTAGCAGTGAAGTCGTAAGCTCTGAAACATCACATTCTGAAACAAATACAGCCCATGAAGTAGAAGAAAGTCCCGTAATATCCGGCGGTCATTACACTAGCGATGATCAGGGCAACTGGTACTATATTAAGGATGGGAAAGCACTTACTGGTATGCAAATATTGATAATGTGAATGTCTACTTCGATGCCGATGGTAAGCAAGTCAAAGGAGACACCCGTCATGTTAATGGAGCAACATATCACTTTGAGAAAGATAGTGGACGACTTACCCGTAATGCTTTTGCATCTGATAAGAATGGAAATTGGTACTATTTAGGCCACGATGGGAAAGCACTTACTGGTAGCCAAGTTATTGACAATATTCCACTCTACTTTTACCCTAATGGTGTTCAAGCTAAAGATGCCTTTGTCATCCTAGATGGAAATTCCTATTATTTTCAAAAAGATACTGGCCAATTGGTTCGTGACCGTTTTTGGTCGGATGACGACGGCAACTGGTACTATAGTGATAAAGAAGGGAAACTTCTAACAGGCGAACAGACTATAGATGGCTTCGACATGTATTTCTACCCAGACGGTGTTCAGGCCAAGGGTGAAATCGTTACAATAGGTATCGAACCCTATTACTTTGATAAGGATAGTGGTCATAAGGTTATAAATACCGACATCACTATTAATGGAAAAACTTACCACGCAGAAGCTAATGGACTTTTGATTGAAACTGAGCAGAAACTTCCACAACTTCCACTTGTTTCTGGTGGCCATTTCCCAAGAGGATTCCTCAGGGAACTGGTATTATTACACCGCAACAGGAGAGAAACTAAGAGGATGGCAAAATGTAGATGGAGTAACTCTTTACTTTGATGAAGAAGGTCGTCAAGCGAAAGATGGCGAAAGAATCATAGACGGCTTCCATTACTATTTTAGTCACTATTCAGGTGCTGTAAAAACCAACTATTGGCATACTTGGTCTATTGAAATCAGAAGATGGGAACCATTTGCAAAAACGTATAACATCTATTATGGTTCTGATGGTCGACGTTACTATGGATGGCATCGAGTTGGCGATCAACTTTATTATTTTGATCATACTGGTCGAGTTGAAAATGCTCTTACTACCTTCAAAGGACAAGACTACCTCTTTGATAATCATGGAAAATTGGTAAAAGATGCCTTTTATATTCAGTCATTACGTGTCTTTGCTGGAACTTTAAATACTAGTTATCGCTCCAATAAATTTGGTCAAGTACTAACCGGAGAACATCATATTAATGGTGATGACTACTATTTTTCAAATTCTGGTTCAGCAGTCACTGCTATTGTCACAAAAGGTGGCAAGGATTATTATTATTTTGAAGGTAAACTTCTGAAAAACTATCTCGGACCTTTACTCGTACGTCAGTATATGGATGATTATACTTACTACCATGGCATCGTAGGTACAGATAAGGATGGGAGGGTACTTACTGGTGTTAGCACTGCAAATAATGGTAAACTCTATTATTTTGAAAATAAAGGAGATATTTACCATGAAAGATATATCCCCCAAATGGTTACAGTTACAACACCTACATGGAAAACGATTGATGGTAAGCTATACCACTTAGAACCTAGCATAAACAGAACTTACAAATCTGGAAGAAGCCGAACCTATACCGTCAGAGAAGAAGTAGACATTATTAACCACGGAGTACGAACAAAGACCGATAAGATTAAACGTATTATTGATGATGATTTTGGTAATCTATACTATCTTGATGAAAACAATGATTTTTACATCGGACATCTACTTCCAGAAAACACAGATTTAACCAAGATTGAAGAAACTGTAATTCAAAGTGACAATAAATTCTATGCTTTCAATAGAACAAGTTCGCTTTCCGAAACTTCCCCTCTCACAGTTTCCAAGACCTTAGTTTACAATAAAAAAGCCTACCTCATTGATGATAAAGGAGTAGCGACCGAAACTAAACTAACAAATCGTTTCGAACACGATGATGCATGGAATTGGTACTACTTTGATAACGAGGGAAAAGCTGTCACCGGACTCCATTCAATAGATAATGTCACTCTATACTTTGATAAAGAGGGCAAACAAGCTAAGGGAAGACTTGTCGAAATTGACGGTCAAACACATTATTTCGATAGAGACAGCGGAGCTATGTGGACTAACCGAACACTTGAACTTAATGGTATTCGTTATATCATTGACCAAAATGGTTATGTAACGATGAACAAACCTGGACAATTTATTCAAGATAAAGATGGTGATTGGGCTTATATTAAAGAAAATGGACAGTTAGCCACTGGACTTCAAATTATTAATCATCAAAAATACTACTTTGATCCAACTGGAAAACAAGCCAAAGGAAAACAACTTCTGCTTGATGGAAAGTACTATTTCTTCGATGAAGATACTGGTGCTATGTTCGTAAATAAATTCCATGAAACAGGCGATTACTTTTCTAAAAAATATACTTATTTTGGCGAGGATGGAAGCCAGATATTTGGTTGGGCAACTATTGACGGTAAACGTGTTTATTTTAAAGAAGATGGCTACCAAGTTCGAAATGATACATACAAGATAGGTGGTTTCGATTATTTCTTCAAAAAAGACGGTAGTATGCTTGCTAATGATATTGACGGCAACTACAAATACTATTATGCTGATAAGGACGGTCATCTACAGTTCGGGTGGGTTAATCACAATAATGAAACCTACTATATTAGCCCACCATGGGGAGCTGAAGACCGAACATATCTAAAAACTATCAATGAAAAGACCTATCTTTTGGGCCCTAAAGGACGACTTCTAAGGAATACAGCTACAGACACCTCGACCTCTTGGAATGGTTTCTGTATCTCTGATGAAAATGGAGTTGTAAAAACAGGTGTCATTCGGTTAGAAGATAATAGACTTTATTATTTCAACCCTGAAATTTATATGACTACTCCTTTGAGTGGCGAATGGGCAGAGTTTGATGGTAAACTTTATCATTTTGAAAAGCCGATATCAGTTAGTCCAGAGTCAAAAGGTTCTCCAATTACCACTAACACTACGCTTGAAAAAGATGGAAAAACCTATATTATTGACGAAAATGGCGTAGCTACAGAGAAAAAGGATTAATATTCAACAATAATTTAAAAACAGCAACCATTTGAAAAACACTTCATTTTTGCCAAAATGTATTCAAAAACACCAGAAATCATTTTTTCTGGTGTTTTTCTTTTGGTTTTCTAAAACCTAGTAAAGCTACCGGCAAAATCTCTATCATCAATCTACTTCAAGTCAAAATATTCCTTAACATCTTTAGCATAGCCATACTGCTGGTTTAAACGCTCGAGCAAGTTTTTGTTATGGCCTGGATAATTGTCATTCCTCACCTTCACCCTCATACAAACATGCCACCAAGCGTTCAAAGGGCTCTATATACTCCCAATACTCAAAAGGGAGATTTGAAATCTTACTTAGATCATTATCATCAAAATGATACACGAGATGGCGTAGTATTTGATTTTCAATATAATGGATATCTCTCAACTGCTCGAGACTGATTGTATCCAGTTCTATGATGTAGTGACACAAATCATCAAGTGCTTTTACATCAAATTTTTTCTCCTCGTGCAGGAAGTAGAGAAAGCTTTGATTCTCACCTCTTTTATTATCTTCTATCAGATTCCTTTTATGCATCATTCTTGAAACCTTTCCTTAATAGCACCATTATAACACTAGAAAATGATTCTCCAAAGTGACAATAAAAGATCAACTAAATCCAACTTAGCAGGTTGAATTCAGTTGATCTTTTTGGTCATTTTACTAATCATCACAAGCAGATAAATCATTTAAAAGACAAACTGCCGAGTGATGTTAATCCTCTTGCTAGATTAATGTTACGCTCTGATTTTTCTTGGAATTCTGTGAGAGTCTTACTCAAGTCACTCACTCCAGAACTCAGAGAAATCCCTTTAGAAAGATTGCGGACTGCTAGAGCCTGAATAGCTCTCCTTAATTCTGCAAGAAGTTCGTCATTATCCTTCTTTCCAACTTCGATTTCATTTTTAAACGTTACGAGCAACTCTCTCTCATTTTCAGTTGTTTCTGGATTTACAATCAGATTATAGATATTGTTTAAGATATCCGTGATTTGCGTGTTATTGCTTTTTGTCATCTAGATTACCTCCTATAACCTGTAGCAAGATTAGGTTGAGCAAGTGAATTAAATTGGTTAATTGTTTGTGTTGTCATGAGCAACGACCTCTTTCAATAGTTCGCTATGACATCATTATACACATCTAACATAGCAAATTCAAGAATAATAATATCCTTCTGACCACAAATGGTCCAAATATAGCACAAACATACAAAAAGAAGTAAGCACATCGAGCGGTTATTTTTCTATTACTTTATTGACATAAAATCATATGTCTAACGCTATTCCTTATATTTTTCTATCATTCTTTATGATACAATAGCATCAATTTATTTCTAGGAGGATAATATATGGCTTCTACTATTGGTATTGTAAGTTTATCTAGTGGGGTTATCGGAGAGGACTTTGTCAAGCACGAAGTGGACTTGGGGGTCCAACGACTCAAAGACCTGGGACTCAATCCTATTTTTTTACCTCATTCACTAAAAGGCTTAGACTTTATCAAAGAACATCCCGAAGCTCGTGCGGAGGATTTGATTCAGTCATTTTCTGATGATAGTATCGATATGATCCTATGCGCCATCGGTGGAAACGATACCTATCGCTTGCTACCTTATCTTTTTGAAAATGACCAACTACAAAAGTTTATCAAACAAAAGATTTTTCTTGGTTTCTCAGATTCAACCATGAACCATCTCATGTTGCATAAACTAGGAATCAAGACTTTTTACGGCCAATCATTTCTAGCAGACATTTGTGAGTTAGACAAAGAAATGTTGCCATATAGCCGCTACTACTTTAAAGAATTGATTGAGACTGGAAAAATCTCAGAAATTCGCCCTAGTAACGTTTGGTATGAGGAACGGACTGATTTTAGTCCCAAAGCCTTGGGAACACCTCGTGTCAGCCATGCAAATACAGGTTTTGACTTGTTACAAGGCAATGCTCAGTTTGAGGGAGAAATCCTCGGTGGTTGTCTTGAGTCTCTCTATGATATTTTTGACAACTCTCTACACGCAGATAGCACAGACCTCTGCCAAAAATACAAACTTTTCCCTGACTTATCCGACTGGGAAGGAAAGATTCTATTGCTAGAAACAAGTGAAGAAAAGCCTGAACCTGATGATTTCAAAAAGATGTTGTGGACTTTAAAGGAAACTGGTATATTCGAGATCATCAGTGGACTCTTGGTCGGGAAACCTATGGATGAAACCTTCTATGACGACTATAAGGAGGCTTTAATGGACATCATTGATAGCAATATCCCGATTGTCTATAATCTGAATGTCGGACATGCCACACCAAGAGCGATTGTTCCCTTTGGAGTTCACGCGTATGTAGATGCAACAGAGCAAGTCATTCGCTTTGACTATCACAAAGAAAGCTGAGATGAATTTCTCAGCTCAGATTGAAGTAATCAGATGATTACTTCTCTTTATTTTCTTAAACAGCGAAAAATAGGTAATATGACACTCAAGATAAGAACTATAAAAATGCCCAAAACCATAATTGTAGTATAGGGATTAAAGCAGAGACTTATTAGCAAGGCAAGACTTATTCCAATCATTAGGTATCCCTAACTTTCTCACTACTGACTCACTGCTCTGGTTATGATTTTTTTGTAGCCAAGCCAATGCTTTTAGGAAGATAATTTCCAATCACTAGAAAAATAAGTGCCACTAACCAAATCACAGTCAAGCGAACTTGAACATGACCTCCTAAGGCAACAGTCAATATAAGACCTTGGATAAGCACAGCAGAGATTGGGACTAACCATAGCATAAACTCTTTTAAGAATGGGATCGTTATTTGTTTAAAGAATGAAAAACAGAGATTATACATGATTAACGCAAGAAAAGGTAGAGCAACAATTGCTAAATTGCGATTCATAAAGCCATTGGCTTGCTCTTCTACATTATAGTGGATTGCAATCTGATTTGGTAGTTGTTTGTAAAAGACTAGTCCGACAATAACTGGTGTAAGTATCACTATATTACCAATGACTCTTTGCATATTATTTTTCATCTTCTTTTCCTCCAAGTGATTGAATCCAAGTTAAAATTTCTTCAAAAACGGTCAAGTTCAAACTATAGTAGATAAAATTCTTCTGCTTTTCTTCTTCAATAAGTCCCGCTTTTCTCAAGGTAGACAAATGATGAGAGACTGTTGCAGGAGCTAAGTCAAACTGCTGGCTGATTTCACCAGCAGACTTTGGGTCCAGACTTTTAGATAGTCTAAAATTTCTCTCCTCACAGGGGCAGAGATGGCTTTTAGTGTTTCAGATAAGCCCATGAGTTCCCTCCTTTCTCCAAATCCGACGTGTCAGAAGTCCAATACCTAACACATAAATAGCTAAAATAAGTTCGATTAGTAAGAGATTGCTGACTATCCCTAGTTGATAAGCACCTGCCAAAAAATCAATGGCAGCATGGAGTATAATCGCCCAGAAATAGAATGAAAGCTTTATGCTTAGTGACTGCTAGAAAATCCCAAGCTGTAAGCAAGACTTGTAACACCAAGGCAACTAGTCTTTCAAAGAGAGACATAAAGCACAGTAAATCCCTGTTAATTGGTTGACCTGACTCACAAGAGTTGAAGGTAACTCACTGGCCTGACCCTGAATGGATGGCCTGCTAAAACAATGATGTTAGTGAGTAAGCCCATCACTCCAAGCAAGATAAATTCACTAAGGCCATGTCCAAAACCGTAGGCTACAGTATCAGACGTCATCAAACTTCTTTTCTTTGCAAGTACCTTAAAAACCAAATAGCGAGTGGTTTCTTCAACAAGGCCAGCCATAAGCCCTCCATAAATAATGGTCAACCATTTAGAAAAAGTGACCAAAGCTTGAAAGAACTAGGGGCAGTGATAGGTCCTTCAATCATCATGACAGGTAAGGGCAAAACCAATCAGACCGACTAAAAAGAGCTTGATTGAGAAATTGCCATCTTTTCTTCAGAACGATAAAACTAATGATGGCGATAACCAACATGGTAAGAATCGCCATAAAAAGGAATGTTTCCATTTGATTTATCCTTTCATTGAAACGGAGCATCAATACGACTTAGGTCAGAACACCTATTTCTATACTTTTCGAAATAGATTCTACGCTTTTCATAGAGCACTGTCAAGACTATTTCGAAAAAAATCGAAATAGAGATACAAAAAAAGACCGTTTTCACGATCTTTCTTCTTGAGAATTTTCCCTCATTCTCGGCTGTGTATTCTCCGGCCAGTCACACGAGCTACTACCGCTTATCTTCCTGGGACATATTCGCCAGTGTTGGCATCGTAGTAACGACGTTGGCCGTTGACTGTGACGTAGGCACCTTTAACTTGGCGACCTGATTGGTCAAAGTAAAGGTGTTGGCCATTGATGACTTGTTCGCCTGTTACGGCATAACCATCTGCTCCGAAGTAAGCCCAGACGTTAGGCTCGATTTGAGCAAAGCGGTTGGTTACAGGTTGACCGTCGTTTTCGTCATAGTACTTGTAACGACTGCCGACCTTAATGGCCTTGCCTTTGTATTGGATACCATTTTCGTCAAAGTAGTATTCCTTGCCATTGATAGTCCACCTGCCTTTAAGGGCTTGACCTTCAGTATTGAAATAAGACCATTGGTTTGGTGCAATCTCAGCAAAGCTACTTGTGACAAGAGCTCCACTGTGAGCATCATAGTAATAAGTCTTACCATCTTCGACAACAGTTTTCCCCTTGACTTGGATACCATTTTCATCAAAGTACTTAAGGTATCCATGATCAGCACGAACTTGGCCGATAGCCATTGAACCGTCGTGTTTAAAGTACATCCACTGGTCATCACCTACTTGGAGGTAGCGTCCGCTAGCGAGAATACCTGAATCTGGCTCATAGTAATACTTGATGCCGTTTTCCTCGATAATTTCACCCTTAGCTTGGCTACCATCTTCCTTGAAGTAATAGAGGTGACCATCAATGTATTGACGTCCAGTGACACGGTTCCCCTCTTTATCAAAGTAGTTCCAAGCCTTAGTCGCTGGATTGTAGACAAAGATGCTACGTCCGATTTCGCCTGCTGGTGTGATATAACGAGCCTTACCATTTTCAAAGATAATAGAATCAGCTCGGTTGCTGTAGGCCGTACCGACACTACCATCTTGGTTAAAGTAATAAGTCTTACCATCAATGACACGTGAACCAGTCACAGTGTTACCATCAGCGTCAAAGTAATAACGTTTACCTGTGCTGCTATCAGTCGCAAAGACATTGCGTCCCATGTCACCAGTTTCTGCAACATAGTAATGCAATTTGCCATCATCTGTACGGACAATACGATCCTTGGCCTGAATGCCAGTTTCACGGTCAAAGTAGAAATGGTGGCCACTCCAATGAAGGTTACCCACTACCATGGTTCCTTGAGTCGTAAAGGCACGCACCTGCTTACGCTTGTCGTCAAAATCAACGAAGGCATTCTTAACCATGGCACCGTCTAGACCGTAATAGTAGGTATAGCCGTTGCTAGCACGACGAAGGGCATTACGCAATTGAACACCATTATCAAAGAAATAGTAATCCTTGCTATTGATGTTTTGGGCACCCTTGGTCATCTTACCGTCAGCACCGAAGTAATACCAGTTACCGTTACCGTCTTGAACAAATTCATTCTTGATGACTTGATTATCACGAAGGAAGTAAACATCTTGTCCACGACGTTGGAAGACTTGAGTGCTTGTGATGGCACCTGTATCACGAAGTGGTGTTGGCAAGAGTTGGCCGTTGGCTGAAGTATTAAAGTACTGGTTGGTCTTGTCATCACGAAGGACAAAGTTGATGCCTCGTCCAAGGATGTTAGTTCCGTTGAAGTACTTAGCAGACCATTTGGTAATCTTTTCATTCGTAGGCAATTGCTTACCATTTGAGATTTGCACACGGTTGAAAATAGATGGGTACTTAGCTTTCAGCTCATCAAGGAAGGCACCACCGTACTTGCCTTGATAGTCTGTGCCATCTGTGCGGGTATTTGCCACATAGGCTTGGTCCACAATTTGATAACCTTGTTGGTGATAACCGTAGCCGTTAACACGTGTGGCATTAACTACTTCTTTTCCTGGAAGGTTATAAATTTGGTCTGGCACCCAGTCAGCAATGGCTTGAATACCATCTTTGTGGAGAGCACGAAGGACATTAAGGAGGTCCTCAAGTGAGCCATACTTGTTATTTTGACTCAAGGCCATGTCATAACGGTCATCAAAGGCATAACCATTGTCAATTGTTGAATCAAGGAAGGTACCATCCTTACTTGAAACGTACTGTGGTGGAAGTCCAACTGACGTAACTCCCCAAGCTTTGAGCAAATCAGTGTTCTTAGCCAAGACACGGTTCATGTAAAGTTCTGGCTGATCGTCCGCAAAAGCTTGGAAGTTTGAGAAGGCTTCATACATGACTTGCGAATCAAGGGCTGCTGAAGACTTGTAAACTTGACCATCTCTATTGGCACGGTTACTTGGCTGTGTACGTGCGTCTTGATTAGCCTTAGCCCCGACTGGTACCCAGACACCGAGGTAACCTGAGACTTGCACATTTTCCACACCAAAAACATCGTTGGCATTGAAGGTCAAGTTCCCATTCCAGTCGGTACGTTTAAGAAGGTTTTTAGGCACATCAGAATCGTTGAGGTAGGTTGCTATACCATCCTTTTGTCGTCAAAAGCAATGGGCGATAAAGCTGATTACGGTGAGCTCTACCCATGTTCATCGTTACGGTTTCATTGCTACCCAATCGGAAATCATAGTTGTTGGTCATGATGACACCCATCCCTTGCGTACGGGTTTCAGCAGTTCCCCAATCAGTTCTGTTATTGGCACCTTTACCATAACGAACTGATGTCAAGAGTCCGTCATTTCCGACTTTCTTCACTTCCATGTCTTGACCACCAGCTACATACTTGATACGGGCACGCAAAAGGGTATCGATGGCATCAAAGTAAGGCGTCTTCTTGGCCATGTAGTGACCATCCTCACGGTAGAGGTCTCCATAATAAACACGTGTTACAGAGTCCTTATTGGTCAACATGAGGGCATAGACAGATGGCAAGTTGTAAGACGCATAAGTCTTGTGAGCTGTATTGATATCCGCATTGTAAATCTCGAAGGCCTTCTTGATTTCATCACGGGTGAAATTGTAACCAAACAGACTTGGGTTGATACGATCACGGATGATACGTTGGATAATGGTTTGCGCTTCAGTATCGTGGGCACGGGTGAAAATATAGTTGGCCATACGTTCACCGTTCTTATCGTTAGCACCTCGTGGATTCAAACTACTATTCATAAAAGCAGTCATGTCCCCAAGCTGCATACGTGTATTTTTATCACGCATCAAGAGGTTGGTAAGGGCATTACGAAGGGCATTGTCAATCGGAAGTTGTGCCCCCTTAGTGTCCTTGTTGTAGTAAGGATCGTTGGCAGACCAAGCTTCCAAATATGACAAGTGTTTAATGGCATTGGCTTCAGACTTGTCAACACCATAGGCTGCTTTAAAGTAGTCTGATGCGATTTGGAGCAGGTCGGCATCCACATTGTCCAAGGCATCGACACGCAAACCGTCAAAGTTGGCTGTTGGGTCATTGGCCATGATACTTCCGATATTCATCATAAAGTGGAGCCAGTTAAGTTGTTCTGCCTGAACTGCTGGTTTGAGTTATCAATATCGTTGGCAAGCAAGAACTCGAGACCACCGATAGAATTGTCCTTGAAGTACTTACGTGTACCCGTCTGGTTAGTCGGTGTGCGGTTAAGCAAACGATAGTCAGAGTTGGCGTGGCTGGTACGGTTGCCAGTATCACCCTTACTGTTGTTAAAGAGCAACTGTCCACCTTGCAAGTGGTCATAGGAACTATTTTCAGTGCTACTATTCCAACCTGGCTGAGTCTTGATGAACTGGTCGATACTTGTACGCAACCAGTTTGGTGTTGCCTTCACGCGCGATACGTTCTTCAATCTTAGTCTGAACCGCTTTAGCAGCTTGGTCTAGACTTTCCTGACTAGAGTTGGTTGAAAATGACCCTGCTCCAAGACCTTGATTTTGCATGTAGTTAAGGTAGTTGACCTGAGTAGACTTGTCAGGCCACCAAACCATCAATAGAGGACGTTTGTCCGCTTCAGTTGAAGCTGTCCAAGTCTTACCATCCTTGAGAATGCTCTTTGGACGGTACCAAGCATCCGCTGTGATGAAGGTGTCGAGTTGGTCCAAAGACTTTGTCATCGTTTTTGTAGAGCTGGTTTCCAGATGAAAAATCTACAGTTGCCTTGATAGGTTCTGTTGAAAATTCATCCTGAGACTTGGTCGCAAGTGCCCCTGTTTCAGCATCAAAGTAATATGACTTACCCATCTTGCTCAAAAGACGAAGTTTTTACGCACACTACCGTCACTATTGACATAGTATTGTTTGCCGTTAATCCATTGGATACCAGTCGATGTGTTGGTGTTGGCTTCACGAGTTTCTGCCAAGGCACGACGACTACGTGTACGAGCTTCTGTATTTGCCGTCTCCGTTGTTGCTGCACGGTCTGTAGTAGCTGTTGCAGTCGCATTATTTGTATCTTTCGTTGTAGCACTCGTATCAGCTGCAGCTGCTTGCACATTTGTACTTGGTGCAGCTTGACCTGAGTTAGTATCAACTGTCGCTGCAGTTGTAGTAGGTGCCGCTGCCCTATCTGTAACATCGGTTGTCGTGCTAGTGGCATCTGCGACAGGAATATTGACACTCGCAGTATTAGCATCTGCTGAAATAGTTGGTGCTACTGTAGTTGCTGCATCATTAGTTGTGGCAGGCGCTTCTCGAAGCAAATCTTGACTGCTATCACCCGACTGATTCACAGGATTTTGCTCATCGGCCTGAACCTGTTGATCCGCCAACAAAGTTCCACCAGCAACAGTAACCATTGAGAGTGCTGTCACCCCAATAGTCACCCAATTCTTCTTCACTTTATGCATTTTAAAGCGTACTTTTTGTTCCATAATATTTACCTTTTTCCCTTATATTACTTCTATCATAAGCTATTTGACAAGGGAATACAATTACACAACTGTAATATCAGTTTAATGTATCTACCTTCGTTTTCTCAGAAAACGTCCTTTAATAATCTGCCTAATAAATACACCTTGTGAACAAATGCACTAAGGATAACATAAAACCAGCTAAAATCGTTAGGACTAAGACTTTTTTAGACGATAGAATCATCCAACAATATTAATTTATTTTTAAATAAAAAAACCTTCATTTCTAAGATGAAATAAAGGCTTGGTTACGGGGACTAGCAAAATCCTGCTAAAGTATGCGTGGTTTATGGGTTAGGAGGTCGCGATGCTTTCCATATTTAGTAGTCCACAAAACGCTTGATTGCTATTTTTTACTCATTTTCCATGTACTACCACCTAGTGAAAAAGGCACCTATGGTTTCAATAATGGCATAGAGTAATGGGGGTTTTCGTGGTCTGAAATCTGTTTTATAAAAGTAGTAATTCGAAATGAAGATAAATAATATGACAATGATACTCCAAGCTAAGATAAGCATGATTTTCCTCCTCTAGAAAGTCAATTACACCTCGAGTTTAACGAAAATAGTCCCCCATAACTACCCCTAACTCTATTTTCCTAAATACAACTATAATACCCATTATAACACGGCTATGGCTCCTTCTTTTGAATATGAGAGGGATAAAATTATTAGGATTTAAGCGTGAAAAATCACCTAAACAAACAGCAAAACCTTATCTTCACTCAAAAAACCAGCTAATGCTGGCTTTTTTGTCTATTAAGCATCTAGAGTTCTGATAGGAAAATAATAATAGTAATTTATATAGGAATAGGAAAAATTCGCTCTAGATTTTTTAAAGTACATATTAATTAGCGACGCTGTCTCAATTCACCAGTTTTGGCATCGCAGAAGAGGCGTTTACCACCAACATAGACATAACGTCCTTTCACTTGACGACCTGAACCGTCAAAGTATAGGTGTTTGCCATTGATGACCTGTTTCCCAGTCACTGCTTGACCTGCTGCGTTGAAGTAATACCAGCAGCCACGTCCAGCTTCGACAAAGCGGTTTACCACTTGCTCACCAGTGTGGGCATCAAAGTAACATTTCTTACCTTGGACAGTGAGCAATTTACCTTTGACTTGAGCACCATTGCTACCAAAGTAGTAAACTTTATTGTTAATATTTTGAAGACCTGTCACTTTGTGACCATCTTGGTTAAGGTACGCCCATTGATTAGCCGCGATTTGAATGAATTGGTTTATGACTGCTTGACCAGTAACGGCATCATAGTAACGTCCTTCAGCCCAGCCACCTTTTAATTGGCTATGGTCTTTATTGAAGTAATAGAGTTTACCATCAATCACTTTTGCACCTTGAACGAGGCAACCAAAAGCATCCGCATAATACCAGTTGTTGTTTTCAAAGATAAAGCGTGAAACAGCCATTTCACCTGTTTGAGCTGAAATGTAGTATTGCTTGTTGCCTTGTTGCATCATCTGACCTTTGATTTGACGGCCTTCTGAGTCAAAGCAGTATTCTTTACCATTGATGATACGTTTTCCTGTCACAGCGTAACCATGTTCATCAAGGTAGTACCAAGCTTGGTTTTCTTTATTTTGAACAAAGGTATTTACAGCCATATTACCAGTATCAGGGATGAAGTAACGGATACGGCCATCTGAGAAGCGAATAAACTTTGTCTTTAGCTTGGATACCTGTTTGTGTATCAAAGTAGAAGGTTGTGCCACCCATTTCAATGAGACCAGTAGCCATGTGACCATAACAGTCGAAATAGCGGACATCCTTACGATAACCTGCAAAATCGTAGAAACCGTTGATAGCTTTCACACCATTTTTATCGTAATAATAAGTGTAGCCATCGCTACCTTTAACAAGTGAGTCACGAGCTTGAAGACCATTTTCAAGGAAGTAATAAGCCTTACCATCGATAACCTTTTCACCTTTGACCTTTTGGCCATATTGGTCGTAATAATACCATTGATTTTCGCCTACACGGACAAATGAAGACTTGGCATTGTTCGAATCAACACTTGGTTTAGTCTCGCCTGAGATGATTTGGTAACCTGAGTTATTTTGTTGATTTCCTTGTGAAATGATAGTGACATTAGCATTTGAACCATTTGAATGACCTACTGTCACGTTTGGAAACAGTTTATTTGAATTCGAAACGATAGTAACATTCGGCGTAGTACCTGAAGCCGTGATTGTAATCGTCGTGTTTCGACCACCATTCCAATGAATGCCGTTTGAGTCAGACGAATTTGTCGTAATTGTCGCAAAACCGCTAGCTGACGATGATGATGACCATGATGATGAAGACGAGTAAGAATACCAAGCTGAACTTGATGAGCTTGACGAACTTGACGCACTAGCACTTACTGATGCTGAGCTGCTACTTGATTGGTAAGCAGAACCCGTTTGTGATGAATTAGAGTTTTGTGTTCCTACTACTTGAGAAGATTGTGACGAGCTCACTTGACCAGCTCCACCACCTACCACAGTCTGTGATGAGCCTCCTGTTGAGGCAGATGATGAAGACTCGTAGCCTGAGCTTGTTTGACTGCCATAGTTAGATGACACTGCTGACAAATGGCCAGCATCTTCCGTCAAGGTTGGCGAATAACTTTCATTAATCAATGAAGCACTTGACTCAATGCCTGCATCTGTTTGTTCAAAACCGTCTCCATTAGGAAGTGACACTTCATCTGCTTGTGCCGATTGGTCCGCTAAAAGTGCTCCACCCGCAAGTGCAACCATCGACAGCGTACTAACTCCAATAGTCACCCAGTTTTTCTTGACCTTGTGCAACTTAAATCCAACTTTCTTTTCCATAACATACACCTTTCAATATAACTTTATTTCTCTATACTATGTTAAGGGATTTTGGAAGCGAATACAATTACAGATGCATAACCCTAGTCTCATAAGACTAACCTTCTACCCATAATCCATTTGAAGAAACAAGTCTAAGATATATACCTATAGCATTTATATGTTAGAAAACGTTACCAAAAAAACGTTCGGATTTTCTTAAACTCACACAGAAAATCCGATGTTTAGCCATTTTAGCTCCCCCTTCATTAGAGGACTGAGTATAGTTTAAAGTGAAAGTAAGTAGTTTATTTAGGAATCTATTAATCAAACTCATTGTTTGTTTACAATCCACTAGACATTTCGAGGGGAAATGATAAAAGAAAAGTACTTGAAGGAAAATACTTCAAGTACTTAAAAGTTTTGAAATTATGTGGAAGGTACCTACTGAATTTTAATCTAAAAGCATCTGGGATAGTCCCAAAATCACATTTTCTTCTACCTACTTATCGATTTTCTGACCCAAGCTCCAGTATTGGCGTCATAGTAACGACGTTGGCCTTTAACCCAGACGTAACGGCCTTTGACCTGACGGCCAGAAGCGTCAAAGTAGAGGTGTTGACCGTTGATGACTTGTTCACCCAGTTACTGCTTGTCCTGAGGCGTTAAAGTAAATACCAAACACCACGAGAAACTTTGGATAAAGCGATTGGTTACAGCTTCACCACTATTGGCATCAAAGTAGTATTTCTTACCTCTGTAAGTCAGAAGTTTCCCTTTAGCTTGGACACCGTTGCCTTCAAAAGTAGTAAAGTTTACCATTGATATGCTGGAGACCAACTACCTTTTGACCATTTTGGTTGAGATAAGCCCATTTGTTGGCACCGACTTTGGACAAAGCGGTTGGTTACGGCCTGACCTGAGTCACCATCATAGTAACGGCCGTTGGCCCAGGCACCCTTGACTTGGCTATAATCATTGTTGAAATAGTAGTGATTACCATTAATGACTTGAGCACCTTTAACCAACTTACCATTGCCATCGACATAGTACCACTTGTTGTTTTCCGTCACAAAGCGTGAACGGGCAATTTCACCACTATCGCCATCAAGGAAGTAACGTTGGTTATTGATAGTGACAAAGTGTCCTTTAACCTGACGGCCTTCATTGTCAAAGTAATATTGCTTACCGTTAATGGTTTGAAGGCCTGTCACGGCATAACCGTTGCTATCGAGGTAATACCAAGCCTTGTTCTCAGGATTTTGCGCAAAACGGTTGACTGCGAGATTTCCTGTATCTGGAATGAAGTAACGTGTGCGTCCGTCCGCAAAGCGGATGAACTTGTCTTTGGCTTGAATACCTGTCTTTTCATCGAAATAGAAGGTTGTGCCATACATGTCGTGAAGGCCACGATACATTTGACCGTTGCCATCAAAATAGCGAACGTCTTGGCGAGGACCCGCAAAGTCGTAGAATCCGTTGAAGGCCTGAACTCCCTTTAGGATCGTAGTAATAGACGTGACCATCACTGCCTTGGCGAAGGACATGACGTAGCTGGAGACCATTGTCTAGGAAGAAGTATTTCTTGCCATCAATGACCTGTTCACCTGTGACCATGTTGCCGTTCTTATCAAAGTAATACCACTGGTTGGCACCGATTTGAATGAAGGTATTCTTGGCAAGGTAACCACTCGTTGAGAGGTATTGAACCTTATCTCCAACCCTACGGAAACCACTTGCTGTGATTTCAGTCATTTGTTTAGGAAGGAAGGTTTGACCTGCTTTCAGGCTGAAGTATTGGTTTGTGGCGTTATCTTGCAAGACATAGCGAGCCCCTGTGCCTTGGATATTGCTTCCATTGAAATACTTGGCTGACCATTGCGTAATTTTCTCATTGGTTGTCAATTTACGGCCATTTGAAATCTGCACGCGCTCAAAGATAGCTGGGTATTTTGCCTTCAATTCATCGAGAAAGGCACCACCGTACTTGCCTTGGAAGTCATTTCCAAAGGTACGTGTTTTAGCTGCGTAGAGACTATTGTAGATTTCAGCATTTGGACGTGGTGTGCCGTAGCTATTAGTACGTGAAGCTGTTACCACTTCTTTTCCAGGAAGGTTGTAAATTTGATCTGGAACCCAGTCAGCAATGGCTGAGATACCTTCAGCGTGAAGGGCACGAAGGGCATCCATGAGGTCTTTGAGTGAACCGTATTTGTTGTTCTTACTCATGGCAATATCGTAACGGTCCTCGAAAGGCGTACCCATTTTCAATGATAGAATCCAAGAAAGTGCCGTCCTGGCTAGACACGTATTGTGGTGCAAATTCAAAGGAAGTGATTCCCCACTCTTTGAAGAGTTTGGCATTTTGAGCAATAACACGGTTGGTGTACTGACTTGGTGTCTTAACGAAATCTTGGAAGTTTGAGAAAGCCTTCGTAAATGACCTGTGAGTCAAGAGCTGCTGATGATTCAAAGACCTGTTCACCCTTTCTTAGTCGTCGAAGCCTTGGTGCGAGCATCTTGGTTTTCAGAAGCACCTACTGGCACCCAAACTGCCAAATAACCTGAAACTTCAACGGTTGAATGACCAGCGATATCATCTGCCGTGAAAGGTCAAGTTCCCTTGATTGTCCGTATAGCGCACCAATCCTGCTGGCACATCAGAATCCTTGAGGTAGGTCGCAAGACCTGTCGATTTGCTGAGAAGCAATGGACGGTAAGCCTGATTTTTGTGGGCAGCTCCCATATTGACTACCAGACGATCATTTAGCTCCCAACTTCATATCTGGACGGTTGGCTGTAAGGACGAGCATTCCTTGGTTGCGTGTTTCAGCAGTACCAAGCTGGTTGGCTTCTTCTGCACCCTTTACCATAACGCACAGATGACATGATTTCATAGCCATTAAGCTTAGTGACCTTCATGTCTTGACCACCTGCTACATATTTGATGCGAGCACGGAGCAGAGCATCGATGGCATTATAGTATGGTGATTTTTCAGCCATGTATTGGCCATCGTCGGTAAAGAGGTCTCCCGTAGTAAACACGAGTGATACTATCCTTGTTGGTCAACATTGTGGCATAGGCAGCTGGGATATTGTACTGGGTGTACTTTTTATCAGTCTTACGCATGTCCGCATTGTAGATTTCAAAGGCCTGTTTGAGCTCATCCATAGTGAAGGTGAAATCCATCTGTTTTTGGATTAATCTGCTTACTGATGATATTGGCCAAAACAGCTTGCACTTCACTATCATGGGCACGCACGAAAATATAATTGGCATCACGTGGCGTGTGTTTCTGCTCACTTGAACGGTTGTTAAGAGAGTTAGTAATCACGCGCTCCAAGCTACCACGGTAATTGCTCTTACGCAAGAAAGTTGTCAAAAGCATTTCACGTAGTGGATTGTCAATGGACAACTGAGCACCCTTGGTATCCTTGTTGTATTGGTGGTCGTTGTAGGACCAAGCTTCAAGGATTGACAAGTGAGCAATGGCTTTGGCCTCATTATCAGCGACACGGTATTTTCCTTGAAAGTAATCAGAAGCAATCTGCAAGAGGTCCGCATCCACATTGTCCACCGCATCGATACGAACACCGTCAAAGTTGGCACTTGGATCATTGCCAAGGATAGAACCAATGTTCATGATGTAGTGGAGCCAGTTTAGTTGTTCAGCCTGAACAGCTGGGTTAGAGTTGTCGATATCGTTTGCCAAGAGCAACTCGTAACCACCATTTGAACGGTCAATATGATATTTGCGTGTCCCCGTTTGGTTAGTCGGTGTGCGGTTCATGAGGCGGAAATCTGAATTGGCATGACTTGTCGTACTATTATTTGAGGAAAGTCAGTGCTCCTCCTTGCAAGTGATCTTTACCAACTAAGAGATTGTCCTCACTCTCAGAGTTCCAGCCAGGCTGTGTTTTGATGAAATCTGACATCAACTGGCGAAGCCAAGTGGTATTGCCCTCGCGACCAATACGTTCCTCGATTCCTCGTTGAACCGTTTCGGCAGCAGCTGCCAAGTCATAGCTCATCATGTCGGTCGTATAGGTCTTATCACTAAAGCCCTTGTTGACTCATATAGTTGAGGTAGTTGACTTGTGTCACCTTGTCTGGCCACCAAGTCATCAAAAGGGGACGATAATCTTTCTCAGTTGAAGCTGTCCAATTTTTCCCGTCCTTCAAGATCTGTTTTGGACGATACCAGCTATCAGCCGTCAAGAAATTGTCCAAGTGTTCAAAACTCTTGCTTGACGTGTCGTAGGCCTGGTTATAAACCGCATAGATAGAGTTATTTGGAATGGCATCGGCACGATACAAAGGTTTACTTTGATCCACCATAGCCCCAGTCTCATCGAAATAATAAAGACGACCATCAAGTTCAATCGCTGTGTTCTTTTTCACAACGCCATTTTCAACATAATACTGCTTGCCATCAATAGTCTTCAAGTTGGAAGCTACTGGTTTATAGTCAAGACTTGGCTGACTTGGTTGGACTGGCTTATTAGGTTGAGACGGTTGACTCGGTTGAACAGGTTTGTTTGGTTGATTTGGCTGCGTTACAATGGTCACATTTGGTCTTGTGCCATTTGGACTTGTCACCGTCACGTTTGGCTTAGGAGTGTTTGGCCCTGTGATAATGGTTACATTTGGTGTCGTACCGCTGGCCGTAATCGTGATGTTAGTGTTGCGGTTGGCATTGATACGAATAGTGCTGTCAGCAGCGCGTGTGGCGATTGCTGGTGCAGCATTGGTCAAGACTCTAGGAGTGGACTGAGTACTTGTTTGCCCAGCTACTTGAGTTGATGTCTGACCTTGTGAGGCCTGTTCCGTAGTCTGTGTCTCTTGGGCACTAGCTTGAGTTTGCGAAGAAACTGCCACTTCCCGACTGGCAACTGGACTAGTTTGTACTTGAGCAGTTGTCTCTTGGCTGACCACACTTGTCACCACCTGTGAGTTTGTTCCAACTGTTTCTATTGCTGACACACTTGCTTGCGCACTAGCTTGCTCAGTAACAGTTGTTGTCATCACTAGACTGGCAGTCCCATCCTCACTCAGTTGCTGCAAGCCGTCACCGTTAGGTGCGCTCGTCTCATCGGCCTCTACTTTTCCTTGAGCTAGGAGGCTTCCACCTGCCAAGGCAACCATTGAGAGAGTGGTCACCCCGATAGTTACCCAGTTTTTCTTAACCTTGTGTAGTTTAAAACGTACCTTATTTTCCATCTATATCAATCATCCTTTTTCTGTTGTTGACTCTACTCTATGATATATTCAGACAAATTACAAATAGGAAAAAGTCATCTTCTTTTCATAAATCTCTGCCATGCGCTCAGTTATATTAACTTTGATTAGCGAAAATGAGACCTTACACTTCATGTAAAGTCTTAAATAGAAAGTTTTTGATTCTCAAACACCTTCAAACACTTATCCTTAAAGGCTTTTGAACATTAAAGCAAGCTTCAAATAAGCTTAAGAGATAGCAAAACTATGAGAGAGGTAGACCCTAAAAAGACAATTCTGAAAAGAAAATTTTAGATAGAAAGACTCTAGTTTTTCATCTGACTAAGACCAGGTCCTGTCTATGAGGAACAAAAATTAAAAATATAAATGATTTACACAGGTGAATTCTTATTTGACTAACGAAACTAAATATAGAATCTTTTATGTCAGTTCTTTAACATTTTTGATAATTCCGTTAGTTTCTGTTGTTTATTCTTAAAAAAGGATTATAATAAGGCTAGGTGAACATGTAAGCGTTTTAATTTTGCTTTAAAGGACACTTGGGGGATTATCTAAAAGATTGATATTAGTTACCTAATGCCTAAATACGGTTTATTGTAGGGTAATCATTCCTAAGTTGCTCAACCATAAAACTAGGGCTCATTTCTAAAAAAACATCGTTTCTAACTAGAGCTCTAGAGGAGATACCTCATACTAGGAAGCTCTAGTTTTTTGTGTCTCATAGCCTTAAAAAAAACGAGATAGTCTAAGCATAGAAAGGAGAACATATTTCAAACCATTCTCGTGTTACATAAAATTATTTATCTATAACTCATGTTTGCCTTGAACAGTCTCACAATACTGAAATTGAGGAGATTGGGAGAAAATAAGGATTGCCATAAAAAGATTAACTTACATCGTTAGGGACTCTACCCAATGCTCACTTTTCATAAACTCTCATGACAGTCCTTTATTTGTGCAGTATGTAAAAAGTTTAAAATGAAAGGAGAATTATCATGGAAAAGAAAGTACATTTTAAACTTCACAAAGTTAAAAAACATTGGGTAACTATTGCAGTGACAGGACTCACTTTAGGATTGAGTTTTGCAGGCCTTAACTACGCTTCAGCTGAAGAACAGCCTACCCCCGTTAATGAAGCGACTGTTGAAGCCATCATCAAAGAAGGTGCTATTGACGTCGAGGCTCCAGCAACTAGTGAAGCCACAACTAAACCTACAGAAAATACGACTACTACCGCTTCGAGCGAGGCTGCCACAGTGTCAGAAACACCTGTAGTCACCTCTGAAGTGGCTTCAACAGAAACAGTCTCTGAAAAACCAAGCTCTGAAGTCTCAAGCACAGCTAGTTCGGAAGTAGCTAGTCCTGAAACTACACATTCTGAGGTAGGTGCAACGACTAGTGAGAGTGTTACAGCTGAGAATGTCGTCACCAACAACTAGTGATACTGATACCCCTAATTCTCAAGTTCCCTCTGCTGAAAATAATATCACTGGCGGTCACTACTACAGTGATAAACAGGGGAATTGGTACTATGAAGATGCTAATGGGAAAAAACTTACTGGAGATCAAACGATTGATAACGTAAGAGTCTCCTTCTGGGAGGACGGAAAACAAATTAAAGGACCACAAATCGTAAATTACAAACTATACCGTTATTTTGATGATAATACTGGTCAACTACAAACCAAACGGTATCTAGAATATAAGGGAAACTGGTACTATGTTGACAAGGATGGTATTCCTCTCAAGGGAGAACAAACCATTGATAGGCAAGAAGTTTATTTTGATTATGACGGAACTCAAGTCAAAGGAGACTTTAGTGAAAAGTATTCTGGTAATCTTGATAAGATGCACTATTATGACCCTAACACCGGAGCTAGAGTTAGAAAAGAAGGTCTCGTTCAAGATAAAAGAAGGAAGAACCTTTTTTATCAATAATGACGGTTCTAAATATACAGGAACTCGTATGATTGATGGTAATCTTTATTATTTCGAAATCAACTCTGGTGTCATGCAAAAAGGAATCAGCATAGAGCTAGAAGATGGAAAGACTCTTCCAACTTCTAATAAATATGGAACACCCACAAACATTACCCGTCGTTACTATTTTGACTCAGAAACCGGTCAGTTAGTCTAAAAAACAAACAATTAAAGAAACATGATAAATGGTACTACTACGGTGATGATGGAAATGCTATTCGTCCTAAAGATGGGGAAACCCTTATTAATGGACAAATCGTCTATCTCTACTCAAACGGCCGTCAAGCTAAAGGAGAGCTTGTTCTTGATAATGGGGTCCTCCGTTACTATGATCCTGATTCTGGAGCTCGTGTTGTAAATACAAGCCTAACGATCAATGGGATGACTTATAACTTTGATGAAAATGGGATTGGTAAAGATGCTCCAAACCCTAACGGCTACTATAGCGATGAACAAGGTAACTGGTATTATAAGAATGCAAGCGGAGAAAACCTTATCGGTTCCCAAATCATTAAGGGACAAAGAGTATTCTTCCGGGATAATGGACAACAAGTCAAAGGGGCCTATTTAGATATATATAATGACCTTAAAGGTTACTACGATATCAATACAGGAAATCTCGTAACCAATCGTTACGTTGAAGTTAATGGTAATTGGTACTATGTTAATAAATACGGTAGCCCACTAAAAGGAGCCTACATTATTGATGGACAAGATGTTATGTTCGATCCCCATAATGGTAAACAGATTAAAGGAGGATTTGTAAGAGATCCGAAGTTTATCTCCAAATATTATTACATGCCTAAGTACTACTATGATAAAGACAATGGTTGCAAAGTAACCCATGCAGGCTTTGTTAATGAAAATGATTCAACCTACTACCTTGATGATAAAGGACAAATAGTTCTTGGGTTTCAGGAAATTAATGGCGATTTCTATTACTTCCGTCCAGAAAATACGTATAAACACTATGACATTGGAGAAATGTTACGAGATCGTTTTATCTATGAAAATAATAAGGTCTATTATGTTGATCATAGTGGTAAAATCTTGAAAAATCGCTTTTTCGAACGTAATGGAACTGGAATTTGGTATTATTTTACAAAAGATGGTACAGCTGCAACAGGAGAAGTTGAAATTAATGGTCAAAAACTATACTTTGATAATCCTTGGGGCTTTTCAGACCAAAGGAAGGGTTGCTCGAAAACGGTAAATTCTATGACAAAGATTCTGGTGAACTAGTGACCAATACTTTTAGAGAAGGATTGACTTCCGTTGGTAGTACCATAAATGGCGAAACTATATATGCAAAGGACTGGTATTACCTTGATAGGGAAGGCCGACCACTAAAAGGACCTCAAACACTTGATTATGTCAAAATGTACTTCTTCCCTAATGGAGCACAGGTTAAGGGACGTTTTGCTCCTGATGGACACTACTATGATAAGGATACTGGTGCACTTGTAACAAACCGTTACGTCCATATCTATAACTGGAAATTTCAAGATAAATACGGTAATCCTGTCGATAACTTTTTTATCCAGTACCCACATAATTTTATTTTTGATCCCAATGATAACACAATACCAGTAGACATTAGTCACTACCCACTTTCAAGCAAAGACTTCGATTGTGAGGACTATTTCTACTACGTTGATGTCAATGGTGATAAAGTTACCGGTGAGCAAACCATTGACAATGTTCCTGTCTACTTCCACAGTGATGGTAAACAAGCTAAAGGGGAACTAATCACTGTCGATGGTAAAATCCACTACTACGATGCCAACTCAGGTGCCCGTTTGTCAAATATTGACATTACTATTAAAGGGCAAACCTATCACTTTGATGCGGATGGAAACGGAACACTCATTAGTTAATGAAGTTATAGAGACTCCTTCTCAATAACGACAGTTTAAAATGAAAGGAGAATTATCATGGAAAAGAAAGTACATTTTAAACTTCACAAAGTTAAAAAACATTGGGTAACTATTGCAGTGACAGGACTTGCTCTGGGATTGAGTTTTGCAGGACTCAGCTACGCTTCAGCTGAAGAACAACCTACACCTGTTAATGAAGCAACTGTTGAAGCCATCATCAAAGAAGGCGCTATTGACGTCGATGCTCCAGCAAGTAATGAAGCCATAGCTAAACCTGCAGAAAACACAGCTGCTACCGCTTCGAGCGAGGCTGCCACAGTGTCAGAAACACCAGCACCTAGCTCTGAAGTCGCTTCAACAGAAACTGTTTCTGAAAAACCAAGCTTTGAAGTCACAAGTACAGCTAGTTCGGAAGTAGCTAATTCTGAAACTACACATTCTGAGGTAAGTGCAACGACTAGTGAAAGTGTTACAGCTGAGAATTCGTCACCAACAACTAGTGATACTGATACCCCTAATTCTCAAGTTCCCTCTGCTGAAAAGAATATCACGGGTGGTCAATGGTATAGTGATGAACAAGGCAATTGGCATTACAAAAAAAGATGGCAAGGATCTGACAGGTCCAAACCTAATTGATGGACAGCATGTCTATTTTGACAAGGATGGTAAACAGGTCAAAGGAAACTTTGCCCAAGATGGACATTATTATGATGGTGAACTTGGACATCTAACAACTGAATCTTTTGTTACTACTGGCGATAACCACTGGTATTATGTAGATAAGACAGGTGAAAAAGTGACTGGCCTTCAAGAAATTGGAGACAAAACTTACCACTTTAATGACAAGGGGCTTCAAACAAAAGGACAAAGAGTAGTTATTGAGGGTAAAGGATATTATTTCCATCCTGAAAATGGCGAACTTTGGAATAATAAGATTGCCCTCTATCATAGTACTCGCTACATTAACGGAACCAGCGACGACATTTATTACTACTATGACAATGACGGTAATATTTACACTGGCCCTAAAACCATCGACGGTAAAGAGTACTACTTCCAACCAGACATGGTCTATTATTCTAAATTCAAGAATCCTGATGGTACTGAAAGTTATTACAATGAACAGGGACAAAAAGTCTATAATGGCTGGGGTAAAATCAGATACATGTACCTGAGAGGATACCTCTGGACACCTTCCGTTTATGCTGATGAAAATGGACATGTTGTTCATGGATTCAAGCGTATTAATGGACAACTCTACTATTTTGATGAATCTGGTTCACTAAGAGATGATGTCCCTGGCAGCCCAAACCCACTGTTCCAAGTTGATGGAAACTGGTACTATGCTCAGTTTTCTAAATACATTAACGGCGTAAGAGGTGCTATCCTCACCAATGCTTTCACTTTTATTGCTGTAGATGATAGATACCCAACATCAATTGCAGATGAAAATGGTAAATTGACTCCAGTTACAGCCAAAAATAGTTATGTTACTGCTGGAGGTAAATGGTACTATGTTGATAAATCTAGTTATCCTTTAAAGGGTGAACAAGTGATAGATTATGTCAATGTCTACTTCCGTGATGACTATTCTCAAGTTAAAGGGGACTTTGCGCCAAACGGCCATTATTATGATAAAGATAGTGGAGCCCTCGTTACCAACCGTTATGTCGAAAAAGATGGCAAATGGTACTATGTCAATGATAAGGGCGATAAATTAATTGGTGCTCAAACTATAGGTGGTGTAGAAGTCTATTTTGATAAAGACGGTGTCCAAGCCAAAGGTATTTTTGCCAATGCTGATCATTTTTATGACAAAGACACAGGTGCTGCTGTCCGAGACCAAATCGTCGAAGTCGATGGCAAACGCTATTATGTTGGTCAAGATGGTAGAAAAGTTTACTCAGGAACACATATTGTTCATGGTGAAGAAGTGAATCTTATCGTTGGAGATGGTCATCAGGCCTTCGGAGAATTCACAGGCCACGGAGATAGTGGAGACTATATCGGATTTGATGGTAAAAAAGTCACAAAAGCTGGTTTCGTTAAAACCAAAGATAATCACTGGTATTATTTAGACGGTAAGGGAAACAAATTAGTCTCCGTTCAAGTTATCGATGGCGAACTCTACTACTTTGGACTTCCTACTCGTAAATACTACTACGGAATGCAAAGTAGAGGTGAGCTCATCTATGCGTATTACAGTGATACTATCCCTAACAGTAGCCACATCTACTATCTGGATGAAGCAACAGGCGCTGCTCTTAAAAATCAATACCATGAATGGGAAGGTAGTTGGTATTACTTTGGTCCAAACTGGTACGCCTTGACCGGTGAACAAACCATTGACAATGTTCCAGTCTACTTCCACAGTAACGGTAAACAAGCCAAAGGTGAACTAGTCACCGTCGATGGTAAAATCCACTACTACGATGCTAACTCAGGTGCCCGTTTGTCAAATATTGACATTACTATTAAAGGGGAAACCTATCATTTTGATGCTGATGGAAACGGAACACTCATTAGTTAATGAAGTTATAAAGACTCCTTCTCAATAATGACAGTTTAAAATGAAAGGAGAATTATCATGGAAAAGAAAGTACATTTTAAACTTCACAAAGTAAAAAAACATTGGGTAACTATTGCAGTGACAGGACTAGCTTTGGGATTGAGTTTTGCAGGTCTCAACTATGCTTCAGCTGAAGAACAACCTACCCCTGTTAATGAAGCAACTGTTGAAGCCACCATCAAAGAAGGCGCTATTGACGTCGATGCTCCAGCAAGTAATGAAGCCACAACTAAACCTACAGAAAATACAGCTGCTACCGCTTCGAGCGAAACTGCCACAGTGTCAGAAACACCAGTAGCTAGCTCTGAAGTGGCTTCAACAGAAATTGTTTCTGAAAAACCAAGCTTTGAAGTCACAAGCACAGCTAGTTCGGAAGCATCTAATTCTGAAACTGTTCATTCTGAGGTAAGTGCAACAAATACACCTACAAACAACGAAAACCTCATCATAAGTACTTCTCCTGATAAAACAACTTTAGATACCTCACAAAAAGATGGCGATTTCACCATCACTGTTGAAGCGGAAGGTATCACAAAAAAGACAGATAAAAGAGAGAGTTTCGTTTCAGATGCAAATGGGTGTTACCTATTATGTAGATACAAAAGGGCAGCTGGTTACTGGACCAAAAGAAATCAACGGTTTCCAATATTACTTTAACGATGACGGCACTATGGTAAAAGGGCAGCTTAGGAAAGTTGACGATAAACTCCACTTTTACGATGAAAACGATGGCAAGCTAGTAACAGATCGTTTTATTACATTCAAAGACAGCCACTATATTCCAGAAGAAAACTATAGTAAAGTTGTTTACTTCAATGAACCTGCTTATATCGAACCAAACTATTATGTAATGCCTGGATTAGAACGTTACTATTTCGATAAAAATGGTAACACACTTGAGAAAGGTCGTCAGACAATTTTAGGTGATGACTATTACATCTATGACAATGGCCAAGTTGCTGTTCATAGACTAATGGAATTAGATCACAAACGCTACTACTTTGATGACAAAGGGGCCTTAGCCAAAAACAAACAATTTCCTATCATCGAAAAGGGTCGTTGGAAGTCTATGCCATATGTATTTTATTCAGACCACAATGGGGTGGCTGATTATCTCAATAAACAACTAAACATTGTGACTTATCCGTTCCCAATTTACTATACTCTTCCTTCAGAAAATAATATAGAATATCCAAAAAATCAATTTATGATGGACTACGAAGGTCGTTGGTATTACTTCAACAAAGACGGATTTCCAGTCACTGGACCTAAGACTATTGATGGCTTTGAACTCTACTTCCATGAATCATCTCGTCCAGAAGGACATCAAGCTAAAGGCGAATTCATTAATATTGATAATAAAATCTACTACTTTGACAAAGACAATGGCCGTAAAGTCAAGGACACTTCCTTTGAGTTAAACGGTATCCATTATATCGCAGATAAAGAGGGTAACATTACTATCCAAGGTGATTCTAGATTCCATAACCAATATGTCAGCGATGATAAAGGCAACTGGTATTACTACAACTCCGATGGCAATAAACTCATTGGCGAACAAACCATTGATAACGTCAAAGTTTACTTTAAGGACAGTGGAGTCCAAGTTAAAGGACACTTCGCTCCGAATGGACATTTCTATGACAAGGATAGTGGTGAACTTGTTACCAATGCTTATGTAGAAGACAATGGAAACTGGTACTATGTCGATGAAAATGGTCAGAAACTCATTGGAAACCAAATTGTTGATAGTTATCATGTTTGTTTTGACAGTAATGGTCGTCAACTAAAAGGTGAGGCTAGCTACTCAAATTCAGGTCTACCAAAACATTACTATGATTTGCATAATGGACAAATGCTTATCAACTCTCTTATTCAAATCGATGGTAAGACCTATAAAGCTGATAATGAAGGTAAACTCTCTGAAGTACCATATGCTTTAAACTATCGCAACCAAATTGTTACCGATGACTTTGAAAACAGCTATTATTATGACTACCAAGGAACAATTGTCAAAAATCAATACGTTACTATCTATCACCTAGAGAATGACTATCTTAACCCTAAAATTAGAAAAGTCACCTATTATGCAGGGTATGACGGAAAATTCCTTCACGGTCCCCAAACGATAAATGGTGTTGCTGTTTATTTCAATGTCTATGGTGAACAAATCAAAGACCAGTTCGCAGACGATGGTTACTATTATGATAAAGATACCGGTGCTCGTGTTAATTTAGGAGTCAACCAATCAGTTATGATAAATGGTAAATGGTATTATCTTGACCATAACGGAAAGCGATCTAAAGGTGAGTTTATTAAACAAGGAGGAAACAAATACTACTACGATAAAATTGATGGTGAGCGTGTCATTGGAACACTTTTTGAAGTGAACGATAAACTTTATATTTCAGATCAAGAAGGTGTCATTACTGAAAAGAAAGATGATATCAAAAAAAATGGACTGTTCTATGATGACTACCACAATATCCATTATATGAATGATAATGGTCATCTAGCTAGGAACTTATACGTTCCTTCTAACCACAATGGATTTAGCGATGATACAAAACCATTTTACTATTTTGGTTCCGAAGGAATCGCTTTAAAAGGGGAGCATACTATTAATGGTGAAACAGTATTCTTCGATGAAAATGGAGAGCAAGTAAAAGGAGGTTTCGCAAAAAACGGTAAATATTACGATAAACATACAGGTAACTTAGCAAGAAATACTTTCAGAGAACGTACTGTAAGAATCGCTCGTGAATGGCGTGCTAATGGTATCTCAACTACATTCCGCTACTACCTAGATAATAGTGGCTACAAGGTGTCAGGTTATCAGACTATTAACGGTGAGGACTACTACTTCTACCCTGATGGACCACAGTTAAAAGGGGATTTCGCACCAGATGGTAGATATCACGATAAAGGACACTGGAGCTTTAGTCACAAAACGTTATGTTCAAATAAAACCATGGCATTTTATCACCGACCTAGGTAATGAGCCTATCGACCATAATTATGTTCAAGTATTTCAATTCGATAGATACCCTAGTCTAGCAGACACCTCAACTGGTGCAATTACTAGATATTTTGGTAAAAAATATTCTAATAGTTGGTACTACGTCGATGAAAATAGTCCAAAAGGTAACTGGACATAAAACTATCGATAATGTAAAGGTTTACTTTGATAAAGATGGTAAACAAGCTAAAGGTATTGTTGCTGATGATGGTTATTACTATGACAAGAATACTGGTGAACTTGTTGACTTAGGACGTGACAAATTCGTTGACATTGACGGTTATCGTTACTATGTTGGTAGTGATGGTAAATGTTATAAGGGTGAACAAAAGATTGGAGATGATTACTACTATTTCACGATGATGGTAGACTAGGCTACGATGAATTGCGAACAATTTGGGCGGGAAATGACTACTACTACCATTATTATTACCCAAAAACTGGAAAACGTGCTAAAAATGTTGACATTACTTTTAATCACTCAATTCGTTACAAGGTGAAAGCTGAGGTTGTTCATTTCGATGAAAACGGTGATGGAAGGGTTATTAAATATATTTACGAATGATATTTATTTCACACATCTAATTCCAATTTATCTTTCAATGAAAGGAGAATTATCATGGAAAAGAAAGTACATTTTAAACTTCACAAAGTTAAAAAACATTGGGTAACTATTGCAGTGACAGGACTTGCTTTGGGATTGAGTTTTGCTGGCCTTAACTATGCTTCAGCTGAAGAACAACCTACCCCTGTTAATGAAGCAACTGTTGAAGCCATCATCAAAGAAGGCGCTATTGACGTCGATGCTCCAGCAAGTAATGAAGCCACAGCTAAACCTGCAGAAAACACAGTTGCTACCGCTTCGAGCGAAGCCGCCACAGTATCAGAAACACCAGTAGTCACCTCTGAAGTTACTTCAACAGAAACTATTTCTGAAAAAACAAGCTCTGAAGTCACAAGTACAGCTAGTTCGGAACTAGCTAATTCTGAAACTGCACATTCTGAGGTGAGTGCAACAACTAGTGAGAGTGTTACAGCTGAGAATGTGTCACCTGTCGGTGATATCCCAAACGAAAATACCACAAGAGGAACTGACCGTTCTGCCTTTACTGAAAAAAGGAATGGATTTGTTACCGAAAAAGAAGAACGTATTGAAACAGAAAACTATCTAGGAAGTCTTATCACTACAAGACATCCTTATTACGTAACTTATTACTACGATAACAACGGTAATAAGCTTATGGGATGGCAAGATATTAATGGTGAACGCTATTATTTCAAAAAAGAGCGAGAACATCCTGGTTTCGAAACCATTGATGGAAAACTCTATTACTTTACAGATAGTGCACGTATGCTCCATGATGAATTTGTTGAAGAAAATGGTCAAACTTACTATCTAGGTAGCGATGGCGTGCGAGTTTCTGGCTTACAAGATATCAAAGGACAAACCTATTACTTTAATCCTGATAGAAACGGTCAACTTAGCTATGGCTTGAACGTGGTCGGAGACAAGCTCTATCTGTTGGAGATGCTGGCAAAGAAAATGCAGGACAATTAGTTAAAGACACACATCTCAACAACGGTGATTTCAAACTGAATATTGATCCTAATGGTATCGTTACGGTGGCAAATAACCATCCAGCTTTTCTACAAGATAATGGTGGTCACTGGTACTATATGGATAAAGATGGAAAACTAGTTACTGGACTACAAACCATTGATGGTTTGACTTATTACTTTGATTCGAATGGTAGACAGGTCAAGGGTGAACGCCGTAAGGTCAATGGTAAATCCTATTTTTACGACCCAGATAACGGCGCCCTTGTGACGAACCGCCTCGTCACCTTCAAAGCTGGACGATTTATTCCTGAAGAAAACTATGCTAAAGAAATAAGATTTGACGAAGCTCCTTATGCAAATTATGATAACAATGAACATCCTGAACTCGAACGGTATTATTTAGGTGCCGATGGCCTACCAGTCACAGGATGGCAAACCATCAATGGTAATAGGTACTTTTTCCAAGATGATGGAAACATGGTCGTGCACAGATTTTTCAATAACTATTACTTCTACAATGATGGAACTATTGCTAGAAATAGACGATTGAATATTCCTACGCACTATATTATGAGAGAATTTCCAAATATCTATGAATTTGATAATGATGGGGTTGGTAAATTCATTTCTAGTGATTTTAAGGACCTTCGACCCTAAGAGTGCTTATTTTTCTCAAGATAAAGAGGGCTACTGGTACTACTACGATGAGTATGGACAACCTGGTGTTGGTGCCGAAACTATTGATGGCTATGACATGTATTTCCATTTAGGAACTCATCGCCAAGCTAAGGGAGAGCTCGTTGATATCGATGGCAGGGTTTACTATTTTGATAAAGATAACGGTCGAAAAGGTTAAAGATACAACTTTTGATTTCGATGGTAAGACCTATGTGGCAGACCAATCTGGTGTCCTCAGCATTAAAAGTCAATCAACTGAACGAAACCGCTATATTAGTGATTCCGAAGGTAACTGGTACTATGTCAATGACAAGGGTTACCTCCTCCTTGGTGCTCATACCATTGATAACGTCAACGTTTATTTCGGCACCAATGGTGTCCAATACAAAGGCCATTTTGCTCCTGATAATCACTATTACGATAAAGATAACGGTGCTTTAGTAACAGATAGATTGGTTGAGGATGGCGGCAAAGAGTTTTATGTTGATGAAAAAGGAAAGAAGTTTCACGGTGCTAAATACTTGGACGGAATTCAGTACTACTTTAGATACGGCGAAAAAGTGAAAGGTGAGTTTAATTATCCATACCGTGGTGATCATTATTATGACAAAGAGACTGGTGCCCTTGTAACCGGAAAATACTTCGAACATAAGAATAACTGGTATTATGCAAATAGTAAGGGAAATATTCTGACTGGAAAACAAGTCATCGATGGCAAGCATGTCTACTTTTACGATGATAATTATGGACAATTACGGAAAGAAGGGCATACAAGCTAAAGATAAACTCGTCATTTTAAATGATAAAATCTACTACTACCTTCCTGACTCTGGTAATCGTGCTGAAAATGTGACCTTGACAGTAAATCATGTTACTTATTTCTTTGATGATAACGGCGTTGGTCATATCCTTAGATAATTTCTTACAAGTTACTAATGATTTCAACTGCTTATAACAAAAGGAAGCCGTTCAAAATCGACTTCCTTTTTACCTGTTTTTGATAATTCTGTTAGTTTCTATTGTTTATTCTTAAAAAAGGATTATAATGAAGTTAGACAAAAATGTAAGCGCTTTGATTTTTGTTTTAATGGACACTTAGGGGATTATCTAAAAGATTTGACATTATTTCGCTAATGCCTAAATACGGTTTATTGTAGGGTAATCATTCCTAAGTTGCTCAACCATAAAACTAGGGCTCATTTCTAAAAAAACATCATTTCTAACTAGAGCTCTAGAGGAGACACCTCATACTAGGAAGCTCTAGTTTTTTGTGTCCCATAGCCTTAAAAAAAAACGAGATAGTCTCAGCATAGAAAGGAGAACATATTTCAAAGCATTATCGTGTTACACAGAATTATTTTTCTATAACTCATGTTTGCCTTGAGCAGTCTCACAATACTGAAATTGAGGAGATTGGGAGAAAATAAGGGTTGTCATAAGAAAATTAACCCACATCGTTAGGTACTCCTACCTAATGCTCACTTTTCATAAAATCTCATGACAGTCCTTATTTGTGATATGTAAAAGTTTAAAATGAAAGGAGAATTACCATGGAAAAGAAAGTACATTTTAAACTTCACAAAGTTAAAAAACATTGGGTAACTATTGCAGTGACAGGGCTTACTTTAGGATTGAGTTTTGCAGGCCTTAACTACGCTTCAGCTGAAGAACACCATACCCCTGTTAATGAAGCGACTGTTGAAGCCATCATCAAAGAAGGCGCTATTGACGTTGAGGCTCCAGCGACTAATGAAGCCACAGCCAAACCAGTAGAAAACACACCTTCTACTGCTTCAAGCGAAACTGCTACAGTATCAGAAGCACCAGTAGCTGCCTCTGAAGTGGCTTCATCAGAAACAGTCTCTGAAAAACCAAGCTCTGAAGTCACAAGCACATTTGTTTCAGCCTCTGAAACACAAAATTCAGAATCTAAATCATCTGTCGCAACAAGTGTGACAGAAAAAACTGCGGAAGAAACTGCATCCCATGAAGACCGTACTATAGATGTTACCGACAGAGGTATTTACCCACCTCCACCATGGTCTTCTCGAGTGGAAAATGTTACAGGTGGTGAGTATTACACTGACGATGATGGTTTTTGGCATTATAGAAATGAAAATGGCGATGACTACATTGATGGTCATACTATCGATGGTGTTAAGGTTTATTTTGACTATAAAGGTAGACAAGTAAAAGGAAGATTTGGCTTAGATCAACACTTTTACGATAAAGATTCTGGTGCTCTAGTTACGTCCAGTTATGTCAATGATGGCTATAACACCTACTATGTAAACAAAGAAGGTTATAGGCTTATCGGTCATCAAAAAATTAACGGAGATTGGACATACTTTAACGATTCTGGCGCCCAGTTAAAAGAGTCATTCGACCCTGAAGGTCGTTATTATGACAAAAATGGTCTACGGACCGATCTTGGTACCAATCACTATGTTCAATTACATAATAAGTGGTACTACATCGGAAATGATGGCAAGATTTTAAAAGGACCTCAAACTATCGACGGTGTTAAAGTCTATTTTAGCAATTACGATGGTATCCAAGTAAAGGGTGACTTTGCTAGTGATGAGCATTATTACGACAAGGATTCTGGTGCCTTGGTGACTAATCGCTTTGTTCATTCAATGTATGACTTCTTTGTAGATGAAAATGGTAATAGAGTTACAGGTCAAAAAAATATTGGAGGTGCTTGGTACTACTTTTCACCTGCACAAATCAAAGACGAATTTGGTCCTGATGGCTATTATTATGATAAAGAAGGCAAACGAACTGATTTAGGTACCAATCGCTATTACCAACTTCACACTCACTGGTACTACATTGGTAAAGATGGCAAGATTTTAAAAGGGCCTCAAACCATTGATGGCATGAATGTATATTTTGACACTGATGGCAAACAAGTTAAAGGACACTTTGCAGCTGATAACCGTTTTTATGACAAAAATAATGGTTGGCTCGTCACCAATCGTATTGTGAATATGTATGGTGATAAAACCTATTACATTGATGAAAACGGCTATAAGTTTACTGGTGTCAAAGAAATCAATGGGGCATTGTATTATTTGAACCTGAACAAGTTTTTAATAAATTTGCCGAAAATGGTCGTTATTATGATGATAAAGGTAAACAAGTTGATTTCGGAACAAACCGCTTCTTCCACTTAAATGGATATTGTTACTATGCTGGAGATGACGGCACAATTTTAACAGGCAGACAAACGATTAATGGTATGGATGTTTACTTCGAGAACACTGGTGTCCAAGTCAAAGGCAGATTCATATCTGATTATTCAGGTAAGAATTTCCGCTATTATGATAAGGATTCCGGTGCCTTAGTCAAAAATCAATACGTCATTGCCTATAATAGTACTACTGGTCAAAACGAGAGATATTATCTGGATAATCAAGGACAACCATTAACCGGACCTCAAACCATTGATGGAAAGCAAGTGTACTTCCACGAATTAGGAAATTACTCTAACAATTACGGTGGTTGGCAAATATTCGATAATTTTGCTGAAGGACGGTACTATGATCAAGATGGTAATCTCGTTGACCTTGGTAAAAACCGTTACGTCCAAATCAAAGAGAATTGGTACTATGTTGGTAATGATGGAAAAATCTTAACAGGATACCATACAATTGATGGTGTTGATGTCTATTTTGATAACAATGGTGTACAAGCAAAAGGAACATTTGACTCTAATGACAGGTTCCACGATAAAGATACTGGAGGATTAATTTATAATCAATTCATTACAGTCAAAGATAAAACGTACTATATAGACGATAAGGGTAATCCCGTTAAAGGGTTAGCTGTTATCAAAAATACCGAATACTTCTTTGACAAACAAAAGGGAACTCAAATAAAAGGTGATTTCGCCGTGAATGGTAAATACTATGATGGTATCACTGGAGCTCTTGTAACCAATAGCTATGTGCGAGTCGGATCAGATTGGTACTATGTAAATAGTAAAGGTAGACGACTCAAAGGAGCTCAAATCATTAATAATGTAGCCATTTACTTCAACCCTCAAAATGGTAAACAACTTAAAGGTGGATTTGACGAAGACGGTTACTTCTACGACAAAGACTCTGGTGCCAAGACTGATTTAGGAAAGAATCACTATGTGCAAATCAACGATGCTTGGTATTATATTGGTTCTGAAGGTAAATCCTAAAAGGAGAACAAACTATTGATGGTGTACAAGTCCATTTCGACACTATTACTGGTGTTCAAGTTAAGGGTAACTTCATTACTAAAGATGGACGATTAATTACTGAAAAGGATCATGCTAGCTATACTCCGGCTGAAAAATTCTTCGATAAAGATTCTGGCGCCCTAGTCAAAGGTCGTTACTTTACCCATAAAGGCAAGTGGTATTATGCTAATGATCAGGGAATCTTACTAAAAGGGTCTCAGACCATCGATGGTGTAAATGTCTATTTCCACCCTTACTACTTCGGTGGTCAAGCTAAGGACCTTGTTTTGGACGGCTATTACTATGATAAAGACACTGGTGCTCGGCAAGAAATCCCTAAAAATACATTTTTCAAGGCCGGAAACAAATTATACTACTTTGATAGTAATGGGGATTTCGGTAGAATGACAATAGATGGAAAAGACTATTGTGTTTATTCTTGGGGTGAAGTTATTCGAGGTGGATTAGGACCCTACAACACTCTTCCATATTATGATGAAGAAACAGGTGCTGCTATCCACAAAACCGGTCTCATAAAATCAGGCAATAATTGGTTTTACCTTGATGAAAACGGTCGAAAAGTCAAAGGGCTACGAGAGATTAATGGTAAGATCTATTATTTCTCTGATGGACCAGAATCAAGATATGGGCATTATTATGATCAAGTCCGTGGCTTATTAGTTAACCCTTATAATGAAAATTACTATAATAGCACTTCAAAAGCTGCACCTACATACTTCTTTGATGCTGAGACAGGTGCTGCTTTAACTAACCAATTCTTTAACTGGGGGGGAGATTGGTACTACTTTGGTCCTGACGGAAAAGCGCTTATTTTCGATCAGGTTATAAACGGACAACATCTCTACTTCAGAAATAATGGTAAACAAGTCAAAGGACAATTTATCTCAGATTATAAGGAACTCGCTATTATGATGAAAATTCTGGCGAACTTGTTACTAATCAGACACGTACCATTAACGGAGTAACCTATCTCTTTGATGAAAACGGACGTCCTACTCAATTGTGAGATTTATCTTATTATAGTAAGTATGTTTGTCTAAATGTTCTTTAAAAAAACACAAAAGGAAGTCGACAGTTGGTCAACTTCCTTTTTCATATAATCAATCACTGTCATTCAAACAGAACCCAATTATGACATTTTTTTAACATTTACGATTATCTTGTAAAAAAACTTGTTTGTAATTAAAAAAGTATTATAATAAAGATAGGTGAGCATGTAAGCGTTTTACCAAAACGTTGAAAGTGTACTACAGAGGGATTAGGATTAGGAACTTGGCTTTAGAATTCTAACGTCAAAATAATTTTTTATGCATGAAAACTGGTCCTTAGGCACTTTGGCATGATAATCTAAGGCTCTTTTCATACACACATCTGTCTATAATACAAAACTAGAGCTTTAGAGAGAATGTTTCAAACTAAAAGTTCTAGTTTTTTGTATTTAAAGACATATGCCATAGGCTGGATTCAATAATAAAACGAAAGGAGAGAAATAAAAGTATTAGGATAAATAAGTGAAGACACTTGTTTCTAGATATGAATTACACAGCATAAGCATATTCTCCTTGCCACACGTTTGACGTGCTCCCCTATAAAATCTTCTTATGGTCATGACATGAGAGATTTAGATATGGGACTCAGTCGTTTTAACAGATTTGCCTACTTTTAACACTATTTTAACGGCGAGCTCCTTTATAACCACCCAAACATCGGTGTTCATTTTATGAAAGGAGTCTATCATGAATACTGAAATGAATTATCCATGGCACGTGTACAAGAAGCACCTTGTGGCACTTTCTTGTGTAACCGCACTAGCTGCTTTTTCCCTAGTTGCTCGCCCTGCATTTGCGGAAGAAGTAAAAGCATCTGATACGAATGCTAAGACCGAAGTTGTCGCACCTGCTATAGAAAATGTAGTGGCTACTGTTGAGACTAAGACACTTGATGAAAATCCAACAGCAACTACAACAGATGCACCAACAGGCACAAGCATTATCAATAGCGAAGCTACAAGTGTTACCACTGATACTACAGCTATTCCTGAAACAGCTAAACCCGCTTCAGAGGCTTCAAGTACAGTTATCTCTGAAACAAATTCAACAAGATCAGAAATACCTACTTCTAAAACAGGAGCTACAGTAAGTGAAACTGCTAGTATGGAAAACGCTAGATATGAGGACATCTCAGAAAATCGACTTAAGACTGATGTTTCTTCCTTCAATAACGATGAAAACACAGAAATTCAAGACGAAGATCCTGAAGAAAATATTACAGGTGGTCAATGGTATAGTGACGTACAAGGTAGTTGGCACTACAAAAAAGACGGTAAAGACCTTATAGGCGCACACGTTGTTGACAATCAGCACGTGTATTTCCATGAAGATGGTAAACAAGCCAAAGGTGAGTCTGTCCAACGTAATAACCATTATTATTTCTACGACCAGAATCTAGGGCATAGGATAACTGAACAGTTTGTCAAGGTAGCTGATTTTCCTCACGATGAATACCGTTACTTTGGTAAATATGGTGTGGCTGTAACAGGCTGGCAAGATATTAATGGAAACCGTTACTATTTCTATCCTGACACTGCGTATAGAGTCTCCATTCCTTGGTACCAAGGAGATTGGGATGACTTCCATAAAGTTTACATTGATAGCAAGCCATACTACTTTGGACATGATGGTGAACTTTGGCGAAACCGCTATGTCAGATCTCTAGGGGGAATTCCTGGTGGCTATAAGAGCATGGATTTCGGAACATTTTACCTCGGCGACGACGGACAATACGTTACAGGCTGGCAAAAGAAAGGCGAAAAAGAATATTATTATTTTGAATACGGACGACAAGCTCGAGGAATCGGATTCAACAACAATGACAGCCAAACCAATGTTATGGGGCAATTTATTAGGTTCCCAGAAGGTATCCGTTACTTTGAACCTTATACTGGTGAACTTGTCAAAAATCGTATGATTTATAACGACAAAAATATGCTTTTTGAATATTCACATGGTTATATTCCTGGATGGCTCTATTTCGATAAAGACGGTATTGCAGTAACTGGACTTCAACAAGTTTGGGGTGAATACTACTACTTCCGTGATGCAGCTGGTCTCCCAATAAGAGTTCAGGGAGAAATTGTAGACTACAAGGGACATAAGCTTTACTTCGATCCAAACAATGGTCAAATGTGGCGTAATCGTAATGCCAATATTGATGGAAAAAATTATCATATTGATGAAAACGGCTACCTTACAGAGATTTAAGTCATCAATCAATTGTAATTAAGTTATTTTTGCATTATTTCAGTTTTTAGACTGAAAAGATTTTAAGATGAAGGGGAATTTATCATGATTACGAAAAGGACTAACCCAAAGAAACACCTTATGGCACTTTCTTGCGCAACCGCTCTAGCTACTTTTACTTTACTCGCACGACCTGCATTTGCGGATGAAGCGAAAACACCTGAAACTTCTAGTCAACCAACTGAGATTCTTGCACCTGCACAAGAGACTGCAGTAACTAATGTTGAGGTCAAAGCACCTACTACAAATCCTATCTCAACTAATACTGAGCTACCTACTAGTACAAGTACGGTTCTTAGTGAAGCTCCTAGCAGTGAAGTCGCATCATCTGAATTAGCAAGCGAATCACCAGTAGAAATCACTTCTGAACAAGAAATTAGCAATCAAGATAATCAGGCAAATAAAGCTATACCTATTAAAACGGCAACTTCAGAAGCCTCTACTACAAAAACTTCGGTAGAAAAAGTCACTGAACCTGTTCCTGTCGAAGAAACAAAAACACCTACAAAAAACAGTGTACAACCTGCCCCAATCGATGAAAATGAAAAGCCAGTCACACCTTCTGTAACACTTGAAAATGCACCTCATATTTCTGGTGGACATTATTATAGTGATGATAATGGTAACTGGTATTACAAGGATGCAAATGGCAAAAATCTTGTCGGTCTGAACTATGTGGATAATGTTCCTGTTTACTTTAGCCAAGACGGTATTCAAATCAAAGGTGGTTTTGCAGAGGATGGTCGATACTATGACAAAGATTCTGGTGCTCTCGTAACCAAGGCCTTTAAAGAACTCTTAACTTATATTGGTCGTGATGATATCAACGGTCAAAACATTTATACTACTGATTGGTACTACCTTGATGCCGACGGACGGCCACTTAAAGGTCCTCAAAATCTTGGTGGTACAAACATGTACTTCTTCCCTAATGGAGCACAAGTTAAGGGACGTTTTGCTCCTGATGGACATTACTATGACAAAGATTCTGGTGCGCTTGTAACTAATAGATTTGTTCATATTTATAACTGGAATTTCCAAAATCAAGACGGAAATCGTGTTCTTAAATTTATGCTTACTATTCCGAACGACTCTGCTATAGGATCTGACGGTAAATCACACTTTATTGATATGAGTCATTACCCACTTTCTAGCAAAGATTTAGATCGTGAAGATTTCTACTACTATGTTGATGCTAAAGGGGATAAACTGACAGGACCTCAAACCTTAAACGGCATCCATGTTTACTTCGACCAAAATGGTAGACAACTTAGAAGTGAGTTCAAATTTGACGAAGATGGTACCGTTCATTATTACGATGCAAAAAACGGTGCACGCGCTGAAAATACCATTGTCAGAACCAACACTGGTGCCTTCAAATTCGATGCAAATGGTAATGGACATTTGATGGAACCTGGTGAAGAAACAGACACTCCCGTCATTCCTACAATCTCCCTAGACAAGGCACCACGAGTTTTTGGTGGTCACTATTATAGTGATAACGAAGGCAATTGGTACTACAAGGATGCAAACGGTAAAAACCTCATCGGTCTCAACTTCGTTGACAACATTCCAGTCTACTTTGACAAGGATGGCAAACAAGTCAAAGGACGTTTTGCAGAGGATGGTCGCTATTACGATAAAAACTCTGGTGCACTTGTTACAAAACGCTATCTTGAAACTGAAGATGGCAACTGGGTTTACGTCAATGATAAAGGTGATAAACTCAAGGGAGAACAAACTATCGATGGTATTAAAGTCTACTTTGATGATTTCACTGGTACACAAGTCAAGGGACATTTTGCACCAAATGGTAAATACTATGACAAAGATTCTGGTGCTCTCGTAACCAATGCTTTTAAAGAAATCTTGACTTATATTGGTCGTGATGACATCAACAATCAAAATGTCTATACTACTGCCTGGTACTATCTCGATGCTGATGGTAAGCCATTAACAGGACCTCAAACCTTTGGAAATAGTCGCTTTTACTTCCTTCCTAATGGGGCACAAGTCAAGGGACGCTTCGCACCCTGATGGACACTATTATGATAAAGACTCTGGTGCTCTCGTCACTGATAGCTTTGTTCATGTCTACAACTGGAATTACAGAAATCTCGATGGTGATCGCATCTTCCACTTTCACTATTACCATTCCTGGAAATGATCTCGTAGATCAGGATGGACAGTACCCAAGAGAAAGTAAAGATTTAGATCGTGAAGATTTCTACTACTATGTTGATGCTAAAGGGGATAAACTGACAGGACCTCAAACCTTAAACGGCATCCATGTTTACTTCGACCAAAACGGTAGACAACTTAGAGGTGAATTCAAATTTGACGATGACGGAACTGTCCACTATTACGATGCTAAGAATGGGGCACGCGCTGAAAATACCATTGTTAGAACAAACACTGGTGCCTTCAAATTCGATGCTGACGGTAATGGACATTTGATGGGACCTGGTGAAGTATAAGAAAATAATTCAAATAACAACTATTGATATCTCATAATTACTTTGATTTAGTAATCATTAAAAAGGAAGTCGACCAACTGTCAACTTCCTTTTTTTCATATCACAAGTAAACTTTTTCTTCACTTTAAGAAAACTTTAGGCTTTGCTTTATATACTATAACCATCCTAAAACTTTTCTTTTTCATAATCTCCTAAATCCAGGGCCTAGGTTCTGGATTTTTTTGTGCTGTCAAGAGAAGTTAAACGAATGTCATGAGATTTGAATCATAGCTTTTCTTCTTTTGCCTGATTAATCATATCTAGGAAATAAGCATGTACCCTTTCGTCACCCGTTAATTCTGGATGAAAAGAGGTCACTAACATCTGCTTTTCTCTAGCTGCCACAATTGCCCCATTGACTTGAGCTAAAATCTCCACTTCTGCTCCAACAGCTTCAATAATCGGCCCACGAATAAAGACCATTGGGGATCTCGCCCTATTCCTTTAAATTCAGCATCTGTGACAAAACTGCCCAATTGGCGACCATAGGCATTTCTGGCTACATTGATGTCCATACTTGACAAATGTTTTGTTTGGTCCCCCACTATGGTTTTGGCTAACAAAATCAGACCTGCACAGGTTCCAAATACAGGTAGTCCAGCATCAATTTTCGCCTTTATCGAGCTCAAACAAGTCTAAATCATGCAAGAGTTTTCCCATGACTGTCGACTCTCCCCCTGGTAGAATGAGCCCATCTAAATCAGCGTGCGCTTCCCAATCCTGTCGATTTCTGATTTGAACTGTTTCAACTCCCAAGTCCGTTTCAAGACCTGCTCATGTTCTGCAAAAGCACCTTGCAAAGCCAGTATTCCAATTTTTGTCATCTATTTTCCTCGCTCTGCCATTAAGATGTCAATTTCATCCTTGTTGATACCAACCATGGCTTCCCCAAATCTTCTGACACTTGCGCCAAAATGTCTGGACGATTATAGTTAGTCACTGCTTTGACGATAGCTTCCGCACGTTTTTTCGGATCACCTGACTTTGAAAATCCCTGAACCAACAAAGACACCTTCAGCACCCCAACTGCATCATAAGCGCAGCATCCGCTGGCGTCGCTACACCACCTGCCGCAAAATCGACAACCGGCAACTTGCCATGTTCATGGACATAACGGACCAAATCAATTGGCACCTGCAAATCTTTAGCAGTAATATAGAGTTCATCTTCTCTAAGATTTTGAATACGGCGAATCTCTTGATTCATGAGTCGCAAGTGGTGAACAGCCTGAACAATATCACCAGTACCAGGTTCACCCTTGGTACGAATCATTGATGCCCCTTCAGAGATACGGCGAAGAGCCTCACCAAGGTCCTTGGCTCCACAGACGAAAGGCACATCAAATTTGGTTTTGTCCACATGAATAAGATCATCGGCCGGTGTCAAAACCTCACTCTCGTCGATATAATCAATCTCAATCGCCTGCAAAATCTGTGCTTCCACGAAATGACCAATACGCACCTTAGCCATCACTGGAATACTAACAGCGTCCTGAATTTCCTTAATCATCTTAGGATCACTCATACGTGACACACCACCCACTGCACGGATATCGGCCGGAATGCGTTCCAAGGCCATGACTGCAGCTGCTCCCTGCCGCCTCAGCGATACGTGCCTGCTCAGGATTTTGAACGTCCATGATGACGCCCCCCTTAAGCATCTGTGCCAAATTTTTATTTAAGTCGTAACGATTTGTCATTGCAATCACCTCTCATGTTTTTATGCCCTCTATTTTACACAGGATGATTTTTGAAAAAAAGACTCTATTTTCTCAAACTGTATGGGGACAATATATCTTTCAATGATATCTATAGACGAAAAAATAAATAAATTAGGAAAACCCTTTTATAGACTATAACTATCACGAATATAAGAATCTTTTTATAAAAGTATGGCATTTTTGTATCCGTTTTCTATTGAAGTTATTAGAAAATAAGATTAAAATATAATCGTAAATTAATTTTTGGTATTCATGATGTTTTTTATGTCACAGCATGAATTTACCAAGTCACCATATAAGGGGGAAAGATTATGGAAAACAAAGTTCGTTTCAAACTTCATAAAGTTAAGAAACATTGGATTACAATCGCTGCCTCAAGTTTGGCTATCGGGGCTTCACTGATTGGCCTAGGGCAGGTCGGAGCCGATGAAGTCAAACCAGAAACGACTGCTGTTATCAGTCCTGAAAATGTCGTCTCTGACAGCAATCTTGAGACAAGTGCTAGCCTCATTACAAGAACCGAAGTAGCTCCAACGAGTACAGTTGTCGAGAATACTTCTAGTGCAGCAGTATCTACTGACACTACACCTACTAATGTCGCTACTCAGCCAACAGAAACAACTGCTACACAGCCT
>BNJV01000710.1_pt1 | contig 161403 bp, 247 predicted proteins | sample 8540591 | NCBI WGS metagenome assembly BNJV01 (sample SAMD00202457, study PRJDB9452) | human saliva metagenome | host: Homo sapiens
GCCAGCCGCGTGGGCCCGGAGACGACGGCGGGTGAAGTAGAGTTGCGCTGCCCGAAGGCTTGGCGGCGCTCGAGTCCCGCCAGGCTTCTTCTCGCGAGTGAGACCTGGATAGGTGGCCCCCATCTTTGCAGTGCGCCGGTGAATCGAAGCGGTTCTCGTAGACGGTCTCGTGGACGATGGACTGGGCCCTGAGCCTGGGTGAGGTGCGACGACGAGGGGCTGCTGCGGTCGGTCGCTGAAGCCAGAGTGGACGTTGGTCTCCACCACGGTGGCGCAGGTCACGCCGGGGTGGTGAAAGCGGACGCGCCCTCGTCGCGGTGACGTCGAAGGCGCACGCAGGAAGGTGTTGAGGAAGGTGGTCGCCCGCCATGAAAACTCCTGGTGGGCTCCTGCACGAACACGTTGCCGCAGGTGTGCAGAGCGGCCGAGCCCAGGAGGCGACCTCGAGTGCACGGTCCGGCAGGAGCCGAGTGGGTGTGTGCGCACAGCTCGTCGACGCCCTCGACATGGATGGTGCGGTCGGTGTCCTACGAGTATGATGGCGCTCATCTTCTGCAGGACGTCGACGAGGTCCATGATCATCGAGGCTCGACGGCGGCGTTGCGCAGCTCGGTCGAGTCCGTGAGACGCAGCCACGGCGGTGCGAGGTCTGCAACTCAGGTGGCACCGACTGTATTGAAGGCGGCTCGATGACGGTGGGTGCAGGCACCGGTGCCGTCAGCGAGATACCCTGGGCCTGCTTGTCGACAGTGGCGCCGAACTGCCGCGGGATCTCAGGTGCGATGGTGGGGCGGTCTACCGATGCAACGGCCCGCCGCGGGTCGGGGATGGGGGCCTCGGGTGCGGTGCAGGCGGGCCGCAGAAAGAGGATCGGGATGCGCGAAGCGGCCGGCGTGCGCGTCGAGTGTCGGCCGTATGCGCGGACTCGACGTGGAGGGTCCAGCTGGAAGGACGCCCTCGCGCTGGTCGTGGTCGATGCTCGCCGTGCAGACTGCTGTGAGTCGAGACCACGTCGACATCACGGACCAGGTGCGGACGTTACACTGCCACCCTTTCGAGGGATGACCCAGCAGGGCGCCACCACTCGCCTTGGGACCAGGTTCTTGGCTCCGCGGTCGGTGGTCTCGCGAGTCGGCGGGCGGCCGCTCTCGACCTGGAGCGGGCCGAAATCGACCGTACGCGCTGCCTCCGTGCCGTCGTCTGATTGCGCGGTGCGCTGTGCAGGCCGGGTGCAGCTCTCGCGCGCAGGCGCCGCGGGGCCGTGCCCAGCTTTATAAGCGCACCAGAGCAGGACTCGGGACCGTTCACGTCACGTCGGGTGGCCTTCGGCTCTGACAGAAGTCTGATCAATAAGCTGAGCATCGCCGTGGCAATTCCGGTGGATCGGCGTCGAGGCCGACGTACTCGTCTGCAATCCGGCCGCTATGAGGGCTGAGCTATGTCGCTGGTCCCTGGCCGAAGACGGCCTCCTGAGCAGGAGGTGCTTGGCCACGGCTGGGTACGCGGCTTCAAAGGCCGGGCGGAAGCCCTCCTCGTAGGCACAGGCGCGGCGCGGCGTGGCGTCCTCCTGGGTCAGGATCAGGGAGATGTCTAATCGAGCCTCATCGCGGATCAACGCACGCATGGTCGTCGATGGCGAGAGGTGCGGCGGGAGGCTGCGACACTCGACCGACGGTTTCTTCCAGGTCCGCGGTCGCCTCGAGTGCCGGGCTCGGTCTCGAGGATCTTCCACGGCTGCTGCAGGTCACTCGCAAACACCGCTCCAGCGCAGCTTCCCTGCTTTCCCGGCGTTGCCGCGGAATATGTCGGCTTGAAGCGAGGGAGCCAGGACGACCTTGAACCCGTAGTCGCTTGAGGCCCACGGCGTGCTCGCGCGGGGATCCCGTGCGCAGCAGTGCCCGCCACGACACCGGTGCTGTGAAAGGCCTCGTTTGAGGATGAAGTCGGGCTCACCGCCCGCCAGGAGGGCGAACAGAGCGTCAGTCAGCCGTTGCGCGTGATGCGCGTGGTACACCGCCGGGCTAGTCCGGTCGGTCGTCGACGGCGCTGCCGCCGCGGCGCTTTCCCGATTCCGGTGTGCCGGATGAACTTAATCGTCACGGCCTCTTTCGGCTCGCGCGCCTGCGTCTCTTCCATCTCTTTCAGCGCTGAACTGCCGCGCAGTCACAGGGAGCGTGATCGACAGCTGGCGGCGCTCGGCAGAACCGCACTGTCCTACAGGAGATGCCGGAGGCGCTCGAAAGCCGGCCGCGCGGCGGCATCAGCCTCCTCCCATCACCTGCCTGACCGCGAGGGGCGGGTCAGGGGCGGACGAGGCGCGCGCACGGCGGTGGCGCGGCGAGCGACAGGTGGGACGAGGGTGAGATTCGTCACTTTGCCCTGGCGCGCGAAGATGCGGTTTGGAGAGTGGGCAGCGCGCTCCCCGGAGGAAGGAAACGTGGCGGGTTCATGGCCAGAGCACATGCGGGCCAGCCGGCGTCCCGCCACTCGGCACCAGCTCGCGAGGGCCCGGTCCAGCGCCCTCGGCCTCAGCGCTGCGGGCACCCGGGCGGGAGGCCGGTACCTGCATGCGCAGCTTCGCGCTGACCTTCTTGCGTCAGCATGCCACCTCGGCGCTTGTACCGGAATTCCTCAGTCCGGCCTGCGTTGGTGCGCCGATTCGAAGACGGTGTCGACCTTGATCTCACGACGAGGCGTTCCGGTTGACGAGATCCGCTGTACTCGCGCGTTCGGCGGCGCGCGCTCGGTGGCGTCGGCGATGTCCTCGGTCGGGGACCGTGAGCCCGACCAGCGGAAACCCTGCCCGGGTTGGTTCCCCAGGTGACGAAGGGCTCGTCTGTCGCCTGGCCTCGAGGACGACCTCGGTGTCGAAGACGGCATCGGTCGGTGCGCAGGCTGGACCAGTACTCACATGCGCAGTCGACCGTCGCTGAGACGCGCGCGTCGATCGGTCATGAGGTGAGTCGAAGGGTGTCTGGTCCGGGTAGCGGTCAATGCGGGCGCGCCCTCTGGTGGCTCGCGTACGCAGATCGTCTTGCCGCACTCCATCGAGGAAGCTGCTCGATGTGCGCGTGCCGCAGTGCTCGATGACGTGGCCCTGGAGCCATTGGTCGATCGCTTGGCGATGATGGCCGGGATGATGTCCTTGGCCCGCTGCCTGAGGGCGGGTCGCCGTCGATGGTGACAGCTCTGTCGTCTTGAAGGGGCGATGGGCGGGATGCTGGCCGTGGGACGTGCTCGACCTCGGACGATGCCGATGCGAGGCAGGTGCTCCCGAGACGCCGTGGGTGCAGGGGTGTGAGTCTCCGCACTACACGGTGCATGCCGGAGCGGTCGGCGGCTGCGGGCCCGACGGCGTGGACGATCCCTGATCAGCGTCAGCGGTGCAGGGCGCACCCCCGAACTCGGCTGCGGTTGGCGCGCAGCGGGTCTCGATCTGCGGCGCGACTGGTGACGTCGGCGACCGGCGATCGGCAGATCTGATGTCGCAGTGAGTGTTGCTGGTCCTCGATGGCGATGGTCGCGGTCGGTGCGCGGACCTTGCGTCCGGCAGACACTAACTCGACGGCCACGGGCTGGTGACCTCGTGGACCGGGTGAAGGTCGATGTGGAGAGCAGGTGCACCGTCGCTGCGCTTGGACACCGCATGGTCACGCCAGACGCTTCTGCGGCGAGAGTCATTCCCATCGACTTCCCACATCTCTCAGAAACGGCAGCTGTCCGGCGGCCGCCCGCGCGCACACCTCCGTCATGCAGGTTCTCACCGGACCTCAGGATGCTGACGCTGTGCCGCTTCGGGCGTGCATTAAAATCTCACGCTTGAGCCAGCGGTATCAGATTGCTGGACGGCTCCTGAGAGAACGACAGCAGCGGCGTCAGGCGTGATCGAGCAAAGAGGCAGCCCTGGTGACGCGCGCACTGGAGTCAGGCCCGGCGACGCGCTCGCTGCTCAATGTCCGCACTCACCAGCGCACGGCGCACGCATCGCAGTGTCGCCTTGGAGTTCCACCGTGCTGGTCACCCCGCGACTCTGACGCTTCATCCTGGGCCCCCGACTCACTGGGCTGGCCGGCGCGCTGGCAGCGACCTCGCTGTCGCCACCGGGCCCGTGCTGGCGGCCTGCGGGACTCAAGACCCATGGTCGCGCAGCTCTATCGTCGTCGGGGTGATGTGCGCATCTGCGTCGGCCAACGCCGAGCGCCCCCATCGGTCTGCGCGGCGCATCCATCAACTGTGACGCCACCATGTCCATGCGGGCGGTTTCCGGCGCGAGTGCTCTCGCCTGGGAGGGAGCCCGACCGCCCTCCATCGCGGCCTGGTGGGCGCGCTTCCACGCTATGCTCTCCGCGGTCGACGTCGGGGTTGGGCAGTCGGTCGGGGGAGCCGTGAGACGAGGTCGCCTCGGTCTCGGCTCGGTGCGCGGGCCGCAAGGTCGTCGCCGCGATCTCCATATCCGGCCCCATCAGGCGCGTGGGACGTCAGCCGGCCGGGTCCACGGCCCGTGGTCGTGGCGGCGGCGCCGCCTGTCACGAGGGTGCTCAGCGACGCACCGGCGTCGTCTGACGCGCCCTGAGCCCTCCGACACTCCCGAGCCCGGCCCAAGACCTTGGCATGAAGCGCCCTCGCAGGTCGATGGCACGCGATGGTAGCCCTCGACGTTCATCTGGACCACGGACATACAGGCGTGATCTCTCGTAGTTGTACATGAGCCTTGATGCGCCCGGGCAGGTCGTCATCGCTCGCAGGCGGCGGGCCTCACGGGCCAGGCTGGTCTCGTCGTCCGGCGAGAGACCGTCGACGCCATCGGTCACAGTCGCTGACTCCGCTGGGCGCAGCGCGACGACCGCCAGTCCGCGTGCTGGCCTCGAGTGGAGATGCCGAAAGGGTCGGCGGGCGAGGTCTGCAGGTAGATGTCGGCGCGGGTGACGCGGGCGAGGCACCACTGCGCTCAACGCGCACCAGGGTGAGGCCGGTCAGCAGGCCGGAGTCGGTGACCTCCTGCGTGCACTGTCGCGCTGCGAAGCGTCCCCGTACGATCCTGAGGGGGCATCGGACTCCAGGTGCTTCTGACCGCCTGGGCGAAGGCGCGCACGACCTGCGGAGACGTTTGCGCTCGATCCGGCAGAAACCACCACCGTGACCGGCCGGTGCGCTGATCACGGGGTCCGGGGCGCTCCAGCCGCTTCGGTCATCGACGGTGATGCCGTTGGGCACGGAACGGTCACGGATCGCGAGCTGGCGCGCCGGACCTCGGCGGCCAGCACGCGTTTACCGGCCGTCAGACGGCACCGCCGCGCTGCCACACAACCGCACTGGGACTAACAGAGCGCAGCCCGTGACACCGCCGACGGACGCGTCGCCAGTGGAAGAGTGAGCGGCCAGCGAGTCGCGCCGCCGGGCCGCAGCGATACCGGACCACGCGAGGGGAGACGTGCCGACGTGGGCGTGGTGACGACGTCGGGACGCGGGCGGTCATCGAGCTCACCCGCTCGCGCCGGCTCCTGTGGGTGCACGGGCAGCTCGCGGGCGGGTTCGCGCTTTGGTGGTGCGAGTGGAGCAGGAAGCCATCGTCCCGCTCGAGCGCTGCGGCCGCGATCGCTCACCGACCGGGTGTCGCGGTGACGACAGCGGGCTCGTGGCCGGCCGGCCTCAGCAGTTTGCGGGCGAGGTCACTGCACCTGGATTCTCGATGCCGTAACCCAGCCTGGGCGCATAGCGGGCTCACAAAGGAGACGGTGAGCGCAGCGCATGAGCCTCAAGTCTGCACCCGCCGCGCCTTCCTCCGCGCGTGCTCTTCAGCCGTCCAGCGGTCCGTGCGTCGCTGGGCTGCAGGGCCGACCTCGGCGCGGCGCGAGCTCGGCGATGGCGGTCCTCGAGAGTCCCTCGCGAGTCGGAGGTAGGCGAGCCGAGCGCGAAGCGCGGGTAGGCGATCTGGTCCAGATCGCGTAGACGGAAACCGAGGATCGCCAGACCGACATCGTGAGATCGACGAGGGCCTGACCTCCTGCTGGGTGGCCTCACTCTCGACGCAGTGCGCCAGCGCAGGCCCCGATCGTCGGAACTGGGCGCCCCTGACAGGCCGCATACAGCTCCGACGCATGACTCTGTCGCGACTGAAAGAGGCTCCACGACGCCGGAGCGCTTACAGACCGAGCAGGCTGAGGCGGTCTCCAAGAGTGGTGTGTCGGCGTCCGCGCTGCTGCACTCCGCGTCGGCGGCGGATCGAGGTGCCGTCCTCCGCGCGATCCGAGTCCGACGGCGAGAGCCGTCGCGACGGCGGCGAAGCAGTGCGCGCCTCCGACCTCGATCTCACTGGACTACCTGTCGGTCCATCGGAGACTAGGCGCCCGAGCAGGCCGCGCAAAGCCTGCACACGGTACGACCAGCACACGGGCGCGCTTAGGCAGAGGGGACCTCGGGGTCTGTCCATGCGCACAGACGGTGGTGTCCCTAAAGAGGGTCGATTCGACTCGGCAGTCCGACCACCGTCTGGCAACGTCCGAGGGTTGCCCGCTCTTGCAGCGGCAATCTCCCACAAAGGGACGAAGCCAGGACGAGACGACGGTGGTGACGTGCTGCGGTGCCCTGAACCGGCCACTGCGGCTGGTCGAGGAGGTCGGCCTGCCCAGCCACTCGAGCATGCTAAGAGTCCGCAGCAGGCGAGCACAATCGCAGCGATGACGACGAGAATCATCGCGGAGGGCGCTGGAATCCACGCGAGCGCAGCCGCCCGAGTCCTGCCAGCCGACCCTGGGATGCCGCACCGACATCGCTCCGCACCCGCTTGCGAGACCGCTGTCGTCCGCAAAGAGACCCTCCCGCAGCCTGGCGGCGCGCACCGCAAGGGTGCTGAGGGCCAGCGCCTCCAGCTCTGAGCGGCGGTCACGCAGCGCCGCAGGCATGGAGGGACGCACGCATCGACGACCTGGCGTCCGGGATCGAGTCCGGACGCTCACCGGAGGTGTCGAACAGGAGGCGTCGTCGCCGCAGCGCTGCGAGACCTCCCGGGACGAAGTCATCCGTGACCCTGGCGCAGTCGAGGCCGCGGAGGCTCTGCGCGGCCAGCTGCCTGTCGGAACCTTCCGAGCACCTGTCGGTAGTGCACCCACCCCCGGACGAGACGCCGGACGGGGCGGGGGCGGGACTGCGATGGCGCTCGCCATCGCTTCCTCCTGAACACATGTTCGACGAACAGCTTGTTCGACACACTCGCGCCTGACGGGCGACACGTCCAACGCCTAGCTTCGAACATGTGTTTGGATCGTGGTCCGTCTCGCCGCTGAAACTGTTGCATCAGAGTCACGGACCGCCGACATCTATGTCGCGCCTTAACGCCTGCGGAGCTGAGCGGGCTGTCGGCGAGGAGGAGCCAGGACCATGAGCACCACGGCTGACCGGGGCGGCGCTGTCTTATCAGCCTCACCCGCAGGCGCAGGACCGCAGAAACGAGGGCAGTCACCCACATGGACACCAGCGCGCTCCACACCAGCCGTCCAGCGGTCTCGGCTCAGCCAAGGCCGGGCGGTCTGGGGGCAGTCTGCGAGGGCCATCGCCGCCCACGGATACCCTCCCTCTGCCGTGCGGGAGATCGGTAGCAAGGTGGGCCTGGTAAGCCCCTCCTCCGTCAAGCACCAGCTGGACGCCTCGAGAAACACCTGGGCCTGGTACATGCCGGAACAACCGCGGGCGATGGAGGTGATCGGCGCCCATCACGACGCCGGCCCCGTGGAGACCCAGCCACCGTGGACGTCGTCATCGCCGCCATCCTCCGAAGGCTCCCGGGTCCTGAGAGTTGAGGACGGGGACGCGGTCGCCGTGCCGCTGAGTGGGGCGGATCGCCGCCGCCCGATTCTGGCGGAGCAGGACATCACCGTGACGTCATGGCGCTGCCCCGTCGCCTCACCGGCCAGGGCGAGCTCTTCATGCTGGAAGGTGCACGGGGACTCGATGATCAGGCCTGCTCTATCGCGACGGAGACTGGGTGGTGGCATGGTGCGCTCGCAGCCGGGCGCGGCCAACGGCGAGATCGTGGCGGCGATGGTCGGGGCGTCGACTGGAGCCTCGGCGATCGGTCAAAGGTGCTCTCGCGCCGTGACGGTCTCCAGTGGCTGCTCGTCGAACTCCAGCTGCGCCCGATCGACGGTGACCGCGCTACGATCGCATGGGCAAGGTAAAGTCGGATGCGGTGCACCGCGCGGTCCTGTGAGGCTGCCGGTGGACGCTTTTGACGGGCCAGGCCGGCTCATATCCGGCACGACTGAAGGCCCGCTGGTGACCGGGGCGGGCCTGCATCTGTGAGGTCGGTGATGCCCGGGCTCAGTAGCTTCCAGACCGCGGGCGACCTCGCGCAGGTGGTCGGCAGGCGGTCAATTGAGCGCTCGCTTCGCTCGGCGGTCAGGGCACGCTCGAGGCGACGCCGCAACACCTCTTGACACAATCGTGGGGACGGCCATGCCAGACGTCGGAGTCTGCCGGTGCTGAGTTGTCCAGCGGCGGGGAGATGGTGAGTACCCGCTGCCACGTCGTTGAGGACGGCGCGCTGATGATGCGCTGGACGGCCCGAACCGGCGGCGTCGGTTGGTCGCGCTGCGTCGATGATGCGGTAGGCGGGCGGACGACGTCGTGGGCGATGCGCTCGCGCACCGCTTGGACTCGTCAGACGCACCGCCGTCGAGGGTGAGCGCTGCTGGGTGATCGGCACGCCGCCGATCTCGGTGGAGGACCGCAGAGCACCTCGGGTCACCCGTGCTACGCAGGAGATGTGCCGTGGATGGGCTGGACGGCCGTGCCCGAGATGCTCAGGAGATGAGGTGGCGCATCGCGGGCCGTGTCCAGCACCGTGCCCGGGCCGAGACCTGTGGTTCTCGGGCAGGCCGGTGATCTTCTTGGCGCGATGGGTGACCACGTCACCCGGGTTGGCCACGGGACGAAGATGGCGGGTGCACCTCTACGAGCTGGGGAGGATCTTCTCCCGCCGGTGAACGACGGTGGCTTCGTGGCGGAGCTGCTCGAGGCAGGACTGGCCCGGCTTCTGCTTGGCGACGCAGCGGTGACCTAGCGATGACGATCCGTCGCAGCGGATCTCGGGGTCGTCGGAGCCTGAGACGGATCCGGCGGAGGTGAACTGGAGTTTCCCTGGGCGATGTCGCCTCGGCCTCTGACGCCTCCCTCAAACGATGTCCTGCGGAACGACCTCACGGGCCGCGCGCGCGGTCCGCACTGGGCGTGGGCGGTGGAGCCGACGCGGCGCCGATGACGGCGGGCAACTTGGAGGGACAGCCGGAACGAGTTGCGGTGGGTGCAGGCGCCTTCGGCGGTAGTGGTGATGTACGGTCTGGCACGTTCTTCTCCTCAGTGGGATCTGCTGGGGCGGGACGCAGCGCGAGCACCCTTTCGCCAAAGCTACGTGCAGATCCTACTGAGGGGCACGCCGGAAGAGCCACCCGGAAGGTTCGCTGCCTCTTTGGGACCTCGGGGCGAGACGGACGGGCGCTGCAGGCCCGGCGCGGACCCACGTCGAGCTTCCGTCGTCGGCCACGGGCGGGCATGGACCGGGTGAGGAAGCCCCCGTAGCGGGCGGTGCGCAGGCGAGTCCAGAGACGGCGACGACGCCGCGGTCCTGGCTGCGGCGGATGAGGCGCGCGCGCCTGAGCCAGGAGCAGGGGCGGCGTGGGTGGCGTAGCACGCTCGGCGAAGCCGTTGCCTCCGGCGGCACGACGGCGGCGTCGGTGCGCGACTGGGCGCGGGTCGTCGGGGGCGGGGAAGGGATGCGGTCTGATGACGGCGAGCCGGCGGGTGCGTCCGAACGTCACGCCCTGCCGCAGCGGCAGGGGTGCCCACCAGGCTTACGCCGCCTCATCACGTACGTCTGCGAGGCCTGCGCAGGGTGGGCGGCTCAGGGTCGTCCACTGAGCGGCGTAGACGGACAGGTCGGTGGCTCCACGCAGCACCTCGGCGGCCTCTGGGCGGCGCTTGCGGAGAACTTAGCCCCAGCGTGCCACCGCCCAGCGAAGCCTCGACTTCGGTGCGAGGCATCTCGTCAGGGCGGCCTCGGAGATGCCGGCGCCCGCAGGGCGGGTGGGCGGCACGGCCATGCAGAGGATGCCCTGACGGGGGTAGTCGAAGGGCGATCCGACGTCTGGTGCCTCTCCACGGCCTGCTCGAGCCAGCGACAGCCCGGGGCCCGAGGCCATGGGGTCGAGAGCGCTCCCCAGGGGCAGGGTCGCCGACGTCCTCGCTGACGCTGGTGCGGCCGTTCGGCGGGTGGCCCCGCCGCGGCGGCGCACCTCGATGAGCCGGGAGGAGCGCGCTCGGCGCCCGTGCGGGGACGCTCGGTCAGGCGACGTCGCGCTTCTGCAGGCCACCGATTCCGGGTCATGCGGTCGCGCGATCGACCAAGGTCACGCACGGCGAAGTGCGCGCGGTCGCGAGGCCCCAGCATGGCCTCACCCAGGTGGTCTCGGCCCCGCACGTGCGGTCGCGCACGTCAGGAGGCGACCTGGCGGCGGCACCGTCCTGGGACCACGAGCGCACTGTCGTCAGCTGCGGCGGGCAGGCGCCTCCAGCCGGCCGTCGGGCAGCTCGGCCGGGGCCAGCTGGAGGCTCTGCGCTGACTCCAGCTCGCTGATGACCAGGGCGGAGGCGTGCTTGACGGGCGGTGAGCGAGCGGTGCGCGCCACGGCTTGAGCGGCGCCGGCTGCGATGGTGCCCTGAAAGGCAGACTACGGTCAGCGAGCTCCATGGGCCCTCTCGTCGACGATGAGGACCTGGTGGTCGGCAGGACGTTTGCCAGCCACAACGACGCCGAGCATGGCGTGGTTGGTGACCACGAGGTCTGCGGGAGGCTACGTTAGCGCAGGAGCCAGCTCAGAAGCCGCTCGGCCTTCGAGGGGGCAGGACTGTCCCAAGAGCACTCGGCGCGGGAGACGGAGACCGCGACGCGCGGGCGCGCTGGGAGACACCAGTTCAGGGGTCGTCCCGGTCACCCGGTGTCGTTCTGGCCGCCCACTCCGCTGCAGAGCGCACCACCCTGCCTCCCAGGCTCGCATCGGCTCCCGGTAGCTCCGGCGGCCGGCTGGGCGATGGCGTCGCCGACGCGAAGAGACGCTGACTCGCATCCTCGTCCTGCGGGTAGCCACCGTCCGAGCGGTGGCGGCTGAAACTAGTTCTGCCAGCCTTTGAGCAGGGCCTCAGGGGCGGGTGCGGTGACCTGCTCACGACGGCGTCGCGGCCGCACAGGCGCGATGCTTGGTGAGGACCTTGGTTGGAGGGCCAGGGTGGCGGTGGAGACCGCACCCAGATATCTGTCTGCACGGCGTGGACCATGGCGGGCAGCCAGGTGGCCCAGGGCTCCCGTTCCGGTGCCCGGCCTGCACCAGGAAGGTGGGCGCCCGTCGGCCTGGACGGACGACCTCGCGCACCGCCATGGTGACCTGGCTGGCAGGGACACCGCCTATGGCGGAGATCGCGGGTGTTCAGGGACGTCCAGGGCCCTGCTGGTCACCGGATCCGTCGGCCGCTTGAGCTGGCTCGGCTGGTCGGTTCGGTTCGGGTCTGGGCGGGCTCAGCCGACTGGCGAAAGCGCGGCGGCCATCCTCGATCTCGGCCGCCAGAGCGGGCCGACGCCGCGCGACCGCGCGCGTGCGTCTCGGCGCGGTCGACCGTGTCGATCTCGCCCTCGGCGTGAACGGAGACGAAGGTCACCACGAGAGTGGGGCGCGACGACGTCGATACTCACCTGCGGGTGGGGGCAGCATCCGCTCGATGCGGGTGCGCAGCTCCTCGATCCCCTCCGTGCGGGCCAGAGACCGCCACAGAGGCCGGGTAGGCGGGTGCGCAGTGCCGCCAGGAGTGCAGCGGCGCATCGGCGAGGATCGGTCTTGTTGAGGGACGATGAGCTCAGGCGTCCGCGCCGATCTCGGACAGGACGAAGTGCGCAGCGCCACCTGGCGGCACAGGCGGGTCAGGGTGGGCGGCGTCGACGACGTATGGAGCACGAGGTCGGCGCCCTCCTCCGGCGTGGGCGGAAGGCCTCGATCGGCTCATGGGGCGGGTTGCGGACGAGAGCCGACAGTGCCGAGTGAGGTGTGGGTGCGTCCCTCGGAGGTGCTCGGCGCCGCACGGTGGGGTCGAGTGTGGCGCAGGGCGCGGTCCTCGACCATGATTCCGGCCTCGGTGGGGCGGTTTCATGAGCGAGAGGACTTGCCGGCGTCGTGCCATGACCGGCGATCGCCACCGAGCTGCCCGCGTCGGCGTGAGCCGCGCTGCAGTCTCGCACGCAAGGCGCACATGGCCTGGATCTCGCGGCGCGGCCAGCCCATTGCTGCTGGCGGATGCGACGCCGGAATGGGGCTCGACCGCGATGGTCTCGCCGCCGCGTGGACCGATGCCTGGCGCCAGCGGCCGCGGCCCTCAGCCTGCTCGAGGACATGGACTCTCCCGCATCCCGCACGCAGGCGCGGCGTACTCGAGGCTGGGCGAGACTCAGGCCTGGCGCTTGCCCTCGCGGGACTTGGCGTTGCTGGGCGAGATGTCCAGGACAGAGGGGCGGTGCGGTCGACGCTTGGCGCGCCGACGACGTCCTCGGGGGCACGGCGTTGGGGAGGGGCGAGGCTCGCCGTCGACGATGACCGACTGTTCCGGCTCGGCGGCAGCCACCACCGCTCAACCAGAAACTCGCGGGCACTGCCGCTGCCGGGTGTAGCCCGGATCTGGGATGGTCGCGCTTCTGGATGACGGCGTCAGACCCGGCTGCCGAGCCGGTCTCTGGGCCAGGGCGGCCAGCTCGCGCGGGGTGCCGGCGTCCTGAGTCGCAGGCGGCGCGTTACCGGTTGGCGCGCCGGGTGCGAGGCGTGCCTGAGGGCGGCTCGGCCACCAGGACCACCTTCTCAGGCGGACCTGCCGGTACTCGACCTCACTGGCGCTCGTCCAGCTCGGTTGGACCAGGCCGACCATGCGCGACGGCGGGCGGCACGGGCTCTCACCGCTCGAGAGCCGTCGTCAACACCGTCGCATGCGCGTGCTGGGCGGCTGGTTGGAGGCCAGGAGCGGTTTCCGGTGCGGGACCGAACGCGGGCGACGCGTCATGGACGTCTGACCGGCGACCTCGTGGCGGTGGGCAGCGCTGGGTGCGATGGGTCACAGAGATCCTTCCGCGTCGTATACCTGCGCCCCTCGCCGCCGTGATGGTTCGTCCGCGTCGACCGCCGAGTTCCGGCGAGTGCAGCCTGAAAGGATCCATGGAGTGATGCTACCTGCCCACGGGTCTGGGAGGCCACGCACGCTTGCTCCAGGCGGCGATCGTCAGGAGCCAGCGGCGGCGTGAGGATCAGGCCTGCCGCGAGGTCGGCGAGGGTGACGGCCTGCGCCCCGCCTCGTCACCGCAGTGCGACGAAAGGCGTAAGCAGCCGTCCCCAGGACGGCGCTGCCCGTGGCTTCCGGCTATGGTGACGGCGGTGGCGGCCTGGGCGGTGGCTGCTGCGCTATCGGGCTCAGCGGGATCGGTGACGGTAGCGGTTCGCGGTGTCCAGGTGGGGTCCGAGGCCCCGGCGCCGATGCGCACGCCACGCCTGGCGGCGAGCAGGCGCAGCGGGTAGCCGGTCACCGCGACGATCGTAACTGACGATTCCGGAAGGTGAAAGACTGCCGCTGCCGCCGTGCGACGTCGGTGGGCATCCGGTTCGCTCGCCGGTCTGGCACACAGGCGATCGCGACGACCGGCCCGTAGCCGCACTGGCGGTCAGTACTCGGTGCTGCGTCGGGCTCATGCCCAGAACGTCTGACGTGGGAGCCAGCCACGGGTAGTCCACTGTCAGGAACAGGGCGCACCGTAGTCACTGTGGGAACAGCGCACGCACATGAGTGGCGATGCCGGCGCGCCGGCCGAGGCGCGAGGCGCAGGCTGCCTGCGGGCAGCTGCGGGCTGGGACCCGGAGCGCGCGCTGGCGCCGGCCGGTGCGCGCCGGAGGCCCAGGGCTCAGGGCTGGAGGCGCACTGGCGCGCGATGAGCGCCACGCCCGAGGCCACCATAGCCGGGCGGGCAGCCATCAGCGCACGCCTGGTCGACTCGCCCGATCTCCTCATCCATGCTGAGGTCGCTCGGATCGACGGTGGCCGCTGACGGCCCGGGCGGCGTGCAAGCACGGGCAGATGGGCCACGGGGCCAGCGCTAGCCCAGGAGGCGCTGATGCCGGAGGCGTAGGCGCGGGACCGCCAGGGCCGCCAGCACGCCGCACGGGCCCCGAGCTAGGCGTACGGTCGTCTCCAGGCGTCGGAGCGACCGACAGCCTTATGTCCGCATGGTCGCCGTTGCCAGGGCCCCCGGCGGCCAGAACCCACCGCAGGATCTCAGGCGTGAACCTCGATACTCAAGGGCGAGGGCCCCAGTGGCAGCGCCAGCCACGGCAGCGAGCAGTGAGCGCGGTCGCCCATGGGCGGTCAGGCCCGCCATCGTGACATGGCCCACCTGGCGGCATCGTGAGCGAAGGAGGGGACACTGGGCCGCGGCGGTCGCAAGACCGTAGGTGTTGCAGGCGTCCACGCTCGGTGGCCGGCGGCGGCGGGACCTGCCGTCTGGTTGAGGTGAGGCCTGCCATGCCCGCCGGCAGCTCTGACGGCAGGCACGGCGGCCAGTGCCAGGGTGTGGCGCCCGCGAGCCGGGCCAGCGCCCGGATCGAGGGACTGCTGGTGGAGGCTGGGCGCGGGCACTCATGCGCGTCAGGCACACGCGGGTGGCCTGACGGGTGTGGCGAAACACTACTTCACCGTCTTCCCACCGTCGTGGCGGGCGGGGACACGCACGGACTACTCGATCCGCGGCGTCGAGGCACACGGTGATGCACGGCCTCGGGCGTCTTCAGCGCAAAACCGACGCGCCTCGACATGTTTGCAGCAGGTCCTCTGCCACGTCCCCGATCCGCCCAGAGACCGGTTCGCTTTCTCGACCTGGGATGCGGCTGCCCGATCTGCGCTGGCCCTGGCCGGCGCGCCGCTCCTGGGGCCACGAGATCTGGCGGTCGATGTCGAGTACAGGCGCTCGACTGAGCCCTGACCACCCGCAACGCCGAGGACCGCAGGCCTGGACAACGTACGCACATCCCAGCCGAGGCGCTGGTGGCTCGAGACTGCGAGAGAGCTCCAGAGACAGTGGACCTCATCCGCTGATCGGTACGCATCGGCAACGGAAGGCCCCTGCACGTCGCTGCTGGACTGTGCCGCTTCTGTCCGACGACGGCTGAGGAGCTGGCTGGTGGTGCTCAAGAACCTGGGGCTGACTCCTGGCGGCCTGGCTGAGGATCCAGGAGCTGGGACGTGAGCCGGCGGGCGTCGTCGACGAGCTTCAGGAGGTGCTGCGGGTGCGCCGCTGCGGACGTGACTGCCGGCACACCGCGAATCTGCTCGTGGTGTCGGACGGCTACCGGCGTCGTCTGAGCCGCCAGGCGCAGGTCGACCGACGGCAACCGCGGCGTACGGCGATGGCCGCCGACGACGCCAACGGTCCCACGGGGGCGGCGGCGTCACAGCCCGAGGAGTGCAGACGCGAGACGCCGTCAAGGCTTCCGTAGATGGCGGCAGTGCCGATGGGTGCCAGGTGCGCTCACCGGTCTGGAGGGATTGCGCTGCGGCACGCGGCCTGGCTGCTCGGGGGACGTCTGGCCGGGGAGGGTCTGGTTCGGCGAGGACCACGAGCTGCACCGAGGCTTTGCGAGCGGCGTGAGCGTCAGCACCGGGGCTCCAGCCGCACGCACGTGCATGTGGATGCCCACGCTCGCCATGCGCCAGCCATGCCGGGCGCCATGCCACTTCGGGCGCGGCGCGGCCCGCGGATCGCCCGGCGGCCCGGCGACGGCGGCGGCGAGCCGATCCCGCTGAGGCTGCGAGACGCCGATGAGGCCACGCTGGCTTCAGGGCGGGTCGAGCGAGACCGGCCTGGACGTGCTGGGCCACGATAGTCCCACGGTGTGCCAGGAGGTACGGCGATGGCCAGGCTCCCGTAGGCGAAGGAGATAAGCCAGCAGACTGGGGTCCACCATGGGGGCACCGCCCGGGCAGTGGCACCTCCCAGGCAGGCCCAGGCCGCGATGATGCCGATGCCGCCGCCTTGCATCCCGGGCGGTCAGGCGCGGCCGACGCCTGCTCCATGGGGACGCATGATCAGGGCAGCGTGCCACGATGGCGACAGCCCCATCACCGGGTCGAGGTCGACCCCCTGCGCGGTCAGGGCGCCCCGTCCACGTTGGTGCGATCCATGTGATCGTGCCGCTTCCGCGGCGCCAGGCGGAGAGCCGGCGGGTATGGCGTGCGGCCCGGGTGCTGCCGGCCAGGGCGAGGGGACGTTGATAGGGAAGGAGTGCGCCAGCTGTCGTCGAGGCCGGCCGATGAACCCGCCGCTGGAAGCACCGGCCTACCGCTGCCGAGACCCGGTGGCGGCGCCGAAGAACCCGAAGGCCCGGCCTGACGGGCTCACCGGAGACGTACTGCTGGATCATGCCGGTCACCTGCGTTTGTGAGCGAGTCCTGGCCGATTCCCGCTGACCGCACGGAGCCCAGGTTGAGGTGACGACGTCGGGGCTGGCGGGCGAGGCGAACCGGCCTTCCGAACGCTGAAACATGCCGATGGCGAATCCGTCCTCTCCCGCAACGTCGCCGGCGACCGGCGCCCTGGCGGGACGAGACGACTCCGAAGACGAGGGCGTAGCCGGAGACGACGAGCTGAAGACCGGTGTTCGGCGCTCAGGCTGTGGGAGACCGCTGGCGGTTGACATTGACCAGAGACGGCCAGTAGCGTGATGAAGGCGACGAGCGGTGTCGTGCAGCCGCCTGCGAGTCCAAGAACCGTTGTCGTGGCCGCGTTGAGGGACGAGGTGGGCGCTCCACCGAGTACCGCGCTCAGCGACTCTTGAGCTGTGAGGCCTGCCGCTGATGCTCGACGTCCGTGCTGGACCTTGCTGGACTCATCGGTGCGGGTGGACCAGGCTCCGGACCTGGTGATCCGGGCGGTCGATGCCCAGGGCGATGAGGGCCGGCAGGATCCATCCGGTGCGGAGTCGGCTCGCCCAGCGGTGCGCGCTCAGCAACCTGCTGTCCCTCCCATCCGGCGGCGGTGATGGCGGAGACGGAACGAGACTGCCGTGCTCGCACCACGGGTAGGCGGCCTTGGGCCGTCCGGGGAGCCAGGAGCATCGACGAGGTGCGGCGGCGACCAGGGCGATGGCGACGGTGTAGACGCAGGAACGGCAGGGCCCTGCACGATCTTGAGGATGGCGCTCAGTCAGGTTGTGCCAGGGTGAGGGAGACGATCGCTTTGCGAGCGTGACTGCCGGTTGAGGAGACCGCCGGCCGGGCGGTGTGAGCGTGTCCAGCCCAAGGCCAGCAGGCCGCAGCGGTGGTCAGACAGGCCCAGGATGACATTGGCGGCGAAGATGACGACACCGGGTCCCCAGCCTGATGTGGGAGGAGGCTGCGTTGCGCAGCAGCTCAGTGCCGTCCTTGGGTGCCGGTGGTGATCTCCCGGGTGCGGGTGCCCAGGACAGCCAGGCCACGATGTACTACCAGCTCCAGGAGACGCGGCGGCGAGTACCACCGGACAGGATCGTGCCGCGCACCAGGAGGGCCCTGGGGAGGTCAGGCCGCGCTGGCACTCCGCGCGAGGTGATGACGTCACGCTGCCGAAGGCGGTGGCCGCCGGGACGTCCATGGTGAGGTAGCCCTAGAGTCAGCCCACGAGCGTCTGAAGGTGCGCTCGCATGCCAGGGCTCGATGGCCTTCCGCTCCACCCCCAGGCCGCTGAGGACGGTGACCCCCGCACCTGCCGCGAGCAGGGCCAGCAGGGAGCTGAGGTGTCAGCGGCGGCCGACGCGGTCGGCCAGGCGGCTCGGGCTGCAGGCGCGCCGAGGACACGCCATGAACGCCGTCACGTGCACCAGGAGGGACGGGCGGGAGTCGTGGAGCCCCACGGCTCGAGCACCGACGGGTCTCGCCAGCTCGTAGCGGCGACGCGTGAAATGACACGGGCGATGGCGTACGCGGGCCGATCGCTGGAAATAAGACCGCCAGTGGCATGACCAGTCGAATCGGGGTCCCACCCACTGCGGGCCGGGCCGAGATCCCTCTCCTGGGTGGACTGCGCACGGTGATGTGGCATGAGGACGCCGGTGGCGAAGTCCCGCCATGAGCCGGGACAAAGGACTGCGAGGCCGCGCAGCAAGGAGCCGGGAAGATGGGGTTGCCGGCGAAGAACAGGGCATGAAGAGCATCAGGTCGGTCGGCAGGAATGGTTGCTGAGCGGTGGTTCACGCTGGTCTTTGGGTCATGGTGGTGGTTGGTTTTCTCTTCTCGGATGCGGCGTCGGTGCGACGATCCGGGAGCCACGCACTGATGGCGGCAGGTCCTGGAGGCTCCGGCGATGGTGACCCGTCCGGTGACGGTGGCCGGCGGTCAGCAACACAGTGCTGTCCTCCGCCGAGGAGTTGGCACCCACGTGGACCCCGATCCTCTCCACCAGGCACGAGCGGCGGCGGTAGTCCTCGGCGCGCGGCCGGTCCAGGTGTGCAGCGGCTGGCTGCGGCACTGCTTCCCGTTCACGGAGGCGTCACTCCACGCTCCAGGACGCGCGTGCGAGCGATGCCCTGCGGCGCGCCTGGTGTCGGGGTCCGACCTCCTCCGCGGCACGACGAGGCTCGAGGTTGGTGCCGGCCTCCGGGAAGGGGTCGTAGACGACCGGGGCTGCGGAGGTCGGTGAGCCCGGCGAGGCGGCTGCCTCAAGCTCAATCCTCCTCCCAGGGCGACGACGGTGTGCTGGGCATCTCGACGCTCCAGGGCCGCTCGCGGCCCGGCCCAGGCTCCAGAGCTCCTGACGGTTGTGTCCCAGCCCTCGTCGTCGGCCTCCTCCCGGAGGTGGGTGAGGCGGGCGGTGCCCTTATCCACCGTCCACAGGTCGCCCAGGCGGTGGCGGTGCGGAGCTGCTCGCTTGCCGATGCGACGTTGACTCGCCGTCGGCGGCGATCGGACGCAGGCCCTCGCATGTCGGGACATTGGGCGAACGGACGTGTGGCGTTGCCGCACATCTCGGCCGCAGGTCCGTCGGCGTTGACAGTGGTCCTTGAACCGCTCGGCCTCCCGGGCACCGGACGCGGACGCGGCGCCCGGCACCGGGCAGGGCGGTGGTCCGCGCGACGCGCACGAATCGTCGGCGCCGACCTGCCGCCGTGGCGGTCGCTGACGGCGGCGGTGATGTCGCGCTTCGCTGAGCGAGCGACCTCACAGCTGGGGTCGACCAGCGTGAGGGAAGTCGTTGAGATCGCGTGGCCCCTTGATGGGCTCGCGACCACGAAGACCTGTCGGGTGCGGCATGGCTCAGCCTAGCGACGTCGTGAGATGCGAGAACGTGCTCCCATGCCCGCACTGGTCGCGGGAGCGCTCCTGGTCGGTGCGGCGTCCGTTCTCGTCACGAGGTCGACGTCGGTCCGGTGTCTCGGTCGCGCGGAACCGCGGTGATCCTGGCGGGGAGGCGAGACTGGCGGGTGTAGCCGGGGCGGTGGAGGCGACAGCCTCCGTCGACGCTCGCCAGCGGCCCGTCGATGACCGCGAGCGCCTGAAGGCGGCCAGCCGATGGCCCGTGACGCGGTCTCGCCTTCTCCTGAGGCGCGGCGGCGATGAGCGCCTCAGCCTCCTCCACGAGCCCGCCTCGAACATGGCTCCGGGCCCGGGCACTGATGCGGGTCTGCGCGCGCTCGCTGGCGGCGCAGAGCCAGGTGGACGGTGGGGGCGATGTCCTCGTAGCCTGCAGTGTGAGGCGGAGAAGCAGCCTGCGATCTCGATTGACCTCGAGGCGCGCACGATTTCTGCGGGTGTTGGAGCCTCGATCCGCTCGGCGGCCACTGGGTCTGACTCTGGCTGAGCTCGGCGTGGAGGACGGGGCTCCCTCTCTACTCGGCGCGCTCGCTCGGGCGGGCGCGAGACAGCGATCGGTGCCGGGAAGTCGGGGTCGTCGGTGAGCACGCACTGGGCCAGGCCGGAGCCGCCGACGATGATCCGGCAGGTGAGCGCTGACTCGACAACGTCGATGTCGCCGCTGGCGCTGCGCTGGAAGCCACGAGGCGGCCCGGTCCCCTGACGCTGAGGGACGTCTGACCTGGTGGTGGAGGACATGCGGGCGTTCTGACAGGGGGTGGGCTGGCGGTTCCGATGTCCATGCGGTAGATGCAGCGAGGCGTCTGACGTTGATGATCTCGCTTTTGAGCGGCCGGTCCGCTGGCGCGGGTTCGCCGTCGGCGGGGTTGAGGGGCGAGGGGCTGACTTGCCGGTGGCGGGTGGGACCCACCACCGCGACTCGCTGAGCCGGATGGTGCTCGGGCCGTAGGGCTCACGGTGCTCAGATCTCCGGCAGGAGCTACGGGCTGAGGGCCTGCAGGTGCAGGCCGACGAGCGCCGTGTCAGGTGGAGAGCGCAGCTGGCTGTCGTCGCCACCGGCGGACAGGTCGGTGAGGTAGGTGGCTCGCACCAGCGGCGATGAGGTGTCGACGACGCCGACGGTGAAGAACTTGTCGGTTTCGAGTCGTTGACGCTGGCGGCGGCGATCTCGATCGCTTCGAGAGGCAGACGGGTTCCTCAGTCCCCGGAGACCAAGGCCAGCTTCGTCGTGCCCTCGGGGATCTCGACGACGAAGGGAAGGGTCCCGTGCCCAGGAGGCGGGGGTGCTCGCGGTCGTCGGCGCTGCGTTGTGCCTCCATGTAGAGTCGTTGAGCATAGACTCGATCACGGGACACTTGTCAGCAGCTTCGGCCTTCTCCAGTCTCCTCGCCTGCGATCCATGCCAGGCCAGGAAGGACTGGGAGTGTGCGCGATTCGCGCGCTGTGGGAGCGGCCGGCGTCGGCGGTGTCCTGCCGACGCGGTGGTGATGGCGGTACCTGATGGATCCGTCGGGTCGGCGGGCAGTTGCCGGGTGGGGCGTCCGGCGTGGCTCGGGGTCTGTGCCGGCCCGGTCGACGCAGTCGATCGGTCGCCCTCACCGGATCGGTCGGGCCAGCGACGCTTGGACGCGACCGGCGGCTCCGTCCCCTCGGGAACGACCGGATGGCTCCGCGTACGGCCCTGCGGCGGTCCTCCAGCGCGCGCGTCCCTCACCTTGCAGCGACGTGCGATGAGGTCGGTCGAGTGAAGGCGTTACGGTCGCGGCATCAGGGCTCAGGCTCGCGCAGCTCGATCGGGAACTGCTCCTGCCTCGGCCTCGTGCGCAAGGAGCCACGATGAGGCCGGCAACCGCCGAGACGTGAAGTCCTCGAGCTGCCGGTCCCGTCATCCCGCGCCTCGAGGGTAGGTGTACTCACCGTGAAGACGCACCACTCCACCAGCTCGGCGACGGTGAGGCGTACCGCAGGGCCGATGCGGGTAGTGTTCCAGTCCTCGACCGGGGCGCGCGGCTGGCTCGGGTGCTCGGTGTCGGCGATGCGGCTGCCAGATCCCGCGCATCTGGACGGCCCTGGTGTCGTGAAAGATGTAGCGTGGACGGTGACGTGGCGCCACGGGATGCTCGTCGTCGCCCTCGTCGTCGATGAATGCTTAGCGCAGTCAGTCGCTTGACGCACTCGTGTGGATACGGTCGACGTCGCGCCTGGGGACCGTGGCGGCAGCAGAGCTGGCGTCAGGCTGTGCTGGCCCCCAGCTGGCAGGGTCCGGCCGGGCTGCTCCCACCGCATCGGCCCGCTCCACCGTCAGCGCAAAACAAATGGGGACGCTCAGCCGGCGTCCCAGCCTTCTCCATCGCAACTCACCGCCGGACGGGGAGGATGCGGGCTGGTGCTGACCGAAAGTCGCCACTGAGCCACTGCGCATCCACGAGCACTGCGTCTTCAGGACGATTCTGTTGTCAGAGCTGCTCGCCGAGTCCTCTGGAGAACTCCACTGTGCGGTTGGAGAAGCCCCACTCGTTGTCGTATTTCCAGCGAGACCTTGACCCTGGCCGTCGATCCACCTCGGTCAAGGGCGCATCGAAGATCCGAGGAGGTGCGGGTTGCCAACGATGTCGTGGAGACGATCGGCGCCTAGAATTACTACGGGTGTCCGGCGGCGGCCCGTGATCGCTGGCCCAGCCTCGCGGAAGGCCGCGTTGACGTCCTCGACCGTTAGCCGGACGGAGGTGACCACGGTGAGGTCGGTGATCGGAGGCCGACCGGGACCGGCACCCTCGCCGCGAAGCGCCGGTCAGACGCCCATCGAGCTCCGGGAACGACCGGGCCAGAGTGGCTCGGGCGGCGAGGTGGGAACGATGGAGGCGGCGGCGGCACGCGCCCGACGCGGGTCGCTTGTGGGGCGCATCGTGAAGCCACTGGTCCCCGGTGTGAGGCGTGGATCGTCGTCATGAGATCGCTCTCGGTCGAAGGCACGTCGTGGAGACCCAGCGAGGCGGAGCCAGGGAGTTCGTGATGCACGATCCGTTGGAGAACGCGTCGGCGGCGAGACGTCAGCTGCTTTGTCGTTGACCCCTGGGACGAAGGTCGGGCGACCGTCGCCTATGGCGTGCGGAACGACGACCTTCCTGGCGCCGCCCTTGGCAGGGTGCTAAGGGCGGCCTTGTCGAAATCCGCGAGACCCGAGGTGGACTCGGTGACGACGTCGGCTTCGCCTCCCGCCCAGGATGTAGCCGTGGCCAGCTCCGGAGAAGACCCTGATGGTCGCCCCGCCGACCTCTGAGGTCGCTCATGCGTCGACGGCGACGCCGTCGGTGCCCGGCCACTGGGTCCCACTCCGGGAGGCGGTGGCCCAGCGTGCCCGCATCGGTCAGATCGTTGACGGCAACGACCTCGGGCGATCCGCCCCGCCGGCCAGCGCTGCTGCAGGTACGTGCGTCTCGATGCGCCCGAAGCCGAATGATACCGGTGACATGATCGTGATCCTTCTCCTTCGGTGAGATGGAAGCGCGGCGGAACACCGACGCCGACTTGTCGGGATCGGAGGAAGCGAGGCCGTCGACTTCAGGAACCTGCAGCGGCCCCCGGCCGCCACCGCGGAGCAGCTCTGGGGCGCCATATGACGGAGGCCGCGCGTCGCCACGGCCTGTCCTGCTCGGCCATGGCCAGGCGTACACCGCCCTGAACAGCTTGGCGACCGTCGTGCGAACCGGCCAGGTGGTCCGGCTCAGGAGCCTGCCGGCAGACGCCCTGCGACCTGGCCGCACCAATGACAACGAGCCAGCGTCTCTATAGAAGCCGGGCGAGGGCGCGCGACGCGACCGGCTTCGACAGACCGTCGTCAGCCACCACCGCTTATGTCCTGGGCCGTCGAGGCCGACTCGGCAGCCTTTGAGCGGATCACGCGGGAGGTGAGGTAAGAGGCACTGGGGATCTCAGGCGGATCCTCCAAGCATGAGCGCGGCCTTCCAGGAGTCCAGCTGGACCCGGCAGTTGTGATCCGTACCGCCAGCCGAGATCGGCTTGGTCAGGAAATGGTGATACTGTGCTCCCTGGCCGCGACGCGGGAGGCTCGCGAAGACGAACCGCTCGCGGGCTCGAAAGCTGGCGCTGTAACCACGTTCCACATCAGCTCGGCCATCGCACTCTAATGCGAGCTTCTCTCTCCAGAGTCCACGCCAGAACTTGTACGCTACCTCACGCATGCGCACCCCTGGGAGGCGGCCGCAGCTCTGCCTCCTGGAGTCTGATGCCCAGAGACTGTACGCCTGCCTCTACGTCAGAACGCAGAGGCTCTCGTTCACTGAAGAAGGCTGAGCCTCCCGTGGGATTCAGTCCAGACGGGTGCGCTCTACACCAGTGGGCGGACCCAGGCTCACCGGGCGGTCCCGTCGCGGGCTCCGGGTGCGGCACTGCCTCGGCCTGGCGGCGTTCCCAGGCGTCCCCAGCGCGGGTGCCGCACCTGGAACAGGCGGGACCCTCGTCGGGCGAGAGGCGGTCACCGGGCTCGAGCGCCTCGTGGCGGCGGCGACGGGTCGCGCCCGCCCACGCGGGCGGGAGTCGGCGATGAGGTTTGTGGGGAGCGCTGGCATGGGTGACGCTGCACTCACCATGTCACCGGGACGCGGGCGCCGGCCGCGTCGTCCTCTGCGAGTCCCTCGGGCAGGGCGAGCGATGCTGAAGCCGGTTGTCGGCAACACGCCCAGCGGAATGCAGGCGGTCGCTGGTCCGACGCCCCTCGCCCTCGGCGACGAGCACCCTCCACGGCGCGTCCCTCCTGGCGCTCGTTCTGCTCTCGGGCGTGCGGCGCACCAGCGCGTCAAGCCGCCGTGGCGCTCGCCCGGCGACCTCGGCGGGGACCTGGTCGTCGCGATCGGCGGCAGGCGTGCCCGGGCACGCGAGGGCTCCTCGAAGGTGTGAAGCGAGGCGAGGCGGGCGCGCTCGACGACGTCGAGGTGGCCTGGAGTCCTCCTCCCTCGGTCTCGCCAGAAAGCCGACGATGATGTCGGTGGTGATGGCCGCCTCGGGCATGACGGCGGACGCATTCAGAATGCGGAAAGCGCTGGGTGCGGTAGGGCTGGCGCATGGCGCGCAGCACCCGGGTCGGAGCCGGACTGCAGGGGCGTAATGCGCTGAGGCGCGGCGGCGCCTCGGTGGCGTCATGGCCTCGATGACACGTCGTCGGTGAGAGAGCTGGCACGAGGTGAGGACCTGGTGAAGCGCACGCTCGATGCCTCCATCGGCCGGTCGCGCGCAGCGAGCGATGTCGCGATCGCTGATGCCGACTCACGTAGGAGTTGACGTTGCTGCCCAGAGGTGCCTCGATGGCGCCCTGAGGCGGCGACGGCCTCGACTCCAGCCAGGACGTCGCCGGGACGGCGGTCGCGCCTGCGCACCGCGCAGGGAAGGCTGCGATGCAGAGGGTGCGTGTATGTTGCGCCCACGGCGGTGGAGACCAGGCGGCGTAGGCGGACTCGCGGCGGGTGGGCGGGGTGGAGGAAGACCTTGAGGGACTCCTCTGGCTCGACGGCGGCCGCCGGAGGTTGTACGGGCGCGCGCTCAGGAAGCAAGGGCAGGCAGGACGTCGAGGGTGGCGTGCCGGGCGACGTCGGCCGCCCGCTCGGCGATCTCCCATCTACTGGGGCTGACAGCGGCGCGATCTCACATGCCGGGGCGCTCGCGCGCGAGCGCTGAGCTGTGCCCAGGTTGCCGAAAAGCCGGGTGGCGGCGTTCTCCTGCCGCACCAAGGAGCAGGTGTTGAATGGTGAGCGACGTGGCTGCCCGCCATGCGCGCGGCGTCGGTGGCGCGGGCGGCGGCCTCGAGGCACGTCCTCGACGCGCAGGTAGCCGGCTCGGCTGAGGCCCACCGTGACGTGCTCGGGTCGTGGACGTTCATCTGGCAGCCGAGCGTGCGCGCGTGGTGGGTGCGTGGCGCGTGGCGCACTCGGGCGCTCGAGCTGCGGTGGCGGCGAGTCGCTGGTCATCGCCGAAGCGGTGTAGAGACGCGGCACTGCACGTCCTGACAGACCGTCGTGACCAGATGCACGCCGTGGAGCCACGAGCCCTGACGAGTGCCGCGAGGACTCGCCTCGAGGACTTCTCTGACGGGAGGGCGATCTTGTGGCGTCGTTGCGGTCGCCTGGGCGAGGGCCGCCGGAGCCTACAGCCCAGAAGGAGGCCGGATGGCGTGGAAGACGACGGCGGCGAACCAGTCCATCATGATGCGCGCACTTCCGGTTGAGGGTGCGGCATGGCGTAGACTGCGTGGTAACGCTGCAGTGAGACCCGGTCTCCCGAGCCGTGAAGCCATGCGCAGGTTCTGCTGCCCGCGTGCTGCACGCCTTGCCGATGCCCGAGGAGGCCACGGTGCCCAGGTTCTCTCGTGGGCGTGGACGGCGGCCGCTGTCGCGCCTGCCCACTCGATCCAGTGCGCCCTCGGCCGGGTCCGGTCCAGCACGGTCCACGAGGTTATCGGCGAGGACGGCGGCCTGGCGCACGCAGCGTGCTGGGCGGTGGGGGCGCAGGTGGCCTGCGGGTCCTCCGCTGGCTGAGGTCGGGGACAGCTGGCGCGGTCGCCGGCGGCAGGCAGGCTCTGGGCGGCGCCGTCGCGGGCCACCCTGGAGGCGGGCAGGGTGGTGACGGCCGACGCAGCCTCGACGGGCGGGTCGCGACTCGCGCTCATGGACGGGGGCAGCCTTGACGCCCGGCAGGGCACACACGATGGTGTCAGCGTCGGCTCGGTGCCGTCGGACGTTTGACGTTGCTTGCCGTCGACGCAGAGCTCGAAGGTGCGAGGCCAGCACCGTCGATGCCGCTACTCGCGCGGCTGCTCCAGGCCGTAGCCGGAGAGCTCCTCAGTCAGCTCGGGCGGGATGCGACGCGAGGCCCTCCACGAGGATGGGCGCACGTCACCTGCCTCACCAGGTCGACGGTGGCAGGCGCGCGCGAAGCGCGTGTCCTCGAGCTCGGCGTTGGCCTCGAGCAGCGAGGCCGCCGCCGACAGACAGAAGAAGACGAAGGTGAGCAGCCGGCGTCCGACGCTCGTCGTCAGGTGGAGGCGCGCGTCCTCGCCAATGCAGGACAGGGCGGTTGCGCTGCGCCTCCTCGCAGCCTGCGCTGAAGCTCGGGCCTGCTCAGCCAGGCCGGGATCGGCAGGAGTGCGGGCCTCGGCGCCCAGAGGCGAGACCAGGCGGTCGCATGCCGATCTGGTAGTACGGCTTGCCCTCCTCCTGGAGGTCGAGCCCAGTACCCAGCGTGCGATGGTCGCGCGCGCGAGGCGTGGTCCGATGCCGCGACCGGAGCCGGTAGTGATCGTGCTACCGGCCAGCAGACGCGCGGTGAGGCGATGACAGTGAGCGCGGCTGGATGGACGCGGCGGCAACCTCGGGCAGGAAGGGCTGGTAGCGATCGTATGACGCGGGTCGATGAAACGGCGATCGACGACACGTCGGTTCCCAGCCGGGCGCGTGCGCGCGCGTCGAACCGGCGTAGCCACCGCCGCTTAATGACGACGCGGCGGCGGATCTACCGTCTGCGCCAGGCGACTGGGACGCTGGGACGGGTCGGAGCTGGACTGAGCAGGGCGAGTGCAGCGCCGGCGGCAGGACGCGGCGGTGGACGGCGCGGTGGTGGTGCTGACGCGCTGATGCGCACGAAATCTATGACACCCGTGGTCCAAATGGATGGTTGCGACGGGTTCCCAGACATTTCGGTCACATGCGCAGGCGACTCGCGCGCAAAGACCGGTCACCGATCGCACCCGCCGCCACCGCTCACTGGTCCGGAGCCAGCGGCCGCCTCGCGCCCACTCGTCGAACTCAAAGGGACGCATGGGACCGGGACGGGCGGCGCGGCCCAGTGCCACAGGCCGCCGATCCTCGCGCTTCTCGAGCTCGCGGTATAGGCCTCCACGGCGGCTCCCCGCAGGCAGGACAGCTCGGGAGTCTGCTGCAGCAGGCGATGAGCGACACGAGCCCTCCCGGCCGCGCCGGTGCGGCGCGCCTGCAGGACGTCGTCGACGCCGCTGTGACGCATTTCCGGACTCAGAGACATCTCAGGCTCGGGTCCTGAGCTCTCGCGCGCAGGTCACTCGGCGTGCGCGAAGCATCGGGTCAGGCGAGCCCGGGCGCACAGGGTGCCGATCTCGCAGCTGGGCCCGGAGGATCCACCGGCAGGTATCCGACTGCCGCCAGCCGCTACGCACGGAGACGACCTCACCGGCGCACCACTGACGCGCACAGCTGATCCCGGCAGGTGAAGCCAGGGGCAGAAGGGATCGCTTTCCCGACGCGCGTTGCAGGCCTCGGCGTAGGCGAAGCGCGCACGTCGTTGGCCGCAGCGGAGGGAGATCCCGGTGACGACTCCGGTAGTCCTGAGCCCGCACATCCGCGCCACCCCAGGAGCTGTGCCGCCACAGCCGTCCGCTTCGCCCGACGACCGCCGCTCAGGGATCGATGGCGTCAGGGCGGCGTCCGCTGCGCGCTGCGCTGCGCCACCACCGCAGGCGATGAGCAGGTGACGGAGCCAGCGTCGGTCTCGGTCAGCGGCACGTCACCTGTTGGGACCCTCACGACGGTCCGGTCAGGACGGCGTAGGGGCGGTCGGCGGTGAGCTTGTCCCTGCAAGCGGTGGCTGCACTGTTCCGGGACGACGGCCAGGAGGCGGTGGGCCGCCCGGTCCACCACCTCACGCGACGGCTGCTGCCTCGCATGGAGACCGGCCTCGATGAGGGCGTCTGCGTGCGTCCGTCGCCAGCAGACAGCCCAGGCGCTCCCGAGGTCGCCGCGGCTCATGTGCCGACGGAGATCAGGGCGAGCAACGCTAGGTACCGGGCTGCGTCCTCCGCATCCGTATCGCCGGCTCCCGCTCCATAAGCCATGTCATCTTCCTGATGGAGCCACACGGCGTGCCGACACTGGGACGACGCCACCGCCGCCCGACTTTCGGCACCGACATGCGACCGTCAAACGCGGATACTGGCGCCATCAATTTGTCGTCCCCACAGGGTCGCTCTGGTCCTTCCCTCTCCCAGGAGAGTGATCGCCTCCATCTGCGCTGCGCCGGCACCTCCGTGGTCCTCGACCTGCGACAGACCGTTTCCCGGTGGGCGTGGCGCCACTGCTCCCGACCTGGCGTGGCATCAGCGGTGACGAGCCTGGCCGACGCGGCGGCCCTGAGCCGCAGCGACGTCGCTGGGCACCAACACCGCCTGGATCACCAGCGCGGCCTGCCGGTCCTGCCCCTGGCCCACCTGGGCTTGGAGCTTGCACGCCTCGCGGTGGCGCTCTCGCGCCTGACGCTCCTGCGCTGTCACGCGCACCCACCGCCTTCACCCACGAGGCGCGCAGGGACACTCCTGCGGGCACCGCCCTGGTCGTGCGCTCCAGCGGAATTCTGACGCCGTCCCGAGCTCGACCCTGGGTACCGAGCTGCGCCTGGAGCCCTGGCTGACTCGCGTGCGCTCCTGGGTCCGTGACGACCGCCCCGAGTCCGGCGGCGGGCGAGGCACGACCTCGTCGTCAGGCGAGCTGACGTGCTGCCGGTGCACGCAGCGCCGGCGAGGCTGCTCGTACACCACCTGCGCCACGTCCAGGGCGCCGGCTCGTGCGTACCTCCTTCACGGGCACCCGCCTGCGCGAGTCCTGGGAGGGCGCCCGGGGCACGGCTTGCCGTCACGCTGGCTGGCCGCCGGCTACCGACTTCGCTGGCGCAGCTGGGCGCGTCCACGGCGTTCACGCGGCCTGGTGCGGCAATGCGCCACCTGGCGGGCGTGAACCCGGCACCCTCGCGCTTTGCTCTCTGGGAGCCGGAGGCTGCTCTGCCCGGGCGATCTGCTGGCCAGTCATGGGCTCCTCATCCGTGGACGGTCTTCTCTCCTGGGGCGCCTCGACGCCCTGGCCCCACCGCAGCCACCTTGGCTGCGCTCGCTCAACTCACCCATCGCCCGCACGTGCTGCTCCAGCACCTGAGGCCGTCACGCTCGACCACGGCCTGGAACCAAGCTCAAGGCCCTGGCCGACGCCGCTGCCCAGGTCGGGCATGTGCAGCGGCTACGTCTGGGCGACGGCTGGTTCGGCTCCCGGCGCGACGACACCTCAGGACTGGGCATGGCGGGTCTCGAGACTGGCCGAGACGGTCTGGAGCCGCTCGTGGAGCAGTCCTCCTGGGCATGAGTTCGGCCTGTGGTTCGGGCGGAATGATCAATGTCGACTCGACTGGCCCGCTCTCCACAGGTGGATCCTGTCCGACAGCACAGCGGAGCCTGAGCTCTGTCGCCTGGGTCCTGGACCTGGCCGCCCCGGGGCCTGGGTACCTGTTCGACGCCGTCTCCTCCACGTCGTGGGCGCCTGGACATCGCCTACCTCAAGTGGGACCACAACTCCCCCTGCTGGCCGCGGGCAGAGGTCGCCGACCCCACCGCGGGACGCCGAGGCCGCCGTCCTGACCAGACCCTGGCCGTCTACCGGCTCCTGGACGCGCTCACGGCGCTTCCGCCTGGAATCGAGGTCCTGCGCAGGCGGCGGCGGCGCACGTGACCTGGGATCATGGGCGCACCCAACGGGTGTGGGCCTCGGACTGCATCGACGCCCACGACCGCCAGAACATCAGCGCGGCACACTGCTGCTTCCCCCGGAGCTGGTGGGACGCGTCGGCTCGGGGCGGGCCCTCCGCGACCTCCTGCGCGACCTCCCGACTCAGGACACCCTGTGGGAGCCCACAGCCAAGGCGTGGGTGGGACTCACCGGGGCAGACGATGCCACCCGCGAGCGCCTGGCCTCCATCATCGCGCTACAGAGAGCTGCGCGGCCTGCTGCACTCGGGCGTGACGGTTCTCGCCGACCTGCCGACGACGATGTGCTGCGCATCGAGGGCGATCGTCGCCCCTGACGGCTCCGACGCCCTGTTCGAGATCGCCTCGCTGGGCCAGCTCCTGGCCTGGCCCCGCGACGCCGCGCCCGCTGCGCGGTCTGGACCCCTCGCGCCCGCTACCACGTGCGCCCTGGCGGCTCCGGCTATCGAGCTGGGCCTGCACCGGGCTGGATGGACGAGGGCGTCACCCTGCCGGGCTCTACCTGTCCACCACAGGGCTGGCACTGCCGGTGCGCCTCGCGACCACCTCGTCCTGCCGTGCGCGTGAGGCGTCGATTGACGGCTCGGCGATCCTCCGAGTCGCTGATCCGTTCGCCCCTACTTCTGCCCGTTCCTACCCCCATCCATCCGTCTTCGGCCCGTTTTCCCTCATCACCGTCGATTTGGAGCCCGATGTCAACCTCGACGGTCGCGCGACAATCGCGTCGGCAGCGCAAGCCGCGCTCCGACATCGAGCTCGAGCCTCGCCTTCATCCTCCGGCGACGATCGGACTCGTCGCCTTCTACATCTGGCCTCTCTTCCGGGGCATCTGGCTGTCCTTCACCGAGTACAACCTCCTGACCCCCGAGGTTCACGGGCCTGGACAACTACAAGCGCATGGCCCAGGACGACACGCTATCTGGAACGCCGTCGTCGTCACCGTGGAGTACGTGGTCATCAGCATCGGTCTCCAGACGGTCCTGGCGCTCCTCATCGCCGTCCTCATGCGGCGCCTGACCCAGTCCACCTTCGTGCGCTCGATCGTGCTGACGCCCTACCTGGTCTCCAACGTGGTCGCCGCCATGCTGTGGCTGTGGATCCTGGACAACACCCTGGGTGTCACCAACCAGCTCCTGGGAATCCTGACGGGTTCCAGACGGACTTCTTCTCTCTACGTCTCTGGCCGTCCCACCGTCGCGATCATCAACGTGCGGCGGCACGTGGGGTACACGGCCCTGCTCATCTTCGCCGGGCTGCAGTCGATCGAGCACCGGTCTACAGGCGGGCAAGATGGACGGCGCCAGCGAGTGGCAGATGTTCTGGCGGATCACCGTCCCCTGCTGCGCCCGATCCTGGCCCTGGTGCTCATCACGGCGATGATCGGCTCCTTCCAGGTCTTCGACACCGTCTCGGTGGCGCCCAGGGCGGCCCGTCAGCGCCACCCGCGTGCTGCAGTACTACATCTACGACATGGCGCTGAGCGCTTCCAGTTCAGGTACGCCTCCGCCATGGCGGTGGAGTCTATCTCGTCCTGGCGCGATCACGATCCTGCAGTACCGCATGACCCGTGCGGGCGAGACGGACCTGGACTGAGGAGGACCACCGCGACAACGACAACCGCATCCGTGTCCTCACGCAAAGATCCCCCGGGGCAGCCGCTGCGGCGTCCTCCGAGGCCCCCGGCCGCCGGTTCACCGTCGGCAGGCCCTGGCCTGGGCGGCGATGATCCTCATCATGCTGTTCACGCTCCTGCCGTTCTACTGGGTGCTGCCGCACGGCGCTGTCCTCCAACGGAGCATCACGGCCCACCCCACGAGTCTGCTGCCGGTGGACATCAGCCTGCGTTTCCTTGCGTCTTCGGTATGATCCACCGAGGAGGCGCTCTGCGACGGCAGCGGCAGCGCTATCAACTTCTGGCTCTACCTGCGCAACTCGGTCATCATCTCCACGCTGGTCACCGTTGGACGGGTCTTCTTCTCGGCGATGGCCGCCTACTCCTTCTCCCGCCTGCGCTGGAAGGGACGCGACACGGTCTTCGCGGTGTTCCTGGGCGCCCTCATGGTCCCCTCGATCTTCACGCTCCTGCCCAACTTCGTGCTGGTCAAGCGGCTCCACCTCATCGACACCTTCCTGGGGTGGCCCTGCCGACCATGTTCGCGGCGCCCTTCGCGGTGTTCTTCCTCAAAGCAGTTCTTCATGAACATACCGCGTGAGCTGGAGGAGCCGCCGCGCTGCTCGACGGCGCCTCGAAGGTGCGGGTGTTCTTCACCCTGATCCTGCCCATGGCCAAGGCCCCGATCTCGACGCTGGCGATCCTGACCTGCATCACGGCCTGGAATGGCTGCTCGCCCTGCTGGTGTCCTACACGGACTCCTCGCGGGTGCTCACGGTGGCCCTGGCGGTCTTCCGCTCCCAGGCGCCTCAAACCGGCCCGACTGGGCCCGGGCTCGTAACGCCACCCTGGTGGCCCTGCCCGATGCTCCTGCTGTTCGCGGCCTTCGCCCGGCGCATCGTCAATTCCATCGGCTTTACCGGAATCAGAGTGAGGCGCAGATGACGACTCAACCGATCAGCCCTCTTCACTCGTCGCTGTCGCGCCGCGACCTCCTGTGCGGCTCTCGTCTCGGGCGCGGCCGCCCTGACCCTGGCCGCCTGTTCCTCGGGCTCCAGGAAAGATCGGGCTCCGGCGCCGTGGGTACTGGATGTGGGACGCCAGCCAGCTGCCCGCCTATGAGGCCTGCGCCAAGGCCTTCGAGGCCAAGACCGGCATCAAGGTCAATATCACCCAGATCGCCTGGGACGACTACTGGACCAAGCTGACGGCCGGTTTCATCGCTGGGACCGGCCCGGACGCCTTCACCGACCACATCTCAAGTTCGCCCGGTTCGTGGATCTGGAGGTCCTGGTCCCGTTGGAGACAGCAGCCGCCTGGGCCGGTGTCGACGAGTCGGCCTTCCAGGAGGGCCTCATCGACCTGATGGAAGGGGAGGACGGTCACCAGTACAGCTGCCCCAAGGACTGGGACACCGTGGCGGTCTTCTACAACCGGGATATGCTCACCCGGGCAGGGCTGTCCGAGGCGGACCTGGCCGGCTGGTCCTGGAACCCGCCGACGGCGGCACCTTCAGAAGGTCCTCGCCCGTCTGACCATCGACCAGAACGGCGTGCGCGGTGACGAGCGGTTTCGACAAGAACCGTGTGGCCGTCTACGGGTTGGGTATCCAGGACGGCGGATCCGGGGACGGACAGACACAGTGGAGCCCGTTCACAGGTTCGGCCGGTGACTGGTTCTACGAACAAGGGACGTGGGGGAACCACTACCGCTATGACGAGAAGGTCTTCCAGGAAGCCATGGACTGGTACTTCGGCCTGGTGGACAAGGGCTACATGCCTCCTCGCGGAACCTTCTCCTCCCGACGAGCACCGATGTCCAGCTCGGCAGCAGCAAGATCGCCATGTGCTTCAACGGCTCGTGGATGTTCGCACCTACGCCAAGCTCGATGTCGGGGTCAGGGATCGCGTCGAATCCCGTGGGCTCCCAATGGCAAGTCCGTCTCCCTGTACAACGGGCTGGGAGACTCGATCTCCAAGCAGATCGGCCAATATCGATAACGCCTCGAGTGGGTGGCCTTCCTGGGAACCGCCGAGGGCTCAGGACATCGTGGCCTCACGGGATCGTCTTCCGGCCATCTCATCCCTCCACCGAGAGGCCCGTGCAGAGTCTTCGAGCAGATGGGGCTTCCCACAAGCCCTTCACCCAGCACCTGGAGGACGAGGTCCGTTCTTCTTCCGCTGACCTGCTTCGGCGCGGACGTTGCAGCCATCATGAAGCCGGCGACGGATGACCGTGGGCGAACCGGGTGCCCGCCTCGACGCTGACGACGTACAACGAGCAGGTCAACCTCCTGTTCGAGACCTCCAAGCACGAGAGGGGCTGACGCTCGCAGGCTGCTCTCGCAGCCGCAGGGGCCGGTGCCGCGCGTATCGGCACCGGGCCCCCTCGTGTCGCTGCAGCCCCGCGATATCTCCGGTGGCGACGTCGACATCGATGCGCTCGGCCGCGGGGCGGCTCGGCAGACCCGGCATGGTGGACAGGCTCCGCAGATCGCGTAGACGTAGCCGGCTCCCGCGGCGAGGCGAACCTCACGCACAGGGAGCCTCCAGCCGGCGGGAACACCCTTGAGACCGGGGTCGGCAGACAGGGACAGGGGGTCTTGGCGACGATGACGGGCAGATTTCCGAAGCCGCCGCGCTCATAGTCGTCCAACAGCCTGCTCGCGGCGGGAGCGTAGTCCACGCCATCGGCGCCGTAGAGGACAGCCACCTTGGTGATCTTGGTGCGCAGGTCATCCTGCGGGTCGTGAGACAGGGTCGGATGGAGACCGCATCGCCGGCCTCCCGGCAGGCCTTGACGACGGCGCTGGCCAGGTCGAGGCAGCCCTCGCCCCCTCGAGTGACGGGGTGGCAGAGAGCCACGCGGGTTCCAGCCTCGCGGGCGACACGCTCCACCTCCTCGATCTCGCTGTCATAGTCGGTGGGGAAAACGTTAACGGCTACGACCGGGGTGATACCGAAGCCCCGCACGATCTGAAGGTGCTTGAGCAGGTTGGCGGAGCCGGCACGCACGTCCTCGACGCCCTCCTGGGCATGCCCTCGGGCAGGTCCTTGCCGCTGACAGGTGGTGTCGCCCGGGTGGGCCTTGAGCGCCCTGACGGTCACCACGACGACGGCAGCGCGCGGGCGCATGCCGGAGACGGCGCACTTGAGGTCCACGAAGCGCTCAGGCCCATGTCCGCCCGAAGCCGGCCTCGGTGAGGACGTACCCGTCGTCGAGCACCGGCTGCAGCAGCGCGGTCGGCGATCACCGAGGCAGCCGGTGGCGATGTTGCCGAAGGGGCCGGTGTGGACCGGGACGGGCGCCCTCACCGGTGCGCAGAAGATTGGGCTCGAGGCGCATCGCGCAGAACGGCGCACATGGCACCGGCCGCCGCGGTCCTCGGCTCTGATCCACTCCCGCTGCGGTTGCGACCGATCACGATGCGCCCCAGGCGATCGCGCGAGTCAGCCAGGGTCGGTGGCCAGCGACATGATGACCATGAGCTCGCTTGCCGGGGTGATGTCGAAGGGGCCTGCCTGGTGACGCCGTCGATCGTGGCCCCAGGCCGGTGACGATGTGGCGCAGGGCGCGGTCGTTGACGTCCAGGACCCGGGGCGGGTGATGGTGCGCTCGTCGATGTCGAGATCGTTGCCGTGGTGCAGGTGGTTGTCGATCATCGCCGACAGGAGGTTATGGGCGGCGGTGATGGCATGGAAGTCGCCGGTCGGGTGCAGGTTCATCCGCTCGGCCCGGCGGGATGCGGGCCCGCCGGAGCCGCCGGCCCCGCCTGATGCCGAAGGTGGGGCCCATGGCCGACTGGCGCAGGGTGAGGACGGCCCGCTCACCCAGACGCGCCAGTCCTTGGGCCAACCCGATCGCCGTGGTGGTCTTGCCCTCCCCGAGAGGAGTCGGCGTGATCGCGGTGACGACGACGTAGCGGGCGCCGTCCCGAGTCGCCATCGCCTGTCCCATCAGCCCTCTGACCATCGGGAGTCCAATGCCCCCAGGTCGATCTTGGCCACGTCGCGGCCGTAGGGGATGACGTGTTCGGCGGCGATTCCCGCCGGGCAGCCAGGGCATCGAGGTCAGCCGGGGTTTGAAGGCCACCATCGGCCGGAATCACCTGGGTCGTGAGGCAAGCCTGTAGGCCGGCGAGGAGAACCTCCGCCTCGAGGAGCCTGACTTACGGACCGTCTCTCGCTCTGCTCCTCGGCGAGGCGTCCTCAATGAGCCACGCATGGTGCCTCTCGGCTGTCAGCCCTTGCGGCCCAACATGGCCGCGGTACGGCGTCGACGCACCTCCCAGGGCAGGTGGCGTGTGGCGATCAACTTCTTGCGAGCCAGCGCCAGGGCCGCCGCGTCCTCGTCATCGGAGTCGATCTGCCCCAGGGCCGCGGCGACGTTCTGCTCCCTCAGCCCTTGCGCCGCAGCTCCTCGGCGATGGCGCGTCTGGCCGCTCCTTCTCCGCGAAAGCGCGTGCGTAGCCAGGCGAGCGCGCATAGAGCGGCGTCATCGATCACTCCCGGCCGCCTCCAGACGGTCGAGGACCTCAACGGCCACTCGAGGGTCTACCTCCTTGCGCTCGAGCAGCTCCACCAGGGCAGCGCGTGGGGCCGCACTGCGGTCGAGGCGACGCAGGACGATCTCCCGCGCCGCCTCGACGGCCTGCGTATGGGCATCAGGGGTGAGCAGGGCATCAGAACCCGCCGGCATCCTCACCGAATATGGTGTCCGGCTCCTCCGCTGCAGCGTCCTTAGCGGCAGAGCGGCCTTGGCTGCCTTGGTGGAGCCTGCGGTCTTCTTCCCGCGGCCACGAGCGCTCTTGACCGCACTCGTGGCGGCGGTGTCATCACTGGCCACCGGGACGGCGGCCGCGGCCACGAGCGGCCTCGGCGGCGGCGACCTCCTCGGCCTCCCAGTGCCTTGCGGCCCGGGCTCACCGATTCCCAGGGCGCGAGAATCTTCTCCTCGATCTCAGCGGCCAGCTGCGAGGTTGTCCTTGAGGAAGTTGCAGGCGTTCTCCTTGCCCTGACCGAGCTGGTCCTCCCCGTAGGTGAACCAGGCTCCCGGACTTGCGCACCACGCCGTTGTCCACACCCAGATCAGGCAGACTGCCCTCACAGGGAGATGCCCTGGCCGTAGAGGATGTCGAACTCGGCCTGCTTGAAGGGCAGCGCCATCTTGTTCTTGACGACCTTGGCCCGGGTGCGGTTGCCCACAGGCTGGTCGCCGTCCTTGAGCCCGCCGATGCGGCGCACGTCCAGGCGCACGGGCATAGAACTTCAGAGCCTTCCCGCCAGTGGTGGTCTCCGGGTTGCCGAAGAACACACCGATCTTCTCGCGCAGCTGGTTGATGAAGATGGCGGTGGTGCCGGTGGAGGACAGGGCTCCAGTGATCTTGCGCAGCGCCTGGCTCGATGAGACGCGCCTGGAGGCCGACATGGGAGTCGCCCATCTCCCCTCGATCTCGGCCTTGGGGACCAGGGCCCGCCACGGAAGTCGAGTGACGATGATGTCCAGGCCGCCTGAGCGCACGAGCATGTCGGTGATCTCCAGCGCCTGCTCACCGGTGTCCGGCTGGGAGACCAGGAGGTTGTCGATATCAACGCCCAGAGCCTTGGCATAGACCGGGTCGAGGGCGTGCTCGGCGTCGATGAAGGCCGCGTTACCGCCGGCTCTCTGGGCGCTGGCCACGGCGTGCAGGGGCGACGGTCGTCTTTCCGGAGGACTCCGGCCCGTAGACCTCGATGATGCGCCCCTCGGGAGCCCTCCGACCCCCAGGGCCACATCGAGGGCGACCGACCCCCGTGGGGATGACGGAAACCGGCGGGCGGGTGTCGTCCCCCAGGCGCATGACGGAGCCCTTGCCAGAAGCTCTTGTCGATCTGGGCGAGGGCTGTGGCCAGGGCCTTGGAACGGTCCTGGGTCTGGCTGGCTGCAGGCATTGTTCTACCTCGGTTCTCGGGGCGGCTCTCAGCCGCGGTGGGCATGGCTGGTCAACTTCGGCGAGATCCCCTCTCCGGGGCTCACCAACGACGGTATGCCTGACCACTGACATCTATCTCCGCTCCTCATCAGCCCTGTGGACTTCAGGTGCGTCGTCGTCGTTCGTGGAGAACAGTACCCGAACACCTGTTCGACCGCGACACCATCATCGTGCGCGTGTCGCTCGCAGCACCTCGAGCCCCCTCGCACCGCCTCGGCCGACCCGCCTCAACGGCGGGGGTCGGAGCGGAAGATCCACCGCTCGGCGTCCGAGCGCTCGGTCTCGTCGCACAGCAGGCCCCACACGCGCTCAGGCGCCACGCCGTCGTCGAGCGCCTGCACGCAGGTCACGTTCAGCCCGGGCAGGACCAGATCCTGCGCCAGCGACCGGCCGTAGGCCGAGCCGAAGACCGTCTCAACGGCGCCCCAGAACTCCGAGTGCTTCACCACTCCCCCTTCCTCAACAGACGCCCCGGCGGCGAGCCGCACTGTTGTGGTCCCGCCGCCGGGGAGGGTCAACTCATCGACCGCAGCCGCAGATGCTACGAGGACAATCGAACTGAGGGCGTCGGCGGATGGTCACCGCAGAGCGATCCCCTGCTGACGTACAAGCTCATCAGGGAACTGTGTCGGGAATCGCGACGCCCTCGGTCAGGGGCAATGCGGTCGGAGACCTCGCGCAGCACCATGGACAGGGGGCGTCAAGGGCCTGGCAGATGGAGGCCAGCAGCTCGGAGGAGGCCTCCTTCTGACCGCGCTCGACCTCGGAGAGGTATCCCAGGGAGACACGGGCCTGCGAGGAGACCTCGCGCAACGTGCGCCCCTGGTGCTGTCGGACACCGCGCAGGACCTCTCCGATCTCGCGGCGCAGGACGACATTCTCGTGCTTCAGGGGTGTCCACGGACACACCGTACCCTGCCAGGGTCCCTGGCGCATCGGCATCCGGTTGTTGATCGGGCGAGTGGTGCGGGGTGAGTCGTGTTGTTCATCGTCTAGCACAACCATTCACGTCGTGGATTCATTCCCGCCACGCGAGGCCAGTTCTCCGGCTCCGGTGGCGTTGAGCCCCACTCTACCGGCATTCCTGGAAGAAACCTGAAATGCGTCTTAGTCTGCGGTCTGTAGCTCGATCTGTCGTTGACATGCATCCGCCGAGAGCACTCAGCTCCACGCCTCCCCGCCTTCCTCGCAGATAGCCGACGGCCAGCCCAATGACGTTGAGCACGGCCCCGTGCCCGGATCTGCGAGCGGTCACCACCAGGTGCAGCTCGCGATGAGCCTCACCCCACGGGCCGACGACGGCGACGTGAACCGTTCCCGCCGGGTAGCCGTCCGCAGGCCCTGGCCCCGCGACCCCGGTGGTCGCCAGCCCCAAGTCGGCTCCGAGGAGATGGCGCACGCCACCGGCCATCTGGAGGGCGACATCACGGTCCACCGGCCCAGTCCGTTCCAGGTGAGCAGCATCCACACCGAGCACCTGCGCCTTGATGCGGGCGGCATAGGCGACCACCGCACCGACGAGCACACGCGAGGCGCCGGGGACCTCGACCAGGCTCGAGGAGACCTGGCCCCCTGTCAGCGACTCGGCGATCGCCAGTGTGACCGCACGCTTCTCAGCAGCTCGCAGAAGATCGGCTGCCGCACGGGCGCATTCCCTCCTCCACACCCCTCCTAGCGCTCACCGTCACCTCCGCATCGAGGCGCTCACTGGTCGACGCGTCCGCTGTGTCGACTCAGCCGTAGAGCCTGACGCACGTAGTCCAGCCCGGTGACCACGGTGACGATGAGCGCCGCAGCCACGACGACGTAGGACGCCCCGAGCAGGAACGCTGCCAGTCCTACGGGCAGGAAGAGGGCCGACCACGGCGTGAGCAGCCCCACCAGCCCCACCATCTGGAGGCCGTCTTGATCTTTCCGCCCCGTGACGCGGCCATGACGGCGCGGCGCAGCATGAAGAAGCGCATGACCGTGATACCGAGCTCGCGCACGACGATGAGGATCGTGACCCACCACCACAGCCTGTTGTTGACGCTCAGCAGAATGAAGGCGGACAGCGTCAGGGCCTTGTCGGCGATCGGGTCGACGATCTTGCCGAAGGAGGTCACCAGCCCCCGCGAGCGCGCCAGCTGACCATCAAGACGGTCCGTGAAGGCCGCCACGACGAAGCCACGACGGCCGCGAGCCTGGTCCGGTCCCCGGCAGCAGGGAGAGCCAGATGAAGACGGGGACAAGCAGCAGTCGCAGCACCGTCAGGGCGTTGGCGATGTTGAGCAGCGGCGCCTGCTCTGGCTGCGCAGCGCCGTCCGGGGCGGTCGAGGCGTTCATCGGGGTCAGCCTAATAGTGCACGCCCTCACACCGCCGGAGAAACCTCGAAGCACCTTCCTGACGATGACAAGGACGCTCATCTCCTCCAACCGCTCCGTGCCACCACCACCCGCAACACACCACGAGGGATCAATCCCCTCCGGCTGTTCTCATTGGCATTTCAAGCTTTCCGCCCGGCGCTTCGACTGGATCACAGACCGCTCACACTCCACTAAGGTTTGGTTCTTACGTTCATAAATATGCGTTCATACATGTTTTTCTTCTTGTTCTCCGGCAAGTCTCAACAGCTCCACGAGCGGTCCGTCACCGGGCGACAGCCGACAGCACAGGCACGGCGAGCGCGCTGTCCCACCGGCCAGGGGGCCCTGGCCTGCTCACGGCCGTCATCCTGGCGGTATGCCTCGCGGTCTGCGGGTGCGGGACGGGCAACGGTCAGTCACAGTCGAGTGCTACCGGCTCCGCGGAACCGGACGCGGCCGACGGATCCGGGGACGCGCACTTCACCGTGGGCTACGCCGGCGACGTCCTCATGCACTCCGCGGTCCTGTCCTCCACCCCGGACTTCTCCGGCGACATCACCGACAACGTCGCTGCCGAGACCCCCTGGGTCGAGGGCCTGGATCTGGCCCTGTGCGGGATGGAGGTTCCTGTGGCTCCGGACGGGGTGTACTCCGACTTCCCCACCTTCGGCGCACCGTCGGAGGTCGTCGGGGCCTTGGCTAGATCCGGCTGGGACGGCTGCGCGACCGCATCCAACCACTCGGCGGACCAGGGCGAGGCGGGGTTGTCGCCACCCTGGACGACCTTGGACGAGCACGGCCTGGGGCACGCCGGCACCTACCGGAGTCGCAAGGACGCCTCAGCGCCCTTCGCGCTCTATGAGCTCGAGCGCGGGAGGACGTACGGTAACGGTTGCCCAGATCTCTACAACCATGGGACTCAACGGCTCGATGATCCCACCGGCTACTCGGTGTCGCTCAACGACGTCGGAGCCATCACGAAGGCAGCGAAAATCGGCTCGGGCGGCAGGCGCCGACCTTGTCGTCGTCCATCCCAGATCGGCCAGGAGTACTGAGACCGCACCCGATGGAGAGCAGGTCTCCTACGCCCAGGACCTCGCCGACAGCGGGCAGGGTAGACATCCTCTTCGGCGCCCATCCCCATGTGCCTCAGCCGGCCGAGAAGCTCAGGGAGGCGTCAACGGAGAGGGATGTGGGTGTCCTACTCGGCCGGCAACTACATCTCCAGCCAGAACGAGTCCTACTGCGGCCCGTTGTCCGACGTCGGGCAGCTGGTGTGGGCCGACGTCACCGCGCACGCCGACGGCTCGGTGAGCGTGGACTCGCTGAGCTGGCACCCCTTCACCGTGGACCAGGAGGGTGGCTACACGGTCAGGGACCTGGCGGCGCTCCACGACGGAGAGCGTCCCTGACGGTCTGGGCCTGAGCGAGAGGAGATCGACCGACGCTGGAGCATGCTCACCTCAGACGTCAAGGACGCCTCGACCATGGACACCACGCCGCCCGAAGCCCACTGGGCGCGCCGACGATCGTCAGCCGGAGGAGACCCTCCACGGGTGAGCGCGCACCGCTCCGTCGGACCGACCTCGCAGTCGCCTCATGGCGAGTCGTCAACCTCAGAGTGATGACGAGCGCCGGCTCAGGGTGGGAGAAGTCCTATCTCACCACGATGAGCCACGGCCGGTGAGTGACCAGGCGTCCTCCGAGTCCTCCTCGGCGGAGGAGTCCTCCCAGGACTCCGACTCCGGCAGGGTTGAGGTGGCCTCCAGCGGGTCGGTGCTGTAGCGGTTCGACGGCAGCGCCACCGTGCGAGGCTCCCCCGCTGCGGGGACCGGAGCCTCCTCGGTGGCCGGACCGTCCTGGGAGTCGCTGGAAGCGGCGGGGGTGTCCGCGCCTTCCGGGGGCACTCCCCTCCCCCTTGATCCAGGCCAGGGTCTCCTCGAGCTGCTCGGGCTGGACGAGGACGTCACGGGCCTTGGAGCCCTCCGAGGGGCCGACGACCTCTCGGGACTCGAGCAGGTCCATGAGGCGCCCGGCCTTGGCGAAAGCCCGACGCGCAGCTTGCGCTGGAGCATGGAGGTGGAACCGAACTGGCTGGAGATGATGAGCTCGGCGGCCTGCAGGAGCAGGTCCATGTCGTCACCGATCTCCTCGTCGATCTGCTTCTTGACCTCCGGGACGACGACGTCCTCGCGGTACTCGGGGGTCAGCTGGGCCTTGACGTGCTCGACGACGGAGCGGATCTCGGACTCGGTGACCCAGGAGCCCTGGATGCGCACCGGGTGGAGCCCTGGGGCCGAGGTAGGGGCGTCACCCTGTCCGGTAAGGGTCTCGGCCCCGTTCTGGTCGAGGATGACGCGGGAGTCCAGCTGGGAGGCGGTGGCAAAGGCCAGGCGCGAGGGCACGTTGGACTTGATGAGGCCGGTGACCACCTGTGCGACCGGCCGCTGGGTGGCCAGGACCAGGTGGATCCCGGCGGCGCGGGCCCAGCTGGGTGATGCGTTGGATGGAGGCCTCGACGTCCTTGGGGGCCGTCATCATGAGGTCGGCGAGCTCGTCGACGACGACCAGGAGATAGGGTAGGGGCTCAGCTCGCGCTGGGAGCCCGGCAGAGCTGGACCTCTCCGGCCCGCACCGCCTTGTTGAAGTCGTCGATGTGCTTGAAGCCGAAAGAGGCCAGATCGTCGTAGCGGGCGTCCATCTCGCGGACCACCCACTCCAGGGCCTCGGCCGCTTTCTTTGGGGAGGTGATGATCGGGGTGATGAGGTGCGGGATGCCCTCGTAGATGGTCAACTCTACCCGCTTGGGGTCGACCAGCACCATACGCACCTCCTCGGGCGTGGCGCGCATCATGATCGAGGTGATCATGGAGTTGACGAAGGAGGACTTACCCGAGCCGGTCTGACCGGCCACCAGCAGGTGCGGGGTCTTGGCCAGGTTGGTGACGATGTAGTCGCCCTCGACGTTCTTGCCTAGCCCGACGACCAACGGGTGCGGCTGCTTGCGGGCGGCCTGGGAGCGCAGGACGTCACCGAGCTTGACCATCTCACGGTCGGTGTTGGGGATCTCGATGCCAATAGCGCTCTTGCCGGGAATCGGGGTGAGCAGGCGGATCTCGTCAGAGGCCACCGCGTAGGCGATGTTCTTCTCCAGCCCCGTGATGCGCGAGACGTTGACCCCCGCCCGCGGTGGACCTCGTAGCGGGTGACCTGAGGGCCTCGCGTGTAGCCGGTCACGGTGGCGTCCACGTTGAACTCGGCGAGACGTTCTGGAGCGCTTCGACGATGGCGTCGTTGGCGGGAGTGCGGGTGGCGTGCCCCGGTCCGGGGCCGAGCAGCGCGTCCACGGGCAGCGCGTAGGTGGAGCCGTCGGGCAGGGCCATGTTGCCCATGTCGCTCATGGCGAGCTGGTCTGCGAGATCGGGCTCCTCGAGCAGGACCTCCGGGGTCTCCTCGGTAACGGCATCGAAGCCGGATGGCGCAGGCGAGGCGGGACGCCTCTCCGCGGAGGGTCTGCGCTGCGTCCCGGAGGACGGTCCGGACGTTCAGGACCGCCTGCAGCGCCGGCCGCCTTCCCGCCTTTGGCCGGAGGACGACTGAGGGGCGCCGATGAGGCGACGGCGTCGTTCTCATCGCCCACCTCCGGGACGATGAAGGTGCCGTCGTCGGCGTGGTCACTGCCCGGCTCGAGAGATCGGTGACCGACGTCTGCTGGGCCTCCCGGTCGGCGGAGCGCTTGCGCCGGCCGCTGCCTCGCCTGCGCGGCGCCGACTCCTCCACCTCCAGCGCGGAGCGAGAAGGGCTCGTCACCGTCGTAGGGTCCAGGAGCGCCGTCTGATCAGGATCATCGCCTGCGCTCCCGGTCGATCCGAGGCCTGTGCGGACCCGCCCGAGCAGGCGCCGGGCCAGGGGTCACCCTGAGCCGTCGGCATCGGAGGGCCGCCGGCTCCATCGGCTCTCAAGGACCGGCGCTGCGCCAGCAGGTCGCGGATCTCGGCAATGGTCTTACCGGACAGGACCAGGACGGAGAAGGACGCCAGGAGGATAAGCAGGATGAAGGCCCCCACTGAGGAGAACAGCGCCGCGAGCAGGTAGCCCACCAGCCATCCCAGTAGTCCGCCGGCACTCTCCAGGCCGCCGATGTTGTCCCTGAGGAACGGGTTGCCGCTGCCGACCTGGATCATTCCGGTCAGGGGCAGTCAGCAGCCCCAGCAGCCCACGGAGACCCGGGCGTGAACCGCTCCCAGGTTATGGGCCCGCAGCATGGCAATTCCCAGCGCAGCCAGGAGGAGGGGCACGAAGACGCCAAGGACGCCGACAGGGGCCCTGCGGCGATGTGGTGCAGCAGGTTCCCGGCGGCACCGGAGATCCCGAACCACTCGCGCAGCGCCAGGACCGCCGCAAGGGCGAGGATGAGAAAGGCCCATCCGGTGCGGCGGTAGCGCCCACCAGGGGCTGGGATCCGGAGCGGCGAAGGAGCAGGTCCTCGAGCGGACGCTCCTCGAGGACGCCCCCTGCCGGTTCCGAGACGGAGGCGTAGCGGTTCTCGTGGTGCGACGGTTGGCCATGATGTCTTAGAAACTATCGGATTCTTGGTTTCAGCGGCCCTGCCACGCCGCTTCGGGCAGCCGGAGACGCGTCACCTTCTTCTCACTGAGCCCCATCACGGGCAACCGTCCTCAGGCGAGGAGGGGATATCGAGATCCTCACACGTCCTAGAGCCTCTCGTCGCTCTCTCGGAGAAACCGGTCAATCTCCTCACGAAGCGGTGCCTGCGCCGGCCCGGTACAGGGCCACAGCGTGGGCGGCGGCGCGTTGGCGCGTCTGGCTGCCTCGACGACGTCGAGCCCGTCGAGGAGTCCGGCGACCAGGACCCCGGTGTGGGTATCTCCCGCCCCTGTCGTGTCGACGACGTCGCGCACGAAACCGGCGACCTCGATCGGTTCACCGTCGACCGGGTGGAGGACGCATCCGTGGGCCCCGGTTCGTCGGACGATCAGCGCCGAGGACAGGCCTCACGGATCGCCTGCGCACCTCCCAGACGATCCTCGAGGCGGCCCATCTCCAGGTCGTTGCCGGTCAGCATCGTCGCGGGCCAGTAGCGGCGTGAGCACCTGGTCGGGGATGTCGGGCTGAACCGGTCCCAGGTCGATGACCAGTCCCGACGCCGTCGGGGATCGACAGGAGCCAGTCGGCCAGGATGCCCCGGCTCGTGTAGTGGGCCAGGTCATAGCCGGTGGCATAGACCCAGTCCCCGGTCTCAGCTCGAGGGCTCTCGAGGTCCCTCGCGCTGAGGCTCGCCTCGACGCCCGCAGTGGTGACGAAGGTTCGCCGGCCCGAGGGCTCGATGAGCGTGGTACAGGTGCCGATATCACCAACGAGCTCCTCAACGAGCAGCTCGACCTGGTCCAGGCGCATCGACTCGCGCACCCGTGCGGAGTTGGGGGCCGGTTCCCAGGGTCGCCGCCAGAGCGGCGGGGACGCCCCTGCCGGGCAGCGGCCGAGACCACCGTGTACCCGCCTCCCCGACCCGGGCCGACGACGCCCCGGTGATCGCCCCTCCCGGCGACGGAACCCGGCTGACGTGAGGGGATGTCAATGAGGATGGATCCGGTGGATATGAAGCACGCGGGCCGGAACAGAGTCATGCAGTAAGCGTCCTCCTGGGCCTCGATGACGACCGGGACGATCATGGGGCGGCGCTTGAGACGGCGCCCGATCCACCGCCCCAGGGTGCGGCGCATGACCTGCTGGAGGGAGTAGGCATCGGCCTTCCCCGTCTCCAGCGCGGCGGACAGCGCCTCAGTGACGTCGGGCAGGATCTCCTCGAAGACGGGTCGTCCTCGGCCATGCCCCAGGCCTGGATGTGCGGACCGGCCAGGATCGTGCCGGTCATGGTCTCCACCACGGCGTAGACGGAGACGAAACCCTCCTCGGCCAGGATGCGCCGGTCCTTGAGCTCGGCCTCGTCGATCTCCCCCACGGAAGAGCCGTCGACGTAGATGTAGCCGCAGGGGACCTGGCCGGCGATACGGGCCACTCCCCCGTCCAGGTCAACAGCCACCCCGTCCTCGCACAGCATGACACGTTCCGGGGCGACGCCTGTCTTGACGGCGAGCCCACCGTTAGCCACCAGGTGGCGGATCTCGCCGTGGATGGGCATGACGTTGCGGGGCTGGACGATGTTGTAGACGTGAGCAGCTCCTCGGAGGAGGCGTGCCCGGAGACATGGACCTTCGCGTTGCCCTGATGGACCACACGCGCACCCCAGCCGCATGAGCTGGTTGATGACCCGGAAGACGGAGTTCTCGTTGCCGGGGATGAGGGAGGAGGCGAAGATGACGGTGTCTCCGGGCTCGATGGTGACGCTGCGGTGCTCGGAGTGCGCCATCCGGGACAGGGCCGCCATCGGCTCGCCCTGGGAACCGGTGACCATGAGGACTCTCTCGTGCGGGGGCAGCGACGTGATGTCACGGGCGTCGATGAGGGACGCCACCTGGGACACTGAGATAGCCGCGCTCAGCAGCGATCCCCATGTTGCGCACCATGGAGCGCCCCACGAGCGCCACGCGCCTGCCGTACAGAGCGGCGGCGTCGAGGACCTGCTGGACCCGGTGGACGTGACTGGCGAAGGAGGCCACGATGATCTGTCCATCGGAATCGGCGAAGACGTTGTCCAGGACCTGGCCGATCTCACCTTCGTGGCCGACCATGCCTGGAACCTCGGCGTTGGTGGAGTCCACGCAGAACAGGTCCACGCCCTCCTCGCCGAAACGGGCGAAGGACGCAGGTCCGTGATGCGTCCGTCGATAGGGCAGGGAGTCCATCTTGAAGTCACCGGTGGCGAGGACGTTACCGGCGTCGGTGCGGATCATGACGGCCATGGCGTCGGGGATGGAGTGGTTGACGGCCACGAACTCCAGGTCGAAGGGGCCGTAGGAGACCTCCTCGTGCTCGACGACCTGACGCAGCACCGGGCGGATGCGATGCTCCTTCAGCTTGGCCTCCACGAAGGCCAGAGTGAGCTCACTGCCCACCAGGGGGATGTCGTCACGCAGGCGCAGCAGGTAGGGCACGCCACCGATGTGGTCCTCGTGCCCGTGAGTGAGCACCAGGGCGACGACGTCGTCGATGCGGTCCTCGATGGAGGAGAAGTCGGGAAGAATGAGGTCGACGCCGGGCTGGTCCTCCTCGGGGAAGAGCACCCCGCAGTCAACGATCAGCAACTTGCCTTCGAGCTCGAAGACGGTCATGTTGCGGCCGACCTCACCCAGGCCTCCCAGGGGGTGATGCGCATGGCGCCGTCGGTGAGGGGACCGGGAGTCTTCAGCGCTGGAAAGTTCGTCACGCGGGCATCCTACCGAGAATGCCCAGATTATCGATTGATCCGGTTTGATCCCTTCGATTCCGTCTCAGTCCTGCATCGTTCCCGAGAGGCGCTCCGAGGCTTCCCGGACTCGCTCTACAATGTGCTGGTGACGATCGAGAGCCGATACGTTCCGGAAGATGAGGGCGTGGACGACAGACGTCTCCCCTCGGACGGACCTCGGACTCGGACAGCGCCGCGGGGAGGTCACGCAGAGATCGACGGCACCTCCTTGAAGTGGCGGCACTGACGACTGCGACGGGCCTTCTTGGTATGGGAGCCGGAGCCGAGGTCACCCGATGGCGGGACACTCACCTGTCGCCCACCTCACGGACTGCTCCTCGTCCTTCAGCCCCTGGCCGGAGCCCTCGAGTGCGCGGGTGGTCTTTCAAACGGAAGGGGAAACAGGGAAGCTGGCCCTGACCTTCGACGACGGACCAGACCTCGTTGGACTCCACTCGTGCTCGACATGCTGACGAGGCTGCGGGTGCGTCCACCTTCTTTGTTCTCGGGTCTGCGGCGGGTCCATCGAGCTGATCGCACGAGAGGCCGATGAGGGGCATGAGGGTCGCCGTCCACAACTGGGTGCACACGGACGTCTACGGTGTGGACTTCCCAGAGCTGACCGGCTCGAGTACGCCGGACCCTGTGAGGCGATCACGGCGGCCGGGGCCCCACCCCAGACCTGTGGCGCCCTCCTTATGGCCGAGTCGACGCGCCGGCCATGATGGTCGCTGCCCAGCGGGGATTGGACGTGCTGCTGTGGGTGTTCACACACCATCAGCGAAGGCCGCCGCAGTCAAGGACGTGGCCGGCGCTGGCTCAGTGATCCTGTGCCATGATGGCCGCACGCAGCCCTCCGAGGACCCTGTTCACCGCCTTGGAGGCTCCATCCGCTCTTTGTTGGGCGAGGGCTCACCGTCACCACGGGCAGCGATCTGCTGACGTCGGACCGGGCGGCGAGCCTTGGGACGACCTCGGAGCCATCAGCATGAGAAGTATTGCGAGAGACAAGAAGGTCCCCACCACTGATGAGACGAGTGGTGGGGACCTTCTATATACCCCAGCCGGATTCGAACCGGCGCAGCCGCCGTCGAGGAGGGCGGTGTCACTAAACCCACTAAACGATGGGGGCCCTCGATGCAGTTGTGAATCATTCGGGCCAAAGACCCTCACTGAGTCCGTACCCCCAGCCGGTTCGAACCGGCGCCGCCGCCGATGAGGGCGGTGTCCTAAACCACTAAACGATGGGGGCTGTGACGGTCCGGCTGCCGAGACGACAGCCAGACCTCGTACCCCCAGCCGGATTCGAACCGGCGTCGCCGCCGTGAGAGGGCGGTGTCCTGAAACCGCACTAAACGATGGGGGCTGTGGATCAGCGGATAACAGTGGATCCGCTGGGGTACCAGGACTCGAACCTAGAATAACTGAACCAGAATCAGTCGTGTTGCCAATTACACCATACCCCAAGGGCTTCACCTCGAACGGCTCGCGGCCGAGGCAGCGGGCAGTAATCTACACGTCCACCCTGGCCCACCAAATCGTCGCGACGTGACGACAGACACAAATCAAACGCGGCGGAACGCGGCTCTGCGCAGCACCACGGACCGGGCCATCGAGCAGCTCCTGACAGCCCATGACCATCAAGCCACCGAGCCCTTCCGCACCCCCACAACCGAGCGCATCAGCGGAGACATCCCTTAGACTCGCATGAGTTCCTGCTCGCCCCGCTACCCTCTGGAAGGCCATATGCGCTCATCCGCTGCGCCACAACCACTACCGGCCGTGGCTCTCACAGAACTCGCTGCCTCACTCTTGGACTGTGCCTGACTGCCGGCCTGGCCCTGAGTGCGTGCGGCCCCGCCCACAAGGGCCAGCTCACCGTCGAGCCCGTCGGCGCCTCTGCAGACAGCTCAGAGACTCCCTCCGCCAAGCCGTCAGCCTCCAAGTCGGCCCACCATCGGCGTCAGCCACCTCTTCCGCGTCAGCATGGACGATGCCCAGCGTGACGATCACCAACGAGAGAACCGACCTCTGGCAGCAGAACGACGGTATCCTCAGCATCCCGCTGGAGACCTCATTCCTCATCAAGCGGGGATACCTCTTCAATGACCAGACCTGTCAGGGCCTTCTGAATTACCAGTCCTCTCAGGAGACGTACGACAGCAGAAAGACAACGGGGGATAACTCCGCCTCCTCCGCCAAGGTGCAGGAGCAGCCTTCGCAGTACCCCACCTACACGGTGACCTCAGGGCCGTCTGTCGTCGATGTCATGCCTGATGACAGCGGAACGCTCGCGGGTTACGAGGTCGCCTACACCGGCACGGTCACCTTCAGGGACTCCGGCACCAGGACGTCACTGGATGACCATTCTTCCGGCAGATCGGAGAACAAGGGCTACTCTCGAGATCACGTTGCAGTGCGCTCAGGCAACCTTCCAGACCTGCAGACATGGCATGACCTGCTGAGCGGGACGCGCGTCAGCGGCTTTGACGCCGGAGCCATGGGGTAACCGGAGCCAGGTGCCGTCGATCCCAAGAGCTCGGCACTCCGTCCCTCACGCGTTCAACTCCGCTCACATCGCGACCTCATGCCTTCTCATTCACAGTGCTCCCGGAACCGTTCAGATCACCCCTCACTCCGGCGTCGTCGTCTGGTCGCAGCGCTGTGTCTGACCACTGGTATAGCACTGAGCGCCTGCGGCCCCGCCCACAAGGGCCAGCTCACCGTCGAACCCGTCAACGCGTTTCCGCCGGAGGCCAGCGCCTCCAGCTCAGCCACACCGTCCAAGAAGCCAAGCCCGACCGCCACGAAGTCGCCGTCCACACCTTCGCCGTCAGCGACGGCGTGGACGACCGAACGTCACGATCCCAACGAGGACACGTCGGTCTGGGCCACGACGACGAGCGCATCAGAAGGACTCAGCCGGCCCCAACGGGACTATCGACGGCTACACGGTCAACGCCAACCCCGCCTGCTTCGGTTTCATCTCCAGCGAGGCCGAGGAGAGGTACTACAACCTCCGGGGAGCCGGAGACGATATTCAGTCTCAAGCAGCCCTCAAGCGTCAGCAGTCAATCTTCTCCGGCTATCAGACAACACAAGGACCGACCTCGGTGGAGGCCATCCGCGACGACAGCGGAACCTTCCCAGGCTATGAAGAGACGTTCTCAGTGACCGCCAACTCTCAGACTCCCCCAACACACCCATGGACGGCTATCGCTTCGACAGACGAGTAGGTGACGCCGGACTCGAGCTGGAGGTCATGCTGCTGTGCCCGCAGGGCTCTCTCATCAGCCAGGATCAGTGGCACACGATCCTGGCGGGTATTCGACTACAGGGAATCGATGCAGGCGCTATGTAGCCTCAGGGGGCCGCGGAGCATGAGGCGAGTGTTCTGCTGGGACGACTAAAGGAACCTGGGCACAGCAGCAGGGTGGGCGGAGAGCAGGTGTTCTCCGCCCACCCGCGAGGTCCCAACGTTAGTCATGGTCACCCGAGCTGGGCCCTCAATGCCTTGATCCTGGCGAGGGTCGAGTCGGCTCCCAGGATCTCCATGGACTCGAACAACGGCGGGGAGACCTGCCGTCCGGTGACTACGACGCGCAGAGGGCCATAGGCGAGCCGGGCTGATCCCCTCGCCGTCGGGCATACCCCGGCCATCAACAATGGCCTTCTTGAGGACCTCCTCCAGGTGGTCCCTATCCCAGAGGTCGGTGCTGAGGCCCTCCAGGGCGTGAATACCGGCGTCCAGAACATCACCCGCCGAGGCCTTCAGCCTGGCCTTGGCCTTGTCGTCAATGGCGAGATCGTCGTCGGGCACGAAGAGGAAGCCCAGCATGTCGCGGCTCTCGCGCAGCAGCTGGATCCGGGTCTGGATGAGGGGCGCCGCCGAGCTCAGGATCTCCTGCTCCCGTGCCGAGAGCTCATCGAAGGAGGTCGCCGAGACCAGAGGTACCTGCTGGGCCTCGCCGGTCGGGTCGGGGTAGGCGTCGGCGAGGTAGGGGCACCAGGCGATCGCGGAAGTCCTCCTCCTCCCAGTGCTCGTACCTGCTCGGCGTTGATGGCCTCGCACTTCTTGGGGTCGAAGCGGGCCGGGTTGGGGTTGACGTCGTGGACATCGAAGGCCTCGATCATCTCTGCGGCCGAGAAGACGTCACGGTCCGCGCTCAGCGACCAGCCCAGCAGGGCCAGGTAGTTGAGCAGCCCCTCGGGGATCATGCCGCGGTAGCAGTGGATGAGGAGGTTCGACTGAGGATCGCGCTTGGACAGCTTCCGGTTGCCCTCTCCCATGACGTAGGGCAGGTGACCGAACTCGGGCATGACCTGGGCCCGGCCGATCTCCATGAGTGCCCGGTAGAGCGCCACCTGCCGCGGGGTGGAGGACAGCAGGTCCTCACCGCGCAGGACGTGAGTGATACCCATGGCGGCGTCATCAACGGGATTGACCAGGGTGTAGAGGATCCCCGCCCGCGCGCACGACGACGTAGTCCGGCACGCTGCCCGCCTTGAAGGTGATGGGGCCGCGAACCATGTCGGTGAAGGTGATGTCCTCGTCCGGCATCCGCATCCGCAGGACGGGCATCGCCCCTGCGCTCGGAAGGCGTCCTTCTGCTCCTGGGTCAGGTCGCGGTCGAATCCGTCGTAACCGAGCTTGGGGTCCTCACCACGCTCACGGTGACGGGCCTCGATCTCCTCGGGGGTGGAGAAGGACTCGTACAGGTAGCCCGCCTCGAGCAGCTCGGCGGCCACCTGCTTGTACAGGCCCATACGCTGGGACTGACGGTAGGGCTCGTGGTCCTCCTGCCCACGCCCTCGTCCCAGTCCAGGCCCAGCCATGTCAGGGGAGTCAGGATGGCATCGAAGGACTCCTCGGAGTCACGGACGGCGTCGGTGTCCTCGATCCGGAAGACGAAGGTGCCCCCGGTGTGACGGGCGTAGGCCCAGTTGAACAGGCAGGTGCGCACCATACCCACGTGCGGGGTTCCCGTGGGCGAGGGGCAGAAGCGCACGCGAACGGACGATGTGCCCCGTGCCGGGACGTCGGCCGCAGCGGCGGGCTCAGAGCGGAGAGAAGAAGAGTGATCGCTGAGTTCAGGCATGATGGGTACAGCGTATCGATGGCCCATTCTCCCCATGGCCGCGCGCGACGTGGTGGCGGTTACCGTCGTCTCCATGAAGCCGTTATCCCACTGTGACGGCCCACTTTCCGCACCTGTGACGACGACGGCTCCTGACTCGATCGGACCGACCGACTCCCCGCCTACCCTTTGGAGGTTCATCCATGTCCCCGACCCGACCTTCCTCGTCACGTCCCGCCGTCACCGTGACGCAGCGCTTAGAGCTCCCACTCGTGGCAGGGCTCAGCCTTGCTCTGGCGATTCCACGCTGGCCGCGTGCCAGGACGAGTCCGGTCCTTCCCCTCGTCACGGCCCAGCGCCTCCAGCAGTGCCTCACCGTCCAGCAACTCGTCCGGTAAGAGCTCGAAGCCGTCGGACAAGCCCTCCGACGCCGGTGGGAACAGCAACATCGGCTGGGCTCCTTCATGGGAGTTCCCCAGTCCCAGCCCGGTTGGGAGGTGACAATCGTCTACGACACCGACGGCAAGAACAAGATGGACAAGTCAAATGGCTGCGTGTTCTCGGCTACGCAGAACCTGTTCGATACCAGCGCGAAAGGCGATCGTACGCAGTCCGAGCACCGAGCCGACTCCATCCTCGATTCGTATAAGACGAGCTCGCACTTGTCGAATGTCTCCACCGAACCTGCGCGGGATGACTCCGCCCTGGTCAAGGACACGGACGGAAACGCCATAGAGACCAGGCGAGTGGACGCGGCCTATACCGGAGAGGATCAGAAGGACTATCGGCTAACCGGCTTCGCACGTGTCTTCACGACGACGAGTACGCCGGTCCTGCTCCAGGGCATGTACGCCTGCCCCGTCAACGCGTACTCCTCAAGCGAGATGGAAGAGCTGCTCGAGGCCACTCCGATCAGTCATCCTGGCCCGGCCGACATGGACGAGAGCGAGGTCCGGTAGCGGCTCCGGCAAGGACGGGAGGAGCGACGGTAGAAGAGCGGATCCGACGACGGCAGGCCACTGCCCCAGCGGCAGGAGCGACGAGAGGGCTCCGGGCAGGTCGTCCAGGACACCTGACGAACATGTACTGACATGAGGCGAGTTCCCGGCAGCGGCCTTAGGGATCGCACTCATGGTTGTCACCGATACCAGCGGCTCCAGCTCCCTGGCCCAGGCCTTCGACTCGCTGACCCCGCAACAGATGCGCGAACGCGGGTCGCTGAAGTGGTCCCAATACCCCGGCGACGTGGTCGGGGCCTGGGTCGCCGAGATGGACCTGGGGACCGCTCCGGCGGTCGAGGCGGCGATTCACCAGGCGATGCGCCACGGCCTTCTGGGCTACATGCCCCCTCGGTCTCTCAGCGGGTGCGCGAGGAGACGGTCCGCTACCAGCGTGAGGCTTTCGGCTGGGAGGTGGAGGTCGAGCAGGTGAGCCTGCTGCCCGACGATGCTCTCGTCACTGAGTGCGGTCATCACTTCTCACACTTCTGAGGGCTCCCCATCATCGTCCCTACCCCGGCTTATGCCCTTCCTCGAGATTCCCGGTCGCCACCGTCAGCGAGTGCATCGAGGTTCCTTCTGTCACGAGGCCCTCCCGGGACAGTTCGCCGAGTTGGGAGCTGGATCTTGATGGCGTTGAGGCCCGCCATGGCCACGGGGCCGGGTTGCTCGTCCTGTGCAACCCATGGAACCCGGTGGGGCGGGTGCTCACTGCCACCGAGCTCGACACCGTCGCCGCCTTGTCCTCAAAGTACGGGGTCCCGGTCTTCTCCGATGAGATCCACGCGCCTCTGGTGCTCGAGGATGGACTGGTCCATCTCCCCTACGCCTCCCGCCCGGGCTCGGACCCGGATCTGACGTTCGCGGCAACGGCCGCGTCCAAGGGGTGGAACATTCCGGGCCTGAAGTGCGCGCAGCTCATCGCCTCGGGCCGGGCCCGTCGGCGTTGGGACGCCGATGCTCGCAGTGCTCACCTCAAGGTCGAGGCCTCCGTCGTCGGCGCCCTGGCCACCATTGCGGCCCTGCGCGATGGTCGGGACTGGCTGGGTGAGGTTCGCACCTACATCCGTGCCAACCGGGACCTGGTGGGCGCGCCCTGGCCGGCATCGAGGGGATGGAGCCGACGCTCCCGGAGGCGACCTACCTGGCCTGGCTGGACTGCCGAGGCCTGGGCCTGGAGCGGCCGGCACGTTTCTTCCGCGAGGAGGGCGGAGTCGCGATGAATGAGGGCGTGACCTTTGGGAGGACCTGGTCGGGGTTCTGCCGCCTCAATCTGGCAACGGGCCGGGGGATCGAGGACGAGACCCTCAACCGCATGAGAGACGCGGTCCGCCGCCTCTCCGGAGTATCATCCTGGGCCCGCGCACGCTGGGCCGAGGGTCGTCAGTTCAGCGACGCACCACCGGGTTGGAGAAGGAACCGATCCCTTCGACCTCGACCTCGACGCGCTGACCGGCTCTGATCTCACCGACCCCCGCCGGCGTGCCGGTGAGAATGACGTCACCGGGCAGAAGGGTGAAGATCGTCGAGACGTAGGAGACCAGCTCGGGGACGGAGCGGATCATGTCCGCAGTGCGGCCCTCCTGGACAAGGCGGCCGCCGACCCGAGCGCGCACGGCCGCGTCGTCGGGTGAGAAGACGGGGGCGCGGCCGGGCTCTGGAACCTCGATCCACAGGGCCCAGGGGCGGGAGGTGTCGAGGCCTTGGCCCTCACCCACTGCGAGCTCGGCACGCTGGCGGTCGCGGGCTGAGACGTCATTGGCGACCGTGAGCCCAGGATGACGTCGTCGGCGTGGTCGACGGGCACGTCCTTGGCGAGGGTCTTGATGACGACGGCGAGCTCGGCCTCGTAATGGACCTCGTCGCTCCAGGAGGGGAGGACAATCGGAGCGTCCGGGCCGATGACGGACGTGTTGGGCTTGAGGAAGACGACCGGCTCCCGCGGGGGCTCGCTCTCCCCATCTCCGCGACGTGGCCCGTGTAGTTCTTCCGATACCCTGACCTGGACCGTGGGATGACCGGACAGGAGCCGGGCATCGCACAGCTCGACGACCTCTCCGGTGGCCTCGGGCAGAGAGTAAAGGGATCCCCTGAGGACCAGAAGGGTGCCTCGGACTCGCCCGAGGCGAGCCTCGTCGTCGGGCAGGCCCTGGACGATGCCGTAACGGGGTCGTCGCCGGTGGAGAATCGCGCGATCTTCATGGGCGTCAGCCTGGCCCGTTGGGATCAGCTGCTCGAGGCATCCTCCACAGCAGCACGACGCTCCATGATGGCCGCGTGGGCGGGGCCGCCGGCGGCCAGATCTCCGGGGGCTTGCCGGGCAGGTAGGGGTTGTCGGTGGCGATGAACCGGATCTCGTCCTTCTCACCGGCCTGGACTGCTCGTCTCTGGGCCTCCCAGTCACGCAGGGCGCCGAAGGCCCAGCCTCCCAGCAGGAGGATGGAGACCATGTTGATAACGGTCATCGCGCCATGACCAGGTCGGAGGGTTCCACACGAAGGTGAGCGTAGACAGGGAGCCGACGGCGGTGGCCACGATGATCATGGCCCGCAGGGCGTAGTGCTTGTGCTGCCTACCCTGGAGGAAGTCCATGTTGACCTGGGCGTAGGTGTAGTTGCCCAGGAGTGAGGAGTAGGCGAAGACGAAGATGATGATCGCCATGAGGTACTGCGCCCAGCCGCCGAGCACATGGGTGACGGAGGCGGAGGTGAGGGTGTTGGCTGCGTCCTCGGCGGCCTTTGCGGCCTCCTCGGTGGCGTGGGAGCCTGCCGGGGTGTAGACCCCGGAGAGCAGGACGATGAGAGCGGTGACGGTGCACACCACGATCGTGTCGACGAAGACGCCCAGGGATTGCACGAACCCCTGCTGAACGGGGTGGGACACGGTTGCCGTGGCGGCGATGTTGGGGACCGATCCCTCACCGGCCTCGTTGGAGAACAGTCCTCGTTTGACGCCGTTGAGCGCTGCGGCGAAGAGCCCGCCGGCGGTTCCGGCGAAGGCCTGGTTGACTCCGAAGGCGCCCTCGAAGATGGAGACGATGGCTTCAGGGGATCGCGCTGGCGTGCAGGACCAGGATGGCCACGGCGATGAGCGCGTAGACCACCGTCATGATCGGCACGAGCCACTCTGAGACGACAGCCACCGACTTGATGCCCTTGAAGATGATCGGGGTGGTTATGACGACCAGCCCGATCGCGGTCATCCACGGCTCGATGTGGAAGGTGCTCTTCATCGTCGCCGCGATGGTGTTGGCCTGAGTGGCCTCGTAGGCGAAGCCGAAGACGAAGGTGATGACGACGGCGAAGACCCGGGCGGCGGGCTTGGAGCCCAGGCCTCGCTGGATGTAGTAGGCCGGGCCTCCGCGGAAGGAGCCATCGGGGTGGGTGACCTTGAGAGCTGGGCGAGGGTCGCCTCAATGAACCCGGTGGCCATGCCGACAGTGGCCACCACCCACATCAGAACACGGCACCGGGACCACCCATGGTGATGGCGATGGCTACGCCGACAATATTCCCGGTACCGACCCGGGAGGCCAGGCCGACCGCGAAGGCCTGGAAGGAGGAGATCCCGCCCTCCTTGCCGCCACGGGAGGAGGTGATGGCCCGCACCATGTAGGGGAAGAGGCGCAGCTGGACGAAACCGGTCCGCACAGTGAAGTAGAGACCGCCCAGCACAAGAAGCCAGGCGAGCAGGTAGAGGAACAGGTGCCCGGAGGCCTTGTCCAGGATCTTGGCGCCCTCGGTGAAGAAGAACTCCAAAGAGCTGGTCCAGCTGCTGTCGGTGCTGGATGCGGCGCTGCTGAAGGAAGCCAGAACCGGTTGCACGTAAGAACCTCCATAGGGTTGGGATGACAACGCAAGCAAGAGGCGGCGCGTGCGGTCCAGTACCAGGAACGGGCTTTCACCCTCACACCACCCCGCCTGAGGACGGAGATACGTCGTCGTACTCCCGAAGGCTACGGAATCAGTGTTTCGATTCGGTGACGCCGCCGGTCTACCGACCGACCGGCCCTTCCCACGTTCCCGTGGGAAGGACGGCTAACGGAGTGCTCGAGTCTCCTCGGAAGGTCGTCTGGTTCCCGTCCGCCCGAGGAGCTGCGCAGCGCTTCCCGAGTCTCTCAGAGCACCGACGACCCACCGGCTCAGCAGCACGAGCGCGACGAGGTTGATGATGGCTCCAACACCGAGGGAGCACGTCAGCCAGGGTCCACACGGTGGTCAGCTGCTGCACGCTTCCGATGCCTGCGCAGATGACGGCGCTGATCTGGAGTGCTCGTGAGATCCAGGGGCGGTCGGTGAGGTAGTCCAGGCAGACCTGGGCGTAGGAGAAGGCTCCGATAATCGTGGTGTAGGCCAGGACGACGACGAGCAGGGCCATGGGCCAGCGGCTCCACTCCCCCACGAGGTGGGCGATGGCGTCCTGGGTCAGGGTCCCCGCGCTCTCCTTGGCGGTGGCCCCGGGCTGAAGACGTCTGCTCCGGCGACCAGGATCGCCAGCGCTGTCGCGGTGCACACGAACAGGGTGTCGACCACGACGCCGAAGGCCTGGATGAAGCCCTGCTGGACCGGGTGCTCCACGGTGGCCGAGCCCGCTGCGCAGGCTGCTCCACCCAGTCCCGCCTCATTGGAGAACAGGCCGCGGCGCACGCCGTTGAGCAGGGCGGCGGTCACTCCCCCGGCCAGTCCTCCCAGTCCCTGACGCAGGCCGAAGGCCCCTTCATGATGGAGCGCAGCGCCTCCCAGGCCTGGAGGGGTGGGTGACGAGGATGGCCAGGACCAGCACCAGGTAGGCCAGTGCCATGAGCGGGGCAAGGTACTCGGCCACCCGAGCCATCGCACGCAGGCCTCCCAGGAGGACCGGGGCTGTCATGGCCACGACGAGAACGGCACCCAGGTTCGGCGAGAGCCCTCCGGCGCCTTGAGGGAGGCGGTGATGGCATTGGCCTGCACCATGGGCATGACCAGGCCGTTGGCGATGAGAAAGACGACGGCGAACAGGCCGCCCAGGATCGGCAGCCTCAGTCCGCGGGAGATGTAGTAGGCGGGGCCACCGCGAAAGGTGCCATCCGAGCGGCGCACCTTGAACAGCTGAGCGAGGGTCGCCTCGCTGAAGGCGGTGGCGGTTCCCAGGATCGCGACGAGCCACATCCACAGTACGGCGCCTGGTCCGCCCATGATGAGCGCCAGCGCGACCCCGACGATGTTGCCGGTTCCCACCCTGCAGGCCAGCCCGACGGCGAAGGCCTGGAAGGAGGTGATCCCGCCATGGCGCCCGTCACGGGAGCCCGACACCGAGACCGCGATAGCCCCGGTGTGCCGCAGTTGAACACCGCGGGTCCTGATCGTGAAGAAGATTCCGGCTCCCACCAGCAGCCACATGAGGACCCAGGAGTAGAGCAGGTCGGAGGTGGACGTCAGGGCGGCGTCGATCTGGTCCGCCCACGAGGTGCGCACCATTGGAGACATGGAGATCAGCCCCGCTTCGCCACGTCGTCGGGCTCCCCAGATGCCGGGGACCACGTCGCCGGGCAGAAGGGAGTTGCCGTGACCGATGAAGGTCGGTTCGGTGATGCCCTGGGCGCGTTGGGACTCGAAGTCACGCAGAGCTCCGATGACCCAGGGGCCAGGCGCACGATGACGATGAGGTTGAGAATGCCCAGCAGCCCCAGGGCGATGTCGGACAGGGGCCCACACAATGGGGAGGGTCAGAACAGTGCCGCCGAGGCCCGCCGCGGTCAGGAGAATCCCGAAGACCTGCTCGGCCCGCCGCTCCCCGCCCAGGAAGTTGACGTTGACCTGAGGCGATGGTAGCAGCCCAGCACGTGAGAAGACCAGGACGAAGATGAGGGACCACCATGGGCCAGGCGGTCCAGGACCCCAGAGTGCTCGGCAACGGCCTGCTGAGTCTGGACCGCCCCGATCAGGGAGTCGTCGCCGGGGCGGTAGGTGTCAGTGGCCAGCAGGATGAGCAGGCCGGTGGCCGTGCACACGAGGATAGTGTCGACGAAGACACCGAAGGACTGGATGAGCCCCTGACGCACCGGGTGGGCAACGGTGGCGGTACCGGCGGCGTTGGGGACGGTGCCGAGGCCGGCCTCGTTGGAGAACAGGCCGCGGCGCACGCCGTTGAGCAGCGCCGCGATGATGCCGCCGGCTGTGCCGAAGAAGGCTTGGTTGAGGCCGAAGGCGCCCTCGAAGACACTCAGAAGGACCTCGGGGAGGCGGTCCGCGTTGAGGATGACGACCACCATGGCCATGAGCACGTAGGCCAGGGCCATGACGGGGGCCAACCACTCGGCGACGCGAGCCACGAGGCGGACCCCGCCCAGGACCACGGGGGCGGTCAGCAGGACGAGGAAGACCCCGACCATCCAGCCCGACAGGTTGGGAACGGTTGCCGTCACGATCTGGGCCAGTGAGTTCGTCTGCACCATGACCACGGTGATGCCCACCGAGATGATGCACAGGGCTGCGAAGACCTTGCCCCACAGGGCCGACCCCAGCCCGTTCTTGATGTAGTAGGCGGGGCCCCCTCGGAAGGTGAAGTCGCGGCCGCGCTCCTTGAAGATCTGCGCGAGCGTGGACTCCACGAAGCTGGTGGCCATGCCGATGAGGGCCACGACCCACATCCAGAACAGGGCGCCGGGTCCGCCTGCGACGACGGGCCAGGGCGACTCCGGCGATGTTTCCGATGCCGACGCGTGCGGCCAGTCCCACTGCGAAGGCCTGGAAGGAGGAAATGCCTCCTTGAGCACCCGAGCGCGATCCGGACAGGGAGTTGACCATGGTGCCGAAGTGGCGAAGCTGCATCAGGACGGTGCGTGCAGTCAGGTGAGATGCCGACCAGGATGAGCAGGGCGGCGAGAAGGTAGGGTGTAGAAGAAGTCGTCGACGGAGTTGAGCAGGTTCTCGATGCTGGTGAGGCTCATGCGTCGGCTCCTGTCGAGGCGGCGGGCTGGCTGCTGGCCGGGGTGGGGGCGGGAACGTCGTCGGTCCGGGCCGGCTCGTCGGTGCCGACGGCGTCGGAGCCCTCACCCGCCCAGACGTCACCGGGGAGGTCTCCGGGCAGGGTGCGGGTTGCCGACGCCGATGAAGACGGGGGCGTCTCGACCCTGCCGGCGCTGGGCGTCCCAGTCCCTTGAGCGCGCCCACGCCCCAGCAGGGCCGAGCCAGACGAGGGCGACCAGGTTGGTCAGGGTCATCACGGCCATGGTGGTGTCGACGGTGTTCCACACCACCGTCAAGGAGGCGAGGGCTCCCAACCCGGTGGAGACCACTGAGACGAGGCGGGGCAGCCAGCGCCACTCGGGCCGCTCCGAGATGAAGGTCATGGAAACCTCGGAGTAGGTGGCTGCGGCGATGATGGAGGAGAAGGCCAGGACGAAGATGACGATCGCCATGGGGACAGCCGTCCATCCGCCCAGGGTGGCGGCGACGGCGTCGGAGGTGAGGGTGCCCGCAGCGTCCGGCGTCAGGGCGCCGGACTCGGCGAGGGCGGGACTGTAGACGTCGGAGACCAGGATGATAAAGGCGGTCGCGGTGCACACGACGATCGTGTCGACGAAGACGCCGAGGGACTGGATGAGTCCCTGCTGGACAGGATGGGCGACGGTGGCGGTGGCGGCGGCGAAGGGGGCGGTGCCCCTGTCCAGCCTCGTTGGAGAACAGGCCGCGGCGGGTGCCGTTGGTCAGGGCGGCGATGATGCCACCGGTGACCCCTCCGGCGAAGGGAGCGGGACCGAAGGCCGAGGACACGATGGTGGTCAGGAGACCCGGAAGCCGAGTGACGTGAAGCCCGACGATGACGATGGCCATGACCACGTAGACCAGGGGCCATGATGGGCGCCATCCACTCAGTGACGCGGGCGACCCGGCGCACCCCGCCGAGGATGACGAGGGCCGAGAGCCCCACCAGGACGGCGGCGGCGACGCTCGAGGGCAGGTTCAGCGGGGAGCCCGGCCCGATGACACCGGCGACGGCGTTGGACTGGACCATGATGATGGAGAAGCCGCAGGTGAAGATCGTCAGACAGGCGAAGACCACACCGAGGGGGCGGCTGCGCAGTCCCCTGGCCATGTAGTGAGGCGGGTCCGCCGCGGAAGGAGCCGTCGGTGTGGCGCACCTTGAACATCTGGGCCAGGGTCGCCTCGAAGAAGGCGGTAGCCATGCCTACCAGGGCCACGATCCCATCCAGAAGATCGCCCCCGGGGCCGCCCAGGATGAGGGCGGCGGCCACGCCGAAGACATTGCCGATGCCCACGCGGGCGGCCAGGGAGATGGTGAAGGCCTGGAAGGAGGAGATGCCTCCTTGAGCGCCGGAGCGCGATCCGGCCACCTGGCGGAACATGTCCGGCAGTCGTCGCAGCTGGACGGCACCGGTGCGGACGGTCAGCAGGGATCCCGGTACCGACGAGCACCCACATGGTGATGTGGAGGGTGATCCAGTCCGAGACCGCCGCGAGCTGGGCGGCGAGGGCATCCATGGGAGATTCGGCCTTTCACGGTGTCACTGCAGGCAGGGGACGGCCCGCATGGTCTCACGAATCGGTACCCGGGACATAGCGCGGCCACTCCTCAGGACGGGTCACGATCTGGAGAGGCTCTCCCGCAAGCCGCCCCGGATCGTTCACCGTCAGCCCCGTGAGACGATGACGCCGTGACCTCCCAGAACGCTCCGGCCCTCAACGCGATGCTCGACGTCCTCATCCCGGCTGATGATCCCGAGCGCGTCCCCGAGCCCGAGGAGGTCTACCTGGCCTTCTCGGACTGGGCGGAGACCACCGGACGTCCGCTCTACCCGCACCAGGACGAGGCGCTGTCGGAGATCCTGGAGGGCCGCCACGTCATCGCCGCCACCCCGACCGGCTCGGGCAAGTCGATGATCGCACTGGCCGCCCACACCGTCTCCCTGGCCCGTGGGGGCCGCTCCTACCACGGCGCCGCTCAAGGCCCCTGGTCAGTGAGAAGTTCTTCGAGCTGGTGCGCCTGTTCGGGGCGGACAACGTGGGTATGGTCACCGGGGACACCTCCATCAACGCCGCCGCACCGATCATCTGCTGCACGGCGGAGATCCTGGCCAACCAGTCCCTGCGTGAGGGCGAGGACATGGACGTGGACTGCGTCATCATGGACGAGTTCCACTACTACGCCGATTCTCAGCGTGGCTGGGCCTGGCAGGTGCCCCTCCTGGAGCTGCCCCAGGCGCAGATGGTGCTGCTGTCGGCCACGTTGGGTGACGTCTCCTTCTTCGTTCGGGACCTGCGCAAACGTACGGGCCGCGAGGTCGCCGTCATCGACGACGCCGTGCGGCCGGTGCCGTTGGAGATGGAGTACGTCGTCGAGCCGATCGGTGAGCTGCTCCAGCGTCTGGTGGGGCAGGACAAGGCTCCGGTCTACGTCGTCCACTTCTCCCAGAAGGAGGCGGTTGAGCGGGCCACCTCCCTGCTGAGCGTGGACCTGGTGCCCAGGTCCCGCAAGGCGGAGGTGGTGAAGGCGTTGGGCGATTTCCGCTTCGGCGGTGGCTTCAGGGCCACGCTCTCACGGCTGCTGCGTGCCGGGATCGGTGTGCACCACGCGGGTATGCTGCCGCGCTACCGGCGGCTGGTGGAGCGACTGGCCCGTGAGGGCCTGCTGTCCGTCATCTGCGGCACGGACACGCTCGGGGTGGGGATCAACGTACCGATCCGCTCAGTGGTCATGACCTCGCTGGTGAAGTTCGACGGCTCCAGGGGCGCCATCTCACCGCGCGCGAGTTCCACCAGATCGCCGGGCGGGCGGGGCGCGGGCTTCGACACCCGCGGCTACGTCGTCGTCCAGGCCCCCGAGCACGTCATCGAGAACGCCAAGGCGCTGGCCAAGGCCGGCGACGACGAGCGCAAAGCGCCGCAAGATCGTGCGCAAGAAGGCCCCTGAGGGGCGCGTCAACTGGACGGACAAGACCTTCGAGCGACTGCGCGACGCGGCCCCGGAGACACTGATCAGCCAGTTCCAGGTCACCACCACCATGGTGCTCAACCTCATGGAGCGCGTCGGCGACCCGGTGGCGGCGATGGCGGGTCTCCTTCAGCGCCCACGAGCCCGAGGCCCAGCAGCGCCGGCACGTGCGCCGCGCCCTTGGAGATCTACCTGTCCCTGCGCACGGCGGGCGTCCTCACACACGTCTCCAGCGCCCAGGCCGCCGCCGACGGGCGCCCCTCGGCTCCGGCTGGCCGTGGACCTGCCGGCCGACTTCGCCCTCAACCAGCCCCTGGCACCCTTCGCCCTGGCGGCCATGGACCTGCTGAACGCGGAGGCTCCGGAGCACACGGTCGACGTCGTCAGCGTCGTCGAGGCCACGTTGGACGACCCGCGCCCGCTGCTCTACGCCCAGCAGCGCGCCGCCCGCAGCGAGGCGATCGCCGCGATGAAGGCCGAGGGCATGGACTACGAGCGCATGGCCGCCCTGGAGGAGTCACCTGGCTCCCAGCCTTTGGCCGAGCTGCTCACTCCTGCCCTGGAGATGTACAAGCAGGCCAACCCGTGGATCGCCGAGCACGAGCTGGCACCGAAGTCGGTGGTGCGCGAGATGGTGGAGAACGCGATGACCTTCTCCGACCTCATCTCCCGCTACGACCTGGGACGCAGCGAGGGCGTGGTGCTGCGCTACCTCACCGACGCCTACCGGGCGCTGCGCCAGGTCGTGCCCGAGGCACCGCACACCCGAGGTCACCAGAGCTCATCGACTGGCTGGGGGCGCTCGTGCGCGCCGTCGACTCCTCCCTGCTCGATGAGTGGGAAGCACTCGGTCAGGTTCAGGCCGGAAGGGCGGGTGAGGGCCGCCGGCCTGCTGGAGGGCGACCGTCCCGGTGCGGATGACTCGGCCGGGGTGGAGCGGGCCTTCGGCGCGGACGAGGACGGGACGGTTGCCTTCACCCGCAACCGTCACGCTTTCCGGGTAGCGGTGCGCCGGGAGATGTTCCGGCGCGTCGAACTCATGGCGCGCGACGACGTCGAGGCCCCTGGGGCGCCTGGACGCCTCCTCCGGCTGGGGCGAGGACCGCTGGGACGAGGTGCTGGGGCGCTACTGGGACGAGTACGACTGGATCGGCACGGACACCTCAGCCCGGGCGATCTCGCTGGCACCGCTCGATGAGGCTCCCGACGAGACGGCTCTGGCCGCCGCCGGCGTCAGCGAGCGCCTGCGCGAGGCCCCTGGAGACCTCCGGACGGCAGGTGTGGCTGGCCACGCAGGTCCTGGAGGACCCCGACGGCGACCATGACTGGCGCTTGACGGCCCTGGTGGACCTGGCCGAGTGCGACAGGGACCAACGCGCGGTCATCCACCTGCTGTCCGTGGGTCCGCAGCAGGGTTAGCCCGCCTCATTGGCATCCGCGACAGGCCTCACCGGCTGGCGCAGGACGGTCTTCATCTTCTCGGCGCCACGCGCCTGGGGTCGCTGAGGTAGATCTCGTGATGGGGCCCGTTCAGGTGAGTCCGAGTCTCGGCATGACCTCGTCGTGGAGGCGGGCCAGGGTGGGGGCCTCGTCGTCGTAGGGTGCCCACGTGGAGGATCTGCAGCGACCTGCCCTCGTTCAGTGGGAGCTCCTTGAGAGCGGCGATGGGAAGCTCAGGCTTCTTGCGTGCGGCCTGTCCAAGACCGTCGACGATGTCCTGCGATGAGACCGCGTCGGGTAGAGGGATCATCATGGTCAGTCCCACTCCCCTTGTCGCGGGCGACGAAGGCGGAGTCATCGGCACTCGTCCACGGTCCTCGAGGGACCGACGACGAAGTCGTCACCGGTGCGCTTCTGAGGACGGAGCGGATCGCGTAGGCGCCCGCGTACAGGGCCTGGATCGCGATGGCGTAGGCCGGCGAGGTGTTGGGGTCGCCGTGACCGTCGATGGCCAGGTAGGTGATGGCCGGCACGTCCACCTCGGTGAAGTCAGTTCTTCCCGGCAGGTAGAGATCCTTGCGGTCCTTCTTGATATCAGTCCTCATCAGTGTCTGCTCTCCTTGAGAAGAGATCGGGTCCAGGCGAGATCCGCTTCCTGACGCAGGATCTCGTAGTCGAAGATGGCCAGGGCGTGCTTCTCATCGACCTGAGCGCGCAGCCCTGCGCAACTCATCGAGCCTCTCGAGGAGTGCCTCGGCACGCTGCGCGAGGGCAGCCCATGAGCTCGGGTTCATCGAGCCGGGCATAGGCATTGAGTGCCGGGAGCACACCGGCGGTGGGTGGAGCCAGGGGCGAGAACACGCTCACCGGCGGCCTTGCTCAGCTCACTGTGCCCGGTGCCGGTCACACGGAAGACGGTGCGACGCTCCGTGGACCCTCGTCGGGCACGGCGAGCCCCCGTTCCGCCAGGCGTTTGAGGACGTAGTAGACGGATGAGAAGGCCAAGGAGGTCCACTGGCGGTAACCGCGCTGCTCGATGACCCGGTCGAGGTCGTAGCCATGGCGCGGCTGCTCAGCAAGGAGCGAAGGACGACGATGTCGGCGTCGAGCATCCATTACTCTAGCACTAGAGCAATGGCATGCAAGACGACTCCGGACTGAGTTCACCAGGCTGTCGGCGTCGGAGAACTCGAGGGCTACGTACGGACAGCATGGGCGATCTCGCGGATCTGTGCTGGGCGGGTGCGGCGGCAGCCGCCGATGAGTCTGACGCCCTGCGGCGATCCAGGAGGGCGCCAGGGCCGTGAACCCGACCCCCTTCGTCTCCGGCCTTCCACGTCTTGGTCCCAGGGTCGTAGATATCGCCTGAGTTCGGGTAGGCCACCAGCGGCTTGGCGGTGACCTCGCGCAGAACCGGCGGCGCTCGACCGACGACGTCGGGGGCCACGCAGTTGACGCCGACGGCGACGACCGCCTCCTCCCCGGCAGCCCAGGCCGCCGCCTCGACCAGCGGGTGCCGTCGGCCAGGCGGACGCCGTCGGGCCGCACCTGGAAGGAGACCCAGCACTCGGCCTGAGGAGAGAGGCCCTTCACCATGGTGACGAGCGCCTGCGCCTCGTTCAGACGCGGAAGCGTCTCCAGGGCGAACAGGTCGACCCCCTTCCCCACCAGCACCTCGATGCGAGGCAGGTGAACCTCCGGAAGCCGGAGCCCTCGGAGACGTCGACGTCGTAGGCGCCGGTGTACTCGCTGCCGTCAGCCAGGTAGGCGCCGTAGGGCCCGAGTCCTCCAGCCACGAGCACCGGCTCCTCGGGATGCTCCCTCTCGAAGCAACGGGCGGCATCGTTAGCGAGGCGAGCCCCGGCCGCAATGACATCTCTGGCACCGACTGTGTCATGCCCGGCCTGCCGCAGTCCGGGGAGGGTCGCCTGATAGGTGTTGGTCGTGATGACGCGGGCGCCGGCGTCCAGATAGTCGGTGTGGACGGCACACACCACCTCAGGCACAGCGGTGAGCGCAAGCGCTGACCACAGTGCGTTATGGGTGTCAACGCCACGGGCGTCGAGCTCGGTCCCCATCGCTCCGTCCAGGACGACCGGACCACTCACCAGAAGATCGGACAGGCGGGCCGTTCTCCGCCGAGAGGGCGGACGACTTCTGGGAGTGGATACCGAGGACGTTCGCATTGCGACACGGTATCGAATGGTCTCCGGCGGCGCCGGTAGCGTCTCGCCTATGGCACCCGTTGCAGATCCCCATGGGACCGCCGAAGAACTAGAAGAATCAGCAGCCTCACCCATCTCCTCCTCTCAACCGGAGAAAGTGTCCCTCGACGGTCAGAGGCATGTGAAGGCGCTGGAACGCCGCATGAACCCACGTCACCTCATGATGATCAGCTTCGGCGGGGTCATCGGCACGGGACTGTTTCTGTCCACTGGCAACACGATTCACCAGGCCGGCCCCCTGGGGACCGTGCTGGCCTACTCCATCGGCGCCGTCATCGTCTACCTGGTCATGCTGTGTCTGGGAGAGCTGAGCGTCGCGATGCCCTTCACCGGCGCCTTTCATGTCTATGCCCACCAGTACCTGGGGCCGGCCACGGGATTCGTCACTGCCATCCTGTACTGGCTCACGTGGACGGTAGCCCTGGGAAGTGAGTTCACCGGCGCAGCGATGATCATGTATGGCTGGTTCCCAGGCGTCCCCGTATGGGTATGGGCGGCCGCCTTCATCATCCTGGTCCTCGTGCTCAACACGGTCTCCGTCAGGGTCTTCGCCGAGGCGGAGACGGTGCTATCCGGGATCAAGGTGGCGGCGATCATCATATTCATCGCTCTGGGCACGGCCACGATCATTGGGCTGCTGCCCTACGAGGGGCACCGCTCGTTCCTGGGGCTGACGAATCTCTACCAGGACGGCCTCTTCCCCAACGGATTCGGCGCGGTATTCACCACGATCCTGGCCATCAACTTCGCCTTCTCCGGCACCGAGCTCATTGGCGTTACCGCCGGAGAGGTCGAGGACCCGGGCACTACCATTCCTCGCGCGATCCGGGCGACTCTGGCCCGCCTGACCATCTTCTTCATCGGCTCGATCGTCGTCATCGCAGCACTGATCCCGTGGGAGAGGGCCGGGGTCGAGGAAAGCCCCTTTGTAACGGTCCTGTCGAGGATCGGCGTTCCCTGCGCCGGGGACATCATGAACGTAATCATTCTGGCCGCCATCCTGTCGGCGGCGAACTCGGGCTCTATGCCTCGACCCGCATGCTGTGGTCTCTGGCCAACGAGGGCACCCTGCCCAGGGCCTGGCTCGCACCAACCGGTTCGGGGTGCCGGCACTGGCCATGGGACTGTCCATGTTGGGCGGGCTGGCGGCCCTGCTGACATCGACCTACGCCGCCTCCACGGTGTACCTGGTCCTCATGTCCATCTCCGGACTCGCCGTGGTCCTGGTGTGGGTGGTCATCGCCGTCTGCCACCTGTCATTCCGACGTTATTGGCTCGCCGACGGCCGCAGTCTGACGGAGCTGGCGTACCGAGCTCCCGGGTACCCATGGTTATCGATCGCGGCTCTGGCACTATCGGCGGCCTCCTGCCTGCTTATCGCCTTCGACCCTGAGCAACGCCCGGCCCTGGGGATCACCGCGCTCTTCCTGGCGGTCTGCTACCTCGGCTGCTGGGGCCAACCGCCGGATCAGCCTCTAGAAAGCCGGTGGAGGACTACGCAGTCCTCCACCGCACATGACAAGCCTTCAACGAGTCTCGACTATCTGCTACCGAAGGGAAGCAGGGTGATAGGATGAGCTTGATGTTGGCCACCGCCAGCGGGATCCCAATGATGGTGATGGCCTGCGCGGCTGCGGTGGTGACGTGGCCGATCGCCAGCAGAGCCCAGCGACGAGGAACCAGATGACGTTACTGATCCCAGTCATGGCGCCGGCTCCAGGGGCGAGGACCACCTCGCGCCCGAAGGACCCACAGGACGTATGCGGCTATGCGGAAGGAGGCGACTCCCGCAGGAATCGTGACGATGAACAGGCGAGGCGATCAGACCGAAGAAGACGTAGCCGAGGAACAGCCAGAACCCACCGAGGACGACCCAGATGATGTTGAGCAGCGTGCGCATGTCATCTATCGTACCACACGCGGGAACCACAATGTGCCCGCGCTCGCGAAACGGTCACCAGAAGATGCGCTGAGCGATGGCGTCAGCGAAGTTGTCCAGCGCCTCCGGCGCTGCCCGAGGTAGAGTCCTGCGTCGATCAGCGAGACCTCCATGAGGTAGAAGCCGCCCTGACCGTCTCCAACGACGTCGACACGGTTGAACAGGAGCTGAATGTCTCGGCCCGGAGACCTCCTTGATGAGCGTGTGGATGGCCTTGCGCACGCGCTCACCCCAGAGCCACTCCTGCTCGCTGGGCTCCCGCGCTGTCACGATCTCCTCGTGGATCTGATCGGTCGACTTGAAGGACGGGTGGAGCATCGGTGCCTTCTCCACCGCGTGAGAGAGCACTCCGTTGAAGTAGACCAGCGAGACCTCACCCTTGCGGTCGACCTCCTCAAGGTACCGCTGGACCATGACGGTGCGCCCACGGCGCAGGTGGTGCATGGCGTCATTGATCGCCGCAGAACCGGGAGGAGGCGTTCGTGGCGGTGTAGCGCCCGTGCCGCGCCCGCCCGAGGAGATAGCCGGCTTGACGACGAAGTCTCCGTGCGCCGGGAAACGCGTATGAACCTGGTGCTTGGAGTAGCCGGCCTCCGGCTCCAGCCAGGTCGTTGGAATCATGGGGACCCCCCACTCGCTCAGTCGGGTGAGGTGAGTGCTTGTCCGAGTTCAGGTAACGACGTCGGGATGGTTGGCCAGTCTGGGAACCGAGCGGGCCCATTGAAGGAAACCGGGTAGGTTGCCCTTGGTGGCGTAGTCGCGGACGCTGCGCAGGACGACGGTGCCGGCCTGGCTCCAGTCGACGCCGGGGTCGTTCCACACGGCGATCCTCGGCTCGATGCCGCGGGCGCGCAGGGCATCGGGAAGGCCGCGGTCGTCGTCGTCAAGCTCTGGGAAGTCGGCGCAGGTAGCCAGCGTCACGATCGGGTCGCTCATGAGGCCCACGCTACCGCGCACGGCTCCGCGGCGAGGGCCGCAGGCGTGTGACGCTGAACCGCGCTCATACCAACGCGAAGGATTACCTCCCGGTCGGGACGGCTGGATACAGGGTGGCTGCCACCCCGCAGGTGAGCATCACCAGGCCGTCATAACCACCGACCCCCACAAGACTCCCTGAGACTTGCCACACAATAGGGCGCTTTCGTGGATTCCAACTGGACGTCCCCACCTTCATCCGTAAAGTATTCCTCCGTCGCCCAGCGAGCCACATCAAATGACATCGCTGTGGTGATGCACCGCTAGCTCAATTGGCAGAGCAGCTGACTCTTAATCAGCGGGTTCAGGGGTTCAAGTCCCTGGCGGTGTACGGATCTTCCGGCCCAGTAGGCCGGGGACGACAGTCGCCGAGACCGAGCACCGCTAGCTCAATTGGCAGAGCAGCTGACTCTTAATCAGCGGGTTCAGGGGTTCAAGTCCCTGGCGGTGTACCACGAGGGACATGTGCTCCGCTCGGGATGACCCCGCAGGCGTAAGCAGCACGTGAACATCGGCGTCAGAGGCAGCCTCCTCCAGCAAGGCCGGGAAGTCCTCGGAATGTCACCGTTCCACCAGACACTGCCGCCTCGTGATCCCAGTCAGCGACTGCGCCAACCAGCTGCGGCGTGAGAGTCCTGATCCGCAGCACGCCGACTCGCAGGCATGTACCTGCTATCGCACGCGGTCCTGCAAGGCCCCACTGGGCCGACGATGTCGAAGGAGTTGAGGGAGTACGTATGACGCACAACATTCACCACCACAGCGGCCACAGCCCGCGAAGCGGCTGAACGCGAGCTCTTCGCTGCACGCGCCGAGCTCGCGTCACTGGGCGCAGCGACCTCGCCCTCGCGCCTTGAGCGGGCGCTGAAGCGGTTGGAAGCAGCGCAGAGGGCATCACGGCAGCCGCTCTCCCAGGTCGCCTGAGCAGGGCGCAGCATCGGGTCAGGATCGCAGAGCCGATGTGGTCAACGTTCGCCAGATCACGAAAGTAAGTCGCCGAATCCACTGCCGCAACTACCGGCCGCGATGCGAGGATGAGCATATCCGCCCAGGAACCCGAGGAGGACCTATGCCCCAGCTCGCTGCCGGTGATCGCGCCCCGGATTTCGCCCTGCCCGATCAGGACAATCGCACCGTGACCCTCGACGACCTTCGCACCAGCACGGACATGGGCGTCATCGTCTACTTCTACCCCAAGGCCAGCACTCCGGGCTGCACCAAGGAGGCATGCGACTTCAGGGACTCCTTGGAGGGACTCAAGGCGGCCGGCTACGCCGTCGTCGGCATCTCCCCCGATCCGGTGACCGCCCAGGCCACGTTCTCCAGCCGCCACGGCCTGCCCTTCCCTCTGCTGTCGGACGCCGACCACGCCGTCATGGAGGCTTGGGGCGTGTGGGGTGAGAAGAAGAACTACGGAAAGGTCTACACCGGCGTCATCCGCTCAACCGTGGTGGTCGCGCCCGATGGAACCGTGACACTGGCCCAGTACAACGTCCGCGCCACCGGGCACGTCAAGCGGCTGCGAGCCGCACTCGGTGTGGACTGACGAGCCCTGAGGCCATTATTCTCACATCCTCTGCGCCCACCCCTGTCGACGACAGCACGCTGGGAGACCACCGTGTTCGGCCATCCGCGTGCAAACCGGTAGAGTGGACGCAACACAGCGCGAGTGGCGGAATTGGTAGACGCCCCAGGTTTAGGTCCTGGTGCCTTCGGGCGTGAGGGTTCGAATCCCTTCTCGCGTACAGATCTCATTTCCCGGCACGGTCAGGGCCTGCGGGCTCCGACAGCCAGGCTTGTCATCCTTGTCCACTCTGACTCTGCCGCTTCCCCAGCCTGATCCGAGGCATCGATGAAGAGAACTTCTCAATCAGGATACGCCCGCTTTCGATGTTGTGCTGGCGCAGACGATCGCCAGACACTTTCAAGGCGCCGTGGCCGAGGGCCATCGACGGCGTCAGACGGTCCGGCTGGGCAGGCCTTCCCGTTATTGAGTGCTTCATCGATACGATTCAAGACCACGAGCCATATGGCGCATTCCTCTTTCTCCAGATCACGTCGGGCGCCTTCGGCGATACCCAGACGCTCGTGACGGCCAGCGGCTACGGTTCAAGCCAGCTGGCGTCGGTTGTCACCGCCGGATGCAACTGGGCCTGTGCCTTCGGCCCCGCCCTTCTGGCCGGAATCGGCCGCCCGGACCTGATCAGCTCCCAAGACCCTGAGTTCGAGCAGTTCGAGGCCACAGTGGGGAGGCAGACGCTACCGGGTGAGCGCCGGTCATGTCGACCGCAGCATGAATATGCCGATCGAGGAGGTGACGGCCTATCGCCAACAGCTCGGCGGACCTCGCGCCCTAACCAACCGGGTGCTCTCCAGCCCTCTGATTCCCGCCACTCGTACTGGTGAGGCCGTAGCACTGGGTTGCTACGCCTCGATCGGACCGGAGCCGATCACCCGAGCTCAAGCTCGCAGGCGCCGATTGGCCCGCAGGGCGCAGCGTTCTGGACGCGATCCCTCCGGAGGACGGCGGCTACCGTATGCTCGGGGTGGGCGGTGCTCACGCCCCTGGAGCCAGCCCCGGCACTGACCCGGGACGATCTGCAGCACACCCTCAACCTCATCCGCGCCACCTCGGACAACCCACGCAGTGAAGCCGGCTGGCTGGGTAGCAGACACCACAGCATGAGGCTGGGACCGCCGAGCCTGCCTCAGGGCCTCTCTTCCTGAGGACATGCGTTGGTTCCTCGGCACCATCGCAGGCTCGGGCGCCGGCCCCGGCTACAGGCTGGACATCTACCCGGCAGACGACGGAGGCATCCACCTCGCCGATGCCGGTTGCGGCGCCGAGTGGCGTATGAGCCCCTACGACGGCAGCGTCTGGTTGGACTCACGGGCCTGCGACGATGGTTTTTGTCCGCGTAGCCCCGAGCTTCCTATCCTGGTACGAGGCCTGGCTCGATCATGCGCGATCCGCGGTGGTGGGCCGTTTGCGCAGTGGTCCTACCCGAGGTCGACACCGCCTACAAGATGCTCAAGCAGAGCGCCGGCGAACACGGCGTCGAGCGTCTTCCGGAGACTGTCACACGGGTCAGGATCCATGACCAGCCAAGGATGTCGGCCCCTGTCACTCCTGCCAGCTCGTCTACGACTGGTTCGGTGCTACCGGAGTCGGTCTTCGTCACTGCCCCGTCCCCGGCGACCTGGGTCACTGCTCGTGCTGAACGACCTCGAAGCCGAGGACATCCACGCGCATTCCCCGGCGCCTGTCGTCGTCGTGCCCACCGGCCGGCCGCGCGGCCTGCCAGCGTTCATAGTCCTCACGCGTCTCCACCGAGTCACCACGAGTAGCGGTCCTCACCAACCACCGGACGCAGCGGCTCGAAGCTCTGGAAGCCCCGTGAAGTGTCGACACCCCGCTTACGTGCGGCGAAGCGCTTCTCGATCTCGGCCTCGGCGCCCTCGGGGAAGGTCAGCGCGGTGATGTTGACGTAGGTCATGATGTTCTCCTCGGTGTCTTTGTCGGCTCCGGGCCGGAACAGGCGTCACAGCGAACGCTACCGCCTGACCACAGCCCTCGGACTACAGGCACTGGTACCTCACGGCGCTGAGACAGCCCCGAAGCCGGGTGGTGGCCGGGTAGCCTGAGCCCGTGACAACTGCCTCGTTCACCCGCAAGGACGGTCGCGCCGTCGACGAGCTTCGCCCCGTGACCATGACCCGTCACTGGCTCGACCACGCCGAGGATCGGTCCTGGTGACATTCGGGCGCACCTGTGTCCTAGTGCGCCGCCTCCTTCACCGAGGGCGTCCCGCGCTGGCGCAAAGGGCAGCGGTGAAGGCTGGGTGATCCCGCCGAGTACGCCATGCTCCCTCGGGCCGGGTCGGAGCGCTCAGGGCGCGAGTCGGTGCGCGGCAAGGTCGGCAGCCGCACCCATGAGGATCTCCCGCCTCATCGGCCGTAGCCTGCGCGGCATCATTGACGTGTCCGCGCTGGGTGAGAACACGATCGCCCTGGACTGCGACGTGCTGCAGGCCGACGGCGGCACCCGCACCGCGGCCATCACCGGCGCCTACGTGGCCCTGGCCGACGCCGTCACCTGGGGCACGGAGCGCGGCCTCATCAAGGCCCGCCCCGGCAAGCCGGTGCTGTCCGACTCCCCTGTCGGCCATCTCGGTGGGGATCATCGACGGTGTTCCCTGCCTCGACCTGCCCTATGAGGGAGGACGTGCGCGCCCAGACCGACATGAACGTCGTCCAAACCGGTGACGGCCGGTTCATCGAGGTCCAGGGCACCGCCGAGCATGCCCCCTTCGACCGATCCGAGCTGGGATCACTGCTCGACCTGGCCGCCACCGGCAACACCCGGCTGGCAGCGCTCCAGCGCCGAGCCCTGGCCGGCCCCGATGACGAGCCCTTCACTGTGTCCTCCTCTCAGTCGACGGAGGCCTGATCCGTGAACGATCCCTCTGGCGCCGACGGCGCTCCCCTGCTCACGGACCGAGTCGAGGTACCTGATGGCGCCCGTCTCGTGCTGGCCACCCACAACGCCGGCAAGCTGACCGAGCTGCAGCAGATCCTGAAACCGCTCGTACCAGATCTGGATCCTGGCGCGATCATCTCGGCCGCCTCGCTCAAGGTATCCGAACCAGTGGAGGACGGTCTGTCCTTCACTGACAACGCCCGCCTCAAGGCCCGCGCCCTCGCCTGGGCCACTGGCCTGCCAGCAGTCGCGGACGACTCGGGTCTGTGCGTGGACGTGCTGGGCGGAGCGCCGGGGATCTTCTCGGCACGCTGGAGCGGCCGACACGGGGACGATGAGGCCAACCTCCAGCTGCTTCTGAGTCAGCTGGCCGACGTCGCCGATCCGCACCGCACAGCGCGCTTCACCTGCGCCGCGGTCCTGGTTCAGCCGGCCACCGGCAGTGCACCGGAGCGGGTCGCCGCCATCGAGCGCTCCATGGAGGGGCGCCTGGCTCACTCTCCTCAGGGAGAGGGAGGGTTCGGATACGACCCGATCTTCGTCCCCCTCCAGGAGGACGAGTCCGATGCCCGAGGCCGTACCACCGCCCAGATGACGCCTGAGGAGAAGCACGCCATCTCCACCGGGGCCGGGCCTTCCGTGCCCTTGCACCAGTCCCTAGCCGAGCTCCTGGGCCGGTAGCTAGCCGTTCACGTCTCACTCACCGGGCACCCGGTGAACTCCATGGTGTCTCAGCTCCTCCCTGCTCCTGCTCGGCGAGGGCGGTGCGCCACGGGCCTGGGGGTCAGGGAGTCGTGGGCGCGCACGTAGCCGTAGAGCCACCGCCACCCGGCCAGGAACACGATGAGGAAGGTCCCGGTCATGAGCGACCAGGAGACTGCGGCCAAGACGCCAGTGACCGCCAGATCGGTCAGGTAGTGCAGCGCAGTCCATATCACCCAGGTCAGGCCTGCGATGATGAGCCCCTCGGGCAGGGGCCATCTCGAGGTGATCAGGGGTGGCGATGTCGAAGGCACCAGGTGGCACCCCAGGAGATGCCCACAGCCAGGACTGCCTGCCACGGCGGCGTGACGACCTGCCCCATCGTGCGCGTCGAGGCGGCGCCGAACAGTGCCACGAGCACCACTGCCACCAGGTCCGAGGGCACCTGCAGCCACCAACGCGTCCTCCTGCCCCTGGTCCAGGGGACAGTCCGCCCCGTCGGGAAGAGCCGGGGTGAAAGGAGATCCTCCGTTGCCGGAAGGATGACCGTTCCCCGCTGGCGCTCACAGCTCCCAGACGGCGTCCGCCGTCGCCGCCTCCAACGGACCCGGTAGACTTCTGCGGCCTCCTTGAGGGGCACGGCCGGGTCCGTCAGGGCTGGATATGGGTGAGGGACCAGGTGTCCCGCACCAGCCTGCGCGGCGAGCTCCCCGGCGCGGCGACCGGTCATATGCATTCCACCCACGGTGTCCCGGCCCTCGACGAGGCCGCCTCGGCCAGGGAGGTCCACGCCCTGAGCCATATCGCTCATACCCTGGCAGGAGTCCGTGTCCCCGTGAAAGCGAGGCTGACCCGGAGAGACGGGTCGGCCTCGCTCGGCCTCGATCCGGCCCCGTAGGCCTCCACCGGGTGGAGCGCCTCGAAGGTGCGATCACCATGGGGGCCCACGCTGAGACCTGCCGGGCACGGCGGTGACGAAAACCGAACTCGGTGGCGTAGCGTCGCTGGGCGGGACGCCGTCAGCCTGCAGACGCTCCAGCAGTTCCGAGGGGCCCAGGCAGGCCACCGGCCCCAACGCTCCGGGTGGGCAGCCAGCGCCGGTAGACGTGCATCCCCACCAGGTCGACCATGTGGTCGGCGTGGCAGTGCTGAGATCGCTATGGCGTCCAGCTCAGCGGGATCGAGGTGACGCAGCAGCTGTCCCATGGACCCCGGTCCGAGGTCCAGCACGATCAGTAGGTGCGCAGCGCGCCGTCGGCATCGACTCCGTCAGCCTGAACCAGGTAGGAGGAGGCCGAGGGACTGGGGCCCCGACATGGATCCCGGAGCAGCCGATAATCGTGAGTCTCATGCAGGTCCTTAGGGGAGGAGGAAGGGCGGAGGGGGTCACAGGGGAGTCCGATGCGGTGGAGGCGAAGGCCACGCGCTCAACGGCGGCGACCTCGGGCCCGAGGAAGCGCCGGGCCAGCACCGAGAAGGCTTCCGGATCGCCGGTGGAGCGGAACTCGTGGCGCGGTTCGCAGGCCTCGGGTCCACGCAGAAGGTTCCTTCTGGCCAGCGCCCGGTAGACGTCCTTGGCGGTTTCGTCTGAGGAGGTCACCAGGGCGACCTCCTCCCCCATGACGTAGGAGATCGGTCCGACCAGGAGGGGGTAGTGGGTGCAGCCCAGGATGAGGGTGTCCACGCCGGCGGCCTTGATGGGAGCCAGGTGCTCCTCGGCGACGTCGAGTACCTCAGGGGCCGGTGGTCACACCTCGTTCGGCGAGCTCGACGAAGCGCGGGCAGGCCTGCGAGAAGAGCTCGACGCCGGGGACGAGCCTGGAGCGCGTCGTCATGGGCGCGCGAGTCCACCGTCCCCCGGGTGGCGATCAGGCCCACCCGGCCGTTGCAGGGTCACCCGGGCCGCCGTGCGCGCGGCCGGGTGGATCACCTCGATGACTGGGACGCCCCGCCCCAGGGTGTAACGCTCACGTGCATCGTGCAGCACGGCCGCAGAGGCAGTGTTACAGGCGATGACGAGCAGCTTGACCCCGCGATCCACGAGCTCGTCCATGATGCTCAGTGCCAGGGAGCGGACCTCGGCGATGTCTCGAGGGCCCGTAGGGACCGTTGGCGGTGTCCCCGATGTAGAGCACCCTCTCATGGGGCAGCTGGTCGAGGACAGAACGGGCGACGGTGAGGCCACCGACCCCAGAGTCGAACATCCCGATCGGAGCATCATTCACACAGCGAGACTATGCGGGCCCTGTGCCCCCGAACAGCGCGGATACCAGTGATTCCTGCCACCAGGTGACCATGTCGTAGACGAGTGCCGTGCCCCTGTACCACTGCTCGTGAGGTCTCGCTCTCAGGAGCCTCCTGGGAAGGCGACGTCGTGGATACGCCCGGCGTCCTGAGCGGACTCGATGCCCAAACGCTGGGCCAGCACGAGACGGATGTCGTTGATCGCACCGAGCCAGTCGGCCTCCTGACCGAGCGGCACCAGGATCGTTCCCTCAGCCCGAGGGCACCCGCATCTCGGCGACCAGCCGCGCCAGGCAGTCTGACTTGTCGTCACGTAGGCGCGCCCGGGTCAGGCTGCTCACCTCCATCGCGGTGACGGGATCCTCAGGCCTCCGGAAGCAGGATGCCGACGACGGGATCCGTGGTCAGCCGACCGGCGTGAACGTGATTGGCCGGAGGTCGAGATCGACGTCCAGGGGCCGCCAGGACCTCGCGGTCCCGATCGCTCTCCCCCGGGCGCCCCGGATCGCTGCGGGAGGGCTGCGAGATCGCGGACTCGCCCGCGTCCTTGAGGGCGGGGTCATCCGACTGGAGCAGGGCTCTAATCTCCAGGGCCAATCGGGCCAGGAGCTCTCGTTCCCAGTCATCGAGGCCGCAGGCCAGTCCCTCGGAGACCCGGCGGAAGGCTCGCATTACTCTTCTCCTGCGGAATCGCTCGCGGATCCATCGCCGTCGTCACCCAGGGGCTCGATCGTGGCGCGCAGGCCGTAACCGTGCATCGCGGTGACATCGACCTCCATGCGCTCTGCGGGCTCCTCGGGGAGACCACGGCGCGGCCAGTGGTGTGCACCTGCATCATGCGCGCCTCGGCCACGGGCAGGAGAAACCGAAGTAGGAGTGGAGACCCAGGTCACACAGCTCATCGTGTTGATCGGGTCGTCGTGCACCACCGTGCACCACAGGCGCTGGGCGCGGGCGCGCGACTCCTCCAGGATCTCCGGTTCCGCAACGGGCAACGAGGCGCTCATGCCACCAGGGTAACGGCGTCCCGGCAGCTAGGCCAGTGATGGATCACCGCTGCAGCAAGGCGCGATAGGTTGTTCCGTGAACGACTACGTGCCCACTGCCGAATCCCCCGCCGCCTCACCGGTTGCCTCCATGGACGTGTCGGCGGCCTCGACCTCGCTGCTGACCGACATGTACGAGCTCACCATGCTCCAGGGAGCGTTAGCCTCGGGCACCGCCTCAAGGCGCAGCGTCTTCGAGCTCTTCGGGCGCAACTTCCCGGATCGCGCCGCTTCGGTGTTGTTGCCGGCACCGGTCGGCTGCTGGACGCCATTGGGGCCTTCACCTTCACGCCCACACAGATCGACTTCCTGCACCGTACTGGGGTCGTCGACGACGAGACCCTGGACTCCTGCGCGGCTACCGCTTCACCGGCACGATCCGCGGCTACGCCGAGGGCGAGTGCTACTTCGCCGGGTCCCCGCTGCTGACGGTCGAGGGCACCTTCGCCGAGGCGTGCATCCTGGAGACCCTGGCACAGTCGATCTACAACTACGACTGCGCCGTCGCCGCAGCCGCCTCGCATGACGATCGCTGCCCACAGGCGGCCTCGCGTGGACTTCGGTGCGCGCCGCGCCCATGAGCTGGCGGCCGTCGCCGCGGCCCGGGCCCTCGGTCGTCGGCGGTTTTGTGGGGACGAGCAACCTGGAGGCGGGACTCCTCTACGGGATTCCCACGGTGGGACCTCAGCGCACTCCTTCACCCTCCTGCACGACACCGAGGAGGATGCCTTCGCCGCGCAGGTGGCCAGCCTCGGGCCGAGCACCACCATCCTCGTGGACACCTACGATATAACCACCGGCGTGGGCGGGCCGTCGAGGCAGCGCGGGCCGCAGGTGGGGAGCTCAGGGGGCGGTGCGACTGGACTCCCGGTGACCTGGTGGCCGAGGCCTTCAAGGTGCGTGCCCAGCTCGACTCCTGGGTGCGACGTCGACGAGGATCACGGTGACCAACGACCTCGACGAGCATGCCATCGCTGCGCTGGGGGCGGCCCCCGTGGACTCCTACGGTGTGGGTACCAAGCTCGTCACCGGCTCAGGGCGCCCGACCGCGGCGCTCGTCTACAAGCTGGTGGAGCGTGAGGGAGCCGACGGAAGCATGGAGGAGGTCGCCAAGTTCTCCTCGGGTGGCAGAGTCCACCGTGGGCGGCCGCAGTGGGCCGGCCGCACACTGACTGCCAGGGGCACGGCCGCCGAGGAGCTGGTGGTCTCAGCAGCTCCCAGGACCCAGGGCCTGGCAGCACTGGATGAGGCCGGTGCGAGGCCGCTCCAGGTACTCCTGGTCGACGAGGGCCGGATCGTCGAGAAGCACCGCGGCAAAGAGGCCTTGAGTGCGGCGGCGGAGCGGCACCGGTCCGGCCGCGCCGAGCTGCCCCATGACGCCTGGCGCCTGAGCGACGGGGAGTCTGCACTGCAGACCCGCCACGTCGACCTCAACGGTCAAGGCGCCATCCGGCGCTGGGGACGTCCCCAGGAGGACGCCAGAGCGGATCCGCATCCGCACCTGACCGTCAGGTGGGTCAGCGCGCCGACGAACCAGCGCCGCAGGGGTCTGGATGCTTCTCGATCTCCTCGGTGGAGGCGGCCGCCACCTCGGGCCTCCGCACACGCGCCGGAGCTCGTTGTGGACGACGCCGTGCGGCTGGCTGGAGCGCGCGCGCAGGCGGCCACCAGCTGGGAGAGCTCCTTGCGGGCCGCTGCCCGGCGCCGGGCGTCGTCGATGCCTGAGTTCTTCCCTGCCTTGCCTCGGCGGCGGCCTGCTTCTTCTGGGAGGCGATCTGCTTGTCCTGACGCTGACGCAGCAGGGCGGTCACCTCGCTCGAGCTCCAACAGACCCGGCAGCCCCAGGTACTCTGCTCTCGATGCTGCCAACCATGGCACCGGTCCCAGAACTCGCCGCCGTCGAGAGGCACGCGGTCGAACTCAGCCCGGCTGTCCATGGCCTCGAAGCCAGGCAGCAGCTCGGCCGAGGCATTCTCGGTCTTGTTGGCCTCGGCGACAGTCGGTCCTCAGGGCTGAAGGGCATCTTCCTGCCTCGCCGAGTCGGGACGGCTCAGGACGTGGTCACGGGCCACCTCCATCTCGCCGGCCAGGGCCAGCAGAGGCGTCACCGAGGGGAGAAACACCGAGGCGGTCTCCCCTCGGGCCCGCAGACGCACGAACCGCCCCACTGCCTGGGCGAGAGAACGGTGGGGGTGGAGGTGAGAGAGTCGCGTAGACACCCACGGCGAGGCCGGGGACGTCGACCTTCGGAGACCATGCGCACGGCCACGAGCCAGCGGTCGGTGGAGGCGGAGAAGGCCTCGATGCGGCTGGAGGCGCCGTTGTCGTCGGAGAGGACAACCGTGGGGGTCTCGCCGGTGATGGCGCGCAGCTGCTTGGCGTAGGCACGGGCCTTGGCCTGGTCGGAGGCGATGACGAGGGCTCCTGCGTCGGGCACCTGGCGGCGCACCTCAGTCAGGCGCTGGTCGGCGGCGGCCAGGACCGCGAGGATCCACTCCCCGCCGGGTCGAGCGCGGTGCGCCAGGCCTGGGCCTCAGGTCCTTGGTCAGCGGGCTCCCCCAGGCGGGCCGCGACTCATCGCCGGCCGGTGCGCCATCGCATCTGCCCCGAGTACGACATGAACATCACCGGGCGCACGACGCCGTCGCGCAGTGCGTCGGAGTAGCCGTAGGAGTAGTCCGCCTGGGATCGCTTCGAGCCCCGAGGCATCCTCCTTGTACCGCACGAACGGGATCAGGAGGTGTCGGAGCGGAAGGGCGTTCCGGTCAGGGAGCCAGCCTCCGGCGCGCCGGGGTGAAGGCCTCGCGGATCGCGTCCCCCAACTCAGGGCGTCCCGCCGTGGTGGATCTCATCGAGGATCACGAGGGTACGGGCCTGGTCGGTGCGGGCTCGGTGCAGGTTGGCGTTGGCGGCCACCTGCGCATAGGTCAGGGCGACGCCGTCGAAGCGCGAGCCGAGCGCGCCCTGGGAGTTGGAGTAGGAGGGGTCGACGTGGATACCGACGCGGGCGGCGGCCTCGGCCCACTGGTACGCCAGGGTGCTCGGTGGGGCAGACGATGGTCACCTTGTGGACGTCACCGGCGCTGAGCAGCTCGGTGGCCACCCGCAGCGCGAAGGTCGTCTTACCGGCTCCGGGCGTGGCCACGGCCAGGAAGTCCTGGGGCATCGCCTCCAGGTACTGTCGCAGGGCCGCGGCCTGCCAGGCGCGCAGCGACCCGGCCGTTCCCCAGGCCGCGCGGCTCAGGGTAGGCCGGGGAGAGGTTCTGGGCCGCCGACGTCGAGGCTCGCGTCGGGGATGGGGTGGGTCACCTGGCCGCCGCGAGCGGCGTTCACCGACCGCCTCGCCCGAAGGGAGGCGGGGAAACGAGGCCCTGCTGCCGAGGTCGCCCGCCGCTGCGCATCTCCTCATAGATGGACTTGCAGGTGGGGCACACCGGGTACTTCGACGGATCACGCCCGGGCGTCCAGACCTTGCCACAGTGCCACAACAGGACGTCCGGTCACGCTGGCCGCGGCGATCTTGATCCTTGCGGACGTAGTGGGCGAAGCGGTCCGCGTCGCCGTCGTCGGTCGACTGGAGCTCCTCGCGCTCCAGGACGGCCGTACCACACCTGCGTGGGCTCGGCGGCCGGGTCGATGGGGGCTCCGGGCGATCCTGGATCAGCGCTGGCGAGGACATCTGTCATGCCGCCCAGTCTGAGTCGCACAGTGCGCACCGGCAGTCGCCCACCCACCCCTGCCCCTGTGGCGAGGCTCTCCCTGAGATGCGCGACGCCTCCGTCGAGGGTTTCGAGGTGAGACCGGCTGGCGGCCGCAGGGGTCGACGAGCACCAGGACGTCATCAGTGGCGCTGCATGACGGTTGCCGGCCGTTCGGGGCTCACCTCGCCCTCGACGAGCTGGGCGATGGCTTCGGCCTTGCCCTCCCCGGTTGCGATGAGGACGAGCTTGCGGGCCTCCATGATGGTGGCCAGCCCCTGGGTGATGCAGTGGGTGGGCACCGCATCGACGTCGCCATCGAAGAACCGGGCGTTGTCGCGGCGGGTCTGCTCGTGGAGCTCACCGACGTGCGTGCGCGAGTCGAGGTCGCCGCCGGGCTCGTTGAATCGATGTGCCCGTCGGAGCCGATGCCGAGGATCTGCAGGTCGCAGTAGCCGGCTTCCGCCATCTGCGCCTCGTAGTCCCGGCAGGCGGCCTCAAGGTCCTCGCTCAGCGCGTCCGGACCGCGGAGGGCACCGGGGCGCATGTCGACGCGGGAACGCAGATTGGTCTCCATGAAGGTGGCGTAGCGCTCCGGGTGCCCTGCGGGCAGGCCTACGTACTCGTCGAGCATGAAGCCGGTGACCTCGGTGAAACTGATGCGTCCGGCGGCGCAGCGGTGGCGAGCTCGTCCTTAGGGGGCAGGAGGTGAGGACCCGGTGGCGGTCCCCAGCACGGCTGCCAGCTTCGTCCTGAGCAGCGCCTCTATCTCATCGGCCGCCCGCTGTGCGAGCGCCTGAGCGGAGTCCAGGAATGACAAGCTGCACGGTGATGTCCTCTCTGACATATCGACTGGGTGTTCTGGAGTCTCACTGACCTCTGTGAATCCGCTACATTCTTGAGCGACTTTACAGCAATCCTACCCCGATTTATCAGAATCGATCACTCTACGACGATGTGACCACAGCAATCACACTGGCTGGGCGTGCCCCGGCCAGGGAGTGGATCGTCGCAAGAACCTGGGGACCGCGCCGGTCGAGCAGACGACCACCGACAACGACGCCGCCCCAGAGCGCCAGAGAGCACCACGCGCCCCCCAGGACGAGCGCCGCCCATCCCCACATCGGCGAGCCCTGGACGACGCCGTAGGCCGCCGCCCAGTACAGGCGAGCAGACGGCGAGGAGAGGAGCATCGCCACCGCCTGGACGATGGGCGGGAAGGCGGTTCCCGATGTCCGCGAGCGCACAGGGCTGTCTCCGGGCGCAAGCGTCTCATAGGGCAGCAGGACGTTGGTGAGACAGGACCATCCCAGCGCGCAGCCGTAGAGGGCCAGACAGGCACCGGAGACGGCGGGCAGCGCCGCCCAGTACCCGGTCCACGCCCCCATGGTCACCTCGACGGCGATCAGCAGGGGCACCTGCCACAGAGCCGCTCCGGCAACCCGCCCCAGTCGGTCGTGCGCTCCGCTGGTACCGGCACTGATGTGGCTCCACAGGGCGGTGGAGTCCAGGCCGAGGTCGTCGTGGATCACCCATCCCATGAACATCGCCAGCGCCGGCGCCATGCACAGCAGGAGCACCGGGGCGTGTCCGAGGGCGAGGCTGCCTCCTAGCCGTTGACCGTTGACGATGATGACGAATCGGCTGGAGTTGAGGGCGGGAACCAGGACGAGGATGACGGGCACGAGGAGGATAGACAGGAGCTGGACCAGGTACCGGGGATCGGTACGCCAGTAGCGCAGGCAGCGAGCGGCCACGGCGGCCGCCGGACGCGGCAATACGGAACCGAGTCTGTGAGCCCATGGGGCACATCAATCTGGCCTCCCACGTGGGTCGGCGCGCCGTCCCCGATGCGTCTGCCGCGCGCGAGGTAGGCGCGGGTGCAGTCTGCGCCGTCCCCGGCGAGGTCGATCACTCTGCCGACGACGCGTTGCCACACGGAAACAGGGCCACCGGGACGAGTCAGGCGCCGATCATCAGCATCGGTGCCGGCAGCGCTGAGCCGGTGGCGATGAGGACCGGGGCGGTGAGGCTCACCGAGAGAGTCAGCCCCATGACCTGAGCAATGGTCTTGAGTCGCTCGAGAAAGCCGGCGATGTCGTCCCCGATGATCCTGGGAATCAGGTTCGGCAGCTGAGTGGCTACTAAAAAAGACAGGAAGGCGATGATCGCCGTTGTCTCACGTCCTCGACGGGAGGAGGAGACTCCCACAGCCGTCACCACGATACGGGGAGAGGATGATGCAGGGTGGCCAGGGCGGCCGGTGCGCACAGCAATGCCAGGAGCGCCGCCAGAATCTGGCCCGCTACCAGCCAGGTGAGGGCCGGAACGAGGCAGATGACAGCCGTCAGGCAGCCGGGGATACCAAGTGCGCCGGCGGCCAGCAACCCGATGGCCAGTCCTCGCGACGGAGCGGTCCAGGCGGCCATGGCTCGAGGTCCAGGGTGAGTCGACCCCGGTGACGAGCAGCGGCACCACGGCCCAACTCGGCTACCAGCAGCGCCCGAGGACGCCCATGAGGCAGCGCGATGACCTGGGTATCCGTTCTCAGCCCGGGGATCGACGGCGCCGGCCAGCTCATGCCGAGCACTCCCAGCCCGTAGAGGGACCCCGATCACGGTGCCGACGACGGCCCATGTGTTCTTGGTCACGGCGTTGAGGGTCAGGCGCCAGCTTCAAGCGACGGTCGCAACCATGCAGCCCTCCGTTCGCACCTGGGCCCCACCAGCTCGGTGAAGCGCTGCTCGAGGTCCCCGCCGACCGCGACCTTCTCCGTCGTCCCGCTGCGACGACCCGACCGGCGTTGATGATGGCTACGTGGTCGCACAGGCGCTGCACGGTGGTCATGACATGACTGGAGATGACCACGGTCCCGCCGGCGGCGGCGTGAGTCTCGCAGGATCGCCTGGATCGTCTGCGCCGAGATCGGGTCGACGGCCTCGAAGGGCTCGTCCAGGACCAGGATGGAGGGTGAGTGCACCATGCAGCGCAGGCAGGTGGATCTTCTTACGCATTCCGCTGAGTAGTCGGCCACTAGGGGTTGTGCCGGCGTCCTGAGTCCCAGGACCTTGACCAGCTCTGTTGCCCGAGGCACGACGACATCGCGCTCAAGACCACGCAGAAGGCCGGAGTAGGTGACGAGCTCCAAAACCGTTGAGACGGTCGAAGGTCCGCAGCCCATCGGGCAGCACCCCCAGGAGGGCCTTGGCCTGCCTGGGCTCGGCCCACACGTCGACGCCATGGACCAGCACCTGCCCGGCGTCGGGACGCAGCAGACCGGTGGCCATCGACAGACTGGTCGTCTTACCCGCCCCGTTGGGGCCGACGATGCCATAGAAGCTGGAGACCGGGATATCGAGACTCAGCTGATCCACCGCGACCTTGCGGTCGAAGGTCTTGACCAGCCCCACCAGCCGAAGTGCTGGCACGGAAGCGGAGCCGGGTGGCACCCCGGCCAGTGCGGCGACCGTGTCGGGGCGGTCAGGCTGACTCGCTGCAGGCGTGGACGCAGACATGCTTCTACTGTAAAAGCACCTACTTATTCAACCCTCCGCCGACAGGAGGAGATCGGAGAGTACTGACTCTCCTTCAGGCCCCTGAGCATCATCAGGGACACAGCCACGGCCTCACAATGACCTGCGCCGGTCCCGCGGTAAACAGAAATGGGACACGCATGATTCCGGTCCGCTGCCACACCTCGACGGGGCGGCAACGGACCGGAATCAGATGTCAGGGCACGGCCCACGTATCACTCGGCGACAGCCTTCTTGAGCGAGGAACCGACGGTGACCTTGACGCCGTAGCCGGCGGGGATCTGGATCTCCTCGCCGGTGCGGGGTTACGGCCAGTGCGTGCGGCACGCTCGACGCGCTCGATACCCATGAGACCGGTGATCTTCACGGCCTCACCCCTTGGCGACGTTCTCCGAGGACATCCTGGAAGGCTCCCAGGAAGGCGTCGGCGTCGGTCTTGAGTCAGGCCGGCCTTCTCGGCGATGGCGGCGATGAGGCTCGGTGCGGTTGACGGACATGTCTTCCCTCTCGATCGTGGACGGACACCCCCTTGTGCGGGTGCCACTTCTGGCAACGCTACGCATAAAACCCTGGCGTTTGTCAGGGTCAGACCGGGTGTCGCGCTGGATGGCGAGTAACAATTCGCACATTTGCACCCCAGCAGTCACACCCGTCACACGCAGAGCAAGCCGCGGAACGGCGCCGTTTTTGGACAGCCCTTCCGCTCAGCCTTTCCACAGGGCACCGGGAGGGCGTTCACGAACCACGACGTAATAGTGGTCGGGTGGGTGATCGCGGTACCGACGACGACGGCGAAGGCTCCGTGCTCCATAGCGGCAGCTGCCTGCGCGGGGGTGTGAACCCGCCCCTTCGACGACGAGGTGGGACCTCCGCGATACCGGCGACCTGGTCGACGAGCTCGAGGTCAGGGCCGTCGGTCTTGGGACGCTCCCCGGTGTAGCCAGCCAGGGTGAGTCCCCAGGATGTCGACCCCGGCATCCTGAGCGGCCCTGGCGTCATCCAGGGACCCGCAGTCGGCCATGATGAGGACCTCCGGACGGGCCTGACGGAGACCCTCGACGGTCTGAGCCAGGCTCAGTTTGTCGGGACGGGGGCGGCGGGTACCGTCCAGCGCCACGATCTGGCTCCGGTGGCGGCCACGGTAATGGCGTGAGTGAGTGTCGGGGGTGATGAAGACGCCGTCGTGACCGTCCTTCCACAGGCCGATGACGGGGACGTCGACGTGCTGGCAGATGAGGTCAGATCCGCCAGTCCCTGTGCGCGGATACCGACGGCGCCGCCGGCGACGCAGGCCTGTGCCACCTCGTCCATGGTGCGGGGGTCGCGCATCGGCTCGCCCGGGTAGGCCTGGGCTGAGGCGATGAGCCCTCCTCTCATGCGCTCCAGAACGGGATGGAGCCCCGTGGAGGCGGTCTGTCACGTCCGTTGAAGACTGTGATGGTGACTGCTCGGTCATGAGTGTGTCCCTGTCTGAATGGTGCAGAAGCTGGTGGCTGGGGGCGGTGGTTGTCGTTGTTGCAGGCCAGGGCGAGGGGCGCCGCGAGCGCCGACGATCGGCGCGGTGGTCCCCAGGTGGCAGGGAATGATCTTGATGGAGGCCAGGGGTCGATGATCTCTGCGGCGAAGGTCCGCTGCAGAGGCTCCACTACAAGTCGCCCGCTCGGGCCAGGCCACCGGAGACGACGACGACGTCGGGATCGATGACGGTGACCAGTCCCCAGCCAGCGCCCTGCCCAGACAGGCCGCCGAGGTCGCGTGTAGACCTCCTGAGCGATACGGTCCCCGCGGCCGCTCGTCTCTCCACCTCGCGAGCGTCGGGAACCTCGGGATCTCCCCTCAGCCAGGTAGCGGCGGTGGATCTGCGGGCCGGCGGTCACGCCTCGAGGTGCCCCGGCCTGCCGCATGTGCAGGGGTTCGCCCCTGCGCGCTGGGACAGGCACGTGACCGATCTCGCCGGCCACGTGATGGGCACCCTACGGGTTCGCCCTCGATAACGAGGCACCGCCGACTCCGGTACCCACCGCCACCATGGGACGACCCTCGGCGCCGGCACCGGCGCCGAGCCACGCCTCACCAGCGGCGTAGGCGTCGACGTCGTTCTCGACGTGGACCGGCAGCGCACGCAGCCCCGCGGTCGCGAGCCGCTCCCGCACGCCGGCGGCGACCCGCGTGCCGGCCCACCCGGTGATGGCGTCGGTGGCGGACAGGGATCGTCCCGTGCTCGACGTCAACGACACCGGCGGTACCGATGCCGACCGCCACGATCGACACGGCTGCACCCGGGGCCCGATGGGTGCCTGCCAACCACCTTCTGCACCAGGGCACTGATGGCCTCGAGCATCGGCGGCTGGGCCGTCGTGGGCCGGGGTCGGGCAGGAGCCACCGGCCCCTGCAGGGTCCCGTCGATGTCCACCAGGGCGGCAGCCATCTTGGTGCCGCCGAGTCGGGAGTCCGACGACGAGTGGGACCTCGCCGGACGGTGAGGCTGATGGGGGCGGATGGGGAGGACATCCCTGGCTCATGACGCTCTCCAGGTTGGTGCGCGGCACGGGCGCCGCCGGGAAAGATGGTTCGGGATCAGGCGATGGCTGTTCCGGGGCCGAGGCGAAGCACGGCCCGCAAGCAGCCACCGATGCGACTGCCGGCCGCGCACCCTGAGCTCGCTCGACATCGAGGGCCGTCTGAGTACGCGACCGGCGGGATATCAGACGAGGCCCTGAGCCTTGACGATCTCCAGGACTGCGTCCTTGGTGTCGCCCCTGAAGCGCCTTGACCGGGAAGGCCATCTCGAGTGGCGATGATCCCTGATCGCCTCCATGGCGGTCTGAAAGCGCTGATGCCGGTGGCGTCGGCCGAACGTCCCTGGGGAACGAAGACGATCTCGAATCCGGCGCAGATCTCGTCCTGATATCGACGTACCTCGTCCCACTGCCCTCGCGGGAGGCCTTCCACAACTCGGTGGCGAACCGGGTCCCACGTTGCCGTAACCGGGACGAGTCCGTCCGCCCCAGCAGGAGCATGCCGTCGACGACGCACTCGTGACCGGTCAGGGAGGGCGAGCGGGTGCCCCGCCGCCTCGTTGGCCGCGACAAGCCTGCGGAAGGCGACGTCGTTGCCGGAGGAGTCCTTGACGCCGGCGATGACGCCCTCCTTGCCCAGCTCGACGAGCAGGTCGCGGCCGAGCTTCGCTCCACCAAGACGCACGGGGACGTCGTGGGCGAAGACCGGAACGTCGATGGCCGCGGCGATGGCGCGGAAGTGAGCCTTGATCTCCTCGGCGTCATTGAGCGCGTAGAAGGGGCATGTCGCCACGATCGCCTGCGCACCGAGCGAGACGGCGCGACGAGCCTGCTCGATGACACGGTGGGCCGTGGTGTCGATGGCTCCGGCGAGCACCGGTACCCTGCCCGCGGCCTTCTTGACGACGCGTTCGATGACGGCGTCGCGCTGGGGAGTCGGTGAGGTGGGCGACCTCTCCGGAGGACCCCAGGGCGAACAGGCCGTTGACACCCCCGACGACGAGGTGCTCAACGACCTTGTCCAGGCTGTCGAGATCGATCTCGCCCTCGGCGGTGAATGGGGTGACGACCGGCGGGATGACGCCGGTGAAACGGTTGTCCATGTGATGTCTCTCTTCATTGAAAGGTTATATGACGTCTGACATCTGACGTTCTGAGGTATTCTTGCAGATGTTCCCGCTTAGCGCCACCCTGGTGCATGCGCACGCGATCACTTGCGTCGCAGGCACCGGGGCGACAGGAGGCGGGACTGAGGGCGGGTAACGGAGGGGCTACTTGACCGAGCCCTTCGAGAGCCCTCCCGAGATGTGCTTCTGAATGACCATGAAGAAAACGACCGATGGGACGATCACGATCACGGAAGCAGCCATCATGGCTCCCCAGTCGAGAACCTCCGACCCCTGGAGAGTAGAGGCCGACTGACAGGGCATCCTGTCCGACTCGGTGATGAACAGGAGCGTAGAGGAACTCGTTGAAGGTATTGATGAAGGTGTAGACGGCGGTTGCCACGATCCCAGGGGAGGATGATGGGGACCGAGATCTGCCAGAACACCCTGAAACGGCTCGCCCCGTCGACAGCCGCCGCCTCCTCCACCCCAATAGGAACCGTCTGGAAGAAGCCGATGAGCATCCAGATCGCATGGGGATCGAGAACGAGAGATAGGCGATGATCAACCCGATATAGCTGTTCATGAGGCCGAGCTTGACCACTGGTGATGGTGTACGGGATGGCAAGCAGAATCGGCGGGAACATATAGGTCCCAATGAGGATCTTGGTCAGCCGCTTCCCTGACCCGTGGGAAGAATCGGACGATCCCGTACGCGCCGAGCATGGAGACCACCACGGCAAGTGACCGTCGAGCAGCCTGCGATCAGCAGCGAGTTCTTCAGGTTCACCAGGAACCCTATCTCCTCGATCACCTTGCGATAGTGCTCGAGCGTCGGCGAGGTTGAGAACAGCTGCAGTGGGTTCTGCGCAAGCTCATGAGAGGTCTTGAAGGAGAGAGACTGACCCACACGCGGGAACACCGCGACGAAGGCGGCAACAATGAGAACGAGGTACACGCACACCGTACCCCACGGACTACGACCAGCACGTCGCATGATTCAGCCCCCTTCCTTTTCCCCAGCGATTGAGCATCCTGAAAGCACCGAAGGCCAGAACCAGCAGGAAGATGAGCAGCAGGATCGTCACCGTGGAGGCGACACCGAGCTGGCGCAGGTTCCAGCCCTCCTGATAGGCGAAGATCGGTAGCGTCGTCGTCCCTCTCCGCCACCGCCTGTGAGGAGGAAGAGCATGTCAGTTGTTGAAGACCCAGATGGTGCGCAGGATGACCAGCAGCCCGATGACCTCTCGGATATGCGTCAGGCGTGATGAACCCTGAATCTCTGCCACCCGGAGGCGCCATCCACCATGGCGGCCTCGTACCGCTCCTGAGGAATAGTCTTCCAGAGAGAGGATGTTCACCATGAACAGTGGTGCGCCGAACCAGATGTTGATGAGCAGCGCGATCCAGAAGGTCGTCGGGTTCCCCAGCAGCGCCGTGTTCTTATCGGTCAGACCGAGAGACGTCAGAAGATTGGGGACGAACCTGTAGACATCATTGAGGATCCACTTCCAGGCGAAGGCGGTGATGATGGCCGGGAACGCCCAGGGCACGATGAGAAGCGTGCGGAACAGTCCCGATCCGCGCGGGACCCGATCCAGGGCTAGAGCCAGCACCATGCCCACCGCGAGCTGACCGACGAGCGAGGCCGCGGTCCACTTGATCGACACCCGAATGCGTTCCAAAAAGCCTCGAGGGTCGAGCAGGTCCGTGTAGTTGGAGATCCCCACCACATGGTAGTTGGTGCGTAAGAGGTTCTTGTCTGTGAAGGAGTACCAGATGCTTGAGAAGACCGGGTATATCAGAAGAGCAAGAACAACGACTATCGACGGCGCCACGAAGCAGACACCGGTCCAGTTCATTCTTTTGACATGTGCATAAGTTCACCTTTCGGACTGGGTGGCGGGGACGACGTCACGCTCCCCACCAGCTCTCCGACTCACTTGATACTGGCCCCCTGCCGACTTGAACGCCTCGTTGAGCTTCTCTCGCAGTCCTTGGCGGCGGTCTCGACATCGGTCCCATCGATGATGATCGAGTGATACATCTTCTCGATCAGTCCCTGGCTGGTGAGTACTCCGGCCTGGACGAGCGGCCCCTTCTCCATACCGATGGCGCTGCCGACGCCGACCTGGTCCTGGATCACCTTGATCGAGTCGGAGTACTTCTGGATCGTCTCGTTGCTCAGGTAGCTGGAGTCCTGTGAGATGTCACTGAGGACGGGGAGCATGCCACCGGGGACCGAGTGGAGGAACTCGATGTAATCGTCCTTGGTGAACAGGAACTCCAGGAAGGCCTTGGCCTCCTTCTTGACCTTGGAGGCCTCCCACACCACCAGGAGGCACGTTCGACACCTCGGCCGGTAGTTGACCGGATCGAGGCCTTCATCCTGGGAAGTGGCGCCGCGGCGATGGAGTCTGACCAGGTCGGGGCGGTTGGTAGTCACCCCGGAGATATGGAATCCGGAGTTGAAGTCGAAAGCGGTCTTTCCCTGGTAGAAGAGCGTTGCCTGATCGAGAACGGCGTAATCCAAGGCCCCCTCCGGGGAGACCGACTTGTAGAGGTCAGTCCAGTACTTGATGCCGTTCAGGGCAGTCTCGGAGGTGAGATTGGCCGTACCGTCGTCCTTGAGCAGTCTTTGGCCTGCGGAACGAACGTAGAAGTTGAGGCAGGGCCCCCAGCATGTCCCCTGTTCCCAAGGGAACGGACAACCCGTAGAGATCATCAGACCTTCCAACCGCCTTGGCCGCAGTGGCCAGCTCATCCCAGGTCGTCGGCACCGACAGCCCCTTGGACTGCAGCACGTCCGTGCGGTACCACATCACCTGAGCGTGGGAGTAGATGGGCACGGAGTAGGACTTTCCGTCCGACTGCCCCTCGGCCAGCGCCGGCTTGGGGAACCGGTCGCGGCCGATGGAGTCGATCACCTTGTCGAGTGGGACCAGGGCCTCGGAGTTGATCATCTCCACGACGTTGTTGGGCAGAGCAGTGGAGATGTCCGGCACCTGTCCAGAGGTCAGCCCGGTGGTCCACTTGGTGTTGAACTCGGACCAGGAGAACTGCTCGATCTTGACGGTGACATCGGATTCTGTGTGGAACTCCTCAGCCATCTTCTTCATCCAGTCGGCACGTGGCCCCTGGGTGAAGGATGACCACATGGTGACGGTGCTGCGCAGCGCCCTGTCTCCTTCCTCCGAGGAGCTTTGACCGCCGCGTGCGAGCGCAGCATTCCGACGCCTCCCAGAATCATGAAGCTGCGGGCGGTTGAAGGTGAGTGATGGGTGAGATGGGACGGGGATGGACGGGGTCAGCAACGGTTCTCCTTTGAACGGATGATTAGGCATGGATGAGCGGTGTGAGACGGATCGAGGAGCTGGCTTCATAAGCCTCTGCCCCTGATCCAGCATGGTGGTGGTCTGATGGGTCTCGATGTCGGCGTCGAACCAGCTCAGGGGAGGCGTGAGAAGTAGAGTCCCTGGCACTCGTTCTCCCAGAGCAGCCCGATCCTCCCGTCGGGCAGGACGCACATGCACTGGTAGACGTAGTGACCGGGGTTGAAGGTCCGCGAGCGCTTCCAGGTACGTCCACCGTCGAGGCTGAGCCGGATGACGCCACAGCCCCGGAACGGGGAGCATGAGCGAGGCGTTGGCGAAGACGATGCGGTCCTCGCCCTCGGGCGAGGGCAGGCGGATCGCGTTGGGCTGGCACCAGATCTCGGGAAGGTCCTCATCGAAGCGGACAGTCCCCCAGGTCTGTCCTGCGTCGTGGGACTCGCTGACCGCGACACGACCATGAGGGTGCTGGTTGCGCATGAACAGCAGTGAGCGTCCCATCCTGCCGCTCGACGACGGTCGCCTCGCAGAGACCGGTCTCATCAACGAATGTCTGTGGGTCGAGCTGGCCGTCGGAGGTCCTCTGCCTCGTTGGGACCGTGACTGAGCCGCCAGGTCTCCCCGTGGTCGTCGGAGTAGGCGACGGTGGCGCACATGGCCAGCCAGTTTCTGTCATTGTTGAAGTAGAGAGGCACCACAAGACGTCCGGCATGAGGGCCGTGCCGCAGGGCGATGCCGTTGCCCGGGCAGGTGCCCAGGAACCTCATCCACGGCTGCTTCAGCTGGGGGTTGAGGTCTCGCGGCTTGCTCCACGTGACGCCGTCGTCGTCGGAGTGGGCGATCTGCAGGTAGCTGGTCGGGATGGCCAGAAGGCTCTCATCCGGGTCCGCCCCGGGGGCGAGCTCGATGTTGCCGGCTGGGTGGCCGTCTCGGAGAACGGTGCCGTCGGCCTCGACCCGGAACGCAGTTGCCTGCCCATCGATCGTCGTGACCGCACCGTCCTCCTCAACGACGTAGCGCTCATCGCCGAGGTCCCGCAAGAGCCTTCGTCCCTGCTCGTCGAATCCGGTGGACGCCCAGCAGTTGGGCTGCCCGATCCCACCGGGGAAGTGATCAATGAGGACGTGAATCCTCCCCGTGTGCGGGTCCTGGACCATGCGGGAGTCGATCACCGACGAGGCGTCTCTCCACTGCCCGGGCAGTCGATGACGGTGTGTGCCGGTTCCCAGCTCTGTCCGCCGTCGAGGGAGCGACGTACGACGAAGTTGATGTCGTTGGGAGAGTCGTTGGCGTTGGAGACGCGCTGGTCGGCCCCGGCCAGGATGGTGCCGGAGGCCAGCGTGAGGAGAGACGGGATCCGGTAGGACGCCGAGCCTCGGTATCCCCGGTCGAACAGGGCGTCGGTCTCGATCGGCTCGGCCTCGCACAGACGCTTGATCTGCGCGTCGCTGAGGGCGTAGTCGTAGATCCCCGCTCGCTGAACCTCGCCGGACAGGCGCACGCCGTCGCAGTCCCGACGACGACGATCTCGTCGAGCCCCTCGACCTGGCCGAGGAAGAATCACCGGAGCATGCTGCTCACGGAACCCATCGACGTAGAGATCGACCGCACCGTGCCCCACTGGTGATCACGACCTCGTGCCAGCCGCCGTCACTCCATGCGCCGGAGGCCTTGACCCTCCGGCGCACGCCCGCCCTGCTCACACCGGCATAGGTGATCCCCTCCGGCCCGACCGTCACGGTGAGCTGCTCGCGTCCGAGTCCGCCGGCTGCAAGGAGGGCCTCGCTGCATACGGCCCCTGTACCCGGAAGCGCAGCCAGAGGGAACCATGCCGAGCGTCAGCGAAACGGGCGACGTCGTAGGGGCTCAGACGGTTCGCGGCAAACTCGACCAGTGGCTCGGCACGCTGTGACAGCGCCAGGACCTCGCGTGAGGTCAGCACCTCGGGGCGCACTCTGAACGCAGCTACCTCCGGACTGTCGCCCTGTCCCAGGACTGCCTGCGTCAAACCAGGAGATCCTGAGGAAGGCCGTGGTGGTACCGCAGAAGACCCGGTAGCCGTCCAGGTCGCGCGAGTGCCGGAGGGGCTGACAGTGACGGCGGCGCTGTGCCAGCGCCCGTCGTCGAGAGACCGGACGTCCTCGGCCTCCAGCTTGTTCCACGCGTCTGGAACCGCAGCCTCGTACACGAGCGACGATCCCACGATGCGCATGTCGAGACGGGCTCCATCGGCCCCTCGTAATGCGAACAGGTTTCCGTCCGATCGTGACCTGAACTCGAAGGAGATCCCTCTTTCACCCTGAGGACTTCTTCCCTCAGGCGCATCGTTGCGCACACTGATTCCATGAGCTCTTCACCTATCTCGAAAAAGACACAAAGGTCTCTGTCAACCGGATCATCTCGATCTGCCATTCACACCCGCTCATACTCATCACAGTGAGACGGGCTCATCAAGAATGCGTCTGGTAGTAGGCGTACTTCGCCTCAGCGGACCAAGCACGCCGTCAGGCTCTCGTCGCTCCAGGATCGAGAGCACTCACAGAGACCTGGAAGGCCACACACTGCGACCTCGCCCTGCCTCTTAAACGGATTACGGCTCTCACCAGCCGTCAGAGGCAAATGACAGAGGGCCCCGACCCTCACGCACGACAGACTGACGCCGCGCGGGCCAGCGGGTCACGCGCCATGGCGCCGTGACATCATAGAACCCTCCTCCGCAATCAACATCTTTGTTGGCGACCATAGAAGCTGCGGTCGGTTCCTCGCTGAACCGATATGAGTAATCTACTCGACATGTGACCTGGAAGTCATGCTCACCAGCACCGAGTTCACACGAGATTAATGATTCATTTCCTCGCAATCATCAAATCGGCTTCTCCACTCCGATGTCGGCTATATCGGCGATATCGACAACGATGCAAGGTCGTTCAAACAGGACTGGTAGACGGTGTGAGGGGCGGACCCACGTGGGTCCGCCCCTCACTAGGAAGCTACTGAGCGCCACCGGCCGTGGCCGGGGCTGTCTGCTCAGGCGTCGAGCAGCGAAGGTACTGCCGCCAGAAGAGTGCGCGTACCTCCTGAGGGTTGTTGAAGATCTCCTCGGTGGTGTTGAGCTCGAGGATCTCACCAGTACATGACGGCGATCCGGTCCGAGACGTAGCGCACCGTGTTGATGTCGTGACTGATGAACACCAGCCCCAGGCCCAGTGACGCCTTGAGGTCCTGGAGGAGGTTGAGCACCTGGGCACGCACGGAGACGTCCAGGGCGGAGGTCGGCTCGTCGGCCACGATGATGTCCGGGTCCAGTGCGAGGGCGCGGGCGATGGCGACGCGCTGGCGCTGACCGCCGGAGATCTGCCGGGGCAGCACATTGAGAGCACTGGGCGGCAGGCCAACCAGGTGGAGCAGGTCACGCACGCGTGCCTCGCGCTCCTGGGCGAACTGGATCCCGTGGACGTTGAGCGGATCGATGAGCGTGTCGTGCACGATCATGCGGGGTTGAGAGCCGTCGCCGGGTCCTGGAAGACCACCGATGATGCTGCGTCCCAGCTCGCGACGGTCGGAGGCGGAGCGCCCCAGGGACGTCCTCTGAAGATGACCTCGCCCGAGGTGATCGCCTGCAGCCCGACCCGTGACCCGAGCGGTCGTGGACTTGCTGCAGCCCGACTCCCACGAGCCCCAGCGCGTCTCCCCGCGTTTGACGGACAGTGAGACGTTGTTGACCGCGTGGACCGTGTCCGGGTGGAACAGGCCCCCGAGTGCGGGACTTGTGGATGACGCTGACCTCCTCTGAGCTCAACGACCGAGCTGGTCCTCACTCCATGAGGTCGATGCAGAGGTGTTGGACGGCATCAGTGCTTCTCCTTCGCGAGCAGAGCCTCCGAGCTCGGGGGTGATGGCGTAGCTGTGTTCCGTCGTGCCCGGCACGGGCTTGAGCACGGGCCGAGTGTCCAGACCGACCGTCGGGTGAGCCGATCGCGGAGCGAACCGGTCTCCCTTGACGAACTCGCTGGGCGAGGGGACCACGCCACGCACCTGGTGGAGCCGCTTGGAACCGGCCTCGATGGAGAGCACGGCCCCAGCAGACCCTGCGTACTCGTGAACGGGGTTGGACAGCAGCTCACTGGTGGGGCCTGCTCGACCACCTGGCCCGCGTACATGACGGTGATGCGGTGAGCCAGCTTAGCCACCAGCGCCAGGTCGTGGGAGGCGAAGACCATGGCGAAGCCGAGCTTTTCACGCAGCTCGTTGAGCAGGTCGATGACCTGCTTCTGGACGGTCACGTCCAGCGCCGTCGTCGGCTCGTCGGCCAGGACCAGCGAGGGTCCCGGGTCGGTGCCATGGCGATGAACGCGCTGGCGCTGACCGCCGGAGAGCTCGTGTGGGTAGCTGCGCAGTGTGCGCTTGGGGTCGAGCCCCACCAGCTCAAGGAGCTCCTCGGCGCTGCGAGTACCGCCGCGCGAGTCAGCTGGAGCATCTGGGTGCGGATGAGCATGGAGGGTTCAGTGACGACAGAGCGTCCTGGTGAGACCATGCTCATCTCGTGGCCGCGCAGGGCGTTGTGCTCGGTGGGGGTCATCTCCAGGATGTTGCGCCCCTGAACAGGATCTCGCCGGAGAGCCGGGCCGACGGCGGGCAGCCCCATGACGGCCATCGAGCTGATGGACTCACCGCAACCTGACTCCCCACTAGGGCCCATGGTCTCGCCGGGACGCACCGAGAAGGAGACGCCGTCGACGATGTCGACCTCGCCGTGCTGCTCGGGGAAGGCGATCGGAGAGGTTCTTGACCTCCAGGACGGGGTCCTCTTCTGTGTCCTTGTAGACGAGTCGGTCGCGACGGGCGAGCTCGGCCACCCGCAGGGAGCCGAGTCGCTCGGACAGGGGCACATCCTCGGCCGCCGGAGCGACGACGCCGGTCAGCGAGCTCAGTCCGTTCGCGGCGTCATCCCCGTCGGCGACAGTCGCGTTGGAGGTCACCGCCTCGGCGGCGTCATCCCAGGCGTCCAGGGTCTCCTGAGTCTCCATGGCCTCCTCATCGGCCTGGACGTCGGGCTTGGCCTTGATGCGCGGCGAGGCCATCGCATCGGTCAGCCCCTCGGACAGGACGTTGAGGCACAAGGTGGTGATGAGGATGAGCAGGCCCGGGGAAGAAGGTTGGCCACCAGTGGCCCGACAGGAGCAGCCCTCGCCCTCGGAGAGTATAGTGCCCCAGGTCGGGGGTGTTGACGGACTTGATACCCGCACTGATGAAGGACAGCGGAGGCCTCGAAGACGATCGCATCGGCTACCAAGACGGTCGCGAAGACCAGTGATCGGGGCGATGCAGTTGCGGGCTGTGCTTGAGAAGAATCCAGGGCACCGGAGCCCCCTATCACCTTGGGAGGCCGCCATGCAGTCCTCCCCGAACTGGGAGATGATGTTGGCGCGCACCACGCGGGTGAGCTGGGGGATGTAGAGGATGGCGATGGAGATGATGACTGGCAGCATCGGCAGGCGGGTCGACATCGCCGAGATGAGCACGGCCGCCAGAGCGATACCGGGGAAGGACATGACGACGTCGAGCACGCGCACGAGGGTCTCAGCGACCCACTTGCGGGAGGTGGCGGCGACGGCACCGAGTACGGAGGCCACCAGGAGCGCCAGGCCGGTGGCGGTCAGCCCCGACCAGCGAGACCCTGGCGCCGCAGACGGCGCGGAGAAGATGTCACGGCCAGTGCCGTCGGTACCGAACAGGTGAGACATTGAGGGAGCCACCACGGGATCGGTGGCGGTGACCTCGCCGACACCCTCGATGTAGGAGGTGGTGCTTTGGCCTCCCGCCAGCCCGGTGGCACCGGGTGAGTAGGGGGCGACGACAGGGGCCAGGACGGCGATCAGGGCGATGAGGCCCAGCACGATGATGGCGATCTTGGGAGCCGAGGGCAGCGCCTTCCAGCCCTGGAAGCGCAACCCGCCGCGAGGCCTTATCCAGTGGAACGGTGCAGCATCAGATGTCCTGATTCGTGGGTTGACGAGGACGTAGAGCATGTCAACGACGATGTTGATGAGGATGAAGGCCAGCGCCACCGTGATGGAGACTCCCTGGACGATGTTGACGTCGTTACGGGTGATGCCCTGGAAGATGAGCTGTCCCATCCCCTTGATGTTGAAGATCATCTCGATGACGACGGCGCCTCCCATGGCGTAGCCGATGCGCAGGCCCAGCACGGTCAGCGGCGTGATGAGCGCGTTGCGCAGCACGTTACGGGCCACCACGATGTTCTTGGGAATACCGCCACCGATAGCGGTGCGCACGTAGTCGCGGTCGAGCTCCTCAACCATGGCTGTACGCACCACACGTGTGAGGGATCCGGTGTTGGGAACCGCGATGGCCAGTGCCGGCAGGAAGATCTGATTGAGATACGTTCCTGGATCCCTCGCTGAAGGGAACCCACTCGGATACCAGCGCGGGAAGGCCCCCGTTCCGCCCGGAATGTCGGAGAACCACTGGATGAGCAGCAGGGCGAGCCAGAAGGACGGGGTGGCCAGGCAGGCGATGGAGATGACGCGGATGACCTGGTCCTGCCACTTGTCGCGGTAGAGGGCTGCGATGATCCCCAGGATCGTGGCGAAGATGACGGCCACGAAGATTCCGATGAAGGTCAGCTGGAGAGTGATCGGGAAGGCGTCGGCCACCATGTCGGAGATCCTGACTCCGGTGAAGGAGGTGCCGAGGTCACCGTGGACCAGCCCCAGAAGGTAGTCCCAGAACCGCTTGAGAAGAGGATCGTTGAGGTGGTGGACGACTCGGTACTGCTCGAGGGCGTCTGGCGTTGCCGACTCGCCCAGCGCCAGACGCGCCGGGTCAGCCGAGGAGAACGACATGACGATGAAGACGAGCAGCGTCACGCCCAGCACCATGACCGGCAGCGCGACCAGGCGCCGTCCGATCAGGCGGATGAGGTTGGACACTGAAATGCTCCTTTGCGTTAGCGTCCTGCCGCCGAGGAGGGCGGCTGGGTGGCTTGGCGGCTGGGAAGGATCACCGCCACTCCAATTGTCTGATGTCTGACGTCAGATAGCAAGTCTGTCGCTTCCCGACCCCAGAGGTCCCGGAGACCTGAAAACGGCTCGGGCGGCACGGCCAACCAGCACCGGCTTGCCGTGCCGCCCGGGCACAGACCTCAGGACTTGGACGATCCCGTCCCCACGAAGGACAGACCAGTCAGCGAGATCGGCTGAAGTTCTCCAACGTCGTCGAGTCGTAGGCCGTCGGAGTCTTGCGGTGGAAGATCGGGTACAGCGGAACATCCTCAGACAGCTTGTCGAAAGCCTCCTGCCACTTGGCGACCTGCTTGTCACCCTCGAGCTTGACGGCCCTCATCCAGCAGCGCCTGGATCGCGACCTGGCTCTCCGAGCCCTTCCAGTGCATACGAGTCTCAGTCCACACGTCGCCGCCGTACCACCAGCGCATGAGCAGGTCCGCGTCATTGCCGAAGACCGAGGGGTCTCCAGGAGCGATGAGCACGTCCCACGCTCCTTGAGAGGAGTCGATGAAGGAGTAGGTGTCCGCGGACTTCTTCTCGTCGTAGTTGACTGTCACCCCCAGGGCCTCGAGGTTCTCACGGATCACAGGCCTGACCGCCGAGAACCAGCCGTGGTCCGTCACAGCACGTTGATGGTCGTGATGCCGGCCTCCGCCAGCAGCGACTTGGCCTTGGCCCGCGTCCATGGAGTAGACCGTCTTGGCCTTCTTGTAGGCGGGGTGCCCTTCCTGGACGAAGCGGGTCGAGGCGTCGCCAGGCCGGCCATGCTGGTGTCACAGATCTTGGCGTAGTCCAGCGCGTAGAGCACAGCCTGGCGCGCTTGACACTGGAGAAGGTGGTGTTGTTGAACATGGCGAAGAGCGGCGAACCCTCGCTGCGCCGCCACCTTGACCGGCTCCTTGAGGGGTGGAGAGGTTGGCCGCGGGGACGGCGTCGATCGCCTGCACGGAGCTGGAGCTCATCGCGTTGGTGCGGGTGGTGTCGTCGGGCAGGACCTGCCAGGTCATGGACTTGGCCAACGCCGGACGAGGGCCGTTGTAGTTGTCGTTGCGCTCGAAGACGACCTCTGGCTGGCAGCGCCGTTATCAGTCATCTTGAAGGGGCCGGACCCGGTGGGGCTCATGTCGAAGGCGCTTGGCGTCAGCCTCAACGATCGCCTTGGGACGATCTTGACGACACTCAGACGCTCGGCCACCAACGAGAGGCGACTTGAGCTTGATCGTCACCGTACCCGCGTCCTTGGCCTCAACCTTGTCAATGAAGGGCAGGAACTGGGAGTACAGCGACTTGTTCGCCGGGTCGAGACCCGCGTGAAGGAGAAGACGACATCATCGGCAGTCACCGCCGAACCGTCGGAGAACTTCGCATCCTTGCGCAGCGCGACCTCGTAGGTGGTGTCATCCACCTTCTTGGGCATGTCGGCCCCAGAGCCGCGTAGACCTCCGGGTAGCCGGGTGGAGCTCGGTGAGCCCTCCAGAGTGTGCCAGTTGGCGGCTACCGTAGGGGCCGACGACGTCGTCATGGGGTCGTAGCCGTTGGTCCCCAGCTCGTAGGGAAATGCCAGCGGTGATAACACCGTCCTTGTGGGTGACCTCCGATCGGTGGCCATGGCACTACCTTTGCGCCGCCCGCAGTCTTGGCCTTACCACCACGGGCCGCCAGGCTGACAGCCAGACCAGCAGCCATTCCGAGGGTGCCGGTCAGCCTGATGAAGTCCCGCGGCTGGAGCCAGCCGGAGTTGTGATCGCCATTGATTCTCTCCCGAAGTCTGACGTCTTATGTCTGACGTTGGTAGGATGACTGTGTGCAGAGGTGGGGACGTCCAGACCACTCACAACCTCGTAGGTCAACCGCTCGATCATCACAGTCCGCCCAAGGGGCGGGACTGTTCGACGAGCGGATTCACAACGCAGTGATCACAATGATTGACAGGGCAAGAACCGTGGCCGACACCGAGAAGAGCAGTATCGTGAGCAGAGCACCCAAGCCGGGCAGAGCAGGCGACCCAGCAAATAATGAGACAAGCATCATAGTTGGCGCGAAGGAGGCAGTGATTCCCCACGGCACCTACTCCACCTTGATGACATCCCCGGCCACTCGGGCCGAGACCACGATGACCGCGATCAAGGACTTCATCCTGAGAGCTGGCCTTCAGGTGGGTGATGCGTTGCCGACGGAGTCGCAGCTGTGCGCCGACCTGGGCGTGTCCCGCTCCTCCGTGCGCGAGGCCGTGCGCACCCTGGTCGCCCTCGACATCGTCGAGGTCCGCCACGGACACGGCATGTTCGTCGGCAAGGTCTCCATGCGCCCCCATGGTCGAGTCCCTCGTCTTCAGAGGCCTGCTCAACCCCGGAGACGACCACCGCGGACTGCGCGACATCGTCGAGGTCCGCATCACCCTCGACAACGCCCTAGCCGGCCCCGTCACCCACGCCTGGAAGAACCGACAAGACACCGAGCTCGACACTGTTGTCGACCAGATCGAGGAACTCGCCTCGAAGGGCGAGCTCTTCACCGAGCAGGACCGCCGTTTCCACATGCGGCTGCTCGAGCCCTTGGACAACCACCTCTTCCTGCACCTGACCGAGGCCTTCTGGGCCATCCACACCCTGACCGTCCCCTCCTGGACAACCCCACCAGACCCGAGGACATCATCAGCGCAGCGAAGGCTCACCGGGCCATGCTCCAGGCGGCCCGGGCGGGGACGTCCAGGCCTCACCGCCAGGCCACCACCCGGCACCACGCCCCTCTAGCCTCTCTCACCTGAGTCGGCCGGCGGAGTACTCCTCCGTCAGGGCCGGATAGGTCCCGGCCTGCGCCACGGCCACGACGTTGAGACGCGGGTCCTCTGGACGAAGCAACCTGTCCACCCACAGATCGCGCGCTGCAGTGAGTCCCTGCGCGAGCCAGCGCGCGTTGACGAACTCCATGGCATGCGTGCCTCCGGGGCAGACGCAGCTCGGCATCACCACCATCACGCCACACCCTGGTAGCAAAGGCGACATCCTCGTCCCGAAAGACCTCGGCGGACGCCACAGAGATGAACAGCGGTGGCAGCCCGCCCAGCCACGCGGCACGGGCGGGCGCCTCGTAGGAGGTGACCAGATCCGTACCGCGCCGTTCCCCAACGCAGCATCCCAGGCCACGTCGTTGTACGACGTCGGCCAGGTGCCGTCATCGGGGTACTGGCGCGCCGAGACCGAGTCCTGCCAGTCAGGCATTCCGGTGCGGTCATCCAGCATGGGGTAGTCCAGCAGCCCGCCGAGGACGAGCGGCCCCTGTCGGTCTCGCGCCATGAGCAGCGTGCCAGCACTCAGCCCTCCGCCGGCACTTGGCCCGACGACGACGACGCGACCTGGATCGACGCCGAGGTCCTCGGCATGCTCAACCGCCCACAGCGTGGCGTAGCAGTCCTCGACGCCGGCGGGCGCCGGATCCTCGGAGCCAGACGGTACTCGGGACCGACAATGACACCCAGTACCGCCGCAACCATGGGACAATGGTCAGCAGACCGTTGAAACGACACCCCCGATGAGGCCTCCCCCGTGCAGTGAAAGGAACAGGGGACCAGGCCGGCCGCAGGAGACGTCCCGGACACCCGAGCGACCGTCGCAGGAAACATCGTCCCATCCTCGCGAACGACCTCGACGTCCTCCAGGTCGATATCGGGATGCCTGATGAGAACCCTCTCGGACCTCGTCAGCGGGAACGCCAGCTCGGGATGTTCCGCATCGTCATGGTCCGGAAGACGCCGAGTGGTTGGATGCGCTCGAGCAGGGCGGCAGTGGCACTGTCATAGGGGAGGACGGGCGGGGAGCACCGCATGCGTGTCGGACATGCCGCAACTGTTGCACCGTGAGTGTTGTAGCAGCAACTCGCTCACAATCGCTCACTAGTCCGCGGTGTGGAGCACCGCTGCCCGACGACGCCCCGATGGCGACAATCGTCCGGGGCTCCGCAGTGAGAGGATATGTACGGGCAGGCATTCACGAGCGCACATGCACCGAAAGTCGGACAATAGACCCAGGCAGACGTCCCGCGGTGTCATGTCCGGCCTCACCACCAGTCCTATGACTCAGTCCTCCACAGCAATCGTCGAGATCAAGAACTACATTCTCGCCAGGGGACTGCAGCCGGGTGATGCGTTGCCGACGGAGTCGCAGCTGTGCGCCGACCTGGGCGTGTCCCGCTCCTCCGTGCGCGAGGCCGTGCGCACCCTGGTCGCCCTCGACATCGTCGAGGTCCGCCACGGACACGGCATGTTCGTCGGCAAGGTCTCCATGCGCCCCATGGTCGAGTCCCTCGTCTTCAGAGGCCTGCTCAACCCCGGAGACGACCACCGCGGACTGCGCGACATCGTCGAGGTCCGCATCACCCTCGACAACGCCCTAGCCGGCCCCGTCACCCACGCCTGGAAGAACCGACAAGACACCGAGCTCGATCAGGTCGTCGCACAGATGGACCTTCACGCACAAAAGGGAGAGCTCTTCACCGAGCAGGACCGCCGTTTCCACATGCGGCTGCTCGAGCCCTTGGACAACCACCTCTTCCTGCACCTGACCGAGGCCTTCTGGGCCATCCACACCCCTGACCGTCCCCCTCCTCGAGCGCTCCCAGGCCGAGGACATGCTGACAACCGCCCTGAGCTCACCGCCATGCTCCAGGCGGCCCGGGCGGAGACGTCCAGGACCTACCGCCAGCCACCACCGGCACTACGCGCCCTAGCAGCCCTCGCCTGAACCCGCTTGCTCGACGCAAGACCGTGGCCCCCTCACAGCGCAGCACAGGGTCAGCACGGTACCAACGGGGAACCGCTCGGAGCCCGGAACAGGCCTGCTCAGCAGAAGGGCCCGCTGAACCCTGAGGTTCAGCGGGCCTCTTCAGAGAGTCGTGGAGATGGGGAATCAACCCCCGTCCGACAGGCGCACAACAGGACTCCCTCCGGGTGCAGCTCACTCGATTTTTCGGCGGTGTCTCACGCGAGTCAAGGACACCGACGGGCTCAGTCGATAGAAAAGTGCAGAGCCCTACGACACGGACTCACAGCAGTGGCTCTAGATGACGCCAGGAACCGAGGCGGGAAGCGATCCCCAGGCTGACGGACTTCGGAGCTCGCTCAGGCGGCGAGGCGAAGTCGGTGCAGTGTTATCGGCACCTGCTGGTTCGCGCAGAGCGTTGACGAGATGACGCGCATCCTCGACCCGTCTCTCCTGAACCTACGACCGTCGTCGAAACCGATCATCCCTGCGAACTTGTCACCGCCGCCTCCCGAAGGAAGCCCGGAACGTGCTCTCAGCTGAAGCCAGACGATTCTGGTGCAACTGCATCGATGACAGGATGACACCGCTCACTGCATCACAGCTGGATGCAACGGCTCCGGTGCCAAACAGCAACGTCTCAGGAACGACGCGATCGCATTCCCGTGGTCCTGACGCCGGTTGGCAGCCGCCATGGCGCGAGCCGCTTCCGCTTGTCCTGGGCCTCACGCAGTGCCTGGCGCTTCGGTCCCAGCTCCTTTCGAGCAGGGGCGATCTCCAGCCTGGCACGCCCACCGATGAAGTACAGCTCCAGCGGGACCACCGTGTATCCCTTGGCTGTACCTGCCCTCGAGGCGCTCTGAGCTCACTGCGGTGCAGGGAGTGCTTGCGCTTGCGCCGCGGCGAGTGGTTGTTCCACGTCCCTTGCAGATACTCGAGAATGTGAGCACCCTGGAGCGAGGCCTCACCATAACGGTCGATCTCGATCCAGGCCTCGGTGAGCGAGGCTCGTCCCATGCGCAGAGCCTTGACCTCAGTGCCGGTCAGGACCAGTCCAGCCTCATAGCGGTCCTCGATGAAGTAGTCGTGAGTCGCTTTGCGATTACGGGCCACCGTCTTGTGGGCGTCGGAGGCGGCCTTGGCCTTCTGCCCGGCAGTGGGCTTTAGGAGGCCCGAGCAGACTTTGCGGCAGGAGTCATCGGCCTGTCCTTTCACGAGTACGGGATGTGAGGCGCGCCCGCGCAGGATCAGGAGATCTCACGGGGTCCGTCAGAGAGCCTCCGGCTAGAAGCCGGGCAGTGACATCGGGTCGATGTACACCCCGTCCTGGGCCACCTGGAAGTGGACGTGCGCCCCGGTTGCGTAGCCGGTTGAGCCGGTCGAGCCCACGACGTCGCCACGGTTGACATACTGGCCGTCGGCGATGGCCCGCCCCGAGAGGTGGCACAGGGTGATGACGTAGGAGCTGCCCGTCGATGATGCCGCCGTTGATGTCGATGCGCGATGCCGCAGGACTCGGAGTTCCAGTAGGTGGCCACTCCGGAGACAGAGGCGTACTGCGGCGTCCTCACTGCGGCGAAGTCGACTCCTGGTGTCCGGTTCCGGTCCCCGTGACTGGATGAACGCGGTAGCCGAAAGGTGATGTCACCTCGAGCGGACCAGTGATCGGATGGCCGATGTAGCCGTCTCCTAGAGAGTCCGAGGCAATCGAGCTGGAGGGAACCGACGGCATGGAGCCGGCACTGGCCGCGGCTCGGTTAGCGGCATCGATCTCCGCAACACGAGCCGCTGCGGCCGCCGCATCGGCGTTGGCCTGGTCGAGCTGGGTCTGCAAGTCGCTCTTGCGGCTCTCCAGTGCTGAAGCGGCGGCCTGCTTCTCAGCTGCCAGCCTGGCGACATCGTCCCGCTTGGTCTGAGCCGTGTCACGAGCGGTCTTGGCATTCTCCTCAGCGGTGTCCGCCTCGGACTTGAGCGTGCCCACCCGCGTGGTGGCGGCATTCTGCCCTGGCCTCACGGTTGGCGTTCTGGGCTCGCTCGACCTCGGCGGCGGAGAGCACCGCCTCCTGGACCCCGGAGCCGATCTCAACGGCGGAGGCACGTTGGTTGAGATCCTCGACGTCCTGCGAGGCAAGGACATAGCTCCAGGAGGTAACCGAGTTGTCACCCTGGTAGGTGGACACCACGATCTCCGCCACGGAGTCGGAGGTCTCCGAAGCAGTCTTCTTCGAGGCCTCCGACTCCTGTTTCACCGTGTCGAGGCTGTTCTGCGCCGTGGTCAGACGGTCACTGGCAATCTGCTTCTCCCTCTCCTTCTCAGCCAGAGTCGTCTCGGCGCTGGTCAGCTCAGTCTCCGCAGCGGTCAGGGACGTCTGAGCGTTCTGCAGTGAGATGTAGGCCTGCCCCAGGTCTGCGCTGACCCCCTCGAGGGAGGAGACGACCTCACTGCTTGCGCTGCGCCTCGTTCTGGTTGGCAACAGCATCATCACGTTCATCGGCCAGGGAGATGTCACCGGAGTAGAAGAAGGCGAGGCTGGCGGCCGCCAACGCGCAAACCGCAGCGCGACGGCGTGAGCGACGGAGGAACAGACGGGACAGCATGTGAGATCAGATCCTCGTGTACTTGGACAGGGAGAATGCGGAGGAGATCGCGGCCAGGAGATGGCCGCCGGATCAGCCAGGGCGATAGGGAACAGGACGTCCCTGGTACTGATGAAGGCACTTGTGAAGGAGATCGAGGAGGCGAGCCAGTCCTCCACGACATAGCGCACCCCCACCCACAGGGCGGCCACGGCCAGCACGGCTCCCGGTGAGTGTTGCAATCACCCCCTTCAAGAATGAAGGGCAGCTGGATGAAGAGGTTCGAGGCCCCCACCAGGCGCATGATCCCCGTCTGCCTGGATCGAGACATGGCTGACAGCCTGATGGTCGTGAGATGAGCAGAACCGCAGCCACCGCCATGATGGTCGCCAACCCGCCTGCGTGATCCAGGAGGCCCGGTTCATCACGAGGAAAAGGGGCTCCAGGGTGGATCGCTGATCGACCACACGCTCGACGCCACTGTGCCCCTCGAACTGCTCGGCCACCAGCTTGTAGTTCTCAGCGTCCTTGAGCTGATTCGGAAGGAGACCGGCATCATGTCCTCGGTGGCGTTTTCGTCCCACGGCGGACGGCGTGTCAGGCCTTCATGAAGTTCTTGTAGGCCTGGGCCTTTGGTCTCCATCTCATAGGACTTGACGTAGCCGGAGGGGCTCCACTGGTGATGAGCCCTCTCGACCTCGCTCGATCTGAGCTGCGGTGGCCTCGCCGTTGGCGCAGTTCGACGAGGCCGATGCCTTCGGGCACATGTAGACCGAGACCTCAACCTTGTCGTACCAGTCGCCCCTTCATGGTCGAGATCTGGCTCTGCCCAGCAGCGACGATGCACCCACGAAGAGCAGGGGAGACGAGGCGACGAGAACGACGGACACTGTCATCGCCAGATTGCGGGACATGCCCTTGGCCGTCTCCGAGAGGATGAAACGCAGTCTCACAGTTCTTCTCCTTCAGCGGTCCGAGCCGTAGACACCGCGGTCCTGGTCGCGCACGACCTCACCGCCCTTGAGCTCGATGACGCGTTTACGCATCTGGGTCAACGATCTCATCGCACGGGTGGCCATGACCACCGTGGTTCCCTGTCGGTTGATGCGGTCGAGCAGACGCATGATCCCCACCGAGGTTGAGGGGTCCAGGTTCCCAGTGGGCTCGTCGGCCAGAGAAGCTTGGGACGGTTCACCATGGCACGGGCGATCGCCACGCGCTGCTGCTCACCCCGGAGAGCTCATGCGGGAGGCGCTTCTCCTTGCCGGCCAGCCCCACCAGGTCAAGGGCCTCCGGAACGGCGGAGAGGATGTAGTGACGGGGCTTACCGATGACCTGGGATGCCAGGCGACGTTCTCCAGCACGTTCTTGTTGTCCGGAGTCGGAAGTCCTGGAAGACGAAACCGATCTCCTGGCGCAGCTGCGGCACTTTCAGGAGAGATCTGCGACATGATCACGTCCTAGAACGTGGATACGTCCCTTTGGTGGGACGTTCCTCCCATAACCAGGCGCAAGAAGGTCGATTTGCCTGACCCCGAGGCACCCACGAGGAACACAGAACTCGTCGCGATTGACCTTGATGTCGACGTCGTCAAGCGCCGGACGCGCCCCTCGGTCGCAGACCTTCGAGACATGGTCGAAGCGGATCATCTGCTCGTTACTCCCCCTGCTACTTCCCGCGCACGGCGTCCGGGTTTATCGCGTTACGGCCACCGTATGCGCCGACACGCCATTTCCCTGCCGTGACACGCCCACCATCGATGTGGCTTGTCCTGGCAACGACAAGTGTGATGCTCCCGTGATCGAGTGTTCATGGAACCGACGTTCCAACGGCCGGCGGGCAGTGCACCTAGGCTTGCACGGCATGAGTGAGATCTCCTTGTCCCACGAGCTGGCGCGGTCCTTCGAGGACCAGGTCGATCTGGGGTCCTGGGCGGGCTTCACCCGAACGCTGCCCCGGTTCCTGGAACAGGAGTGCATGCCGGCACCGAGACCGGCCGTGCAGCAGGGAGAGCTGCCGGAATCCGGTACCGAAGCGGCCAACGCCTCATCCGGTGCCACTCTGCTGCTGACCACCTCAGCCCCCGTGGTAAAGGTCGAGGAACTGACCCGCGAGAGACGTTGGTCGCGGCTGCTGTCACAGCTGGCGCTGACCACTCCCCCGGTTGCTTCCACCCCGACCTTCCGGGAATCGTCCTCGTCGGTCGCTCCGACGGGATCGAGGTATCCCTGCCCGGAGCTTGATGCGCGGGGCAGAGTCCTGCTCGGCCCCATTGAATGCAGGATCCTGGAGACCATCGGATGGCAGAAGACCGGCCATGTCTTCACCCGGCTGCTGCCGGCCGGCGAGGAGACCGCTGAACTGGTGACTCGCGTCCTCATCGAGGTGCTCGAGGTCGCCCACCCGCAGACCTCGACTCATCTCCTCCACTCGCATTCCGACGTCAGCTAATCTCTACCGACTGTTCGGTGAGATCGTCTGCAGCTCATGCGCGGGCCACGGCTCCTCGGCTTGCGGGGACGCCGGCCCCACGACCAGGGACTCGGGATCTCCGACGGCGTCCCACGCGACTCGGGCGGCCTTTCAAACATCTCGGTGTTCTGGGAGGCCGATGCCACAGCGCTGCCGGGATCGTCACCAGCAGTGTCCCAGTGATCTGATGAGACGTGGTCAGTGGGGCCCGGACTCGAGCTCGGCTCACCAGCGCTGGCTCCCCGAGGACGCGGACGGCGCGGACTCCGCGGCTCTGACTCTCGCGAAGGGACTCCCCTGGTCAGGTCACTGTGCCTGCGGCCTGTAGCGTGATGACGTTGGTCTCGTGCCTTCTACCGTCATTCTCCCAGGACTCCTGGGAGAACCGTCCAGTGAGCGGGACGGCGTCCTCTCTGTGCGCAGCGAGTGACTCAGGTTGGCGGCGAGCTGTCCCCACGCCTTGGCAGTGAACCAGATGGTATCTGCGTTGTTCCACCCCTGTTCGGTGCGGTAGGTCGGTGTGACGGCGACACGAAAACGACAGTAGGGACGGGCTTTGTCCCCCACACGGGACAGGACCGGATGCGTTCCGACAACGCCCTGAACGGTGAGGTCGAGTTGACGAGTCATGAGAGAGCTCCTTGGTCGTAGACGGGCGGCGCTCTGCCGCCCTTCGCCACAACCGTGCTCGTCACCACCCGCAGATGCCCAGCGGGCACCTCGCTGAGTCCCCACACGAGTATCAGGAAGCGCAGGGCCACCGGCTGTGGCCACTGGGAGACCGCGGAGCAATGGGCCTACAGACCCAGCGCGGTCTGCAGCGCCCGGTGCTTCTCCAGAACTCTGGCAGCAGGCGCACTCAGCCCTCGCTCGACCACGGACTCCAGGCGGGCACGCACCTGCTGCCCATAGCGCTCAGCCTCACGGCGCGCCCTGGTGCGCCGACGTACTGCTAGCCAGTAGTACCGCAATCAGGCCGAGGACAACGAGGCACACGGGGAACGACCTCGATGCTGTGGCGAAGCACCCTGACCCCTTCCCCGAACCACGGAGGCGACCAGCCACGACACCCCACCGATCATCAGGAGCAGGCCGCCCCACCACATGAGGTCGATCACCGGCTGGCGATGTCCCGGGAGCGGAACGGAACCAACAGCCTCAGCGGTCTGTCCCGCCAGGGTCTCAGACGGGACGACGGACGACTCCATGCCCGCGCCCAGGCCGGCGGCAGCCCTTGCGAGGTGCGGTGAACCCACGTGGAGTGGGCTGAGGGCCACTGCGGTACGCGAGGGGGCTCAGGGACGGGCCAGCGCCCTGGGCAGGATCTGGACAGACCGGCTCGCACCGAGTCCTCCACCGCCTGGGCACCAGAGGCGTCAGCAGTACCTTGGTTGCGTCCTCGGTCAGATCCGCATTGAGCTCCACCTGTTCTTGGCCACCGTGGGACGCAGACGACGCGTGATCGCATCAAGCTCGGCCGAGGCGGTACGAGCCGCGTTGGACTCCGTGCGACGCGCTGGCGCAGCAGACTGCGCACGACATCGAGATTATCGCCTCGCACGGCCGACACCGGTAGCACCCTGAACCATGCTGAGGCCATCATCCCGAGAAGGGAACCGACGTCGTCGAGCAGGCTCGCCAGCCCGCTCTCCGGGAGCGTGTCCACCTGGTTGACCAGGACGAGCATGTCCTCCTGGCGGGCGCCCAGCCCACGCAGGTAACCGTCGTGAGGGCTGCGTCGGCGTACTTCTGAGGGTCGACGACCCACACGAGGATGTCAGCCAATGGGACGAGCCGGTCCACCTGCAACGAGTGCTCTGTCGTCACCGAGTCGTAGTCCGGACGTCAAGAAGGACCAGACCGGACATACTCCCCTGGTCTCCAGCATCAAGAATCGACTCCTCCGAATCCGTCGCCCGAGGAGACTCCGAGAAAGTCCAGGAGCGGACCCGCGTCGTCACCCCAGGAGCAGGCGGCAGCCCGCGATGTCGTCGGCCGACGCGCACCAACGTCCGCGAAGTTGAGCTGGGTCAAGGCGTTGAACAGGGACGACTTGCCCGAACCGGTTCCGCTGAACAGGGCCACGACGGTGTGATCCACTCCCAGCGCCAGGCGCTGCGCCACGGCGTCAAGCGCCTTGTGGGCGGGATCGACAGCGAGGCCGGCACCCTCGGTCGGGCACATACGCAGGGCGTCGCGAACCGCCGTCAGACGGGCGTCGAGATGCTCAGCGTCGAGCACTCGAAAGTCCGTCTGCACGGTGGGCACGGAGGAGGTGGAGGAAGTGTCGGACTGGCCTCATGCTGTGGCTCCGGGGCGGGTGAAGGGCTTGAGCTCGCCCGAGCGCAGGCGCAGCGCGGCGGCGAACCCAGGGGCAGGAGCGAGCGAGATCGCCGCCCCTTGGGGACTGTGGCGGTCAGCGCCTCCGTGACCGCCTCCACCAGAAGGGTACTGGCCTGGACGGTCTGCGCCTCCAGTCCCAGGCGCCTGGCGGCCGAGACGGCTCCGTCGACACCAGCGGCCGCGGAGATGAGGAGGTCGATGACGCCGGTAGGGCTCAGTCTACGAATATCCTGCAGGGCCCTGGATATTGGCCTCGAGGTAACCGACCCAGGCGTCAATGGTCGCCACCGCCTCGTCACCCTGCCCCAGGATCCTGTGCGCACGCTCACCGGCACCCACCTCGGCCCAGGCCCGCTCAGCCTTGGCACGAAGGGCGACGATCGCGGCCTCGAAGCTGGTTGGCAAGTGCCTCACGGGCATCGTTGGCCAACTGAGACAGTCCTTCGGCACGAGCCTTGTCGGCCCGCCCCAGGAAACCTCTGCGAAGTCTGCTCCCCTGAGCCAGTGAAGCCAGCGGACCACCGGAGGAGGCCAGGGTGATCCAACGGGTGGCGGTGGCGCCTTGGCCTGCTGCACCGGCCTTGATGTCGGCGCTCAACGCCTCGATCGCCGCGTCTCTCAGGCCCCTGAGACTCCTTCTCCAACCCCTTGCGCCACAGCCTCCTGAGCATCGACGTCATCGGCCCAGGCGCTCCAGGTCCGTACGCAGCGTGCTCCACACGCCTCGTCCGGTACGGCGAACCAAGCCGGCCGCACGATGACGCCCGGCGAGGAGCCGCAACCAGTCACGTAGCTCGGTCACCCGTCACCCGAGAGCAGTCCCTCGTGCGGTCCGGCATCAGGGATGACGAAGAAGGGCGCCTCGGACAGCCCCAGTCCTTGCAGCCGAGTGATGAGATCCCGGCGTACCTCCGCCAGGATCTTCGCCGGCACCCGGTTGAGAACCACGCCGATGGGGGTCTCACGTCGTGCGGCCTCTTCCAGGGTCGTCCAGGGCGTCTGATCGCCGTAGCGTGCCGCAGTGGTGACGAAGAGCCACAGATCGGCAGCCTCCAGCAGCCTGCCCGCCAGCGACCGGTTGGCCTCGTGAACGGAGTCCAGGTCCGAGGCATCTATGAGAGCCAGGCCCGGCGGGATGGCAGAAGAGACCTCCTGACGGCAGACCTCCGTCAGAGGGTGCTCGCTGAGCGACTCCATGTCCTCGGGTTGGCCACCAGGACCGGTGTCCGGTGGTGGGCCGCAGCACCCCGGCATCCGAGACCTCTGGCCGAGTACGGAGTTGACAAGCGTCGACTTTCCAGCACCTGTGGAACCGCCGATCACCACGATGGATGGGATATCAGCGTCCTGGAGGCGGGGGATCACCTGATCACGTACCTGTCCGATGAGGCCGTCACGCAGTGTGCGCGCAGCCTCAATACCGTCGGCACTCAGGGCCAGATCAAGGCGCTCGAGGTCCCGCACCAGGTCAGTGAGGACATCGAGAGCTGAGCGCGACTCAGCGAGGAGACGGGGAGCATCGTCCTCGGAGTGGCGCGAGGGGGCAGGAACGGGCATGTGCCAACACTATGAGCACAGAGGTGCAGAGTCGACGACTGATCTCGTCGGTTCGCACCACAGGTGTCACAGCCACGATGAGAATCGTCCATCCCTCGATGCGGCGATCAGAGCCGCGGGCCCGACCCTCGAAGGAGGAGGACCTGCAGATCCCTTCAGATGCATCTCAACGTCACCGCTCGCCGTGATTTCAAGTCGGGAAGGAGCTCCGGCGTCGGGACAGCAGCAGCGTCATGTCCTGCGAGGCGTCGACCCGAGCGGTCGGTCATCCTTGGAATCCCAACCTTTCGAACTCGTTGCCCAGTGCCCCGGCCGGACTCGAACCGGCAACCTGCGGATTAGAAGGCCGATGCTCCCATCCATTGAGCTACGGAGGCGTGCGTAAGCGCTTGACCAGACTACGCCATCAGCCCGGCGGCTCCAGGCCCCGAGGAGGGCCGTCTCACCGTCATCTTCGACACCGATGGTCAATCACGAGGCAGTCACACCACGATTACGACGCCGCATCGAATCGGGCGCGCGGATGATTACGCAAGGCGACTGAAGCCGACTCCTGAAGCGATTGCCGCCAAGGTGGCGACGTGAACGTGACCGCACTGCAACCATCCTGTGACCGGCCGGGGAGACACGCCGAGGCGGTTCTGCCCCCTGCACTTACCCATCCACACATGTACGGAACATCACACCGGGGAGTGCTTCCTCTTAGCGATGGCGACGAAACACCAGTATCGTGACCGAAGCTCCACCGCAACACCCGGAAGGACTGCGCCTTGCTCCACTCCCGCACTCATCGGTGCGTTCCCCTTTCCGCCCAGGCCTCACTCGAGCCCTCATACATTCACGGCCCTTTCACCGTGGGCGGGCACCAGACAGCGATGTACAGATCGTCCACCCTCTCGTGTCTCGGACACATCTGCTGATAACCCTGACTCCAGCCGGGTGGACGGTGAGCTGTCAGGGGCGCAACGGCATGCTCGTCAACGGATCCGTCACCCGTGAGGCACTCTCGTCACCCAGGGCACACGGATTCAGCTGGGCGACGCCTCAGGACCGGCGCTGGGACTCACCCCGGTCGTCTCCGGTGCTGCCTCATACACCGGGGCCCCAGCTCAGCCGCAGCCGATGCGCCCCCTGTCCGGTCGGCACCGAGCGCTCCTTTCACCGCGTCCCAACCGAGCGCGGCCTCAGCGCCACAGTCCGGTCCCCTCCCCAGCCTCCCTCCGGTCTGCCTCCGACCACAGCCGTGCCATCACAGGCCCGTCCCATGCCGCCGGCTATGGGATCAGCATCGTCAGCCACCACCTACGTTGCTTCCGGAAGTCCTCAGGGAGCACCGTCATCGAGCTCGGCGAACTCGGATGCCTTCCCCGCCTCACGGCATACGCTCAAGTCCTTCCGCATCACCTCCTCGGGCACGATCAGGGCGAGCCCCCGACAACGCCCTGGTCCTGGATGACCCGCTCATCTCCAAGCACCATGCCCGCATCGACCTCTCGGGCAACGGCATGGTCGTCACCGACCTGGGATCCACCAATGGTGTGTACGTCGACGGTCAGCGGGTCTCGCAGGTGCAGGTGACTCAGCCCGTGCTCCTGGGACTGGGCTCGACCTTCATCTCCCTGAGGCCCGACGGACTGTGCGAGGTCCAGGTCGCTGGTGGCGCCGGTGGCGAGCTGGTCGGCAAGGACCTGACCTTCCGCGTCAACAATGGCAGCATGACTCTGCTCGACGGCATCTCCTTCTCGCTTCCGGGCAACGAGCTGCTGGCCGTCGTCGGCCCCTCAGGAGCCGGCAAGTCGACGCTGCTCAAGGCTCTCACCGGTGAGCAGAAGGCACAGGAGGGGCAGGTGCTCTTCAACGGGCTGGATGTGTATGAGCACTACCCGGTGATGCGCAACAAGATCGGAGTCGTCCCTCAGAGCGACGTCATCCACTCCGCGCTGACCGTCCGCAAGACCCTGGAGTACGCCGCTGAGCTGCGTTTCGCCAAGGACGTGACCACAAGGCCGAACGGGCAACAGCGTATTGCCGAGGTCCTGGAGGACCTGGACCTGAGTGCGCACGTAGACAAGCGCATCAAGAAGCTCTCCGGTGGTCAGCGCAAGCGGGTCTCCACCGCCATCGAGCTGCTCACCCGCCCCAGCCTGCTGTTCCTCGACGAGCCCACCTCCGGACTGGACCCTCAGCTGGACCGTGACGTCATGGACCTGCTGGCATCCTTGGCCCATGGGACTCTGTCCTGGGACAGTGGCCGCACCGTCGTCGTCGTCACCCACAATGAGAACCATATCGACCGAGCGGACAAGGTCCTCATCCTCGCCGCTGGGGAAAGCCCGTCTACTACGGCTCACCTCGCGAGGTACTTCCTTACTTCCGCCAGAGGCTCAATGAGATCGCCTCCCAGGGGCGACTCCTGCTCAATACCCCTAAGGGCACACTGCCGGATCCGCCCGCTGTGGACGGCTACGCCGATGTCTACGCCCTCATCCGCAACCACACCGCGGAGCTGCGTCAGTACATGGAGTCCACGGTGCCTCCACTCGCCGCGGCGGCGCTCCAGCAGCGGCCGCCGGACCGGCGACGCAGGAGAAGCCGCCTAAGCAGCAGTCGGTACTCCGGCAGGTCTCGACCCTGGTCCGACGCCAGCTCAGGATCGTCGCGGCAGACCCCTCCCACTCGCATTCATGCTGCTGCTCCCCATCATCATGGGACCGCTCACCAAGGCGATTGAGGGAAGTGACGGCTTCGCGGTACCCAGCTACCCAGAGCCAACACCGGGTAATCCCGGTCCCACCATCGTCAAGTACTCCAGTCAGGGCCATGCAGCTGCTGGTCATCCTTATCACTGAGCGGCCTTCTCCGGAATGTCGGCCACCATTCGCGACCTCATCGGGGAACGGGACGTCTTCCTGCGTGAGAAGGCAGTCGGTCTGAGATCCGGTGCCTACCTCGTCTCAAAGGCGACCATCCTGGCTCTCATCACCACCGTTCAGACCGCACTGATGATGGGAATCGCCCTGATGCTCAACAAGGGCCCTGACGATGCGGTCATCCTGAGTGGGTGGCCTGGACTGGAGCTGGCCTTCTGCTGCTGGGCAGTTGCCTTCGTCTCCGGCCTCCTGGGACTGGCGGTCTCGGCGATGGTGTCCTCCCCGGAGCAGGCCGCGCCGGTCCTAGTCGTCTCAATCATGGCTCAGCTCGTCCCGTCCGGCGGCATCATTCCGATCTCGGGACGCGCAGTCTTCGAGCAGCTGGCGTGGTTCATGCCATCCCGGTGGGGTACGCGATGGCTGCTCCACCTGGAGATGCTCGCCATCATGCCCAACCGAGATGACGCACTGTGGAAGCACGAGACCACGCAGTGGCTGACGAACTACGGTCTGCCTCGGCCATCGGCCTGGCCTGCATGGTGGCCTGCTACATCGCCCTGGGCCCGTCGAGGACGGCGCTGACCTCCTTCAGCCACACTGACGCGCACGCTGCATCTCGTCGGGCTCGGCCGGGACGCTCCACGTGTTCGGGTACCGATTCCCGCCCCTGAACGCGCAGACCGCCCCCGACGGCGTCGAACACCCCTGCGCCATGCCAGTGCTATGACGGTTGGGCCGCACGCCCCCAGGACGTACCCTCCTGCGGACGATGACGGTCAGGCCCTCGTGGCCTGTAGGAAGACGTAGTCCCCGCCGGAGAAGTACGTCCCCAACCAGCAGTAGCACCGCCACTCACCGCCCGGAATCTACTGACGCGATCTCTTATCTGCTGGTTATACCCGAGACCACGAGGTCGTACTGATAAGTGGTTCCCCTGCCCGAGCATCAAGCGGGCGCCGCTGTCCCCGTCCAACGGTGCCACTGTTGCGACGTAGACCTTGAGTCTTCCATCCGACCTTGCTGGACTCCGGGGAGACTGCGACAACCAAGGCAACGGTCTCATCAGCCAGGTAGCCCGGTTTACCGACCTGTATGAGGAGCTGCCCATCCTCAAACCGCCGATGGGCCTGATGACACAATCCTCACCCTTCGCAGACTCTGGAAGCGAGAGCTTCCTGCCCTCGACCTTGGCTGTGCACGCACTTGTGTCGATCGCGACATTGGTTGTGCTGTTGGGGCCGATGACCGGGGTGGTCGAGGACGATGTCTTTGCCAACGAGGTGTAGGCCTCCTTCAACGCCGAGGAGTCCAAGGAATGGATGCGGCCCCACCGGCGCTTCTCAGAGAAGTGTCCTGTGACGGTGCCTGCTTCACTGCCATCCGCCTTGTAGATCGTGGCCCTGAGGAGGTGACACGGGAGAACGCCTCCGGTCCGGACTCGATATTGACCCCACCAGGGAAGAGAGAGTCACTGGCGAAGTCCGGTTCCTTGCCAGTTTCAGACATCAGGACCGCTCCATCCTTCGCGGACAGCACCTGGACCTGCTTGGACTTGCTCTCATAGGCGAGGACGAATCCGTTACGAACTCGCCCTTTCTCATAGTGCCCGCCCACGCGCCACTTCTCCTTGCCCGAGGCGTCATAGGCGATCAGGGGGCTCCAGTGAGCGTTCCCTTGCCGGAGGAAACCACCGCTATGTCGGTTGTCGCCCCCAGGAAGGTGGAGCCCTCAGAGAATGGAGCGTTGGAGGTCTTACCGCTGTCGTTGACCAGAGTGGATTGACCAGTCGTGCTGATGCAGAGCAAGGATGGGCCCGCCCAGAACCGAGCTCTCGTCACACTCCCCTGCTCCACACCTTACTGGTACCCTTTGCGCGTCAGGTCGAACAGGTGCACCTTACCCGCATCGGTGCACAGGAGCATGCTTCGTCCGCGGAGAGGTAGGGGTCGTCAACATCGGTGTAGCGCTGGTCCTCTTGAACGCGGTCGCCGTCGGGCAGCGCCGCTGGCCAGGTGCCGTCAACGTTTGGCCCGGAGAAGAAGTACCACCAAGCGGCTCCTAACTACCGCAAGAACTGGTGACGACCACGACCGCCACCACCCCATGACGACGCCACCATCGCCTACGCGTACCAGCAGCAGCTCCGTCCGACACACGGTCCGCGCTTTTGAAAACCCGGCTGAGGATAGAAGGCCGCCGGCGAGACCCCGTTGCCTCCGGGCATGGCAGGAGCGTTCACCGTCGCGGGAGCAACGACGCCGCCATCCCCGAAGCGCCCCCCAGCGGCCGAAATGTGGCCTCGGAGCACTGACGTACCGCCCGGCCTGCATACTCGGTGCCGCGGGCCCTGGAACCGTGGAGGAGTTCGAGCCAGAAAGCATCGTCGGCGCTGTCGCCGGATCCGTCGACGACGGCGCGTCCCAGTCGTAAGGGACCATTGAGGCCGTTGACTGGGGCGGCGCCACAAGTCTTGAGCCGCAGGCAGCCCCGCGAGCGCAGACTGCATAACGTCCAGAGGCCAGTGCGACGAAATCGATGGGGGGACGCATGTCGGGCTGCTTGGACGTCATCGAGGCGATGAGCTCCCACAGCGCGTCAGGTATACCACCCGGTCGGCCTGCGTCACGTCGGGCGTGCTGGCTGAGCAGCTGGGCGGGTTCCCCCACGAACGGCGTCGTCCCGCAGCTCATCTCGTAGAGCATGATGCCCAGTGAGTAGATGTCCGCGGCAGAGGTCGGAGCCTGCATCGACAGAATCTCCGGAGCCATGTACAGCGGGGTACCGATCGCCCCGGTGAGGTGGGAGGCGGAGAAGGTGTCACAGATGCGCGCCACACCGAAGTCCGCCAGTCGAGGGACGACAGCCTCCGGCACGCTCCCTCCTGGAGCGACACCGGTAGCAACCGTCTCAGCCGGATCGCCGCCTCTGCTCGGACGTGAGCTGAGCAGGACATTGGCGGGCTTGATGTCCCGGTGAATGACCCCTGGCCCGGTGAACCGTGGACAGTCCCTGCGCGATACGTGTGCCCAGGGACGCCACCTGTGCAGGGGGCAGCGACCCGCGAGCCCGCAGGAGATCACGCAGGTCCCCGCCATTGACGTAGTCCATGACGATCGCGAAGGTGGAGCCCTCGATGACCACGTCACGAATGGCGACGACGTAGGGGCTGCGCACTCGCATCAGCGTCGAGCGCTCCTTGATGAAGCGCTCGACGACGTCGGGATTCTCCACCAGATCGGCACGCAGCACCTTGAAGGCCAGTACCTCACGAGCGTCAGCCCGCCGGCCGCGCCAGACCTCGCCCTGGGCACCGGCGCTGATCCGGGACCCATGATGTAGGAGCCTCGAGGTGGCGGGGGGCGGGGCTTTGGGACATGAGGTCTCCGAGTCGCTCAAGGGCTGTCAGGCTTCAAAGCGACCTTATCGCGATATTGACGCCAACCGGGTAGCTCTGCCAGGAGTTCACCGTGAATCGCGCCGCCTTCAGGACAGGGCTCATGACCTGAAGGACCTCAGAGGCGACCAGAGTGGGGCCCGTGAGCAAGCAGATGACAACCCCAGACCCGCTGGGTGTGGATCGACTGTGAGATGACGGGTTTGACCTGAGCGCTGACGCGTTGATCGAGGTCGCCGTCGTCGTCACCGACTACGAGCTCGCGCCCCTGGCCGAAGGAATCGATGTGCTCATCAAGCCTCCATCCGCTGCGCTGGAGCAGATGGACGACTATGTACGCACTCATGCACACCTCCCTCAGGTCTTCTCACCGACCCAAAGGATGGCCTGACCATGGAAGCGGCTCGCAGGACGGTCCTGGACTATGTGACCTCCCTTGTGCCCGAGCCCCGCACCGCCCAGCTCGCCGGGAACTCGGTAGGCACGGACAAGGCGTTCCTGGCTCGCGACATGCCGGAGCTCATCGAGCATCTTCACTACCGGATCGTGGACGTCTCCTCACTCAAGGAGCTGGCGAAGCGCTGGTATCCCAGGACTTTCTTCCAGGCTCCGAAGAAGGCCGGTGGGCACCGTGCGCTGGCGGACATCCTGGAGTCGATCGACGAGCTGCGCTACTACCGTGCCGTCCTGTTTCCCAGCGGCGAGGGACCGAGCTCCCAGGAGTGCAAGGAAGCAGCCGAACGCGTCATGGCCGAACCGACCAGATGACAAGACCCGGGGCTTCTGTGACGTGACGCAGTGCACCGAGTTCAGTTTGGTGCGCGAGGAGATGAACGGATACAGTACCGATTCGTTGCGGCTTCGCTGTACATGGTGGCTGTAGCTCAGTCGGCAGAGCGCCTGGTTGTGGTCCAGGAGGTCGCGGGTTCAAAACCCCGTCAGCCACCCCACCTGGAGCTACCTCCTCTTCCCTACATGATGTTCTGTACACAGGTTGCTTGACGCTCTCTCGTGCTCAAGAAAGTCCTTCCCATGCAACGACGCGATTTCCTGCTTGCCCTTGCCGCCGGAACGACCGGATGCCTCAGTGCCTGCACCGCAGCGAGCTCAGCATCCGGCCCCAGCCCATCAGCGCCGCCTTCGACGCAGGCCTCGCCTTCGGCATCCGCACCCTCCTCACAGACCCCTTCTCCCACGCCGTCGCTCAGCCCGCTCCACCTGCAGGATGGGCCGCCCTCGTTGCCCGCCCCCACTCCGGCGGAGCCAGTCATCACCGCTCTACCGGAGAGCGTCGGCAACGTCGTGGCCATCACGGTCGATGACGGCGTCGACTCTCAGTCGTGGACGCCTCACCTGACTTCGCCAAGGACTCGGGAGTCCGACTGACCTTCTTCGTCACCGGCACCTACCCGAGCTGGACGGACAACCAGGCCGCTGGCGCCCCTGGTGGAATCCGGCAGGTTCAGCTGGCCAACCACACCTGACGCACCCGGATCTGACGACACCGTCAGAGGGAGCAATCATCGATGAGCTCACTCAGTGCGAGAACCTGCTGCGCAACACTCACGGCATCACCGGGGCGCCCTTCATCCGGCCCCCTACGGCAACCGCAACTCGTTCACCGACTCGGCCTGTGCGAAAATGGGGTACACAACCTCCACGATGTGGTACGGCTCGTTCGGCGACTCAGGGGTTACTGACAGAGGACGTTCTTCTCGGCGAGGCGCAGAAATGGCTGCTCGCGCAACACATCGTCATCGGTCACGCGAACTTCCCCACCGTTACCCACCTCTACGGCCAGATCATCGACATCCTGCGTGAGCGATCCCTGATGACCGCCACGCTCGACGACGTCTACTTCGGCCCAGGGCACAATCGTCGCATCTGAGGCGGCTCAGACTCACAGCACCCGAGCCTCCTCGGTGTCACAGCACTCCTTCATCCGAGAGGCGTCAACTCCGGGGTTCGCGGCAGATAGACGATCTCACAGCGCCCTTCGAGCTGCTCATCGAAGGTGTCGACCCAGTCGTCACCGATGACGAAGACATCAATGCCGTACTCGTCGATGTCCTGACTCTTCTGCCCCCATGTCCGCTCGGGGACCACCAGGTCCACGTACCGAACAGCCTCAAGCATCACCTTGCGCTGCTCATAGGAGAAGTAGGCCTGCTTCCCTTGGAGGCACTGAACTCATCAGTGGATAGAGCAACAATGAGATAGTCACCCATCGCCTTGGCTCGGCGCAGCAACTCGATATGCCCGTAGTGGAGCAGGTCGAAGGAGCCGTAGGTGATTACGCGTTTCATCTGGATCGTCCTCGGGATCGGAGCCGTCAGCTTTTGTATGAATGACACAAGAACCAATGGCATTGTCGTTGGTTGCGCGTATGGCGGTTGAGCGCGCTTGCCGTTAAGTTCAGGCAGTTCCCACCCCTCAATTTCCCTTGTTACCCCTCCGCAGCAGGCCTTCAGGTATGGCGACGATCACCCTTTATCACTTAACCCAATGAATGCGCCGAACTGCGCATCAACCCTGAGCGGACGCCAGCGGCAGCTGAGGCCATCATGTGACCGAGCCCAGATATTCCCTGTATCGCAACGATTACAAGGGATTTCAACCTCGTCACAGCAGGCCCTGGAACATCACAGTCTGATTGCATGCACCGCGATCATGACGACTGTCGTTTGTCCGGTTCACCTGCGCAACTACCGTTATGAGAAAACGAGTAAAGACGGCCTCCTTCCCAGGCCTCGCCCATGACAGCAGCTTGAGGCAGCCCGTAGCTACAGTCACCCTGACCGAACCTCGACAGGACAAATCACGGTCTACGGTTCCTGCGTGGCCAGGAACGCGGCGAACGAGCTGGAGAACCGGGGCTGAAAGTAGAGCCATATCGCCTCGTCAGTCACTCATCAGCGCAGGGGCGTTCCGCAAACGTCGGTGACCCTCGATCTGTCCTGCTGAGATCGTCATTCGCCCGCCGCCCTTCCTGTCTGACATGGTGGGCAATCTGGAGGCGCAGCTGACCGCCGCCGCACACACCGATCTTCTGCTGTGGGACCTGAGCGACGAACGTCTCGGCATCCTGGAAACAGCCCCCGGACGTTTCTGACGCGTTCGCCGGAAGCTCCTGACGGCTGGCCTCTACAAAGAGCTTCCAGCCAGGCTCCTTGAGCTGGGGACGGCAGAGCACCTGCACCTGTGGCGACCGGCCCTGCTGCGTTTTCGCAGTCTTCTGGAACGCCTCGACCTCACGAGTAGGACAGTACTGCTCCATGTGCCATGGGTAACGAAGACCACCCCGAGCACGTCAGCCGTCCTGAGCCGGAGACAGGCGGCCATGGAGGCCAATTGGACCTTAGCCCGCTATGTCGATCTTGTCCGCCGAGAGACCGATGTGCACATTCTTCGTGCGCCCGACGAGCTCGTCGACGACGAGGTGCACCACTGGGGGTCCACATCCTTCTACGACACCAGCCCCTTGTACTCATGGATTGCAGACGAGCTGGAGCTCGCTCACTCGCCGCACAGCCTCGCACCAGCACCCTGAGATGCCACCGCACCATCTGACACTGCGCGAGCTCATCCAGAATCCCCTGCGCCCGCGGGCGCGCAAGGCTCAGCACCCGGTCGCAACCGGGTACCTGTGCCGGTACTGCGGCGTCTGGCACCGCAAGGCCCCTCAGGCCCGACCGAGCCGCGGTCGTCGACGAGCCCAAGGAGCGGACCGCCCCGACAGGAGGACCGGAACGCCCGAGCAGACCAGCACAGGCTGAGCGCACCACGTCGACCTGGGCCGAGCAGGACATCGCCGACGCCAACGCCTCGGCGACCGCCTCCCCGGAGAAGCCGCCCTGACACCGAGCTGCGGGCCCAGCGCGACACCGCCCTGGCCGAACCTGCACCCGCCAAACCCGCGCACATGGACGAGGAGTCCGCACGAGGTGCCACCGGCAGCGTCGACTACCTCGACCTCTACCGCTACGCCTACACGACCGGCAACACCACCGAGCTCGCCGCCATGAGCGACGACCAGTAAATTCTGCCAGTCCACCATCAACGACGCTGACGATGTCACAGCAAAAGGGAGGTGGGACTGACAAATGGGATCAGGAAATCGTTAGCGCAACCTATTACGAAAAATCTGGAAGGCTACGACTACAACAGAATTAAAGTAGTCATCAACTATGGAGCAACATGCATACGGCCGGAGCGCAGCCAGCAGTCGCCAGAACCCATTAACGGTCAGATCCTTAATTTTGGAGTGCATCACCCACCCGCCGCTGACAGTTCCGAAGAAGCCCAATGCCACTGAAACTGCAGGTCGCCGGGCAGGGGCCTTGATCTCAGAAAGACGCGCAGGAGTGAGCAGTCACATCCGAACACGTCGACGTCAGACCGCACATCAGATCTCGTCGCGCTGAGCAACCCAGTGAGGCGCGCACAGGCTCCGGTCGTCGAGCAGGACGAGGTCCTCGGGGGCAACGACTCGGCCGGAGACAACATCCTCCACCGCCCGATGAACCTGCTCGGAGGTCTCGGCACAGACGGCGCCAATAGCCTCGTGGAGGGCCCGGTAGTGGTCGGTGTCAGGCCGGCCGTGGGGATCCACACGATGCCGACGCAGCCGGCGAGCATACCTCGTCGAGGACGGAGGACTGGTCGGAGACGACGGCCCAGGAACGCGCCAGACGTCTCGGCAGCTCGCGGCCGGTGACGGCGGGTATACCCGAGCGCCTTGAAACCACTCAAGGAATTCGAGAGCGAATCTTGGGGTGGAGCGAAGAGAACAGCACGGCGGTCTGCGCTGGATCAGGCTAGCGGCCAGCTCGAGTCATGGTTGGTAGAGCGCGTTGAGGAGCCCGACAGCGTCGGGTTCTTTCTCCAGGGTGCGCGAGATCTCGGGATCCCAGGTGGGAGCCAGGACAATCCGGTCCCGCTCCTGCCCCAGGAGGCTGTAGAGGTGGTCGGCGGGAAATCCGTGTGCGCCAGACCTCCTCGGTCGGTGAGTGTAAGAGGTGTGGTCCGCCGTCATTCCCACCTGCTCAGGCACCGTGGCGCACACGACGACGTCCAAGCGGACGTTGTTGAACCAGCGCCACATGTCGCGCATGGTGACGCCGTGTTGGAGGAAGACGACACGCTGGTCGGGGCCAGTGCCCTCATCGGTGAGTCGATCCTTGATGAGTGGGTCGTCGATGTCGGACAGAAGGATGGTCTCAGCACCGCTCCAGGCGGCATCGAAGCCCGGACCGGTCGGATCCAGGAGGACGAATCCGTCCTGTGCAAGCCGGTCCCAGTCCGGGCAGGTGCGTTCGATGACGAAAATGTGCCGGACGTTAGGGCATGGGTGCGGGCGTAACGGCACAGCGGTTCGGCATTGTCGCCGGCACTGTTATGGCGGTCCATGTAGAGCCAGGTGCGGGGCCAGTCGGTCGGGGACGAGGCCGTGTACGGCGACGGCGCGGACGACGGCACCAGGGAGGACTCAGAGGAGGACACTGTTGAGACCGACGATGTACTGGCGCGCTGCAGCTGGTCCTCAGTACTGCTGCGACCGAGGATCCCGGCCAGACGCCGGCGCAGCCCGGACGACAATGATCCATGGCGATGATGATCTGGGATCGTCTCAGGCGGCTCGGGAGCGCCCCTGTTCCGACACCGCCGGGAGCTCCTGGCTGATGACGACAGCGATCTCGCCCTTGGGCAGCCAGACGATGCGCTCGTGGAGCACGACCTCGTCGAAGCAGCGGTGATCGACCGTCTTGGCGCTGGTTGGCTGGACGAAGTCGCCATCTACCTTCCACTGCTCCACCGGCTCGGCCCCGGTATAGAAGTAAAAGGCCTTCTGGTCGTTGCGGAATCTGCGCCCCGAGGACAGAATCGGCGCCGGCATCGGACCCGCGGCCATGGATACCAGGGCCGTGCGACGTCCCAAGGCCACGATGGTGGAGCAGTACGCCTCAATCTGTGCTGCGGGAACACGCTGGGTAACGGCACGCAGAAGCCTGGCTACCTCGACACGCTCCGCAGAGGCGAGCCCGGCCGAGGGATAACGCAGCCCCCGGTCAGCCTCGGTGACCTGGATGAGGCGGTGGATGATGAGCTGGTAGACCCAGGCGGGAGGAGGATTGTAGCCTGCAGCCATGCGCGGGAGAGAGAGCCCAGCAGGTGGCGGTGTACGACTCTCCCCAGGAGTCGAGGGACGACGCGTCATGTCGGACGACGGCAGGGCCGGTCGTGGAGGCCGAGACGATTTCCTGTGGCCACGATGAGTGAGCGATAAGCCCACCAAACCGCAATTCTCGTCATTGCCGCCGAACCATCGGATTCCTCGACGCCGCGCAGCGTCCCCCGCCCGCCCCAGTCCCGCAGACCCTCGGCGGGGGCACGGTAACTACGGTGCCACTGATGGTGTCGGGAAAGATGTGGGGCTCACGGCCAGGTCCGACGCTGGCTGCCGTGGTTGAAACGCCACTGCAAACCGGTCGTCCCTGGCCGCCGTCAGAACGGACGACGACGGACGGCGTCAGAAGGACCCCGACGGCGTCGTCGAGTCGCGCTGGGCCAGCGAGGAGAGATAGCCGGCTCGACCCGGTCTCCCGGCCCTCAGAAACAGAACCTCGGCACGCGCTAGCGGCTGAGGGACCCGGTCACCGCCGTCGGATCAGGGCAACCGATAGGATGATCCCGCCTCCCCGGCAGATCCTGCTGAAGCGAGTCGAGCGTGTCCTGACCACTGCGAACCGACGATGACGACGTGCAAGGTCTCGGTGCTGCGGGCGTTCATGAGGCGGGCATCTCCGTTTCGTGGGGCGGTCCCTCAATGATCAATGGTGGACGTCGCCAGCACCTCTGTGTTGGAGATATCCCAGGTGTGTCCGAAAGTCGTCCCGACGCCGCTGACGGTGTCCCCGCTAGGAGATCAATAAACACACCAGTACGCAGCATAGCCGCTGAGAAAACCGACTCTCACTACGGCGCTTTCCAGACAACCGACACCACGCACCAGGTCCTGCGAGCCGCCAACACAGGTCTGAAGACGAAGGTCGCATAGCAGTGCTCCCACCCAGCGAAGCACGACAGCGCCAGCGAGACGTCGAGCAGCCTCTCGCGCAGGCCCCTGGCCCTGGCCGGGTGGCCACCTCACGCGCCCAGCAGCGGCGCAACGCACGAGCCTCGTGGCGACTGACAACTCCCGCAGACCAAAGAAAGCACGGCTGATCCTTCTGGGGCAGCATCCCTCATCGCAGGCGCATGTCGCTCCTGATCTGGGCCGTCGAGACCTCAGGAGTACGGGGAAGGTAAACGATCTCACACAGCCCCTCGAGCTGGCAGTCGAACTCTCCTCTCCAGTCATCACCCATGACGAAGACATCAATGCCGTACTTGTCAAACATCGTCGACCTTCATGCCCCAGGTTAGCTCGGGCACCACAAGGTCAACATATCGAATGGCCCTCAAGCATCGCTTTGCGCTCCTCGGTGAGAAGCACGCCCGCTTCCCCTTTCCGGCATTGAACTCGTCGCTGGAGAGCGCTACCACCAGGAAGTCCCCAGTGCTCAGCATCGCTTCAGCATCACAATATGACCATAGTGAAGCAGATCATAAGTGCCGTAAGTGATCACACGCTTCATCGATCTACTTCCTGACTGGGAGACCAAGGGCCACCCACATGGCGACGTACAGGACAAACCGCCATGAGTATTGCCTAGTCGCGAGCCGATCTCGAAGGCGTCACAGAACCGATGCGATACTGATATGCGGTTGATATATATTAACTTCCTCCCATAGCCAGCTCCGGCGGGAGTGATACCCGTCAGTCCAGGAAGCGCGCGATCCGACCTGGGCTTCGAGGCCGGACGTCAAAGATCGGCGATGATCCACTCGGGCGGCACCCCGCTGTGAAGTCAGTTCACCGTGGCGGGGAGCAACTCAACGGCATTGGGGTGCTCGTTGAGGTAGGCGCCTACTCGGTCCTCGGCAAAGGCCTTGAGCAGGGGCGCGTCCGCATCGGCGTCGAGCAGGACGATGGATTGACCGTCCGCGGAGAGTGCTGCATCGTGGGCTCGGCGCGGTCAGCGAACGTGATCGTCATGACCGCGCAGGTGGCGTGTCCCGAGGCCAGGGACCGCGATCCGGTCGATGATGAAGGACCTCGTCCACTGTGACCGTCCGAGTGGCTGTCTTGAGGAAGGAGTAGAGCGCCGTGGGGCTCGACAGGGTGCCGCCGGAGACGACCTTTCTCACGATGGAGCGCTTCCAGAATCTGGAAGGGGAGTCCTCATCATGGAGCAATGGCATCACATCTTCTGAGAGCGCCTTGCCCGGAACTCCTATTTCCTAGGAATTCCGGGCAAAACCTTGCGAAACGAGATTCAACCGAGACTGAGGCTGCTTTCCTGCCATCGCCACCTCATATTCGCTGTATCGTTCTGCACGATCAGACGAATATCTTCCAGCGATGTCACACTCGAGGCGGTACGAGCTGGTCACATCCACCCGTAGGGATCCTCGGCGTGCCGGCCCGGATGGACGGGAGCCGGTCGTGGATCTGCCGAGTGACCCTCACTGCCCTCGATCCGGGCGTCGAACCCTCCCCTCCCTTGAGGTGGCCAAGGGCACGACGACGGCGGCGGTGCCGCAAGCGAAGACCCTCACTGACCCGACCCGACTCGATGTCTGCGAGCAGCCCCTGAAGGCTGATGGTGTCCTCAACAACACTCCGACCGGAGTCGCGCAGCAGACGGATGATCGCGCTGCGGGTAGAGCCTTCCAGGATCGTCCCTGTCAGGCGCGGGTGCGCACGGTCCCGTCGGCGTCGACCACCATGATGTTCATGCCGCCGAGCTCTTCGAGGTTCCTCTGTGAAACGTCATCCAGGAAGCAGACCTGGTCGCACCCCTGAGCGTAGGCCTCCTGCTGGGGAAGCAGGGAGGAAGCATAGTTGCCGCCGGTCTTGGCCGCCCCTGTCCCTCCGCGCCCGGCGCGGTGATACTCGGTCGTCACCCAGGATGGAGATGGGCTCAAGGCCGTTGGTGAAGTAGGACCCGAGGAGAGGCGATGACGTAGTAGTCGACCACCTTGGAGGGGCGCACGCCGAGGAAGGCTTCGGAGGCGAAGGCGAAGGGGCGCAGGTAGAGGGACTCCCCCTCCTGAAGGCACCCAGGCAGCGTCGGCGCGCACCAGGTCCACCAAGGAGGCGACGAAGTCATCCTCGGGCAGCTCGGGCAGTGCCAGGCGACGAGCGGAGGCGTTGAGTCGAGCCGCATTGTAGCGGGGCCGGAAGGTCCACACCGAGCCATCATCGTGCCGGTAGGCCTTGATGCCCTCGAAGATCTCCTGGCCGTAGTGGAGCACGGCGGTGGCCGGGGACAGACTGAGCTCGCCGTAGGGGACGACGCCATAGTCGCCCCACCCCTCGCCCTGCGTCCAGCGAGCGTGGGCCATGTGGTCGGTGAAGCAGTCGCCGAAGTGAGGTCGCCAGCACCCCCGCGCGTCGTCCTCGGCGACGGGCGAAGGTTGGCGGTCAGGGGAAGCGACCCGGCAATCGCGTCGGCCTTTGGGAACGGGGACCTCGGCCGCACGAGCCAAGGGAGGTGGATGCGAAGTCGGTCGAGGTGGCGTCTGTCTCGAGCATGGGACCACCCTACCGCCGAGGCCACCACCCGGACACGACCTTCCCATGATGCCCGGCGGATAGATTCCGCGAGCCGGCCTTTCCATCTCAGGCGCCTCGCGATCCCTCACCGGGCCTTCGGTCACGCTCGGCGACGAGGACGGCCGGGGCGCCTCAATGCGGCGATGCAGTTCGCCCTTGGGACCACGGCGTTGCAGCGCATGGCGTCACCGATCTGGCTGGTCTGTGCGCTCGGCGCCATCACCACGCGCGGCCATGTCGGCCCTGACGCCCGCCTCGACCCGAGCAGCGGCTTCAGGCAGTCCCAGGTGGTCGAGCATGAGGGCGACGGCACCGATCGTGGCGGTCGGGATCAGCCTCGCCCTGCCCGGCGATATCCGGGGCCGAGCCGTGCACGGGCTCGAACATGGAGGGGAACGTTCTCTCCGGATTGATGTTGCCCGAAGCGGACAGGCCGATGCCGCCGGTGACGGCACCGGCCTCATCGGTGAGAATGTCACCGAAGAGGTTGTTCGGTGACGATGACGTCGGAAACGTCCCGGATCGGTCACCATGTAGATGGTGGCAGCGTCCACGTGGCAGTAGTCGACGACGACCTCGGGATACTCGGCACCAAACGGCCTCGACGGTGCGGCGCCACAGGTCACCGGCGTGGACGAGCACGTTGTGCTTGTGGACGAGCGTGAGGTGCTTGGCTGCCCGCCTGTTCGCTTGAAGGCGTAGCGGACCAGACGCTCCACTCCCGCAGGCCGTGTTGACACTGATCTCGGTGGCGATCTCGTGCGCCGTGCCCTGCCGCACCACTCCCCCGTTCCCGCAGTAAAGGCCCTCCGTACCTCACGCACCACGACGAGTCGATGTCGCCGGGATCAGCCAGCGGCGTGGGCACTCCCGGATAGTAGACCGAGGGCCGCAGGTTGACGTAGTGGTCCAGGGCGAAGCGCAGGCGCAGAAGCAGCCCGCGCTCGAGCACACCAGAAGGGACGGAGGGATCGCCGACGGCGCCCAGCAGGATGGCGTCATGCGCCTTGATGGCCTCAAGGTCGTCATCGGTGAGGGTCTGCCCGGTGCGGTGCCAGCGCTCGGCCCCCAGATCGAAGGCGGTCGACTGGATCTCGATTCCGGTTCCCTCCAGGATCCGATCGAGAACCTTGAGCCCCTCGGGAACGACCTCCTTGCCGATGCCGTCACCCGGGATTACTGCCAGCTGATGGTCTGCGTCATGAGGCCACCTTAGAGCATGATCACAATGCGAGACAAATAATCCGCATAATGGAATACTTGTACTCGTTTTTCGACCGATGGTCGGTTAGTCTTGCTCCAACCAGATACGTCTAGGAGGAGTCATGCCGCGAGCCCACCGTCCCACTGCGCAACGTCGAGAGGAGATTCTCGACGCGGCACACGCCCCGTTCACCACCAAGGCTTCCAGCCCACCACCATGGAGGACATCCTGAGGGTCGTGGGCATCGCCAAGGGACGCTCTACTACCACTTCCCCAGCAAGGAGGAGATCCTCAATGCCCCTCGTCCCTACGCATCGTCGGCCAGGTCGAGCAGCGCGCCCGTGAGATCGCCGGTCTCATCGCTCCGGCGGTGGACAAACTCGTGGCGACTCATGGCGACGATGCGGGTCGAAGGAAACCGAGACCGAGCTCGTCGAACAGTTCCACGCACCGGGGAACGCGGAGTTCCACCTGCTGTCTATCACAGCGATGATCGAGCATCTGACCCCGGTCCTCACCGATGTCGTCACCCAGGAGTGAGGGAAGGATTTTTCACCACGAGCAGGCCCTACGATGCCATCGAGCTGCTTCTGAGTGCCTCGGGCATTCTCCTGGACCACGACATCCTGGACACCGGCCCGGATGAGCTCTCCCGCCGCAGAAACAGCCTCATCTGGGCGACCGAGACACTTCTGGGCGCCCGGCCCGGCAGCCTGTCCATCCTCATGGAGGCCGACTCGTGAAACGTGTGAGTCTGCTCGTTCTGAGATCTTTCATCAACTCGCTGGGAACGGGGCTGAAGCGCCTTCGGACTGGCCGTCGTCATGCTACGCACCCATGGAACGGCCTCCTCGGTGTCAGCCGTCCAGATGAGTGCCTTCGCCCCCATCGTCCTCCTAGCCCCCTTGGCCGGAGCTCTTGCCGACCGCTACGACCGCCGCCTCATGATGATCATTGGAGATGCCGGTTCAGTGCTCGGCCTGGGCATCATCCTGATGGCTCTGTCCTCGCCCCGCCCCTCCTGGCCTCGGTCTGTACGGGAGCCATCCTTTCCTCCTGCCTGGCCCGCGCTCACCGAGCCCGCGCTGCGGGCCAGCGTCACCGACCTGGTCACCGAGGAGGGACTACGTACGCGCCTCCGGCCTCCTCCAGCTCGCGTCTGCGGCCAAGTACCTCCTGGCCCCGGCAGCAGCAGGATTTCATGCCGCTTGTCGGCGTTCGGGGGCTCGTCCTGCTTGACACCAGTACCTGTCTGGTCACCGTGGTGTGCACAATGACAGTGCGCCGCGCCCTGGCTGCAGATGGCCGCAGCGCGCAGCGACCCCAGTCCGACGACGACCACGGCTTCATGGCAGGGTGGAGGACCATCGCCGCCTCCCCGGCTTGCGCACCCTCGTGACGCTTATGACCCTGGCGACCCTCGCTGTCGGCGTCATCAGGTCCTCATCAAACCGATCCTCCCTACCCACCGTGAGCACGTCTGAGATGGGCGTCATCGAGACCGTCGCAGCCACCGGTATGCTTGTAGGGGGCGGCACTGGTCACCGCCTGGAAGAGCGCGCAGCCGACGACGCTGCTCGCAGCGGGCCTGGCCGGCCCGGCGCCGCCATGGTGCTGGTTCCTCTGGGGCCGGGAGCCTGGTGGATGGCCGCCTGTGGGTTCCTCACCTTCGCCAGCCTGCCCCCTGTCCCAGGCCGGTGCGGAGGTCCTGGTGCGCACCCGGGTCGACAACGCTCGGCAGGCACGGGACCTGGGGCACCATCAGCCTGGTGACTCAGATGGGCTACCTGGTGGCATACCTGTGCTCGGAGTAGTGGTCGACCGCGTGCTTCAGCCCTCCTGGAACCAGGGCAGGCACTGTCGACCAGCATCGGAGCCGTCATCGGCACCGGTCCGGGGCGCGGAGCCGCAGCTGCTCGTCGGCCTCATGGGCCTGGTCATGGCCCTGGTGGCCCTCGGCGTCCACCTCCGACGCCGCCGACTCCACCTGAGCCCAGGGGCAGCTGAGGCAATAGGGGTGCCCCCGACGAACTGAGTCGTCGGGGCACCGCCGTACGTCAACCTCGCAGGCCTCAGCGGGCCACAGAGCCCCTCGGTGTAGTCCTTGTCGACGTCGGCGCGCCAGGCGAACATGGAACGCACCTCACGGCCGGTGGCCTCGATCGGGTGCGCCTCACCCTCGGCGCGGAGCTTCTTGAACTCCGGGGCACCAGCCGCCTGGTCGTCCATGAAGCGCTTGGCGAAGGTCCCGTCCTGGATGTCGGCGAGGACCTCCTTCATGTGCTCCCTTGACGTCGGGGGTGATGACGCGCGAACCGGAGACGTAGTCGCTCGTACTCGGCGGTGTCGGAGCAGGACCAGCGCTGCTTGGAGATGCCTCCCTCGTTGATGAGGGTCGACGATGAGCTTCATCTCGTGGCAGACCTCGAAGTAGGCCATCTCGGGCTGGTAACCGGCCTCAACGAGCGTCTCGAACCCGTACTGAATGAGCTTGGAGACACCACCGCACAGGACGGTCTGCTCACCGAAGAGGTCGAGTCTCGGTCTCCCTCACGGAAGGTGGTCTTGATGGCTCCGGCACGGGTGCCGCCGATAGCCTTGGCATAGGACAGGACGAGGTCCCAGGCGGTGCCGGTGGCGTCCTGCTCGACGCAGACGAGAACCGGGACACCACGTCCCGCCTCGAACTCGCGGCGCACGGTGTGGCCGGGGCCCTTGGGGGCCACCATGACGACATCGATGTCCGCAGCCGGCTTGATGTAGTCGAAGTGGATGTTGAAGCCGTGGGAGAACAGCAGGGCGGAGCCCGTCTTGATGTTCGGCTCGATCTCCTCACGGTAGAGGGCGGCCTGCACCTGGTCAGGGGGCCAGGACCGTGATGACGTCGGCCCAGGCGACCGCCTCGGCGATCGGCTTGACGGGCAGACCGGCCTCCTCAGCCTTGGCCGCGGAGGACGATCCCTCGCGCAGGCCGACAACGACCTCCACGCCGGAGTCGCGCAGGTTCAGAGCGTGAGCGTGCCCCTGGGAACCGTAGCCGATGACGGCGACCTTCTTAGACTGGATGACGGACAGGTCGGAATCGTCGTCGTAGAACTTCTCAGCTGCCATGATTGCTTCTCACTTCTCCTTGAGTTGATCGGTGATGGATCGTGGGCCGCGCGTGATCGCTACGGCACCGGACTGGACAATCTCTTTGACGCCGTACGGCTGGAGAGCCGTCAGCAGAGCCTTGACCTTGGATTCTGAGCCGATGGTCTCGATGACCACCGACGTGGGGCGACATCCACGACGTGGGCACGGAACAGGTCGACGACCTGGAGCACACGCAGTGCGATTACGTCGTCCGCATGCACCTTGATGAGGTAGAGCTCGCGCTCCACTGAGGTGTCAGGGTCCAGCTCAGACGATTTTAAGGACGTTGACCAGCTTGTTGAGCTGTTTGGTGACCTGTTCCATGGCCAGCCCCTCGGCGTCGGCGATCACCGTGATGCGAGAGATGTCCTCGTGCTCAGTGGGCCCCACGGCCAGGGAGTGGATATTGAAGCCCCGACGCGTGAACAGCGCCGAGACCCGGGTCAGAACACCGGGCTTGTTCTCCACCAGGACGGACAGCGTGTGTTTCTCACTCACGGCGCTCACTCCTCTTCCCACACCGGGCTCATGCCGCGGGCGTGCTGGATCTCATCATTGGATACCCCGGCGGCGACCATGGGCACACCTGGGCATCCGCAGAGACGATGAAGTCGACGACGACGGGACGATCGTTGATGGCGTTGGCCTGGGCAATGACATCATCCAGGTCCTCCAGGCGCTCACAGCGCAGCCCCACGGCCCCGTAGGCCTCGGCCATCTTGACGAAGTCGGGGACCCGCGCCGTTCCGGCCCCGGTATGCAGATCAGTGTTGGAGTAGCGCTGCCCGTAGAACAGCGTCTGCCACTGCCGCACCATCCCCAGTGAGGAGTTGTTGATAACTGCGACCTTGATCGGGATGTTGTTGAGAGTGCAGGTCGCCAGCTCCTGGTTGGTCATCTGGAAGCACCCGTCCCCGTCGATGAGCCACACAGGGCGGTCAGGGCAGGCCTCCTTGGCACCCATGGCGGCAGGCAGGCCGTACCCCATGGTGCCGGCGCCAGCCGAGTTGAGCCAGGTATGGGGGCGACGGAAGGTGAGGTAGTGTGCCGCCCACATCTGGTGCTGCCCCACGCCCTGTGACCCAGATAGTGTCCTCGGAGGCGGCCCGATCGAGGTGGGTGATGACCTCCTGAGGCTGAAGCAGCCCATCGTCGGTGTCAGTCCAGCCCGCGGGATAGGTGGCCTGGATGCGCTCGACCTCACGGCGCCACGGGGCGATGTCCACCCGTCCCTCGGCGGTGACGTGGTCATGGAACTCTGCGGCCAGGGCGGGGACAACGTCGGCCAGGTCGCCGACGATCGGGACGTCTGCCGTGCGGATCTTGGAGATCTCAGCCGGGTCGACGTCGACGTGGATGACCGACGCCTCGTGGCGAAGGTGTCGGGCCTGCCGGTGACCCGGTCATCGAAGCGGGCTCCCAGGCAGACGATGACATCGGCGCGCTGGAGGGCTCCGACGGCGGCCACGGTGCCGTGCATGCCGGGCATCCGCAGGTTGAGCGGATGCTCGCTGGGCATGACGTCCAGCGCGGTCAGCGTGGTGACGAAAGGGGCTCCGATGAGGTCGATGAGCTCGGTGAGATCCTCAGAGGCCACCTGAGCACGGTTCAGGCCACCGCCGAGATAGAGAACGGGGCGGTCGGCTGCGGCAATCACCTCAGCGGCCTGGGGCCAGGCGCCGCTGGTTGGGTTTGCTGGGAAGACGGTAACAGGCAGATCCCGGGCCGGAGGCCACACGAACTCGGTGAGCCCTCCTGGGCATCCTTGGAGATGTCGACGAGGACGGGACCGGGGCGCCCGGTCGAGGCGATGTGAAGGCCTCAGCCACACGCGGGACGATGTCCTCCGGGCGGGTGATGAGGAAGGAGTGCTTGACAAAGGGCATCGTGGCGCCGACGATGTCGGCTTCCTGAAAGGCGTCCGTCCCGATTCCACGGCTTCCAACCTGCCCGGTGATGGCCAGCATCGGCACCGAGTCCATGTGCGCGTCACCGATCGCGGTGATGAGGTTGGTGGCACCGGGGCCCGGACGTCGCGACGCAGACCCCGGGACGTCCAGTGACCATGGCATACCCTCAGCGGCATGACCAGCCCCTGCTCGTGGCGCACCAGGACGTGGCGGATCCTCGTCGAGGCCAGCAGAGGATCATAGAAGGGCAGGATGGCGCCACCCGGCATCCCGAAGATGTCTGAGACACTCAAGCTCCTCCAGTGCGCGCACCAGGGCCTGGGCGCCTGTCATGACCCGTTGATCCTGACGTGCGGGAGCGTCATCGCGTGCCATCGCTCGCCTCCTTGTCCCGTGCTTAGCGTCCGGCGACCCTGCCGGGTAATGAACGTTAGATCAGTGTTCGCAGAGAGTCATATTGAGACACCCATGATCTCACATTGTGGAATCACGGAGGTGTCGGAGTCACGGTGGCCACGGGTCCTCACGACGTCATCTCCGGTGGAGCTCCCCGGACCTTGGTACGCCATAGTTCCTTCAGAGATGACACAATGCCCTTGTTACTCATGACAAACATCCGCTGCGTCACTTTCAGCGGCATGACGGAAGGGCGGCACAACGACGTGGTCACCACGTCCTGGACTATCTGTTAGACAACCCGGTTGTCATTGTGCTCCCTCATGGTCGGTGCCGGTTGCTGCTCTGGCGCGCCAAGCGCAGGAGCATACGCATTCCGGCAATGGCCCTCCTCGCCTGCAGCACCGCCCTCCTGGCTTGAAGGTGGCGCACGCCAATGTCCTGCACCACCTGTCCGGGAACGTGGTTCTCACCCCTGTTCCTTCTGGTCGGAGCCGGATGCTGCTGGACACGTCAGGCGTCAAGGAGTGAGTCTCGGGCGGCGGCGGTCCTGTTCTGCGGCATCGCGTTAGCGGCCTGGGGAGCAGCCGCCTCACCTTCCATTGAGGTTCCCAAGGAGCTGGGAACCCTGGGGCTGGCGATCTTCACCTTCGCCATCGGCATCCAGTCCGGGCCGAACTTCTTCCACGTGATCCGAACCGCCGGCGGTCCGTTGGCGGTCCTCCTGGGCGTTCTGGGCGTCGCGGCTCTGACCGCCGTGGGCGTGGACGCCTCCTCGGTCTCAAGGCGGCGATGATCGCAGGGGCCTTCGCCGGCGCCGTCACGAACACGCCCGCCCTGGCGGCGGCCGGGAACGCCGCATCATTGGCCGGCGACAAGGGCGGGCCAGGTGATGCCACTGTCGCCTATGCCGTCACCTACCTCTACGGCGTCATCGGGATGCTGTTCTTCTGCCTGCTGGCGCTGCGCTACCGTCGAAGCGACAAGGACACCCTTCCCCACTCATCAACCGCACCATCCGGGTGGAGCGTGAGGACGGGCCCCTCTTCTGGGCAATATCGTCGAGACCATCTCGGGCAGCTGTGGTTCTCCGCCTGCGTCGCGGTGAGAGGGGCCGATCACCCGACCGACGAATAAGGATCGTCTGCACAAGGACGATCTCATCACCGTCGTCGGCACGCAGGAAGCCGTCAACCAAGCGATCAAAGCCGTGGGGCACGGCTCGTCCCACTCCCTCATCGAGGACCGCAAATACCTCGACTTCCGCCGCATCACGGTCTCGGACCCGAAGCTGGCCGGTCGAACGATCGGTGAGCTCGACATTGACAACCGTTTCGGGGCAACGATCTCACGTGTGCGCCGCGGCGACGTCGATATGGTGGGGACACCGGAATTGGTGCTTCAGCAGGGTGACAGGGTTCGCGTCGTCGGCCCGACCGGCCGCATGAAGGAGATCTCGACGTATTTCGGCGACTCCTCGCGCGGCTTGTCCTCCATCAACCCCGGTGCCTGGGCCTGGCATGGCCCTGGGCATCTTCATCGGTGAATGGAAGTTCTCACACCCACCGGTGCTACCTTCTCCATCGGGTCGGCCGCAGGCACGCTCCCTGGTTGGACTCATTTTCGGCCGTATCGGCCGCATCGGAAAGGTTCGTGACCGCCATGCCCTTCACCGCGACGGCGGTGCCCTCGGAGTTCGGGCTCTGGTCTTCCTCGCGCAGGCACGGCACCAAGGCGGGCGGAGAGATCGCGCACGCATTCACCGGTGGTGACTGGTGGAGGATCTTCGTCACCGGCTTCCTTGTCACCACCATCGTGGGCCTGAGATCTACGTCTCCATGCGATGGGTAGTCAAGATGGGTGGAACCCGTCTGTCCGGCCTCATCGGTGGTGTATCAAACCCAGCCGGCGATCCCTGGCCTTCGCCAACGAGCGCACCGGCGCAGACCCCCGGGTGGCGTTGGGGTATGCAATGGTCTATCCGTGGCGATGATCGTCAAGATCTTCATTGCACAGGTCCTCGGCGGCCTCTGAGACTCGTACGTCTCCCGGGAGATCAATGGTCGCGCTGTTGTCCGCCCCGGGCCACCCCCATGTCTACTGAGACGCGAGACGCCTGGCGTCAGTCGTCCTGAGCCCGCACCGCCATCTCAACCTGAGCGCGAGGCAACGTGATGTGCCCGGAAGTGGCGACGTCGTGACGCCAGTTGTGATCGGTGATGATCACGTGCAGGGCAAGCCCCACGCCAATCGCCGTGATGACGAAGAAGACCTCAGCCAGGTTCGTGGCCGCGTCGCCGACGTCAACACCCTTGTCCACAGAAAGCGTGTTGAGCGCCGAAATAGCCCGATAGAAGGGAACGCCTGGGATCATGATGATGACCGAGGCGACCGAGAGCGCCACCCGGGACAGGGAGGCGCGGACACGAAGAGCTGGGCCAGCAGGCCGATCGTGACCGCGGCCAGCCCTCACGGCGAGCTGCCACGGCACATGGAAGACGTCGATGAGAAGGAGTCTCCCGGTATTGGCCAGGGCACCGACAACAGCGGCAAGGGCACTGGCCTTGGCACCTGCGTTGAACAGCACGGCGAATCCGTAGGCGGCGATGAAGGAGCAGAAGCAGCGCAGAACGTACAGGAGCGGACCGTCGAGAGTAGGGCCCGCTGGCCGCCGCCACATCCCAACGGAAGATGAAGGTCACCGTCCACACGGCAACACCTGCGGCCGCCATGACCATGAGCACGTACGCACTGCGCGACAGCGCCGAGGAGAAGTCCTGACGGAACAGGTCGAGCATGGCGGTAACCATCGGAAAACCTGAATGAGGAACAAGATGGCTGAGATGATGCCGCCCTGGTGATTGCCTCGTCACCACGACGCCTGCAGCGTCGAGCGCGGTCACAATGCCCATATAGGTGCCGGAGGCTACGACTCCGCAGACGAGCCACGTGAAGAAGTGCTGGTAGTGGCGCTCAAGCATCTGCCGGCGAATGAACTGCCCAAGGAAGGCCGCCACGAGCACGGTTAAGCATTCGACCAAGCCCCCTTTATTGAGGAAGCAGAATCCCGCACAGGCCACACCAGAGGCTGCGGCATTGGTGAAGGCGCTGTACCGGGCATGCATCTTCTCGACCTGCGCGAGCTTAGCCTCAAGGTCTTCAACAGTTTCATGCGCTCGCAGGTCATGGACGATCCTCCGCAGAGCTTCCAGCCGGTCTACATTGACCCCGACACGACGCACCTCATTAGCCTCAGTACGGAACCGGTTGCCGACGTGAGGAGGATGTGACGATCTCCGTCATCGTCACAGTCGCCTCGTGGCGGTCAAGGCCGACGGCGGAGGCTGCCCTGGCCATGGAGGACTTGATGCGGTATGAGCCGGCACCAGCAGCGAGCATGAGGCGCCCGAGATGCAGCACAACGTCGGACTGTTGCATGAGCCGGTCAGTGTCAAGGCTCCGCTCATCGCTGCCTGGACGGGTCGGAGGGATGTCGGTGGCATTCACGGAGACAATGGTGCACCGTTTGAAGGCCCTGTGTCAGATCATCGGCGGACACAACACTGCGTCGACAACAACTGACGCGGTGAGAGGACATGATGGCGGAGGGCGCCTGCGAGATCCTTCCTGGATCTCATAGCCCTCCGCGTGGTGTGTGCCTCGGTGGTGTCTCATTTCTCCCGCACCCCTGGCGGTGCAGTACCATCGGCGCTGTCAGGCTTAGCTTCCGGTTCGGGATGGGTGCCGGGCGTTTCTGTCGCTGTGACCACCGAGACGTCTGGTGTGGGTAGTGCAGAGTCGCGTTGATATCTGGTTGTGTGGTTGCCCTCTCGCCACCGTCACCACCGTGTGTGGTGTGGTTGAAAGGGCTGCTGTGGACCGTATAGTGGACGCTTCGCGGTTAGTTGCTGTCTTTCCGTCACCCCACGCACCGTCCTTGTGGCGGGCGGGTGGGTGGGGTGTTGTTTGTGTCGGCCGATTAGTACCCAGTCAGCTCGAGGCCGTTGCCGGTCTTCCACTTCTGGCCTATCAACCCAGTAGTCTGTTGGGGCCTACCAAGAAGGACGAGTCCTTCTTGTGAGACCTTGTCTTGAAGATGGTTTCCGCTTAGATGCTTTCAGCGGTTACCCGTCCCGAACGTAGCCAACCAGCCGTGCCCCGGGCGGGACAACTGGCACACCAGAGGTTCGTCCGTCCCGGTCCTCTCGTACTAGGGACAGGCCTTCTCAAGTCTCCTGCGCGCGCAGAGGATAGGGGACCGAACTGTCTCACGACGTTCTAAACCCAGCTCGCGTACCGCTTTAATGGGCGAACAGCTCAACCCCTTGGGACCTGCTCCAGCCCCCAGGATGCGACGAGCTGACATCGAGGTGCCAAAACCATGCCGTCGATATGGACTCTTGGGCAGGATCAGCCTGTTATCCCCTGGGTACCTTTTTATCCGTTGAGCGACGACCCACCCACACGGGATCGCCGGATCACTAGTTCCTACTTTCGTACCCTGCTCGACCCGTCGGTCTCACAGTCAAGCTCCTTGTGCACTTGCACTCGATCACCTGGTTGCCGACCAGGCTGAGGGAACCTTGAGCGCCTCCGTTACACTTTAGGAGGCAACCGCCCCAGTTAAACTACCCACCAGGCACTGTCCCTAACCCGGATCACGGGCCCAGGTTCAGGCGCACGCCATAACCAGAGTGGTATTTCAAGGACGACTCCACCGCTACTGGCGTAACGGCTTCAACGTCTCCCACCTATCCTGCACAAGCTATAGCGGGCGCCAATACCAAGCTGTAGTAAAGGTCCCGGGGTCTTTTCCGTCCTTCTGCGCGAAACGAGCATCTTTACTCGTACTGCAATTTCGCCGAGCTCATGGTTGAGACAGCGGGGAAGTCGTTACGCTATTCGTGCAGGTCGGAACTTACCCGACAAGGAATTTCTGCCACCTTAGGATGGTTATAGTTACCACCGCCGTTTACTGGGGCTTAAATTCACCACTTCACCCCACAAGAGGGGTTGATGGTTCCTCTTAACCTTCCAGCACTGGCAGGCGTCAGTCCGTATACATCGCCTTACGGCTTCTGCACGGACCTGTGTTTTTAGTAAACAGTCGCTTCCCCTGGTCTCTGCGACCCACCCCCCAGCCCCGCACGGGGCCTCAGGATCGGGCCCCCTTCTCCCGAAGTTACGGGGGCATTTTGCCGAGTTCCTTAACCATGATTCACTCGTGCGCCTAGGCATACTCTGCCCGACCACCTGTGTCGGTTTAGGGTACGGGCGGCTGGCACCATCGCGTCGAGGCTTTTCTCGGCACCCCAGGATCACCCCTGTTATCCCCCACCAGTGTGAGGGTCACCATCACGCCTCACCCCCGTCATCAAAGACAGCCCCCGGATTTACCTGGGCGGCGGGCTGCGCGCTTGAACGGACCAAGCCATCAGGTCCGCCGGGCTACCACTGTGCGTCACCCCTGTTAACACGCTTTCCGCTCACCCTGCACGGAGGATCCCCAGACCCCACCACCACAACCACACCGCCCGGCGAAAGGAGCACGCGGCTCTATATGGCGGCACGGCGTGGGTTAGCACCCGCGCGTCAGCATGGGCGGTGCTTTCGCCGGTACGGGAATATCAACCCGTCATCCATCGACTACGCCTGTCGGCCCTCGCCTTAGGTCCTGACTCACCCAGGGCGGACTCAGCCTGGCCCTGGAACCCTTGGTCATTCGGCGCTAGGGCTTCTCACCCCAGTATCGCTACTCATGCCTGCATTCTCACTCCCGCACCGTCCACCAGCAGTCACCCACAGGCTTCCCCGGTGCAGGACGCCCCTCTACCACCCACAACCCCTGCCACCACCCCCACAAGACGGGACAGTGAAGGGAACAAACGCCATGGGTCCGCGGCTTCGGCGGTGTGCTTGAGCCCCGCTACATTGTCGGCGCACGATCACTTGACCAGTGAGCTATTACGCACTCTTTCAAGGATGGCTGCTTCTAAGCCAACCTCCTGGTTGTCTGCGCGACCGCACATCCTTTCCCACTTAGCACACGCTTAGGGCCTTAGCCGGCGATCTGGGCTGTTTCTCTCGACCACGGAGCTTATCCCCCGCAGTCTCACTGCCACGCTACAACCCGCACGGCATTCGGAGTTTGGTTGACGTCAGTAACCCTGTGAGGGCCCATCAGCCACCCAGTAGCTCTACCTCCGCCGGGCAACACGCGACGCTGCACCTAAATGCATTTCGGGAGAACCAGCTATCACGGAGTTTGATTGGCCTTTTCACCCTCACCCACAGCTCATCCCCCAGTTTTTCAACCCAGGTGGGTTCGGTCCTCCACACGCTCTTACACGTGCTTCAACCTGGCCATGGGTAGATCACCCCGCTTCGGGTCCAGAACGCGCCACTACACTCGCCCCTATTCGGACTCGCCTCGCCACGGCTACCCCACACGGGTTAACCTCGCGACACGCCACTGACCTCGCAGGCTCATTCTTCAAAAGGCACGCCACCACCCCCACACACAACAAGCTACGGGCAGGCTCTGACGGCTTTGCAAGCGCCCGGTTTCAGGTACTATTTCACCCTCCCGGGGTACTTTTCACCATTCCCTCACGGTACTCATCCACTATCGGTCATCAGGAGGTATTCAGGCAGCCAAGTGGTCTTGGCAGATTCACAGGATTCCACGAGCCCCGTGCTACTCGGGCACACCATCCCCAGACACGCACCAACCAGTTCCACCTACGGGGGTATCACCCACCACGCCACGCCTTCCCAGACGATCTCGGCTACCGGCCAGCACACGCGCCCATTCTCCGGCAGAAGACCAACAGGACAGCCCCACAACCCCGCACACGCAACCCCTGCCGAGTATCACACGCACACGGTTTCACCATCATCCGCTTTCGCTCGCCACTACTCACGGAATATCTTCTCCTACGGGTACTAAGATGTTTCACTTCCCCGCGTCACCCCCACACCCTATACAATTCAGATGCAGGTGACACGACATAACTCGTGCTGGTCCCCCATTCGGAAACCCTCGGATCACAGCCCGCCAGCCGGCTCCCTCGAGGAATATCGCAGGCCACCACGTCCTTCATCGGCCCCTGATGCCAAGGCATCCACCGAACGCTCAAAAACAAACAACAACACACGACAAAACAAACATATGTCGCAGACTTACAGTAAGATGCTCGCGTCCACTATACAGTTCACAACCAACCCACCCACACCCACCCCCACCACCCACAACAAAGGGAAGCAGAAACAGCAGGCCAGGCAACCAGGGCGCACTACCCCAGAACCCCGACAGCATGCCACCCCACACACACACACCAGCACGCACCAGGGGCACCCACCAGCCAGCGACCACCACGACCACAAGCAGCCGCAGCAGCCCAGCACAGCGGGCGTGTCTCCTACACCACTCACACGACAACCAACCACCCCCCAGCCACACACAAGCGAGAAGCAAGAGCAACAGCCAGCTGCCCTTTCCACGGACGCAGCCTCCCGACCGGCCCAGACCCACCCACGGCCCAGACAACAACAAACAACCAGGAAGCCACCCCACAAAAACCTATCCTTAGAAAGGAGTAGATCCAGCCGCACCTTCCGGTACGGCTACCTTGTTACGACTTCGTCCCAATCACCAGCCCCACCTTCGACCGCTCCCTCATAGGGCCACGGGCTTCGGGTGTTGCCGACTTTCGTGACGTGACGGGCGGTGTGTACAAGGCCCGAGAACGTATTCACCGCAGCGTTGCTGATCTGCGATTACTAGCGACTCCAACTTCACGGTGTCGAGTTGCAGACACCGATCCGAACTGAGACCGGCTTTTATGGGATTCGCTCCACCTCACGGTATCGCAGCCCTCTGTACCGGCCATTGTAGCATGCGTGAAGCCCAAGACATAAGGGGGCATGATGATTTGACGTCATCCCCACCTTCCTCCGAGTTGACCCCCGGCAGTCTCCCTCGCGAGTCCCCACCACAACGTGCTGGCAACACGAGACAAGGGTTGCGCTCGTTGCGGGACTTAACCCAACATCTCACGACACGAGCTGACGACAACCATGCACCACCTGTGAACCAGCCCCCACAAAGGAGGAAACCCCGTCTCCGAAGCAAACCGGCACATGTCAAGCCTTGGTAAGGTTCTTCGCGTTGCATCGAATTAATCCGCATGCTCCGCCGCTTGTGCGGGCCCCCGTCAATTCCTTTGAGTTTTAGCCTTGCGGCCGTACTCCCCAGGCGGGGCACTTAATGCGTTAGCTACGGCGCGGAAAAACCCGGAAAAGGCCCCCCACACCTAGTGCCCAACGTTTACGGCGTGGACTACCAGGGTATCTAATCCTGTTCGCTCCCCACGCTTTCGCTCCTCAGCGTCAGTAACGGCCCAGAGACCCGCCTTCGCCACCGGTGTTCTTCCTGATATCTGCGCATTCCACCGCTACACCAGGAGTTCCAGCCTCCCCTACCGCACTCAAGCCGGCCCTGTACCCACCGCAAGCCCCCAGTTGCTCAGAGGATTTTCACGACAGACGCGACCAGCCGCCTACGAGCTCTTTACGCCCAATACTCCGGACAACGCTCGCGCCCTACGTATTACCGCGGCTGCTGGCACGTAGTTAGCCGGCGCTTCATCCAGCTACCGTCAACCCACCCACACAGGGACAGGCCTGCTTCACTGGCGAAAGAGGTTCACAAACCCGAAGGCCTCCATCCCTCACGCGGCGTCGCTGCATCAGGCTTGCGCCCATTGTGCAATATTCCCCACTGCTGCCTCCTGTAGGAGTCTGGGCCGTGTCTCAGTCCCAGTGTGACTGTCCACCCTCTCAGGCCGGCTACCCTGTCACCGCCTTGGTAGGCCATCACCCCACCAACAAGCTGATAGGCCGCGAGCCCATCCCCCACCAAAAACACCCAAAAGGCGCAATCTTTCCCACACCCACCATGCAGCAGGCACAGAATATCCTGTATTAGCCCACACTTTCATGCGGTTATCCAGAAGAGGGCAGGTTACTCACGTGTTACTCACCCGTTCGCCACTCATCCACACCCACCACAAAGGAAGGCGCTTCACCGTTCGACTTGCATGTGTTAAGCACGCCGCCAGCGTTCGTCCTGAGCCAGGATCAAACTCTCCAAACAAAACCAACAAAACCCCAACCAACCCCAAAAACAAAGCCAGCCAGAGCCAGCCAGTCAGAAAACAGCCCAGAAAAACCAGACCACATAGCCCCACCCAACCCCCAAACACAAAACACCAGAGCCAGGCAAACCAAAACAAAAACAAGCCCCAAAAAACCACACACAACAAACAAAAGCTCATGCGCAGCCCCCAGGACCAAAATGGCATAAAAAAACATGACACACTATCGAGTTCTCAAACAACACACCCAGTCAGCTCTTGCTCAAACTCTCGAGTCTCAAAACTTGCCCTGACAAGCAACCCCCACTATTATAGAGGTTTCGTCAACTCGATGTCAACCTCAAAGAGCATTGCCCTCGGTCACATCTCATGACTCACTGCGCGGCGGCTGCCACCGAAAAGGGCCTTTTGCGGAAGCCCAGCCTGTTCGGCAGCGGGCTGTACTTTAGGCAGATCCACCCCCATGGACGTCAAACCAGATCCTCGTGATCCGGAACACGCCGTTTCTTCTTGCGATTTCACTCGCTCTGGCTCTGCCTCCTAACCCGTGACGGCCACTCCGTTGACCGCCGATTCTCACCGGACAATGCGCGAACTACCATCAGCCAGTCAGTAATCCGGTCGGCGACTGGATGCTCATGGCCGGGATGCCCGGAGTCGGCGTTGTCCTCACCCTAAGCATCGGTCTCAAGGTGAGCACCACTACCGCCTCAGTACTCATGGTGTCCATGTACCTCGCCCCTGTGGCCCATCGTACAGGGAGGGCTGAGAACGCCGCCACCAATCCTCTGGTCGACCTCCACTGGGTGCTGGCCCTGTCCGCCATCCTGTTCGCGCTGATACACGCCGGCGACACCCTGGGGCTGAGAACCTTGATGGTCGCACCTGGTTGGCGACTCTTGGCTGCGCTGATCTCACCGACGTGTCCGACTGATGAACGGATCAGGCCGGGTGTCCAATGACGACGAGGGGTGTGTGGCACCGGTCGGTGCCACACACCCCTCGTCACGTCAGACGAAACGTACTGGTCGTCACTCCTCCTCGGCGAACTTGCGCACTGCCTTGGCCACAGCGTCGGCGACTCGAGTGTCGAAGGCGCCGGGAATGATGTACACGGGGCTGATCTCGTCGTCGGCGATCACCGAGGCGATGCCGGTCGAGGCGGCCCGCAGCAGCTCGGTGGAGATGTCGGTGATGCCGGTGTCCAGCAGGCCCCCGGAAGAGTCCCGGAAAGCCAGCACATTGTTGATCTGGTTGGGGAAGTCAGAACGCCCAGTCGCCACAACGGCGGCGTAGTCGGCGGCACGGATCGGGTCAACCTCGGGATCGGGTTGGCCATGGCGAAGACGATGGCGCCGTCGTTCATGACGGCCAGGTCCTCGGGCCGAGCAGGTTACCCGATGAGACGCCGATGAAGACGTCGGCGCCCCTGAGGCCCTCCCTTGAGGGATCCGGTCACCCGACGTGGATTGGTGTTCTCCGCGAGCCACCTGCGGTGCTCGTTCATGCCCTCGGTGTCCGCTGCGTACAGGGCCCCCGGTACGCCCGTACCCCACGATATCGGTGGCGCCGTGGGCCATGAGCAGCTTGGCGATGGCGTTGCCAGCAGCACCGACACCGGACAGGACGATGCGCACGTCCTCGATCTTCTTGCCCACGATCTTCAGGGCGTTGATGAGAGCGGCCAGAGTCACGATGGCGGTACCGTGCTGATCGTCGTGGAAGACGGGGATGTCGAGCCCTCGCGCAGGCGAGCCTCGATGTCGAAGCACCCTTGGGCGCGGCGATGTCCTCCAGGTTGATGCCCCCGTAGGCCGGAGCGATGGCCTTGACGATGGAGATGATCTCCTCGGGGTCCTTGGTGTCCAAGGCCACCGGCCAGGCATCGACGTTGCCGAACTGTTTGAACAGGACGGCCTTGCCCTCCATGACGGGCATGGCGGCGGATGGGCCGATGTCCCCCATACCCAGGACCGCGGTACCGTCCGTGACGACGGCGACGGTGTTCTTCTTAATGGTGAGCATCCGGGCGCGCTCGGGGTGGTCGTAGATGGCCTTGCAGACGCGGGCCACTCCGGGGGTGTAGACGCGGGCCAAGTCGCGCCGGTTATGGATCGGATACTTGCCGGCCACCTCGATCTTGCCACCAACATGGGTCAGGAAGGTCGAGTCGCCGACATTGCGAACGACAACGCCGTCGATCTCCTCCAGCTTGGCGACCAGCTCGTTGCGGTGCTTGGAGTCGCGGGTGTCGGCGGTCAGGTTGACGGTGAGCTTGTCACCGTCGGCGTCGGCCACGTCGACGCCGGTGACGATGGCGCCAGTCGCAGTGGCGGTGTCGACCAGACTGGCTACCGCCTTCTGGGAGGCGGGCACCTCGAGGTACAGGGCGACGGTGTAACTGGGACTGGGCTGAACCATGGGCACTCCTTGTGGGACAGGCGGGGCTTGAGATGAGTGCCCTGAGCTCATCCCCACCGGCCGCCTCCTAATCGGATGACGGTCCTACAGTGACCGGATACTGAGATGTCCACAAGTTCTGGTCAGGCATTCAGGCCATCTGTGGGAGGAGTGTCACATGGGACGCTCACTACATGGATCGTTCAGGAGTTGTCGACGATTTAATCGGGTCTGGTCCGCCCCCACTCGTCACGAGTAGTGGGGCGGACCGACTGTTCGAGCGGCTCCCAGCATGAGGGAACGAGGCCGCTAGGAGATGACCAGTAGCGCTCGTCTCAGTCCCTGGACACGCTCCATGACCAGCTCACGCACGCGCTTGGCGTCGGCCTGGCCACGGGTCGCCTTCATGACGGCGCCGACGATGGCGCCGGCCGCCTGAACCTTGCCGCCACGGATCTTGTCAGCCACGTCCGGGTTAGCCGCCAGGGCCTCGTCCACGGCCCGCCCAGGAGGGCGGAGTCGTCCGAGACGACCTCGAGCCCGCGAGCAGCAGCCACGGCCTCTGGATCACCCTTCACCAGCCAGGACCCCTTCGAGGACCCTGCCGGGCCAGCTTGTCGGTGAGCCGGCTGGAGTCCACCAGCCCCTGCAGCTCGGCGATCTGCGCGGGCATCACCGCCATGTCCTCCAAGGCGACATCCTGCTCCTTGGCGGTGCGGGAGAGCTCTCCCATCCACCACTTGCGGGCGGCCTGCCCGGTGGTTCCCGCTGCAGCCGTGGCCTCAATGAGCTCCAGGGCCCCGGCGTTGACGACGTCGCGCATCTCAGTGTCACTCAGGCCCCACTCGGCCTTGAGCCCGCGACGCTTAGCGGCGGGCATCTCCGGCAGGCGCTCACGGAATCTGCTCGACCCACTCGCGGCTGGGCGCCACCGGAACGAGGTCCGGCTCGGGGAAGTAGCGGTAGTCGTCGGCATCGGACTTGACGCGACCGGCACGAGTAGTGCCGTCGGCCTGGCCGTGGCGGGTCTCCTGAAGCACCTCTCCCCCGGCGGCCAGGATGGCGGCCTGACGCTGGATCTCGTAGCGGACGACCCTGCTCGATCCCACGGAAGGTGTTGACGTTCTTGGTCTCGGTGCGGGTGCCCAGCGGAGCGTCGGGCGACTCGCGCAGAGAGACGTTGACGTCGGCGCGCACGTTGCCGCGCTCCATGCGTGCCTCGGAGACGCCCAGGGCACGGAAGATGTCGCGCAGGGTGCGCACGTAGGTGGCGGCGACCTGAGGGGCCTTGGCACCGGCGCCCTCGATGGGGCGGGTGACGATCTCCACCAGCGGCACACCAGCGCGGTTGTAGTCCACCAGAGAGTGGCTGGCGCCCTCGATACGGCCGTCGGCACCACCGATGTGGGTGTTCTTGCCGGCGTCCTCCTCCATGTGGGCCCGCTCGATCGGGATGGTGAAGAAGGAACCGTCCTCCAGCTCGATCTCCAGAGCTCCGTCGTGGGCGATGGGCTCATCGGACTGGGAGGTCTGGAAGTCCTTGGCCAGGTCCGGGTAGAAGTAGTTCTTCCGGGCGAAGCGGCAGGACTCGGCGATCTCGCATCCCAGGGCCAGGCCGATGCGGATGGCGTACTCCACTCCACGCGCGTTGACCACTGGCAGCGCTCCGGGAAGTCCCACCGAGGTGGGGGTCACCATGGTGTTGGGCTGGGCACCGAACACGTTGGGCGCGGCGTCGAACATCTTGGTGGCGGTCCCCAGCTCGACGTGCACCTCCAGTCCCAGGACCGGGTCGTAGCGGCGAACGGCCTCGTCGTAGTCCATCAGCGTGTCACTCATCGGGTCTCCTCCAACTCGGGCGCGCGCGAGAGCAGCGGCGCTCCCCATGTCTCCTCCAACGCGGCCTCCAGCACTGCTCCGGCGCGGTAGAGCCGGTCATCGGCCCGCTGCAGGTGCCAGGATCTGGAAGCCCACCGGTAGCCCGTCATCACTCAGGCCCGAGGGCAGACTCATGCCCGGAACCCCGGCGAGGTTAGCCGGGATCGTGGTCACGTCCAGCTTGTACATCGCCAGCGGGTCGTCCTTCTCCGAAGCGATAGGCGGTCACCGGGGCCGTGGGCGAGACGAGGACGTCCGCCTTGTCCCAGGCGGCGGCGAAGTCACGCTGCACGAGGGTGCGCACCTTCTGGGCCGAGCCGTAGTAGGCGTCGTAGTAGCCGGCGGACAGGACGTGAGTGCCCAGGATGATGCGGCGCTTGACCTCGTCGCCGAAGCCCGCCCCGCGGGTGGCCGCCATGACGGTCTCGGCGGTGACGGGGCCCGACCTCTGGCTCCACCCGCAGCCTGTAGCGCATCCCCGTCGTAACGGGCCAGGCTGGAGGAGGCCCTCGGCGGGCATGATGAGGTAGTAGGCGTCCAGCGCATACTCCAGGTGCGGAAGGGAGACGGCCTCCACCTGCGCGCCAGCCGCCTCGAGCAGCTCCAGAGCAGCGTGGAAGGAGGCCACAACGCCCTCGTGGTAGCCCCTCGCCGCCGTCGAGCTCGGAGATGACGCCGACCCTCAGGCCGGTCAGGTCCCTCCTCCTGAGCGGCCCGCACGACAGCGGCCATGGCTGCGCGGGGCGTCCGACAGCGAGGTCGAGTCCAGCGGGTCGTGGGAGGCGATGACGTCGTGGAGCAGTGCGGTGTCCAGCACCGTGCGAGCCATGGGGCCGGGCGTGTCCAGGGAGGAGGCCATGGCGATGACGCCGAAGCGGGAGACCGTGCCATAGGTGGGTTTGACACCGACTGTGCCGGTGACAGCCGCGGGCTGGCGAATCGAGCCTCCGGTGTCGGTACCGACGGCCACAGGGGCCTCGTACGATCCGACGGCGGCAGCGGAGCCGCCCGAGGAGCCTCCGGGGATGCGCCCGAGGTCCCAGGGGTTGGAGGTGCGCCCGAAGGCCGAGTGCTCAGTGGAACCGCCCATGGCGAACTCATCGAGATTGGTCTTGCCCAGGATCGGGGTGCGGGCGGCGCGCAGGTTGCGCACGAGGGTGGCGTCATAGGGCGGCACCCATCCCTCGAGGATGCGCGAGGCGGCTGTGGTGACCTGACCGCGGGTGACGATGAGGTCCTTGACGGCCACCGGAACGCCAGCCAGCTCAGCTAGTCACCCGGCCCTCCTTGCGGGCGGTGTCGGCGGCGTCGGCCTGGCTCAGAGCATGCTCGGCATCGACGTTGAGGAAGGCTCCGACCGCGCCGTCGACGGCGGCGATGCGGTCCAGATGGGCCTGCGTGAGCTCGCGGGAGGAGACCTCCCCTGCCGCCAGTGCCGCCGCCTGATCGGCGGCACTGCTCCTGATGAGGTCGGCCAGTCCGGTTACGTGAGTACTGCTCATGAGGCGGAGTCCTCCCCCAGGATCTGCGGCACGAGGAACATGGAGTCCTCAGAGGCCGGCGCACCGGCCAGGAGCTCATCGACGTCCAGCGTGGGAGCAGGTACGTCCTCACGCAGCACGTTGGTCAGGGGAACGGGATGGGAGGTGGCCGGTAGGTCGGGCGACACCACGCTCGTGACCCGGGCGAAGGAGGAGGCGACCGCGTCCAGCTCTCCAGCCAGGCGCGTCACCTCCTCCTCACTCAGAGCCACCCGAGCCAGTGCGGCAACCCGTGCGACCTCATCAGTGGAAATAGCAGACATGGTGTGGAGTCTAGCCGGGCTGGGCCGAGCCGCTGCCTCATCACGTTGACACAGTGTCATCAACGGGGACCGATCCCCATGGACAATCCGGGGCCGGGGCGCACACGATGGACTCCAGGCCCCGGTATTCCGGCGGAAACGGAACTGAGACCGGATTCGAGTCATCTCACAGCACTTCATCCTCGAGGATGATTGACATCCCCTCGTTTCACGGATGTCATGGTGAGCACTGTTGTCGACGGCCCTGCCGGGAACGGTGTTCCCGCGACAGGCCAGCAACGACCTTGGACCGGACCTCCAGGACGTTGAGCCACCGGAGGTCGGACGGACAACTGGATCTCGGCCGGGCTCCGCGCGATGCGGGGCGACCGGTCGAGGGACGAGGACGCATGAGCAGCAACACTTCCCCACTGGTGCTCAGCACCAGGAGAAGCCTCACGAGCAACCCCCCTGTGCTCAGCACACCGTACGGAGAGCCCGCAGGTGTGCGTCGTCAGTCTGTCTTCCAGGCGGCTGCGAACGGCACGGCACCGCATGCACGCTCTACCAGCACCACCTCAAGCGACACGAACGAGGACCTGGGCAGCACCGAGGAGATCGAGGTGGCTGCCCCGTCTGCGGTCGCTGCGCCGGGAACCGAGAACAAGCTGCACGAACAGGCAAGCACCGAGAAGACCGGCGACGCTGACGGCGTGTACCTGACCGCCCCGGCGGCTCCAGCAGCGCCGACCTCGCCCGGGCCGTCTCCGCCTTCGCCACCCATCAGGACAAGGACTTCACTTGGATGAGCCCCGGCGATCGCCGCCGCTGGCCGCTCGGGGGTCGCGGCTGCCGCGCTCCTCCTGCTGGGTGTCGTCGGTGCGGGAGGCTACGCCCACGCCGCACACTACGACGGTCGCGCCGTGCCGGGGACAACGGTCGCCGGCACCGATGTGTCCGGCAAGAGCCGCGAGGAGGTGGTGGCCGCCATCGAGAACCGTGCCAAGAGCGCCAAGGTCGACATCTCGGAGACGTCACCGCCAGCGCCTCCCTGGCAGACCTGGGAACCACTGTGGACGCCCAGGCCACCGCCGATGCTGTCATGGCCCACGGTGACACCTTCGGTGAGAGTTCCAGGCCCCTGCTCTCTAAGGGAGAGGTCCCAGTGGTCACCACCACCGACAAGACCGCGGTGGACAGCTACGCCACCTCCCTCATCCTCGAGGACCGCGCCAAAGGCGCGCAACGCCACCGTGGTTCTCAGCGAGGACGGCACCACTTTCTCCACCACGAGCGCCTCCAAGGGCGCCGCGCTGACGCGGATGCTCTGGCGCAGGCCGCACAGAAGGCCGCTACGTCCCTGGGATCGTCGTCGATCTCTCTCACGATGACGAACGCCGATCCGAAGGTTTCTGACAACGACGCCCAGAAGGTCGCCGACACGGCCAACAACTGGGTCTCCCAGGACGTCACCATCACCCTGGACGACGAGTCCCTACACCGCGGAGGACACGGACAAGGCCTCGTGGATCACGGTGAACAACTCGGCCGACTCCGCCCCCACCATCGCGGTGGACTCCACGAAGGTCTCCCAGTGGGTCAAGGCACAGGCCGATGAGGCCAACGTCGATCCCGTCACCGGTCAGCGCAATGTCAATGCCAGCGGGCAGGTTGTCTCCACCCCCACGGAGGCCAAGGACGGAAGACCGTCAACAACGCTCGACACAGTCGCCACGTCGATCACCCAGTCCCTGGCAGCGACAAGGCCTATACCGGCTCCTTTCGAGACGACGACGGTCAAGGCGGAGTGGAAGGAGCGCACCATCGCCGATGGTGCGGAGAAACCTTCCCTACCAGGCCGCCCCGGGCGAGAAGTGGGTCGACCTCAACCTGTCGAGCAAGACGGTGACCGCCTACGAGGGCGCAACTGTCGGCACGGCCCGGTCTCCATCGTGGACGGTGCGGCCGAGACCCCGACGGTGACCGGTACCTGCAAGGTCTACCTGCAGTACGAGTCCCAGACCATGCGTGGCGAGAACGCCGACGGATCGCCCTATGTCGCCGAGGATGTCCCATGGGTGAGCTACTTCCACAGCGGCTACGCCTTCCACGGCGCGGGATGGCGTTCGAGCTTCGGGTACCTGGATCTCACGGCTGCGTCAACATGCCGGTCTCCGAGGCGCAGTGATCTACAACTGGGTGGACACGAGCACCGTGGTCCAGAGCCACTACTGAGCCGGAAGCAGAGTCGCAGTCGAGGCAGGGGCCCTCCTGATCAGGAGGGACCCCGCCCCGACTGGTTGATCTATCTTGAGGAGACCACCGCCTGCGGTCCTCCTCTAGAAGCGACACGAAGCCCCTCCTCATCGAGGATCGTCAGTCCCAGCTCGCGGGCCTTGGCCTCCTTTGAGCCCAGCCTTGTCTCCGACGATGACGAAGCTCGTCTTCCTCGAGACGCTGCCCGAGGCCCTTTCCCCTCGCGAGACGATGGCCTCCTTGGCACTGTCACGAGTGAATCCTTCGAGGGAACCGGTGACGACAACGGTCAGCCCGTCCAGAGTCCGCGCCGGCTCCTCCTGCTGGTCCGAGGCCTCCTCCGGGTACGGACCCCGGCGGCCTCCCAACGGTTGAGGATCTCACGGTGCCAGTCGACGTCGCGCCACCGCACCCAGGACTCGGCGATGGTGGACCCTACGCCGTCGACCTCGGCCAGCCTCGGCGACATCGGCATCAGCACTAGGGTCTCCAGGGACCTGGAAGCGCGCCGCCAAGGCCCGGGCCGCGGTCGGCCCGACATGGCGCACTGACAGGGGCCACCAGGATGCGCCAGAGCGGGCGGGTACGGGCATCCCGGAGCTGGGAGAGCATGGCGGTGGCGTTCTTGCCCGGCACTGTCGCCCTCTTGACCCGGCCGTCTGCATCGTAGGTCTGTTTGGTCCAGAAGAAGCGGCTCAGGCGCCAGTCACCGGTGGGGGACCCCCGGCGGAGACGGACGCCACACGAAGACCTCACGCAGGTCCTCCTCGGTGAGGTCGAACAGAGTGGCCTCACCCGGTGAGCACCGGTGTCTGCTCGGTAACCCCCGCCTGCTTCAAGAGCTCCCCTCGACGGCCTCCACCCGCTGGGAGGCGTGCAGGGCAGTCGAGCTCGCCGGCCGGAAGGCTGAGTCGTCCACGTTCCGTGTCCAGCTTTGCCCGCCGCGAGCGCGGTCAGAGCCTCTCGCCGTCCGGCGTCGGGCCGGGTGAGGGCACCGGCGGCTTCGTCTACCCCAGCCCTCGACATCCAGTGCACCCCGAGAGCCGATATGGGCGATCCGCTCAGTCAGCTGGGCGGGGCAGGAACGGGTGTTGGGGCAGCGCAGATCGACGTCGCCGTCCTGGCCGGGTGCCAGCTCGGTACCGCAGGAGGGGCAGTGTCGCGCTAGCGAAGTCCCGCTCAGTGCCATCGCGCAGGTCGGCGACCGGTCCCCAGGATCCGGGGATGACGTCACCGGCCTTGCGCACGATGACCATGTCCCCGATGCGCACGCCCTTGCGAGCCACCTCGGTGGCGTTGTGGAGGGTGGCTCGGGCCACCGTCGAGCCGGGCGACCAGGACCGGCTCCATCATGCCGAAGCGGGCGTGACACGTCCGGTGCGTCCCACCTGGACTGCGATGTCCAGCAGCCTTGTGCGAACCTCTTCAGGCGGGTACTTTGTAGGCCGTGGCCCAGCTGGGGCACCCGAGGTGTGGCGAGGCGGCGCTGAAGGAATGGTCATCGAGCTTGAAGACGATGCCGTCGATCTCGTGGATGAGGTCGTGACGGTGAGTGGCGTAGCGCTCGATGTAGGCCTCGCGCTCGGCCCGTCCCCGAACCACGGTGTTGTAGGGGGACACCCGGTAGCCCCCAGCCGGCTAACAGCTCATACCACTCTGTGCTGTCGGGCGGGGAGTCCTCCCCGGTGCGGAGTGATCGCACTCGACCCCGTGGGCGATCATCGCCAGGGCCGCGAGGCGGTGATGGCAGGTTCTTCTGGCGTCAGGAACCTGCGGCCGCGTTGCGGGGGTTGGCGAAGACCTCGAAGGAGCGGGCGCCATCGGCCTGTCGCCGCACGTTGCGAGTACGGCGATCCTCGTTGAAGGCCTCGAACTCCTGGGTGGGGAAATAGACCCTCGCCGCGCACTCGAGCAGGGAGGGGATGGGCGTCGCCGGACAGGACCAGGGGGACCGGAGGCGATGGTGCGCACGTTGCCGGTGACGTCCTCACCAGTGGTGCCGTCGCGCGCGGGTCGCGGCCCGAGTGAGGATCCCGTTCTCAGGTCAGGGCCACGGCCAGGCTCGTCGATCTTGACCTCGGCGGTCGCGGCGAGTCTGTCGTCGGCGACCCCGGTCTCGGCCATCATGCGCTCCGGCCCACTCCTGGACCCCGTCGAGGGAGAAGACGTCCTGGAGGGAGTACATGCGCTCGTGGTGGAGGGCCGGGTGAAGTCGGTGATGGCGCGGCCGCCCACGGAGCGGGTCGGTGATCCGGCTCTGGCCAGAAGAGGGTGCGCGGCCTCCAGGTCCTCGAGCTCGCGGTAGAGGACGTCATAGTCGGCATCCGACAGAGAGCTCTCGGCATCGACGGCGTTGTAGTAGGCGTCTCGGGCGGCCTCGATGTCACGCACCAGCTCGCCCCAGCGTTCCCGGGCGCCAGCGGCACGGTGCTCAGGTCCGCCAGCTCGATCGACGTGAGCGGAGCCGCGGGAGAGCGTCGGTGCCGTCGCGGGCCCATCTTTCCTCAACTGGGAGCTGAAAACGGTTTCAGCGTCCCAGTCCCGGCGACCAGGGTGCGTGACGTGTTCCGGCCTCCCGGTATCCCGGCGTCGCTCTGCCATCACGGTTCTGCGGGGAACCACAGCGCTCGTGATTGGCAGAGAGCAACGAGGTTGTCCACACCCGGATTCGTCTGCCGGCGACATCGGCGCCTCAACCGGTGATTCTGAAGCGAGTGAGTACCGCCGCTGACGTCTCTGACCTTCATCCGCTCCGCTCGGACCCCGGTCTCCTCGCTGCACCTGCACTCGTCGGGCAAGCGGCCGCGGAGTCGGCGGCTCGATCGCCCTGGCAGGTCCATGGCACCTCGCGGTCTCTGGACGGCCCCGGACCTCGGTCTGGTGATGGCGGTGCGGGCCTGCGAGATCCTCGGACGGGGCGAGGTGCTGAGCGATCCGCTGGTCTCACGCCGTCATCTGCGTCTGCGGCCGCGCGGTCGCCGGTCCCTGGCCCAGGACTGCGGATCGGCCAACGGCACCTACCGCTACTGGCACCTGGGCCTATGGTTGCGAGCGTACGCGGGAGGTCAGGCTGAGGGAGGGGCGCTGCGCGCTGGGAGACAGCGTGCTCGAGCTGCGCAAACGCCCCTCCGACCTGGTGGTTCTGGCTCCCGCCGTCGGCGTCCCGATAGCATGGTCGATGAGTGGTGCCCAGCTGGTCTGCGTCCGGTCTGCGTACGGTCTCGGCGGCGACAGCGATCATGACCGGAAGCCGTGGTGCCATGGCATGGTCATGGTGGCGCCGATGCTCGCCGCATGACGATCATGCGCCTGGTGCGCTTCCTGCAAGGACGTCGAGAAGGCCGAACCAGGCGCGTAGACCGGCCTCGGTGGGGTGCGATCGCCGTCGTCGTCGGGGTTGTCTGCCGGGCTGGAGCACGGCCGGCCTGACCCCGCCACGATGCTGCTGGCCCTCGCCGCGCGGTCCAGCGTGCTCCAGTCCTCTCAGTGCGCCGGTGCCGAGGGCCAGACGGCGGCGTCGGCCTCCCGAGAGGCCGTGACTGCCTCGACCGCTGAGCGGCGACGACGGCGCATTCCTCTCGCTCACCGACGGGGAGAGCCTGGCCCTGGTGGGTGAGGACGCCGTGAACACTCTGAGATGGTGGTGCGCCCAGCCCTGGCCCGTGATGAGGTCCGGGTGACTGAGCTGGGGAGTCCACCAGGCGGTCTGCGGCAGAACGAGCCGGAGGACCGGGACCAGGTGCGCGATCAGGGGCTGGGGAGTCCGTCTCACCTGGGGGCCGCAGGTCCATCACACCGCTCAGGTGCTGACCTGCCCAGGCGATCAGGTTCCACCACAGTGCGCTGAGCGCGCGTCCCGATCTCGGCCGGGCGCCGTCATGCCTCACCAGTCTGGTGGGACGCGGTTCGTCACCTGTGCCGTTCCAGGATCACGTCGCAGACCCGGGTCAGCGTCGCAGGACGACGGACGTTCCCGGATCATGGTTCCCCCTCAGCGAGGTCATCGGACGACCTCGACGCCCACCAGCTGCGGACACGGTGGAGGAGCAGGCGCACTCACCGGGCTGTGGGGGCGTCGTCGCTGTCCGCAGTGCTGGGTGTGGGGTCGCAAGGGTGGGTGAGTGCCGATCTGGTGGCAGACGGCCCGCACGCCCTGCTGGCCGGGACCACGGATCAGGAAAGTCGGAGCTGCTCATCTCCGGCTGGTACAGCTGGCGCTGAGTCGCCCGCCGGACCACCTGACGCATGGTCCTCGTCGACTACGAGCGAGGCCGCCTCGGTCCTCTTGCCGGTCTACCGCACACGGCCGGGGTCCTCACCGATCTGGACCGTCCCGGCACCCAGCGCGCTGCTGTCCTCCTGGAGACCGAGGTGCACCGGCGGGAGCGGATCCCGGCAGCGCACGGCGCCAAGGACGTCTCCTGCCTGCCGCCGCAGGTCGTCCCTCCCCACCTGGTAGTGGCTGTCGACGAGTTCGCCACCTGGTCGGTGAGCACGCCGAGGTCCCGGAGGCGCTGGTGCGCATCGCCGCGCAGGGGCGCAGCCTGAGGGATCCACCTCATTCTGCAGCCACTCAGCGCCCCTCAGGGCGCCGTCTCCCCGCGATTCGAGCCAACACCTCCTTGCGAGTGTGTCTCGTGGGTGCTCGACGCCGCCGACTCCAGAGACGTTCTGGGACACGACGGCGCCGCCCGGCTCGGCCGCCATCCTGGACGGGTCCTGGTCAGCGGGGCCAGGCAGCGTCGATGGAGATCGGTTCCGCCCCACGCAGGAGCGCGGCGAGGCACACGGTGACCAGGTATCCAGGCTCCCCTGGTGCGGGCTCCGACTCGACGTCCAGGAGATCGTCGATCCTCGTCTCGCACGCCTCCAGGGGCGGGCTCACCCATGGCGCCTCTGGGCACCCGCCCCTGCCCGACGTCGTCGATGAGCCCAGGGCGCGCGAGCTGGGGCGGCATCGGGACCACGGAGGAGGTGCCGGGGAAGACGAAGGGAATAGACAGCGACAGAGGGCACGGAGGCGATAGCCGCAGTGGCCAGGCTCAGTCCGCCCAGCAGGAAACGGCGGGTGATCAGGTCCTTCTCGCCCTGACGGATCTGCCGCACCGACAGAGGCTGGGGCTGTGGCACTGGCAGGTCACACGTCCGCTCCCTGGCACTCAGGGGCACTGGGCTCGGGGCGCTCCACGCTCGTGGTCTCAGCTGCGACGGCGGCGCTGCGGTCAGGGCGAGGAGTGCACCTGCGACTCACGCCCCGACCACGGGTGGTTCCAGCGAGGCCGTGGGCGCTGTCGCGAGTGTGCGCAGGCTCCTCCACGCATCCCGCAGTGGGTACCGTCGTCGGGGCTGAGGATCCACGACGTCCTGGCCCGATTGTGGGGGCTTGCAGCCGCCGGGCGCCTGGGTGGGGACCTGCATGCTCGATGACGTCGACGCGCTCATCCCAACCATCGACGAGGTGCTGGCCCCGGCCAGGGCAACGCGCGATGCTCGAGGCCGTCATCCGTACCGCAACGGCCACCGGCATGCCCCTGTTGCTGACCGCTCCGCTGGCTGCGTCCACCTCCCGCTGGGCCGGCCTGGGGACTGAGGCTGATCCTGCGCAGCCACTCAGCACGCAGGCCGCACTCGCCGGGCTTCCGCGCGGAGTGCTCACCGGTGGTCTGCCGGCGAGGCGTCATCCTTAACGGGACGGCCACGACCGCTTGCCAGATCGTGCTCCGTGAGGACCTCCGAACCCGCCCCGAGTGCGGCGAGCGGATCGGTGCTCGGCTCGAGACTGCTGCCGACGCGGATCACCTCAGCCGATGCTCCGGCAGGCACCTGCGCGGTGGGAGGGATGCGGCCACCCCGTCGAGCTGCCGACACGCACCAGTGTCCTGGGTTGTGGGGGCCTCCCGGTTCAGGCGCTCCACGGCTCTGCGAGCCTTGGCTCAGACCGCTTGGTTCGGACGGCTCTGTCGTCGACGACCTGACTCGCCGACGCAGCCACCGCTCAGTCGGGTGGAGGCTGCATGCTGGCACGTTCCGAGCGGGTTCTGCCTCGGCCTCGACCGAGAAGGTCGCCGCCACCTTCCGCGGCGCGATCTCGACGTCGTGAGCGCGAGGCACCGTCATGCTTGTGCTCGGTCTGCGGCATTCAGATCAGGCCGCGGAATGTCACTGAGGGCGGTGACCGATCCGAGGGCGCTAACGCTTCCGGGACGCGGAGCGCTGGTCTACCGCGGAACCTGTCTGCGCGATTCAGATCGTGTTGCAGCTGCCATGGCTGACGATGACGAAAACCCTATTGAACAATCTCTATTTAACAGGGTATTCTTAATAATGAAAGTAGCGTTATCTCGACACTCCACATCCCTGTGAGGATCACGACAGGGTATCAGCGCAGGTCTCACGATCGAGGTCTTGCCCACCGCCCCGCCATGTGAAAGTTGTCTCAGACGTGGCCGCCGAGCCCCGATAAGCCGGACCGGCGATAGCCGCATGACCGATGACCTTGAAGGGGCCCATATGGACTGGCGCAGCCAAGCCGCATGTCTCACCGTCGACCCGGAGCTCTTCTTCCCTGTGGAAACACCGGTCCCGCCATTGCTCAGATCGCCAAGGCGAAAGAGGTGTGCGGCCGTTGCGAGGTGGTGGACACCCGCCTGAAGTGGGCGCTGGAGAACGCGCCAGGACGCCGGTCGTCTGGGGAGGCATGAGTGAGGACGAGCGTCGCCCTCAAGCGTCGCGCAGCTCGCGCCCGCAGGTCGTCCTGAAAACCGATTGAGTTCTTTTCGACGCCACGGCGTTCGCATCGAATAATCGTGCGAACGCCGTTTTGCTGATCTCCAATGTTTTGCTATAGCCGGGAATCGAACGTCGGTTTCACCCTGAGGCTCTCTGGTTAAGGCGAGCGTGAATGACGACGTCGGTGCGCCTCCCCGCTCGAGAGGTTCCCAGTCGATGCTTCCGCGCAGCTCCCCCGCGCACGAGTGTGGTGACGATCCGCGTCCCAGACCGGTCATGAGAGTATCCGGTGCCAAGGCCTGCGCCGTTATCTCATGACGTGAACCTCGAGCTGGTCCTCATCCTGGCAGGCCTTCACCGTTACCGGCGTCTCGTCCGTCGAGGCCGTGCTCGACGGCGTTGGTGACCAGCTCGGCCAGCACGGTGGCCAGCGCCTGGGCGGTATCGGCGTCGACGATGCCGAAGGAGCCTTCCAGCCTGGTGCTGACCCAGCCCGTGGTGAGGCCACGACCGCCGCCATGCGCAGGATGGACGAGAACACGTCATCGAAGTCAACCCGCTCGTCACGTTGTGACTCAGGGCGTCGTGGACGGTGGCGATCGTGGTCACGCGTCGTCTCGGCCTCCGACAGCGCCTGAGCGGTCTCCTCGTTCGAGGCACGACGCGCCTGCATGCAGCAGCGCGGAGACCGGTCTGCAGGTTGTTCTGACCCGGTGGTGGACCTCGCGAATGGTGGCGTCCTGTTGAGCAGGACCTGCTCACGCCGACGCGTTTCCTCGGTGACATCACGAACCAGGAGCGCCGCCCGAGCGGCGCCTGGCCCGAGTCAGAGGTATGAACGCAGCGACAGGAAGACCCTTCGACCTCGACCTCGGTGAGCCAGGCCTGCCGTCCCCATGAGGACCACGGCCAGGTCTCGTCCACGGGGGTGCGGGCGGAATGATCGAGGTGACGGCTTCGGCGAGTTGAACGCCTTCCGCTCGCCCTCGATGCCAGGCGGTGAAACAGGAGCGCCCGTTGGGGCTGACGTAGATGATGCGGCCTTCCTCGTCCAGGCGCAGGACACCGTCGGCCACGCGCGGGTGCCGTGACGGATCGTGGTACCGGCGCCTTGAATGGGGAAGTCTCCCCGCTGCAGGTCACTGCGGCAGAGGACCTCGGCGATCTCCTCCATCTCCCGCTCGACAATGCGCCCGCCCCGGATGACGCCCACGGAGGTCTCTCGGGTGACGACAGCGATCGGCGTACCGGCGTGGACGACCGATGTAGCCTCCTGGACCGCGGCTGTCCGGTCCAGCAGGGCTCGGCGGCGTCCTGACCCGAGCGGTGGACAGCGACCCATGGCCATGGCCTGCGCGAGTGCTGGCATCC